>FLOH01000177.1_pt1 | contig 176777 bp, 158 predicted proteins | sample 756751 | NCBI WGS metagenome assembly FLOH01 (sample SAMEA4026879, study PRJEB14308) | marine metagenome | biome: coastal water; material: water | depth 74 m | reverse complement strand
AAAAAAGTCTCTTCATTCATGCGGAAACTACAAAAAACACCCTCTCGTGTTGCCAGTTATTTTAAAAATCCGAATATCACTTACGCTGCATGATTCATACGACTATCATACACCGGAGTAATAATTTGATTTTTCCAGCTTATCCCAAAACATAAAATAATTTTGTGAAAACTCGAAATTCTTCAGGTTAAATTTTTCACCCAGTGCGAGTCGTAACAGGTTCAGTCCGGCAAATCCCCAGCATCTGCCACTCTGTTTCTGATCGGTCACTTTCATTTCCAGTTTCACAATGTCAGAATAGGTGTGATCTACATTTCGAAAGGCATCCCAGTTCAGAGCCACATCTTCAAATTTTCCCTTTACTAAGGCATTGCGGGTGATGAGATGACGTGGTTCTTTGGTGAACTTGTCTTTGAATTTTGAAATTTGGTCTGATGAAATGGATATAGGCACTTATTTTCCTTTTAAATAATTTATCGCATTCTTAAACTGCATTTTTCAGTTATTAACGACAGTAGAAATTAGGGAGTTTTTTGAATGATTTTCCAGTCTGCGAATCAATCGAATGCATACAACTTTTCAACATTTATAAAGTTGATGTTATGATTTGAAACCAGACTTATGGTGAGACTTTTCTCTAATATTTAATAAATCCCAACTGATGTCAGGATATCAGTACTACCAGAAAATATTTCCACCTGGCCGCGAAAGAGGTAGTGTACAGAAAGTATGATACAGTGAATGTCGTTTTGTTGTTTCGGAAAACTCAACTGCTTGATGATTTATTCTTCTTTTCTTTTTTCATTTTACGTTTTTCCTTTGGAGTTTGGCTTGCCTTCTTTTGCGTTTCTTTCTTTCCTTTATCCTTACTTCCCTTGTCACCCATTACTATTTCTCCTTTTTTGGAAATGATTTTCGCTAAGCTGTTGCTCTCTTTGATAATATCGGAGTTTGCCTGCCCATTTAACTATTTTTATGGAAAATTACTCCATTGTTGAAAAGATTAAATATCGGGAACTCTATCATCCTGAATTTAATGATTCTTAAGTGGTTTTGAAACCCTATTATCATAAATAATTTTGTGGGATTAGTCATTAATACAGTATTCAAACAACATGTGATGATGATTCTATACTATTTTCTGGGCATACTGTATCTCTCATTCATCTACTTGTGGTTTGTCGCTGCGTAATAGTTTCTGCATACTCTTATGCCTTTTGTTATCGAGCCGTCTTTGCTTCACGGTTTTGCTAGGATAGGTGGGTTTGCGAACTTTGGGTGGTTCGATGGCTTTTTGGATGAGTGCAATCAGGCGCTCTCGAGCATCTTGGCGATTTCGTTCTCTTGTTCGGAAGCGGTGAGCATCTATAATAAGAATCCCATCCACTGTTAGTCTTTTTCCTGCCAAGTGGCGTAATCGATCGCGGACCGAATCAGACAGTGAATGTGAATTCTGTAGATTAAACCTCAATTGTACAGCAGTAGCGACTTTGTTAACATTCTGACCGCCGGGACCTGACGCATGGACAAAGGTTTCTTCCAATTCTCTATCGTCAATAATGATGTCTGGTGTCACGGTTAGCATGCTACAAGCCTATTATTAGCTTCGAAAGCTTAAGTTCAATTTTAGAGTCAGCGTTTCTAAGGGACATGCACTTGAGCCACTTTACCAGTATTTTAAAAAGATAGAGTTATTTAGCTCTATATCTATCTTAAAAAAAGTAAAAAAGTCCTCCTTGGCCTGTCATGAGACCCTAATAAATGATATGTGGGAGAGGAATCCTAAGTGTCTTAGGTTAGCTGATATCGTTTATCAGTCTATCGATCCCTTCAAGTACTTTCCCATTTTGACTGTAGAAAATGAAGTTCTTGTCCCGACGCTTATTCACAAGACCATTTACCAGTAGCAGTTTTAGGTGCTGACTTGTAACTGCCTGTTCTTGTTTGATGTGTTTCTGGATAGCACCGACGTATTTTTCTTCAGTTCCCAGAAATTCTACTATTTTCATTCGTACTGGATGACCCAGTACCCTCAGCGTTTTCGCCGCTGATGCAATCGTGTCTATTTTATGTAGTTTAGCCATAGGGGCAAAATTAAAATATTTAATCAGTATGAAGGAATGATTTTATAATTAAATATTAAACTAATTACAACCCTGCAATAATTCCAAGCGAGATTGCCTCAGTGGTTGTGATATAGGGTTGGTTTTGTGGTGACATATTGCAGATTAATTCACAATATGGGGAAGTATGCTTAAATGGAAGTTCACCAGCATTATCATATAATACAGCTTATGGGTGCTTCACCTGTGCAGCTTTAGCCCATCCATTGCAAGCAATTGTTAAGCAGTTCCTTCCGCAAGTAGTTTTCCCATACTGATTCGGTCTTCAGTTGAAAACCCAAGTGCTTTGTAGAATTCAACGGCCTCTGCATTGGTTGATCTAACTTGAAGATTTACCTTCGGACAACCGATGCTCGACAAAGCGGTGATCGCATGGTAGACAAGTTGCCGCCCGACATCTTTGCGTCTACATTCCAGTTTGACTGCCACATTGTATAACCGTCCTCGGTGGCCGTCGTAACCAGACATGACCGTGCCGACGATTGAACCATTATCTTCGGCGACAAAGAACAATTCCTTCTGAACAGACATCTTATCGCGAATGACCCTTCGGTGAGCATTATGAAGAGGATCATTTGGAAAGACTTCTTTCCAGAGCCGTTCTAATTCATCGGTGTCGGTGATTTCAAATGGTCGGATATTCATACTTTCTCACACATCAAAAGATGTCATCAAATTCGATCGCAATGGCGGCGAATAACAATGATGGGGCAGAAGAAATTTTGTAGCGGACATTTATACTATAACAACCGCCTATAAGTTTAGTAATCATCTAATCTTTATCAGGATTTCGTACCCAGGAACGTCGATTCGTAAATGATTTAATTTTTAATTCAGCCCAATCATTAATGATCTGTTTTAATTGTTCTACCTGTTCAGGTTTATCAGCGAGATGAATTTATACTGATTCAAGTAAGTTTTTTTTCTATTGTTGAACCTGCCCGTAAGTCATGCTATCTTCTTTCGCCTCGAATTCTTTTTCTACCTTTTTCACTTCTTTTTGTTTTTCTGCACTTCCAAGTTTGGTTTTTCTACTGTAAATAAATGCAACTCCAATGATTATAATAATAAAAATAAATAGTGCTGTTTCCATACCCAATCTCTCCTAATAACCGATTCCTGAAGGATTAATATCCAAAATCCCAACCCAATAAATAATGACCATCAGAGCCAACACGATTGTGTAGCGTCAAAAACCTCTGGACATTTTAAGGTTAAAACTAAAGAGAGACTTCAGATTAAATTTTAACCAAAAAAGGGAAATATTAGTTCTATCAATATTTAATGAAACGAATAAAAATAATTACGCAATCATATAATAGCAATTAATCAACCAAAATACCCACAACACGAACATAATACAATTCAACAATGAAATTGTTATGGGAATTTCTGAAATTAGCTTTTCACAGGATGAAAAAGCCAATTTCTAATTTATCATTAGAAGTTACTACTCCATAAACCAATATTAACATTCCATTTAATTTTATACCTATCCGCCCAATTACACAAAAAGTTTACACATTTTGTTGCTTATGCCGGAAATGTTCCTCATAACGCCGTTTTGAGTTGGAATTGTAGCAGATGGACTAAATAGAAAAATCCCCGTCAATAAACTATGTTCACGACGGGGAAATTAGTAGTACCCTCGGAGGGATTCGAACCCACAACCTTCTGATCCGAAGTCAGATGCTCTATCCAGTTAAGCTACGAAGGCAAGAAGTGGGTGACTGATGGGATTCGAACCCACGACATCCTGAGCCACAGTCAGGTGCTCTAACCAGCTGAACTACAGCCACCATTGAGTTTATTTGTGATTGACGTTTGTCGAGATAATCCCGGTTTTAACAGGGCGACTCTATTTCGAGGTAGTCCCTGTTTTGTCGGGGTAACTCTATTTCGAGGTAGTCCCGACGATTCTGTCGGGACGGCCCCTTGGTCGAGGTAGCAGGATTCGAACCTGCGACCCCCTGCTCCCAAAGCAGGTGCGCTAACCGGACTGCGCTATACCTCGATAATTTGTATTTATTATTTAAAAAAACAGAATAATTATCTTTTAAATCAAAACACTTCCCGAAACGACCCTCCCGACTGTAAACGTCGGGATGCGCTAACCGGACTGCGCTATACCTCGATAATTTGAAAATTATTATGTAAAAAAACAGGGTGATTATCTTCTTAATCCAAGATACTTCCCGCATCGACCCTCCCGACTGTAAACGTCGGGATGTGCTAACCAGACGGAGTTTATCCCGACTGCCAATGTCGGGGCTATACCTCGTTTCTCATGTTAAATAAGCCGGAAATATTACAGGGATGTGAACTTGTAAAACAAGTAAATGTCTTGAATTTAAAAGGGGGTTTGCATGTAAATTCGCCGATATGAAACTCGTGTACCGGTACATATTTAAGGAACACCTCCTACCATTTACTTTTGCCCTGCTAGTGCTGATCTTTGTTCTGCTGGCAAATTTTCTCTTGAAATCTATCGATAAATTTCTGGGGAAAGGACTTGATTTTTGGGTATTGATTGAATTTGTCTTTCTGAATCTCGCTTGGATACTGGCGTTAGCAGTCCCTATGGCCGTTCTCGTGGCTTGTTTGATGGCTTTTGGTAGATTGTCCTCGGATAACGAGATAACGGCTATGCGGTCGTCAGGCGTGGGTTACCGTACTCTTTTATTTCCTTCCATTTTATTCGGAGTTATTATAACCGGATACATGATTTACTTTAATAATTGGGTGCTACCGGACATGAATCACAATGCTCGAAAATTATCAGCTGATATCAGCCGAAAACGACCGGATATGCAATTCGATGTTGGATATTTTATCGAAGCCTTGCCCGGACATACGATTCTTATCGGTGGAAAAAATGATGACAGATTTACAGACATTACAATTTTTAACACAGAAAATAATGTTACACAACGAACTATTCTTGCAAAATACGGAACTGTAAAAACCCTGAACGACGGTGTTTTACTTGATCTGAACGAAGGCGTTATTCACGAATTATCCGAAAACCCAGACGAATATCGAGAGATTTATTTTGACCAGTACCAAGTGGTAATCCCGGTGGACAATCTTGCACTCACACGAAATGACAGTAATATTCGTGGAGATCGGGAAATGACCTACGAAATGATCAATGAAAAAATAGATGGATATTTCGAAAAAATAGCAAATGTCTGGGAGAGGATTGATCAACGATTAAACACCGAATTAAAATTAAATGTCCTGCGACAACACTCATCTGAGGTAATCCATCTTCTATTAGATGATTATGAGTTCAGGCTGACAGACTCGTTATCGGTCGAAAATATTCCCGGCTCATTGGAAAAATTCAATCGACGTTTCAGCAACCTCAAGCGAGGTATTAGTAGCGATTTACGATTGATTGAATCCTATGGTAACTCAATCAATAAATACCGGGTGGAATTACATAAAAAATTCTCAATTCCGGTAGCCAGTATTGTTTTTATACTTGTTGGTGCTCCATTGGGGATTATCGCCAAGAAGGGAGGATTTGCCGTCAGCATGGCATTCAGTCTGGGATTTTTTATTATTTACTGGGCATTTCTTATCGCCGGAGAAGAGTTAGCTGACCGCGGATTTCTGTCACCCTTTCTTTCAATGTGGCTACCCAACTTTATCCTGGGAATTACCGGATTATATTTATGTTACAAAACGTCCAAAGAACAACGGTTTATCAATTTCGACTGGATATCTTTTCTCAAATTTACTAAAAGGAAGAACCATGATATTACCGTTCCGGAATAAAACGCCGGTCATCCCTGACTCTTGCTATGTGTCAGATAGTGTGGACATTATTGGTGACGTGATTCTTGGCGAAGAAACTAACGTCTGGTTTGGTGCCGTCATCCGGGGTGATATGAATTATATCCGAATCGGAAATCGAACGAACATCCAGGATAATTGTACGATCCACGTTACAACAGATGTCTCCCCCACAATCATTGGTGATGAGGTGACTGTCGGACACAATGCCATGATTCACGGATGTACAATTGAAGACCGATGTCTGATCGGGATGGGCGCGATCCTTTTAGATGATTCAGTCGTTGGCGAAGGTAGTATCGTCGGGGCAGGTGCTCTGGTCCCGCCTAAAATGATCATTCCACCAAGATCGCTGTGTCTGGGAATTCCTGCAAGAATTGTGAGAAATGTGACTGACAAAGAATTTCAGGAGAACATCGAAAGCGCACAGCATTATATCGACTTCGCAAACCTGTATAAAATCCAATAATTATATTCTTAATACTTAACCCAAACTTTTAATATTTTTTATTCATAGTCTCAACTATTGAATTAACATTTTGGAGCTGTTTTTATGATTACGCCTTTCCAGATGATACGAAATAAACAAAACCGACTGAGCCATTCAGAAGAAGAAATTCTGTACATGGTGGACGGATTTACCGATGGCAGCATCCCGGATTATCAAATGTCCGCATGGTTGATGGCTGTTTATTTTAATGATATGTCCGATATTGAGACTCGTTATTACACAAAAGCCATGGTGAACAGCGGTAAACGATTGGATTTATCTTATCTCCCAGGATTTGTAGTAGACAAGCATAGTACAGGCGGAGTTGGCGACAAAGTCTCCCTTATCCTGGGACCATTGCTTGCTGCATGCGGATTGTACGTCCCTATGCTGTCAGGAAGAGGTCTAGGGCATACAGGCGGTACTCTGGATAAACTTGAGGCTATACCCGGTTACCGAACTCAATTATCTCTTGAAGAATTCCAGCGGATCGTTGAAAAAACTGGAATATCCATTATGGGACAAACGAAGGATATTTGCCCTGCAGACAAAAAGATTTATGCTTTAAGGGATGTGACATCCACCGTTGCCTCCCTCTCCCTCATTTGCGGGAGCATCATGAGCAAAAAGATCGCAGAAGGAATCCAAGGGCTGGTTCTTGATGTTAAATGTGGGAATGGCGCATTCATGACTACACCTGAAGATGCCCGAAAACTTGCCAATCTACTGACCGAAGTTGGTATAGAATATGGCCTGAAAATGGCATCTGTCATTACTGATATGAATCAACCCTTAGGAAACAATGTAGGCGTTTGGAGTGAAGTCCGAGAAAGTGTAGACTTATTGCAAGGAAATGGACCTGCCGATATCAGAGAAGTAACGTTGGTATTGGCACAACAAGCACTGAAAATGGCACAGATTCCCGGTGACCATCGCTCCCTTTTGGAGACAGCTTTATCGGATGGTACAGCCTATGCGAAATTCGAGGAAATGGTCATCGAACATGGTGGCTCCCCTGAAGCGCTAAATGATCCGGGTGTAAATTCTCCAAAATTCACTCATGAGATATTGGCACAAAAAGATGGGTGGATAGGCCACATGGACACGTATAAAATTGGCATGTCTATCGTCGAAATGGGTGGTGGCAGGATCATACAAACTGACAAATTAGATAATTCTGCAGGGATCACTTTTTACCACAAATTAGGGCATTCAGTGAAAACGGGTGATTTGATTTGCACCGCTTATTGTAGTAATGAATCTAAACTAGACCGGGCAGTGAAAATGTTGTCAGAAGCAATAACCGTATCTGACGAATCTGCTGAAGAATTGGAATTGATTATTGACATTAGATAATTGACTATGTGAAATTAAATGATTCAATTCCCCAGTCTCATCACCTCTCACTTCCTATAGTTCAATTCGGTAGGCTCTGCGAAACTTCCCACTTCCCTGCGCGAGACAAACAGGTTACTTCTCACTTCAATGATTATTTATCTCGAAATCGCTGAAATGGGTTCGAATGGATTTCACATTCTTTTCGAGGGACATATTTTTTCAGAAATATTTCATCTTTTTTAAATTCCTGAGGACACCACTGAGAAGCCAGTTCGTAAGATTCTGTGCAGATCTGTAATTTTATAACACCATCTGGCATATCCCAATCTGCGAGAGGATAATTTTTTACTTCATAAATATCATGGATCGAATTCCCGAAAATGGGTAAAGCCGCTTGAGACCCGAATTGTTTAGCGCCCAATGACACACCAGGATCGTCCATCCCTACCCAAACAGCCATGGATAATTGTGGAGTAAATCCGCAGAACCAGGCATCTGCTTTACTGTTGGTTGTACCTGTCTTCCCTGCCACTGGCCGATAGAATTTATATTTCCATCGGATTGATGCGCCTGTACCTTCTTCGATGACAGATCGCATCATATCCCGAAGTACATAAATAAGGTTCTCGTCTTTTACTTCCCGCGATACAGTGTCGAATTCTTTAATGACTCGGCCATATCGGTCTTCAATCCGGGTGATAGCGATCGGTTCTGTGAGGATACCATTATTTGCAATGGCGGCGTAGGCAGCGGTTATCTCAAGTGGAATTACATCTGCAACACCAAGTGCGATGGCGTCCACAACAGGAATAGGGGTGGAAATCCCAAATGCACGAGCACTATTTTTTACGGCACCCGGACCGATCAATTCCTGCACCACTCTCACGGAAATCAGATTCAAAGATCGTTTGATACCATCACGCAAAGTAGTGAGCAGACCTGTTGAACCATCATGATTTTGAGGATTCCAGCGATTGATACAGCCTTCATCCAGGCACACTTCGATAGGTTGGTTTAATAGCCGGGTTGTAGGCATAAAACCGTTTTCAAGAGCGGTCATGTAGATAAAGGGTTTGAATACAGAACCGGGTTGACGTTTTGCTTGAGTTGCCCGATTGAAGTGATCAACATATTCGTCTTCCTGCCGTCCACCGATCATACCAAGGATGTGTCCTGTTCCCGGCTCAATCACTACCACTGCACCCTGAACAAGAAACTGATTTCTAAGTTCTTTGGGAATGGTTTGTCCTGATTTGAGGATTTTTTTTACTGAATCAGCTGAAAAAGTCGAATTCGCTAGCGATAATCCTTCTGATAGTTTTCGGCTGCTGGCCAAGTATTCTTTATTCAAAACGGCCTGATTTTTCAGTATTCCGTCGTTAAATTCCGCTTCAAGTATTCGCTGAATTTCGCTATCAAGTGTTGTATGGATGACTAATCCATCCTTGTATAAATTAATATCCAATTCTTCGTCAATTTTCTCCAGTTCACGACGTACATGTTCAGCAAAATACGGCGCCCACCCCGGATCTGGATATGATTCCTTCCCCACCAATTGCTTTTCGATATTCTCCTGATATTCTGCTTCGGTGATATATCCCCGATTCATCATAACTCTGAGCACTAAATTCCGTCGCTCTAATGCTTTTTCAGGATGATTCCTTGGCGAATACCGAGCTGGTGCAGGCAATAGTCCGATAAGAATTGCACACTCATCTAAACTCAACTCGTTTACTTCTTTACCAAAATAAATATCGGTAGCGGTTTTGACACCATAGCTTCCATGACCGAAATGAACAGAGTTCAGATACAATTCCATAATTTCGGCTTTTGTGTAGGTTTTCTCAATCTGGATTGCAGTAAGGAATTCTCGAAGTTTTCGGGTTATTGTTTTTTTGAACCCGATAGTATTGTACATATTACGGGCAAGTTGTTGTGTAATTGTGCTGGCACCTTGCCGAGTACTCATGGTAAGAACATCCACAATAACAGCCCTGGCAATCCCTCTGATGCTAATCCCGGAATGTTCGTAGAATCTGTGGTCTTCCATTGAGATTAGCGCATTAATCAAATCCTTGGGGACTTCGCCAACTTTTACAATATCACGTTTATGAATGTACAACTCTTTAATGAGTTTTCCATCTGCAGACAAAATCTTGGAAACGGTATCAGGGTTGAATTGCTGAAGCTCATTCAGAGACGGTAAATCTCTAGACAGAATAACGAGATAGAATACTGTAACTATTCCACCTGCAAATAAAAGAAGAAAGGTGTTTAAAAACACCTTTCCCCATGAGTTTTTTTGGTTTTTCTTTTTCCTTTTCAGATTCTTTTACCCTATTTATTGGGTATCGTCATGGACATAGGATCCAGTAATTCATTCAGAGTCTTTTCATCAAGGACTTCCTGTTCAAGAGCGATTTGCCGAACGGTCTTCCCAGATTCATAGGCATCGTGAGCAATTTTCGCAGCACGGTCGTAACCAATCACAGGCGCTAATGATGTACACATGGCAAGACTACCCTCAATGTAGTTTGTACATTTCTGTTCATCAACTTCCAAATCGTCTAGAAGTTTCACTTTGAACATTCGTGCAGCATTACTCATGATCTCGATGGATTGTAATAAATTATGCGCTATCAATGGGAGCATCAGATTTAGCTCAAACACTCCTCCCATACCTCCGAGGGTGATTGCTGCGTCATTTCCCACCACTTGTGCGCTCACCTGAATGAGTGCTTCGCAGATCACCGGATTAACCTTACCCGGCATAATAGAAGATCCAGGTTGAACGGCAGGCAGGATCAATTCACCTATACCTGCTCTTGGCCCTGAACCCAGCCAACGGATATCATTAGCTATTTTGTACAATGACACAGCCACTGTTTTTAAAGCTCCAGAAGTTTCCACGCTGGAATCCTGCGTTGCCTGCGCTTCAAAATGATTGGCTGCTTCTTTGAACGAGACTCCGGAAAGAGACGAAAGCTCTTTAGCTATTCTTGCACCAAATTCCACATGAGTATTGATACCAGTACCGACGGCAGTTCCGCCTTGGGCAAGTTCTGATAGTAATTGTTGCGAATTTTTCAATCGTTTGATACCGTTTTCGATCATGGCAGCATATCCTGAAAATTCCTGGCCCAGTCGAATAGGAGTGGCATCCTGTAGATGAGTTCGTCCAATCTTGACAATGGAATCCCATTTTGATGCTTTTTCAGCAAGACTGTTTTTCAGTTCTGTCAATGCAGGAATCAAATCCTTTTCGATCTCTACATTTGCAGCAATGTGTATTGCCGTTGGGATCACGTCATTACTGGATTGTCCCTTGTTCACATGGTCATTTGGATGAACGGGCTCTCTGGTACCGATCGTGCCTCCCATGATTTCACTCGCACGGTTGGCGATGATCTCATTCGTGTTCATGTTGCTGGAAGTACCTGACCCGGTTTGGAAAATATCAATTAAAAAATGGTCATTGAATTTACCCTCAATCACTTCATCGGATGCCTGAATAATGGCATCCCTGCGAGCTTGATCTAGTAAACCGAGTTTAAAATTAACAATGGCTGCAGATCGTTTAATCATCCCCAGCGCCCGGATCAAGGCATTCGGTATGCGAATACCACTGATCTGAAAATTCTCAACTGCCCGTTGGGTTTGAGCTCCATAATAAGCGTCATCTGGTACAACCATCTTTCCCATTGAATCTTTTTCAGTTCGCATCGTTAATCCTTTATATTTATATTTAGTTTTAATCTGCCATGAAGCAGGAATTAATACTGTTGGTTATGCTCCTTCCGCCTCATCCTGACGGTGAGTCGGTTTAGGTGGCAAATTAAATATTTCGTTGAAATAGTACTCACCAAGATGATTAATGATATCCGTGATGCAGACAACAGCTACTGTTTTTTGATTATTATCGACAATAGGAACGTGCCTAAAGCCTCCGGCAGTCATTTTATTCAGTGCAAAAGCAATCGAATCTTTCATATGGAGTGTCTCGGGATTCGCTGTCATGTATTTAAGAACAGATTCTTTTTTAAGATCCAGACGGAAACCAACGATTTTATTTAGGATGTCCCTTTCGGAAAAGATACCGGATATTTTATCATTATTTTCAAGGATAACACATGCAAGGTGCTCATCCTGTAAAATTTTAATGATATTGGATAGTTTCTCATCCTGTGATAAAACAGAAAAGTCCCCAAGTGCAAGCGAGCTAATAGGATCATCCAAAGATACAGCTTTACCTATTGATTTTCGACGACTCTGTGATCGTTCATCCATGTGATTTAATTCATCGGATAATATATCAAACATTTTTTCTCCTCAATTATTCTACAACCCAGGTTCCACTGGAGTTGAAAAGTTTATTTAAATCACCTTTTCCTTTGATTTTAATCGCTCTTTCGATTTGATCTTCTACCATCGTTTCATAAGTCGGTGTATCTTTTACGTAGAATATTCCAACAGGTGTGGGAAGAACATCGCTGTATGTTAATTCACTTAAAAGCATGGCAAGGTTTTTATCATTCTCATTATGGACGAATACATCGTTGATTCCAAATTTCGAACCCAATTCAATAACTTCAAATTGCGATCCAACAAGTCGGAGCCCTTTATTGTTATCTTTCCCAAAGCGCATCGGTTGATTGTGAACCAGATGTAAAACCGTATCATCTTTTGTGTTTTTTTCCGTTAGATGGGAAAAGACCCCATCATTAAAAATAAGACAATTCTGATAGTATTCTACGAAAGAAGTACCTTTATGTTTTGCAGCACGCTCAAGGATCTCAAGTGATGCACCTTGATCGCGGTCGATAGCTCGGGCGATAAACGTACCGCCGGCTCCCAACGCCAGTGCGGGTGGATTAAACGGATAATCCAGTGATCCCAAGGGCGAGGATTTTGTGACCTTCCCAATTTCGGATGTTGGTGAATATTGTCCCTTAGTCAAGCCGTAAATCCGGTTATTGAACATTAAAATGTTCATATCGATGTTTCGTCTGAGCGTATGGATAAAATGATTTCCGCCGATGCTCATGGCATCCCCATCACCTGTAATGACCCAGACTGATAATTCCGGATTGGCTACCTTTGCGCCGGATGCAAGTGCGGTAGCTCGCCCGTGAATGGAATGAAATCCGTAGGTTTCCATGTAATACGGGAACCGACTGGAACATCCAATCCCAGATACAAACAGGAAATTCTCCTTGGGTATTCCCATTTTAGGCAGGATTTTTTGAACTTGCGACAGGATCGCGTAATCACCGCATCCCGGGCACCAGCGAACTTCCTGATTTGATACAAAATCCTTACGGGTCAATGGTGTTGTCATTGTGTTGGTGTCTGTCATTGCCTTAACCTTCAATCTCTTTAATGATTCGTTGATATACTTCGGTGATGGTGAACGGTTTCCCCTGCAACTTACTGAAGCTGATAGTGTCCACCAGATATTTCGCCCGGATGATTATCGCTAATTGTCCCAAATTCAGTTCTGGAATAAGTACTTTTTTATACTTTAACAATAACTCACCCAGATTATTAGGCAATGGGTTGAGATAACGCAGATGCACGTGAGAAACCGATTTTCCTTCTCCTCTGGCACGGGCGACTGCGGATCGCAAAGCGCCTTTCGTTCCACCCCATCCCAATACTAACAGATCTCCAGATGTGTCACCGAATGGGATTTCATCCGGGATTTCCCTGGCAATAATGTCCACCTTTTTCTGTCTTAGTTTTACCATATGGTGGTGATTAAGAGGATTGTGACTTACATGTCCTAAACCATCAGATTTTTCAAGACCACCGATGCGATGTTCCATCCCCGGGGTTCCAGGAATCGCCCATGGACGAGCCAGAATTTCGGAGGAGTGATCGAAAGATTGATATCCTTCAGGATCGGTGACCCGTCTTGTGGTCAGTTTGGGTAGTTTATCCAGGTCAGGTAATTTCCAAGGTTCGGATCCGTTAGCAATATACCCGTCTGTAAGGAGAATCACCGGCATCATATATTTTAACGCAATTCTGCATGCTTCGTAGGTTGCCTCAAAACAATCAGCAGGGCTTGAAGCCGCTAATATAGCGCATGGCGCTTCACCATGTCTGCCCCACATTGCTTGCAATAAATCCGATTGTTCGGTTTTAGTAGGTAAACCGGTGGAGGGTCCGCCTCTTTGTACATTTACAATAACGAGTGGAAGTTCGGTAATAATGGCCAATCCAATGGCTTCCGTCTTTAATGCCATTCCCGGTCCGCTGGTGGCAGTCACCGCCAAATCTCCTGCATATGCTGCGCCAATTGCACTGACGACACCTGCGATTTCATCTTCCGCTTGGAATGTCTTCACATTAAAGTGTTTGTATCCTGATAGATAATGAAGAATATCACTGGCGGGAGTAATCGGGTAACCTCCGTAAAAGAGGTTCAATCCTGAACTTTGCGCGGCTGCCAAAAATCCATATGCAACTGCCATATTCCCCATCATATTTCGATACGTTCCCGGCTCAAATACCGCTTTTGAAATGTGAAAGGAGGTTTTAATTACTTCAATCGTTTCACCATAATTAAAACCGGCATTGAGTGCCCTCACATTGGCTTCTGATATATCCGGCTTGCTTGAAAATTTATCTTTAATAAATTTAATGGTATTGTCGAATTTTCTACCGTACATCCAATATACTATGCCCAAGGCAAACATGTTTGAACTTCGGGCAACTAATTTTGGAGACAAGCCGATTTCCTCTGTAGCAATGGTGACTAATTTAGTCATATCAACATGGATAACCCGAAAATTACTCAATGAACCATCGTCTACTGGATTTGAGTCATATCCTGCGAGCTGAAGATTTCGTTTTGTAAAGTTGGCATCGTTGATGATGATCATCCCGTTTTCTTTTAAATCAGCCAAATGTACCTTTAGGGCAGCTGGATTCATGGATACCAATACATCCAGGTCGTCTCCAGGTGTATGAATATCCCGGTTGCTGAATTGAATTTGAAATGAGCTGACACCGGCAAGTGATCCGGCCGGAGCGCGGATTTCAGCAGGATAATCAGGAAAGGTGGCAAGATCATTGCCAAATATTGCGGTGTTGTCTGAAAATTGGGTTCCGGTAAGCTGCATCCCATCACCTGAATCACCGGCAAATCTAATAGTTACATCGGTTAGTTCAGTGACTTGTTTTTTAGTTTCACTCATATATTTATTTGAACCTTGATTTTATAAGTATTATTTAGAATCCAGAGAAACAAAAATCATTTTATCATTAGAATTCATGCTAAAACACCGGAAAATCCGGCTAGAAAATTTACCCTTCTGTAATTCTACCACACAAAACGTATTTAGGAGTTTGAAGTGTATTTATAATCCGAAAACTTTTAACTTTTAATTCTAAACAATTAATTGATAATTTTTCAATAATATGACTTCCAAGAAATACAAATTGACCAGCATGTCATCCGGTGCCGGCTGAGCCTGCAAATTAGGGGCAGATGACCTAGCTCAAGTTTTGAGCGCTTTAAATTCAGTGACATTAGATAATTCGCAAATCGGGTATGAATCGTTTGACGACGCGGCCATATATCCGCTACCTGACGGAAATTTGTTGATCCAAAGTGTTGACTTTTTCACCCCTATCGTAGACGACCCATTTGTCTATGGACAGATCGCTGCAGTCAATGCACTTTCGGATATTTACGCTATGGGGGCGACCCCGTTATTCGCTCTGAATATTGCCGGATTTCCAAAAGATCAACTACCACTTTCCGTTTTGACAGAAATCCTGAACGGAGGATTATCAGTAACCGAGAAAGTGGGGATTCCTATTCTTGGCGGTCATACCATCAAGGATACAGAGCTGAAATACGGACTCGTTATAACGGGAATCGCCAAAAAAGAAAATTTGGTTCGGAATAATACTGCCAAACCCGGAGACGTGCTTATTCTAACTAAACCCCTAGGAACAGGCATTATTTCGACCGCAATCAAGCGTGAACTTGCGGATGAAAACATGATAAGTTCAGTTACTGAACTTATGGTATTTCTTAATAAATCCGCCGCCGAGGCTATGACCGCTGTGGGCGTAAGTGCATGCACGGATATTACTGGCTTCGGACTTCTGGGACATTTGTTGGAAATGTGCGAGGGAAGTGATGTATCTGCTGTAATTGAGTTTGATAGATGCCCCTTTCTGGAAGGTGTATTCGAACTTGCACAGAAGGATGTTGTACCGGGCGGGACCAAATCCAATTTGACTCATGTTAATCGATCAACCAGTTTTTCAGATCGGATTCTTCCATTCCAACAATTGATGTTAGCCGATGCACAAACATCAGGTGGACTACTTATCTCAGTGCCGGCTGAAAAATCCGATTTGTTGGTAACTGAATTGATGGAAAAACGATCGCTTGCTGCAGCAGTAATTGGTAAAGTCTATAACCCTGCAGAATTCCGGATATATGTAAAATAAAGTGCAGGGATCTGTTAGTCCACTATCTCCGATTAAACCGATAGTTCAGTTTAATGTACAACGAGCCTTCAGTAGAAAATTCCGACCAGTCATCTCCTCCCTGATAATTCCAAAAATCTGATATAGTCACTGATTCTTTTCCATTGATCGTTTTCATTGTTGTATAAATTAGGTAAAACGTTGAACCAGGAGAAAATTCCCACCTGAAAACAAGATTCAGATTAAGACTGGAGTATTTTGCATAAAATTCATTATACAAGTACGGTTCCAATAAACTAGAATCATCAGGCAAGCTAGAGTAAGGTTGATATTCAGTATGAACCGGATATGCTTTTGCTTCCAGTAATTCTAAATATTGTTGATCGTTAAAATGGTTTCTGCTGATAAAATATTCAGAATAAAATTCAATACTCTTATTGGTCGCGAGTCCGGCAGATACTCGCCATGTGAGGATATTCATTTGGTTTTGGGATTCAGCAAACATATAATGCAGCTTTATGCTGTCGGAAAAGCTTTCATTAATTATCTCTTCAGTAATTTCAAGCCAGTGAAATTTCTCAAAAGATCGATTCCTTGAATAGTACATACTAGTTTCAATCGCGCTTGTAGGACGAAGATTAATATAAATTGAATATTGTTCCCCCCAATCGCCAATGATACTTTTTCCCTTGCCAATAGTAGCCCCAATCTGCACCTGTTTTGTTTGATCACTCTGGACCGAGAAATAAGCACCATCTGTTTGTGGAAGTTTCACATACGGGCCGAGATTATGTGTTTCGATGTCAAAAGTCAGTTTGTCATCATAATGACGGAAGGACCTGTTTATTCCAGCTGATATTCGCCAATAATTATTAAATGTCAACCCAAAATCTGTGCTCACATAATTTCCAATAACTAGTCCATCCAAATTGGATTGATGATTATAATCTATCGAAGTAAATGCATATCGGCAAATCGGACCCGGTTCCTGCTTTCTGAACGTGAGTCCAACTTCGAAATTCGTTAGATCGTTTCTGGGGTTATACCCCAGATCGTTATTATCAAAATTGTCGTCGAAATAATCTACCGAAAAATAAGTGCTGAAAAATGTTTCATTATCGTATGCGATTTCCCCCGCGTAACCCAACCCGTGTAGACCTGTGATATCTGTCAGCGCGATCTGTTGATCAATTATCAAGCGATTATTCCCAATAGATAGGAGTTGATCTGCTGCAACGTCGTTTGTGGAATGACCATCCCTCCCGGTAGAGTTGAACATAAGGCCGACAAAAGAATTCCCCATGAGTATATCCTGTACCAGACGACTTGCAAGATAATATGAAAGTCCCTCATTTTTTAAGTCGCTTGCCCAGGATCCACTTTGATAATCAGATGTCAGAGCTCCCAACACACTATAGGACAATCCGTCCTGAGACTTACCAGATAATTTTCCCGCAGTTAAAATCCGTGAATCCATTTTACCGATTCGGCGGGAATAAAACATTTCAATGGGAGTATCGAAAATAGTGGAGTTTTCCAAAAAAAATGGGCGTTTTTCTGAAAAGTAGGTTTCGTAGTATGTCAAATTAATTATTGCAGGATCAGCTTCTATCCATCCAAAATCAGGATTAACTGTCAGATCAATAGTTGAATTTGACCCGATGCCATATTTAATATCCACACCGCCATCCAAATTTCGGTCGATTCTATCCAACGGAGAAAATTCACTTCCAAGAGAATCCGGGTAGGACAGCATTTCACCTTTAATAGAATTTCTGCCTGATAAAACATAAGGGAGAATCTCGATCTGTTTTGCAGCAGGTACATGATCGAAACCCATCAATTTTCCATATCGGGATGCGATGCCTCTGACCCCCCTCGGCCTGGCTATCCAAGTGATATGTTCATTTTTACGGTGGATGTATCTCGCCATATCCATCCCCCATACCATTGAATCTGATTCTGTATATCTCATGATAGAAAATGGAATCTCAATTTCGATGTGCCATCCGGTCATATCTTTGGATATTTCAGAGTGCCAGACTGCATTCCATTCTTCATCGTAGTCTGTGTCATCGAATACCGTGGCATCCATCTGAACTCCTGATGCATTGACGGCAAAAACAAAGCCTGTCTGATGATCATACCGACTATCAAAATCGATAGTAAACCAATCGGATATCCCTTCAAATCCAGCCATCCAATCATCTCTACGGGCTAATCTTTCCGATATTTCTGATGGGGAAGAATCAAATAAATCAACTCCCACATAAAGAGCATAATCATCGAAGAGTAATCTAACTTCTGTTTTTTCAGTGGAAGCGGTCAGGTTATTTGGAAAATCCTGAACAAAATCACTAATCGGAGTAGCAATATCCCAAACATCCTCAGATAAAATACCATCAATCGTAGGGGGTTCTTTTGTTCGGGAGGCGAATGCTAGTTTTTTAGAATTATTGATTGAATTTGTATTGTCAGGATAAACAATATCCTGTCCGAATCCAAGGTTTGAAGCATGGAGAAACACTGAAAGCGTAATAATCAATTTTTGAAATTTGTACAAGTAATCCATTAGATGAACAAATAATTTAAATATCGAGTTGTTAATATATTTGTTGATAATTTGTAAAGGATAGTAACATAACTGGAATCGTTTCTCGGAGGTGAAGTTAGTTGAAAAATGTATTCAGACAACATTATCAAGTACTTTTAAATACATGGGAAGTGTTGCTGATTTCACGTTTATTTTGTTTTTTTTTCGCATTGTTTATCAGACAAATCTAATATTTGGATTTTCATCTCCGAATAAATTTATATCTCCGTAAGTTTAGCATCCATAAAATTAAAATATTTATAATACAAAATCAATTTTTATCCATATTAGCTACATGATTAGGAGAGCATAAATGAAAATATGCGTACTGATGAAACAAGTACCAGACAATGATTCAGCGATCATTTTGTCCAATGATAGTTCCAGCATCAAATTGAATGACATCACTTGGTGTACGAATGAAAGTGACACATATGCACTTGAAGAAGCATTATTAATGAAAGAAGCCCATGGTGGTGAAGTAGTAGCCTGTTCTTTTGGAAGGGAATCCTCTCAGCAGGTGATCAAAGATGCACTTGCAAAAGGAGCAGATCGTGGATTGTATATCTCTGAAGAAGAGTCCGATGGTTTTGATATCCTCTCAACGGCTAAAATATTTACTCAGGCTCTTAAAGATGAAAACTTTGACCTGATTTTCTCGGGTTTGCAATCCAATGATTCAGGGAATGCCCAACTGGGTTTATTGCTGGCAGAGATGTTAAATATGTCCCACGCTGCACTTGTAATGGGAACTGAGGTTTTAAATGACACACGTATCAAAGTCAAACAAGAATTGGAAGGTGGTTGGTTCCAATGGACAGAACTAGACCTCCCTGCATCAATCACAATTCAATCCGGATTAAATAAACCACGATATGCCTCATTAAGAGGAATCATGATGATGAAGAAAAAACCTATCGATATTTTCGACAGTTCTCAACTTGACTCATCTGGAAGTAAAAATAAAATCTTTCTGGATAAGATGTATATTCCGCAAAAGGTGAAAGAGACTACTTTTATAGAAGGTACTCCTGATGAGATTGCATCAAAGCTTGGGGAATTACTGATAAACGATATTAAAGTGTTTTAGAGGGAATTATGAATATATTTGTATTTATTCAAAAAGACAATGGTACTATTAATCGTAACTCTCTTGAAGCCTTAGCTGGAGCACAGCAATTCGCTGGAGCTACCGATGCTCAGGTATCAGCAGTTTGCTTTGGCGAGGTAAATGATCAGTTGACCGGGTACGATATCCAACAAGTATTATCAATTAGCGATCCGGGTCTGAATAGTTATAATCCTCAGCTCTACTGTGAAGCGTTTAATCAGGTTATTTCCGCTCACAATCCGGATATGGTGATATTTGGGCATACATACCAAACCCGTGATTGGGTTCCCCGATTGAGTGCCAAACTCGACATACCTTTTGTTTCAGACTGCATAGGGATTCAAAATCAAAACGGATTAATTCTCACGCGTCAAATTTATCAAGGAAAAATTAACACAGACCTTAAAGTAGAAGGTCCTGTATTAGTTTCTATCCAATCAGGAGCTTACCGGCTGGATTCGATAGTTTCCGGTAATACCTCCGTTCAACAATTTGAAGTCAATCTTGATAGTGTAAAATGTACCGTTCACCCCGGCGAAAAATTCCAGGAATCAAAAGGTTCGGTGGATTTAAGTCGTGCAAAAATAATTGTTGCTGTTGGAAGAGGAATCGGAAAAGAAGAGAATATGCCCATTGCTAAGGAACTTGCTGAAGTTTTGGGAGCCGAGTTAGGATCATCTCGCCCAGTGGTGGATTATGGCTGGCTTCCTCATGAACACCAGGTTGGCTCTTCAGGTCAAACGGTATCACCAAAACTGTATCTGGCGCTGGGTATTTCTGGAGCAATTCAACATCAGGTCGGGATGAAAGGATCCAGCAATATCGTTGCAATAAATAAAGATGGAAATGCACCCATATTTGAAATTGCAGACTATGGTATCGTGGCAGATTTATTTGAAATCGTTCCTAAAATCACTCAAACACTCAAAGACCACAAGGGCTAAACCCTATCAAAATATGCTGCTGGTTCCTGATCCGAATCAGGTAGCTCGCTCTTTTATTAGTGTATTTTTCCACTGTAATTTTGCACATATATTTTAATAAGGATTACCGTCTATGACTGAAATGCATCATATCCCAACTGTATTCTATATTTTTGCGCTGGTCACCATTTTATATACCATTTATAATTTCCGCCGATTTTTTGGAATATTTTCTGGAAAGCCAGAATCCAAACTTCCAAAAAGTTTCCTTACTCAACTCAACCATTTATTTAGATATGGTCTTTTACAAAGGAAAGTGTTTTCAAACCGTTTCACCTACGCAGGAGTGATGCATTTTTTTCTTGCTTGGGGATTTTTCATACTGCTGTTTGCTACAACCGTTGATTTTCTAACCGCACGAGGTATCTTAACTAAATTTCTGCCTGCTTTGGATACACCATGGTTTGCGTTTATCAATGATCTGGGGGGATTGATGTTAATCCTCGGATTAATATTAGCAATTTTCAGAAGAACCTCCCAAAAACCTGAAAAACTCCCCAACAGCTCATTATCAGGACGCGGTAATCTCTTGGGGGATATGGGTATTCTGATATTTTTATTACTGCTTGCAGTGGGTGGATTTTTATCCGAAGCAGCAAGATTAGGAGCAGACCAACCCCAATTTGCCGCATTTTCATGGATTGGATACACACTTTCAAAAGCACTTTCATCAGATACGTGGATCGCAATAAAACCAGTAATCTGGTGGTTTCATGCTATTACCTCATTACTATTTATAGCAGTCTTCCCGATGACCAAAATGTTTCATGCGTTTGTCGTATTTCTGAATATTGCATTTACAGACCAAGGAAAAAGGGGACTTCTTCGACCTATGCATGTCTCGGATTTGCTGTCCGATCCTGACGCAGACATTGAGAATATTTCTTTGGGTGTGGGAAATGTCATGGATTTCACATGGAAGCAGCTACTTGACAGTGCATCTTGCACCGAATGCGCACGATGTACAACGCTTTGCCCTGCAGCTCAGACGGGTAAGCCTCTCTCTCCGATGAAGATCATCACCGATATCCGAAGTGCATTGTACAATACCGACAACGGAAAATCTAATGACAAACTGATTGGAAAGTTGATTACTGAAACAGAGTTGTGGTCATGTACAACCTGCGGTGCTTGTATGGAAATATGTCCTGTGTTGATTGATCATATTCCAACATTTATTGATATGAGACGGCATCTGGTGTTATCCGAGGGTACACCTCCGGAAATGGCTGGCGAAAGTCTGGAAAAGACAGCTCAAAATGGAAATCCCTGGGGATTTCCTAAATCCAAACGATTGAAATGGGCAGAAGATGCAGGGCTCGACATCCCGGTATTTGCAGAGAAAAAATCTGCTGATGTTTTATACTGGGTCGGGTGTGCCGGTTCATATGACCCGCGAAATCAGGAAGTTTCCAAAGCGATGACGAATATTTTCAAGAATGCAGGAATTGACTTTGCGGTACTCGGTACCGAAGAAAGCTGTACAGGAGACTCTGCTCGACGAATGGGTGAAGAATACATATTTGAGACGATGGCATTACAAAATATTGAAATTTTTAAGAAATATTCCTTTAATAAAATTGTTACCCAATGTCCGCATTGTTATCATACACTCAAACACGATTACCAGGATTTTGGTGCAAATCTGGAGGTGGTACATCACAGCGAATTTTTAAACGAATTGATTAATACGGGTAAAATCTTCCTCGAAAATAATGATGAGGGTTCCGTTACATATCATGACGCTTGTTATCTGGGTAGGCATAATCAGATTTTCGATGCACCTCGGTCCGTGATTAAAAAAAGTCTGGGGCATGATTCGATCATCGAGATGCCTCGTAATTTACAAAACAGTTTTTGCTGCGGCGCCGGTGGTGGAAATATGTGGCATGAGATCAACGAGGGAGATAGGATTAATATAAACCGGTTCGATGAAGCCATTCAAACAAACGCAGCTACAATAGCGACCGCCTGTTCCTTTTGTCTGATAATGATGGATGACGCCATGAAGGTTCAGGGTAAAGAGCAGGATGTAGAGGTATTAGACCTCGCAGAATTGGTTAATAGTCGTTTAAAAATACAAAATTAATTCTTGAATAAAATCTGAAAAAGATGTAGGTTGTGCTTATTACAATTTGCTAAAAGAATTTAATTCATCACTTTTTTCTAATTAAACTTATTTAACAATTAACAAGGAGAAACGATAATGAGACACAAAATACACTTATTTTTTGCGTGTATTACAATAGCGGGTATGACTTCTGTCATGGCTCAGGATGTTGCTGGCGAATATAAGATGAACGGGCTTTACGTCGTTTACCATGATATTATACGGGCAACTACGGATCTGGTAGTAAATGATATTTATGGTATTGGTATTGCTGTTCCTATCTCGACGATGCCAGAAGGATATGTGTTTTATCACACTTACAATGGCCCACATAGCGAAGCTGCACTTACTGCAAGCGGTATCAACCTGAATGTAAATTTTGGTGAAGACGGAATTGCTGAAATTGTAGAAGGTAGTTTTTATCCAGATGTAAACGAAGAGAATTGTATAACTTCCGTTCAGGTTTTACCTATCACTGATGTCATGGAATATTCTTCGGACTTGACTGCCGGGTTTACAATACCTTCTATTGATATTATCGGATATCCTACCGAAAGTAATTATGGTGGAATGATTGGCGGTAGCATTTCTCTGTCAACAGGGTTTGTGCTTGACTATTTCCCTTCAACACCAACGAATGTTCAATTGCCTTCAACTTATTTTATTGATTTAGATGGTGATGGAAACATGGATATATACGTGCCAGCTGGCACGGACCTTCCTGGTGTCGCCGGCGGATTCATCTTAAAAGAACCCGGTTTGGTATCCATGTCCTCTACTAACCAAGCTGTTGGCGTTTACCCTGATATGTATTTTGAGTGGCATGCAGTTGACGGTCCTGTTTCCGAAAGTGGTTTAGGAGATATCATTGGCGAAGATGAGGATGGCATAACAGGCGACTATGACCGAATATTTGGTCTGCCTTACATTACTGCAACGCATATGAATCCGGCATGTGGGTTTAATTATGCAATCGCAGGCGATGTATCAGGTATATTTGAAGACCTTGGACTTGGATATTGCGTTGATGCAGTTTCTGTTGCTAATGATGTATATCTGATGGATGCACAATTTGCAACTTGGGGTAATTTTCTTACATACAACGGGGTTGTGTTCGGCGCAACAATAGAAGGCTGCATGATGGGTGGCGGCACATATGATGACTGTTTAGCTTACATTATAGCAACCAATCCTGGATTACTCTCTGATGACAGTGATCATGATTTTGACGGAACAAGCGGTAGGATTGTTATGAATTTCGCACCCACTTGCTTACCTGAATATGAGTCCCGATTGGTCATGGTAGAAATGAGAGACTTGTTGGGTGGATGTTCTCATTCAGGAGACATAAATCTTTCCGGCAGCTTGGACGTAGCAGACATCGTTCTGCTAGTTTCAGAAATTTTGGGGAATAATCCGATTGATCTCACATCGGATCAATTTTGTGAAGCGGATATGAATGCAGACCTAAACCTCACAGTATTGGACATTGTGATGATGGTCCAGGCGATTTTAAATCCTACGCGTGCTGATAACGCAACATCAATCGAAATTGCACCCAGTGGACATACAGCGACCTTTACATCTGACGGATTTGTCGGAGGGATTGAACTGACTTTGTCTCATGGTGCGGGTTTTGTTTTAAATCTTACTGATAACGCTTTGGTTGCAGATTATAAAACTGAAGGAACCATGACGCATATTATTATCGTTGCTCCCGAAGGAAACGATTTATTCACAACCAACGGAGAATTCATCATTGAATCTGCTCTTGCTGCTACCGGTTCTGAATATTTAAATATGAATCTGGTTTCACCCAGTGAATTTTCACTGAGTACAGCGTATCCTAATCCGTTTAATCCCGTAACCAACATGAGTTTATCTCTGGATTCAAGTGGTAATGTGACTGTACAGATTTTCAATCTACAAGGACAATTGATCGAAACATTGATGAGTGGTTATCAGGAAGCCGGCGTTTATGATATTCGTTGGAATGCTTCTGAAGCGCCCAGCGGTATGTATTTTGTGAAATCTACTTTTAATTCTGAAGTGCTTACTCAAAAACTAGTACTATTGAAATAGTATAAAACCAGATTAACAGACCATAAAGGAGGCGGAAATGTATTTTCTGCCTCCTTTTTTTTATTAATTTTAATATCTAATTCTCAAATATTGTTGACACAACTGTTGTCCACGGTTATCTGATTTATGTTCGCTAATTTTTAATTGAAATTAGGCGTAAATTCATTTAGATTTATTTACTAAAAACAATTCTGTTTCAGAGTATAACAAGGTGATTATGTTATGAGAAAATTTAGAAAATCTAAAATATTAATTTCAATTGCATCTATTATCAGTTGGCTGCTTTCCGCAGGGGCCACAATTACCGGAAAGGTCACAGATAAGTCCAATAGTGACCCTTTGATCGGTGCAAATGTAATTGTTGAAGGAACATCACTGGGGAGTGCCACGGACTTGGATGGGAGATATTCGATCCCGGATGTCCCATATGGCACTTACACGGTCATGGCAAATTATATTGGATATGAGATACAAACCTCCGTCATTACACTTACACAAAATGAACTTCTTCCGGTTTTAGATTTTTCTCTGGTTCCTCAAGCCATTCGTGTTGAAGGCGCTCAGGTTACCGGGATTAGACGACAAGACAAAGTCACAAAAGCACCTTCCTCCGTTGAGATCATTAGTACCAGAGATATCCGAAGACAGAATACCACAAATATTGGTTCGTATTTGGGCGGAATGAAGGGAGTAGATTTTACTGCCAGCGGGATCAATAACTATAGTGTATCCATTCGTGGATTTAATAGCAGTTTCAGCTCGCGTTTACTCACTCTTACAGATGGCAGGGTTGCAAACATTCCAGCATTAAGAGTAATCAATTATGCTACGATTCCGCAATCTACCCAAGATGTGGAAAAAATTGAAGTGGTATTGGGACCGGCTACGGCACTTTACGGTGCTAATGCGCATAGTGGTGTTATTAATATCACCTCAAAATCACCTCGGGACTCTGAAGGATTAAACTTTAATATTTCTGGTAGTAGCGATGAAAGACAATTACGACAGGTTGCGGGCAGATGGGCAAAAAAATTCGGTACTTTCAGCATGAAACTTTCAGGTTCATACTTACATGCCTACGAATGGGAATATATGTCTGAGCGCGAATACAAAGCGCATAGTTATCCATGGGTCGGATTTCCAGAAAGAAAAATAGATGGAAAAGATAATAATCCGTGGAAATCAGGTATCCCTTCGACAGGAGGTACAATTGCTAATGCCCGTTGGGGTGTTAATAATAATGGCGAAATATTAATCATAGGTGATGGGGAAGCAAATCATGGTGACTTGGATGGTGATGGCATCGCAGGTGAAGACTGGTTCAACGGAATTGATGATGACCACGATGGGAAGGTGGACGAAGATTATTTCTGGGCAGATGGTATTGATAACGCCGAGCCCTTTGATGATCTGGATGAAAACGGCGTGTACGACCTCGGTGAACCTTTTGAAGATTGGGATAGTAATGGCGAATGGAGCGGAGCAAATGGATTACCTCCTGATGAAAATATTGACCTTTCTAGCGACATCTGGTATGATGGGTATGACAACGACGGGATTGGTGGTGTGGACGACACCAATGAGAGAATCAGCAATTCGAACTTGGAATATCCGGCCTGGGCGAATAATATCGAGACTCAAGACATAATTTTATATAATGGCAAAATTTCACCTACTTACCACGGAGATCCAAATCCCTGGTATGACCCCAGTGGGGTTGATAATCACGTGAGAGGAAACTATGAGTACGATGAAGACAAGTTTACAGTATTATTTGATAATTATATTTTCGACTATGGACAAGATAGGATTCCGGGTGACCCATTTGATGATTTAGCAGGTGACAATCAATTGCAAGTTGGTGAACCATTAAATATTTTTACACATACATTTGGCAATGCACAGGATGTAGGATTAGATGGCATCCCCAATACTGATGACGAAGGTGAAGGTGACGGCATTTGGCAGCCTGGTGATGGATGGGTTGATTTAAATGGCAATGGCATAGTTGATGTACCTATAAGCGGTAGTTATAACGATACATATTTATTTAACCCAAATAATTGGAATGATGTTTGGCCACCACCAAATGGAATTTGGAATGAAGGTGAACCCATCTATGACTTTGGACAGGATGGCTTACCCGGTACTGGTGACCCTGGTGAAGGAAATGGTTTATTTGCCACTGACATTGGTGAGAGTGATGGGATTTATGACACAGGTGATGGATGCTTCGGATGCGAAAATGACTATATGGATGATTTTCAAGTTGTGCGTGATACCGATGGTGATGGCGATGACGATTACCCTGATTTTGAAGTAGATAACCGGAAAATTGAAATGAGAATGGATTATAATCCTAATCCTGATCTTTCCATCACTTTTCAGGGAGGTTATTCCTATACAAAAACACAGCAAGTAACCGGGATTGGGAGATACCTCGCTGATGGATGGGAATACAAATTTTTCCAAATGCGAGCATTATATAAAAACTGGTTTGTTCAAACATATACAAATACAAGTTATTCTGGGAAAACCCGCGGATATAATCTAGGTGACCACATCATTGATCATTCATCAAATTTTGCTGTTCAAATTCAAAATAATCTCGATTTACGCAAAAATATGTCCTTCCCCACAGAACTTATCTGGGGGGTTGACTTGTTCCAAACCATGCCACAAACTTTCGGAACTATCCTTAACGATGGACCCAATGGATATGACAACGATGGTGATAGATTTTTGATGCGATCAGATGGTGTGGATAATGATGGTGATGGACTGATTGACGAAAGTGATGAAGGAATTGATGAACCCGATGAATTCGATAACGTCAATGCCTCGGAACTTGGCGTTTATTACCAGAGTAGTACTATTCTGACAACATCTAAAAGATGGAAGCTAATAACAGCTGCCAGAGTTGACAGCCACGATCAATTAAAAGAAGAAGGATTATTATTCGGTCCAAAATTAGGCTTGATCTTTGAACCCAACGAAAGAAACATGTGGCGTTTGACCTATGGAAAAGCTTTCAACACACCCACAACTACAACACTCTTTACTGATATTTATATTGGGAAGTCTCAAATTTTTGACATTTACTCCCGTGGTAATAAAGACGGTACACCGTACGCGCGAGTCAGCCAGGACTATCCTGTACAAAAGCCTGGGTATTATGGCTGCTATAACCCCGGTACTGGAACCATTTGCCCGGATAGCCCGAGTTATGACCCCGCGTATGGTTATAAACAGATTGGATTAATGGGAGCCGGTTATTTTGATTCGTATGGAGACAGGGTCACAGGTGCACCTTTTTTCTTTAATATCACAGATGAAAGTGCTCCAGTGGATTGGATCCCATTGGATACTTTACGATATCTGATCTTTGTTCCTGAAGTGAATGGAGACGGTGTTTTGTACACGCCTGAAGAATCCTATCACCTCCCGGATATTGACCCACTTCGATCTGAAAATATTCAAACATTTGAAATTGGTTATAAAGGATTTTTAGGTGACCGAACATTTTTTACTTTTGACTATTATGTCAGTTATTATCAAAACTTTTTTAGTCCTGCGACAATAATCACGCCCACAGTCGTAAAAAGATATAACAGCGACGGTACTGAGGCCAGCATTGAAAATAATACAGTGATAGGCATACTACCTATAAATGACCGTGGTTCAAATCCCCCCTATGGGACTGCCTGGAATGGATTGGATGATGACGGAGATTGGGCACCTTGGGCGGACGAATTCGGTTGGGGTGCTACACCTGATGCTGGTGAATGGGGATTTGTTGAATACATTACAGATGGGATCGATACTTTAGGGTATAACATTTATCACCCGTGGGAAGTTTTTTCAGTTGGGACAAATTTTAAACCTGAATACGATTTCCCAGCTCAGTTTTGGAAAGCCGTCGGTGTAGATGAATATCAGAAATTAATCGGACTTGGAGAAGCAGAATTGGTTCAAACCAGTGTGATCGGTCCTGATGGAAATCCATTAATGGGACCTGGAAGGGCAAGCTCTCCACCGCATATTATCCTCAGCTCATTGAACTATGGTGAAGTTTGGATTCAGGGATTTGATATGAGTTTTACTCATTTTCTTACGCCATCCGTGACATTGAATGGGAATTTTTCATGGTATAATTCCACCGAGTTTTATAACGACTTAACAAAAAAGAACGACCCTATAAACGCACCAAAATTCAAGTGGACTGTCGGCGCAAAATGGGAGTCTAAATTCGGTTCTCTCGCTGGTAGTCTGCGACATGTGGATCGCTTCCCCTGGTCTGATGGATTGTGGGCGGGTACCATTGGCCCATACAACATCATTAATATCCATTATTCATATGAATTCAATAAGCACGTCACAGTAAATATTTCTGGACTAAATCTATTGGATGACTATCATCGCGAACTCGTTGGCGGAGCAAAAATGGGGCAGCAATTCGTATTTAAACTGGCAACATCATTATAAAAATACAGTGATTCAGTTCATTCTGAATATCGATCATCAGATATTCTTCTTTATCAACGGAACCCTATCCAATCCGGTGTTCGATAAAATCATGCCACTGTTTGATAAATCGGCTCCATTGGTTATTCCGTTTCTGCTCCTATGGATTTTTCTTCTAATCAAAGACAAAGGCCGTCGGTGGTTTATTGCAATTATTTTCCCTCTGACGGTTTTATGTGTTGATCAAACCGGATACCACATTAAAAAATTGGAATTAAGAGAGCGTCCCTGGGTACACTATGGTGTGGAATCCGTGAATCATCTGGGTGGAAAAGGGGGTAAGCAGAAATCATTTCCCTCAAACCACGCAGCTAATTCCATTGCGATGGCAGTCGTATTTTCTTACTTATTCAGACGGTTTGGCAAATATTTCTGGGCATTCGCTTTTATAATTATGTTTTCAAGAGTGTATATTGGTGTTCATTATCCTTCGGACGTGATTGCGGGCGCATTATTAGGTGGGACAATAGCGACCATAATCGTTTTAGTATTAGAAAAGTCGCTGTGTCGATTACAAAGGAAAACTTAAACGATAATAATTAACTTCAAATAATCATCTGATCATTTGAAAATTCCAGTAGAGACTAATTGGGAAGTGTGTCCTCGGGTACCTTAAATGAAAACTGTTTCTGGCCTGCTTGCTGCACCAGTTTAATCTCACCATATTTTCCTTCGAACTTTTTAATATTATCCTGCAGAATGAGCATGAGTGTTTTGGTCTGCGCAGGCATCATGACAATTCGGGATTTCACTTTGGCTTTAGGCATTCCTGGCAGCATGCGGGCAAAATCGATGACAAATTCTGAGGGTGAATGAGTTACAATGGAAAAATTGGCGTACTCACCCTGAGATGTTTTTTCATCAAGTTCGATCTGGATTTTTTGTTGTTTGGGTTTAGAATCTTCCATGATACTCCCTATTTATTTTTTTTTGCGTCTTCTTCCCGGTGTTTTCGATTGAACTCCTGCCAATCTTCGTCTATGGTCTTCCAATCATCTTCTTCAGTTTCTTCATCAACTTCGTCTTTTATTCCCATTTCGTCTTCATATTTCTCAAATTTTTCTTTTAGATCTTCATATTCATCGGGATTGGTTTCATCCCGTAATTCTTCACTGGTTTCTTCTTCTTTCTTGATTTCATCACCATAAAGCGTTTCATCAAAAAAATCGATATTTTGAACAATCCCTTGCATCATTAAAAATTCCAGAAACGCAAGATACTTCTTTTGCTTTAGATTCTTTTTGCATGAAAGACATTCTAGTTTAACCGCCAGGTCTTCTTCCGATATCGGACTAGAGCATGCAGGGCAAATTAATCCCTCAACATTTGACTTTAACATTAATTTCTCCTATTTACAGGGGCAGAAATATACTTTCGTATGTGAAAACCGTCAAACAATTTTAATGGGAAATATCGTATCTCATTGATACAGGAATAAAATATGGTCTTTTGATTCGCTCCAAGGAGCAATGAATTAAACTTATAGAGAGTTAGATAAATATGAAATACCAACAAACTAATTATACGGAAAACGGAAAAACGACATATAAATCCCAAATTATTGATAAGGGTATAGTCGTTTGAATTATTAAAATTCTACCTTTTCTCCTCGTACACCAACTTCAACAACGCTTTTTCAGCATCTGTAAGAAATTGCTTTCGTCGGTTTTTCACGAGTTCACTTGTTTGTATAAACTTATTAAAATCGGTATTGGAATCCGGGCTCCAAAAAAATGAGGGGATGTACTTCGGTTGAAATCCATCTCCAAAAATATTAGCACCTACCCCTGCGTACGTCCCTGTATTAAACATGGTGGATATCCCGGATTTGCAATAGTCCCCCATCAGCAGCCCCAGAAACTGAAGTTCTGTATTCACGAGTTCATCACCAAAATTGAATCTGATCATCCCGTAGTTATTTTTCAAATCACTGGTATTGGTATTAGCACCCAAGTTCACCCATTCGCTGATATAACTGTGGCCTAGAAAACCATCATGCTGTTTGTTGCTGTATCCATGAATAATAGTGTCCTCTACCTCACCACCCACTTTGCAGATGGGACCGATGGTCACATGTCCCCGAATTTTTGCCCCCGGGTTGATTACCGAATCCCTACCAATAAATACAGGTCCTTGGATCAATGCACCAATATCAATTTTCACGCCACTGTCGATGATGATCTTTCCTTTAGAGGCATCCAGAACAACCCCCCCGGATATTTCACAATTTTCTGAAAGGTAGATGTGGTAATTGTGCATCAATGTCACTGATGGGTGGATATTCCCACCTGTCCCCGCACCTTCCGCAGTCAGCGTATATTCCACAGGACTCACATAATTTTTAAATCGGTCACTCAATATATCCTTGCCAATATAATGACCGTTCAGTTCGATTGCATCCCACAGGTAATGAAAATAGGGTACGTCAATCTTTTCTGGATGATAATCATCCAGTGGTGGGAGGATACCCGGGTCTTGAATGGTATCAGTTATAAATCCAATTAAATGACCGTCATTCGTCACGTACTGTTTCCAGAGTTTCATGTTTTCTAGATGATCAGCATCCCACAGACACGCCCCATTAAGCCAAATGCCTGGATCGATTTTATATGGATTCACCGAAAAGTCCGGAAATCGTTCTCTCGTCACATCTACCATTTCTTTCCGAACCAGCAGTGTGAGTGTATCATCATCTTTCATCAGGTTCACAATTCGGTCAACATTCCGGTAGATGCCACACCGTACTTCAAAAGTAGCATGGGTCAATGTAAACGGCCGTAATCCCTGTGATCGGGTATCTTCAAATAGAATATAATTCATAATAATTGGATGATTTTGTTAACCTGTTTATATCCCCGTTCCAGAAAACCACTGGGGGGAATGTTGAGTTGAATATTATAAAAATAGTCACTAAAAATGGATTTAAATCCCATTTTATATTCAGAATTGATTCGGCTGATAAACTTTGATAACTCCAGGTGAAACTCGGGATTCAAATCAATGACCAAATCGAATTTGATGTCGGTTGGCGTGATCTTTAACTCGTCCATTTTATAAAAAATTAAGCCATCATATGTATCATTTACCAATTCGCTAAATGTGTCCAGAATCATGAATGAAAATTTTACATCCTTACTTTGGTGGTTGATGAGGTGCCTAAAACTGTACAGAGCTACCTGAAAAGAACTTTCCGAAACGGGAAAAAAAATCAGGATGCTTCGAATAGAAGATACAGATATAGGTAAATGCAGTTGATTTGCCAACCTCCCCATCTTCCCTGTGAGAGAATAGAACAGGATTAATAGTTTTATTTTCAGTAGTTTTAAACTCATGAACAGAAATAATTTACAAATGATATTCAGTTAATTCTTATGATTATTCACTCAGAAGTATCCAATTAATCATCCGGCTTTGAGAGCACTACAATCCGTTACCATGCTTATGTTTATCGGGATAGCGATCGCGCAATCCTATGTTTGGCCCACCAATGCAAGTCATACCATCACTACCGTTTTTGGAGATGCGCGTCCACGACGATTTCATGCAGGTCTTGATATTCGAACTTGGGGTAAAACCGGGTATGAGTTATACGCCATAGAAGACGGATATATTCAGCGGATTCGTACCGGTTCCCGTGGATATGGAAAAACCCTTTACGTCAAACTTAATGACGGAAATATCGCTGTTTATGCTCATCTTGAAAATTTTACAATGCCCTTAAATAAAGCTGTCCGGTCATTGCAAGAAGCCGCTAAATCCTATACTATCGATCACTACTTCCTACCTGATGAGTACCCTGTAAAACGAGGGAATGTCATCGGGTATTCCGGTGACACAGGTACAATTAGCGGCGCTCATCTGCATTTTGAGATCAGGGATAAAAACGAAAATCCTGTCAATCCCCAACTCTTAGGTTTAACCGTTGAAGATACTTCGTTTCCAGAATTCTTCCATCTGGGGTTAATCCCTTTGTCTTTCAACACGAAGATTGATCATTCACCTGTTCACTCCACATATTTTGCTCAAAAAGTTGATAAACACCATTTCTCCATTTTGGATACCATTACCATTCAAGGACCTGCAGGATTTGCCGTTGAGGTGAAGGACAAACTGAATAACCAGCCCTTCAATTATGGATTATTTTCAATTGAATTGGAAATCGACTCCACATTATGGTTCCAACGGGAGTACGATACTTACTCTTTTAGAGAAGAACCATTGTCAGTGTGGGATATGGACTATACTTTGAATAAAATAACGGATGAAAAGTATTACCGTTTGTTCCAAGAGCCATCCGTTGACGTACAGAACTTTGTGAAACACTGGAATTCTGAAACTCTCCCCATTGTTGAAGGTGTGTATCACTTCAGAATCAAGGCAACTGATTTTACCGGAAATACTGCGACGTTGACCGGGATATTCAAAATTGAACCTCAACAAAAATATGACATTGAGCTTGCTGATCTGTCAATCCTCAAATCAGATATTTCGCAGTCATTAAGTTCTGTTTCTATTTACCAATTGAATCATGGACTGGTCTTGGAAACCGATAATGAACCGGAGTGGGGTTCGTTTCTTGAGGTGAAAGCATCAGATGGTCGTCATACCATACCGGTTTTTCTAATTCCGAATAACTATTATGGAAGATCATTTTCACGATTACTTGACCCCATAGAGCTTGACGGACTCACTAGTGTAACTTCATTGGTAAACGGAATACCATCTGAACGACCGATCACCGGGAGATATGTCCGTCCTGATTCTCCATTTATATTGGTCACACCTGACAGCAGCGTGGTGTTATCCGGCACTGATGATTGTTTTTATTATCCGGCTTTAGTATGGACTTCTCCTGTCTCCAATCGTTATTCCATCCCCGAAGGATATGTACAATTCGGACCCATTGTCGTAGGACCCGATCTCATTCCATATAAAAATGAAATGGAGTTGAAAATCCGAAAGCAGATAGACGATAAGACGAATTCAGCAATTTATTATTTTGATCCAAAGAAATCACGATGGTTATACATGAACACCACTGACGATGGAGAATATTTATCCACAACACTGTTATCTGGTGGTGTATTTGCTGTGCTTTCCGAGTCTGATCCTCCTGTCCTTGAAAATATCTTTCCATCGAACCATGCCGTTTATGAATCCAGCGACATAGACAGAATATCGTTCAACGTCAACGACGCATTTTCCGGGATCGACGGTGAAAGAAATGTGTCTATAATATTAGACGGGAAACCACTAATTTTCGAGTATAATTCTTACAGGAAAAGAGTAAGTTATACTTTCTGGGATGGCTTGCCCTCAGGGAAGCATCAATTGGAGATCAGGGCTGCTGATAATATTGGAAATTCGATTGAAACAATACAAATATTTACCATTCGATAATTAAGATGTTTATTCCTTACAAGGATGATAATCCACGAATTTTAATTCCCTATGTGACGTGGAGTATCCTCGCCATCAATGTCTCTGTTTTTATTTTTCAACTGGTTTACAATTCAGGAGCAGAATATCCCATTAGTTCGCGTTTTGGCACCATCCCTGCATTAATAACGGGTTATGCCCAGCCTCTCGATTTACCCTTTTATGTTTTCACCCCCTTATTCACCTTGATCACATCCATGTTTTTACACGGAGGTATCGCACACCTGCTTGGGAATATGCTATTTCTGTACGTGTTTGCCGATAACATTGAAAGTATCCTGGGACATCGAAAATTCTTATTATTTTATCTGATTTGCGGAATCGTCGCAACATTATCCCAGGTTGCTACCAATACACACTCCATGATACCCATCATTGGAGCATCCGGAGCAATATCAGGGGTTATGGCTGCGTATCTGTTGAAATATCCACGAGCACATATCCATGTGCTGGTAGTGATCTTCCCATTAGTGATTCCAGCCGGAATTGTGGTTGGATTCTGGTTTATTACTCAACTCTTAAACGGAATTGCAGATTTAGATCGCACCGGAGGAGGTGTCGCCTGGTTTGCCCACATCGGAGGATTCCTTGTCGGTATAATTTTAATGTTATTAATTTCAAAGAGTAAATACAAATGGAGAACATGATAAACACTGAAGCATTAATCATCGAGGCCATCGCCGCCAGGGAAAAAGCAGTAGCGCCATACAGTAACTACCGCGTTGGAGCAGCGTTGCAGACATCAGACGGAACCATCATTCATGGCTGCAATATCGAATCCAAGGCGTATCCCACCACTCTATGCGCGGAGAGAGTAGCCATTTTTTCTGCCATCTCTAGCGGGCATTCCCGAATTACTGCAATGGCACTTGTCACAGAAGACGGAGCAATGCCTTGTGGTTCTTGTCGCCAGATCATGTACGAATTTCTCGGAGATGTCCCGATCATTGTATCTGACATTCATCAGAATTATCAGGAACTCACGATTTCAGAACTCCTTCCCCACCCCTTTGGTAAATGAAGGCACAAAAACATATAATTATAGATAAGGATAGCTTGCATGAATTGGACTTCGCCATATGAATGACCTGATAAATAAAACATCAATTTTAATAGGAATTGCCGGAGGAACCGGATCTGGAAAAACCACAGTCGCAAAGGCATTGTCATCGGAGTTCGGCGGTTCCGAGGTGGCACTTATTGAACAGGATTCCTATTATCGCGACTTAGCCCATCTCAACATGATTGAACGAGGGAATGTAAATTTTGACCACCCTGACGCATTTGATTTTGACATGCTGAAAAGTCAAATGAAATCACTTATTTGTGGTAGTTCAATTGATGTACCCGTATATGACTATAGCACTCACACACGTAGCGGTGAGTTTCGCCACATCGAACCGCACCACATCGTTATACTTGATGGAATCCTCATTTTGCTGGACCCGGAACTACGAAATTTGATGGATATCAAATTGTACGTTGAGACCGGAGATGATATTCGGATCATTCGGAGAATTACCCGGGATGTGAAAAAAAGAGGACGTTCCCTGGAGTCGGTTATTGAACAATATTATAAGACCGTACGTCCATCCCACCAGCAATTTGTGGAGCCTACAAAAGCATATGCAGATATCATTATCCCCGAAGGGGGCAAAAACAAAGTAGCTATTGACGTAATCCGGACAAAGATTATGTCGTTATTATTAGGATATAAAATTGGAGATAAACCGTGAAATTAACCCCTAGAATGGGCGGCTGGATCGAAATCGTTTGCGGACCCATGTTCAGCGGAAAAACCGAAGAGTTGATCCGGCGATTGGTACGTGCACAGATTGCAAAACAGAAGGTTGAAATCTTTAAACCTGCAATTGATAACCGATACAGCGAGGGATATATCGTCTCACACAATAATCGTAAGATAAAGTCTGTGGTGATCAGTGATCCTCATGAAATATTGGCACACATTGACGAAGCGGACGTTATTGGTGTGGACGAAGCTCAATTTTTTGACAAATCCATTGTTGAGGTTTGCCGGTCATTAGCCAACTCTGGAAAACGGGTGGTCATCGCCGGCCTGGAAAAGGATTATATGGGGAGACCATTCGGTCCAATGCCTGAATTGCTCATCGAAGCTGAATTTATCTCAAAAGTCCTGGCTATTTGCGTAATATGTGGAGATCCTGCAAATTACAGTCAACGGCTCAGCCATGAGAGTGGTCAAGTTGTTGTTGGAGAAGCCGATAAATATGAAGCCAGATGCCGTACTTGTTTTGATCCTCCACACCCCTAAACTTGTGTAGGTGTACCTGTTTTCATTGTATTAAATTTTGCCGTCTATCTGAAAAAGAAATCCTTTCAGGATTTACTGAAGACCATGGAAAAAAGACTTGATTATAATTGATCTGGAAAGTCTTGATTAAAGTAGAGGAGTATGTATGAATTTTATAAGTATTTTTGGATTGTTAGCACTATTGGGAATAGCCTGGCTATTATCTTATCATAAATCCAACATCAAGCTGAAACCCATATTGTGGGGAATTGGGCTTCAGTTTTTATTCGCACTAATTATTCTCAGAAGTGATTATTTCAGTTATATCGGCATGGGGATACTCGGTCTGCTTCTAGTCACTTATATTCTCCAGAAGGACGATCAAAAAATTGGTGGTGGCTTCAAAGCGCTGATTATTGTACTCATAGGAAGTAGCATTGTCTGGACAGTATTCTATTTGATTCCAGGCGTACCCAAATGGATGCTGATTGCCTCCGTTCTCTTTCTCATTCTCAATGCCAAGATGAAATATTTTCAACCAGCACAACGTTTCGTGGCAGCAGTTTTTGTCATTTCAGGGATTGCTTATCTCGTCGTGCACGGTTTGCATGGTCAGATTATTTTTAAATCATTCAGCGATAAAATTGCCAGTTTTTTAAGTTTATCTGACTTCGGCGCAAAATTTTTGTTTGCTAATTTATCAGATGGCGCATATTTCTTCACAGGACCGGATGCCCAATGGCCAGGGTTTGGATTTCAATTTGCGTTTAAAGTACTCCCCACCATTATTTTCTTTGGTGGATTTATGAGTGTCCTATACTACTTGGGCATTATGCAAAAAGTGATTGAATCCATGAGTAAATTCATGAGATGGACTATCGGCACAAGTGGAGCAGAAACTCTGTCCTGTTCTGCCAATATTTTTGTTGGACAAACTGAAGCACCATTGTTGATCAAACCGTTTCTGAATAAGATGACGAAATCTGAGCTACTCACAGTTATGGTTGGTGGATTTGCCACTATCGCCGGAGGAGTTCTGGCCGGTTATATTTCCATGGGTGTCCCGGCAGGGCATCTGATTGCTGCCAGCGTCATGTCCGCACCGGCTGCTCTGGTAGTGGGGAAAATTATTTTCCCTGAGATGGAACACTCCGAAACTGCCGGTGATGTGGAATTACCGAAAATTAGTGTAGGTAGTAACGTCATCGAAGCAGCCACCAATGGGATAACCGATGGTCTCAAATTAGCAGTTAATGTGGGCGCGATGTTGATTGGATTTATTGCTCTCATCGCCGTGATAGATGTTTTGTTGAATTATGTGGATTTGTTAATAGATGGGAAAATTTTCAAAGGTGAATACTACTCATATGATGCATCTGGAATGTCACCTGCTATTGGTGAATATCGGGGACTCATTCCGGGTTCGCTTCAGACCCTGTTTGGAACCCTACTTCGTCCTCTTGCCTGGCTTATGGGTGTCTCCTGGACTCAAGCAGACAAAGTAGGCAACTTACTGGGAATAAAATTATCGCTGAATGAATTTGTTGCTTACGGAACCCTGGGAACCTACATCAACAACGGCGTACTTAATGAACGTGCAATAATCATCTCCACGTATGCCCTCTGCGGATTTGCCAATTTTTCATCTATCGGAATCCAAATTGGAGGAATCAGCGCGTTGGCACCTAATCGAAAATCCGATTTAGCAAAAGTAGGATTAAAAGCCATGTTTGGTGGAGCTATCGCATCATTCATGACTGCCACAATTGCGGGGATATTACTCGTTTGAACCGGCAATATTTATTTTATAATCAATCTATTTTTATAATAATTATCAAATAAGAACATATGAATATCATTTTCATTGGTTCCCCTGGAGCAGGAAAAGGAACACAAGCAAAGAGAATTTCCGGAAAGTATAAAATTCCGCACATCTCGACTGGCGACATACTACGCGAGAACATCATTAATGATACGGAGCTGGGTAGAGTCGCAAAATCATATATGCATAATGGTCAGCTCGTTCCTGATTCGAATATCTTGATCATGATAAAGGAAAGATTGAAAGGGAAAGACTGTAATAACGGTTTCATTTTGGATGGGTTTCCAAGAACAATTCCGCAGGCGGATGGATTGGAATTGATTCTTAAATTCGAAAATATTCATATCAATCAAGTGGTTGTTCTTCAAACGAATGATGACATCATCGTGGAGCGGTTATCATCAAGACGCTCATGTACCCATTGCGGAAAAATTTATAACCTGTTATTTAACCCTCCTAATAATTCGGGTTTATGTGACGTTTGCGACTCAAAGCTGATACAACGGAGGGATGATCTACCGGAAACCATACAGAAACGATTGGCTGTATATAAAAAGCAAACAGAACCGCTGGTTCAATATTACCAAGATAAGAACTTGACAAAATTTGTTGATGGCAGTGGTACGGTGAGTCAAATTACGAATTCTATTTTTCAGATTTTAGATCAGTATGATTAAATTAGGAGTCACCGGTGGTCTGGGTTCAGGAAAAACAACCGCTTCAAAGTTTTTCGCTGATAAGGGAGCTGTTGTTTTTGACGCAGACAGTGAAGCTAAGACACATATGCTACATACCAATTCGTTGCAAAAAAAACTATTCAACGTGTTTGGAAATTCAATCAAAAACGTTCATAATAAATTGGACTTTGCCGCATTGGCTGCTACTGCGTTTTCAAACCCAATGGATCAGAAAATACTGAATGGAATTATTTGGCCGGAAGTATATCTCCTGGTGGAAAAAGCCGTTCAAAAATGCACCGAAGAAAATATCGAATTATTTGTCCTTGATGCTGCTTTGTTGATAGAAGCCCGATACTCACATTTTTTTGATTACGTCCTTTTAATTACTGCTGACGAGGATACTCGTATAAAAAGAGCCAGAAGAAGAGGAAACTTATCTGATGATCAAATTAAAAAGAGGATGGATTTGCAAATGATGGACGAAGAAAAAAAACAATTCGCCACTCATTGTATAGATAATAACGAGTCAATAGACGATTTTAAAACAAAATTGGAAACCTTCTATTCAAGCCTCAAACGGTAACCGGATACCCGGTTACAGCTGATATCTACCAAAAAGAACCTCCTTCTCGTCGAAACCCTACGGGTTGATCCAGAATTTCCTTTAAAACTATTGCCTGTTTTAGTGGAGACATTTTCATTACATGACGCAAAGAGGCGTTATGTTTGAATGGTTGATAAATTTCTGGTTCTAACTCTACAGATTCAGAGTGATTAAAATCAGAATACTCATAACTTTGTATTGATGCTGCCGCATAATCAGCTTGCTGTTCTCGCTCAAATTCACTGTACGTTTGCTCTAAAGACTCTTTTTCGGAAAGATCAAAACTATCAGATTCTTGTATTTTGACAGTTTGATTGACTACAGTTTCTGGTTCAATAGCTTTATTAAATTCAGATTTGAGAGTATTAAAAAGATCAAAAACATCTTTCCCAGAGGAAGGGGGACTTTTGACAGTCCCCCTCTTCTGAAGTTTCTCCTGTTTTTTCTTCTGTGCACTATATGCAGAGTAGATCATGTAAATAATGATACCGATTATTCCAGGTTCAAATCCGGCAAGATTCATGATTTATTTTCCAGAATTTTCTTTAGAAGGATCTGTAGTTTCTGAGTCTGGTTTTGAAATTGCTTTTCTCATCTGAGAATCAGACTGGATATTTTGCATCTTGTAATAGTCCATCACTCCAAGATTCCCTTTTCGAAATGCATCAGCCATTGCTTTGGGGACTTCAGCTTCGGCTTCCACGACTTTCGCCTGCATCTCCTGTGTACGAGCCTTCATTTCCTGCTCTTCAGCTACCGCCATTGCTCTTCGACTTTCAGCTTTAGCTTGAGCTACTTTTTTATCGGCTTCCGCTTGATCTGCTGCTAAGTGGGCACCCACATTTTTACCCACATCCACATCAGCGATATCGATGGATAGAATAGAATAAGCGGTTCCAGCATCAAGACTTTTAGATAAAACAGCTTTTGAAATGTTGTCAGGATTTTCCAATACACTCTTATATGTGTCGGATGATCCGATAGCGCTGACGATCCCTTCACCAACACGGGCGATGACTGTGTCATCTGTAGCTCCGCCTACCAGTTGTTCGATATTCGTCCTGACCGTGACCCGAGCTTTAGCATATAGCTGAATACCATCTCTTGCCACTGCGGAGACTTTCCCCTCTCTGGGACAATCAATCACTTTTGGATAAACACTCGTCGCAACAGCTTCTTTCACATCACGGCCGGCAAGGTCTATCGCGGTGGCGGTTTTAAAATCAAGATCAATGTTCGCTTTATCAGCAGCAATAAGTGCATCAACGACTTTACCCACTCTTCCCCCCGCAAGGAAATGGGTTTCAAGTTCTTCTGATGAAACATAGTCCAATCCCGCCCGGTGTAGGTTGATGATTCCGTCCACCATCATTTTAGGTGGAATTTTTCTCACCCTCATGATGATTAATTTTACCATACCGATTTTCCCCCAACCGATAGAAACACCGGATTGGAACCAGAGTCCTATGGGGACAAAATAGAAAAAGCCAAATAAGACTATTATGCCTATTGGCAAAGCTATTAATGTGAGAGTATTCATACAAATTTCCTTTTATTTATCATACAATGCTAATGGTCAAACGATTTAACTAATATTTGATTTTCATCAACTCCATCCACGATGACATCCACCCCGGCTTCTATAAATTCACCATGCGACATCACCTGATATTCCTTACCATCAATCAACGCTTTACCGGATGGTCGAAGCTTCGAGATGGTTTTCCCGGTTTTCCCTTTGAGTCGATCATATCCCTTCGAGATAGAAAATCCATCAGATTTTTTCTGTGAGGATATTGGAATGAATTTATGATAAAGGTTACTTTTAGTCAGTGCCTTAAAAAAGACAATGCCGACAATGAACATGACGATAATACCAATATTCATCCCATAATAAGCCTCCCATCCTTCTCCTGGCCCAGGGTGCGGAGCCAACAACATTTTATACATACTGTATAGGATCAAAGCGATCCCTGAAATACCGGTGATTCCAAAACCAGGTACGACAAACACCTCTAGCAATATCAAAGCGATACCGGATAGTAATAAAATTATTTCAAAAACATCCGCTAGTCCTACAAGGAGATGAGACCCGAAAAACAGTCCCAGGCAAATTAGCCCGAAAGCCCCAGGAAATCCAAATCCGGGAGATTTTATCTCAAAAAATAATCCCAGCAGTCCTAACGACATTAGAAGTGGAGCAACGGTTGGGCTGGTAAGAAAACGGACCAATTGTTCAGACCAAGAAACTTTAACTTCAACTACCTCCCAGCCAGATGGTAGTAGGTAGTCCAAAATTTCAGTGCGGGTTTCGAATGTCCGGTCTGCGAATTTTAATCGTAACGCCAGTTCCGTTGAGAGGGTGATCAGCTTTCCGGATTTAAATCCGCTGACATCTTTGACTGTCAGGGTATCCCCGGAAACATCCATAATAAATGATATCTCTATTTCTTCATCCACCATTGCAGCAGCTACGTCACGGTTGCGGTTATTTGCTTCCGCTGTGGACGCCATTTCCTCTCTCATGTATGAAATGACTTTTTCAGACGCTTTTTTCCCAGATTGATCTACAGCTGTCGCTGCTCCGATGGTTCCACCAATAGCCATGTAAATCGAATCACATGATAAGGATATCAATGCCCCTGCTGAAATAGCCCGACGGTTTACAAATGCAATGGTAGGGATTTTGCTGCTTAAAATAGCATCTTTGATCCGGGTTGCTGCATCTACCCTTCCACCAAAAGTTTCAATATCAAAAAGGATGAATTGTGCATTATTTTCCTCTGCTTCAATTATCCCTCGTTCTATGTAATATGGCAGGCCCATATCAATATCACCGTGGATTGGAATGCTATACACCAGAGAATCTTGAGATAATAGGTTGGCAATGAGTAGGAGTAGGAAGAGAATCTTGTTTTTCATAATGATAAAATTACACCGATACTGCAAAATCTCCCAATATTTAACATGTTTTAGGATATTCATATGGTATTTTTCCCATCAGTAGAAATCAATCATCTAAAAATATTTTGATCTATAGACTACGGTTAAGTTGAAAACTGATAAATAATTCCGAATCCTACGTTAATGAATAGAGTAAATTTCAGCTCAATTTTTGACCTGAATTACAAGATATGCTCCGAAATACAATCGTATATTATTCATTATTCAAAATGTGTTGGATTATCGGTCACCTGCCCCGAAAAATGATGCACTGTTTTGGTAATTTCTTTGGACACCTTTTATATCGTTTCGTCGCCATCCGAAAAAAAACTTCTAAAGAAAATATCCGCGTCGCTTTTCCCAGCCTTAACAATTCTGATATTGAAAATATTCTTACCAACATGTATCGGCATTTTGGGAAAGTACTAATGGATTTCTTTCGACTACCATTTCTATCCAAGAAAAAGCTGGATATGCTAATTGAGATGACTCCATCAGCCAAAACGATAATAAACACTCGCACGAATGGAATTGTCCTTAGTGCTCATTTCGGCAATTGGGAATTACTCCCCCATATTTTAGCTATTTCAGGTCTTGCGGTCAGTGCAATTGCCCGTCCTCAAAAAGACCCTGGATTTGACCGGTTCATTACGTGGGTTAGAAAATCCAACGGTTGTAAGTTGATTTCCTCAAGAGCATCTACCAAAGAAATGATGGATGAATTATCCCAAAATTTTTTGGTTATCGTCGGAGATCAAAGAGGTAGCAAGCGCGGGATAGATATTAATTTCTTTGGGAAGCCAGCTCGATCGCCGAAAGGCTTCTGTGTTTTTCACATAAAAACGGAAATCCCTATCTATTTTACGACCGTTGTGCTAGGTGATAATGGTACCTATATTTTAGACATGGAAGAGATAATAATAGAGCAAAATGGCACCGATATCAACGATCGAATTCGAAGCATTAATCAAAAGTACCACCACATGCTGGAAGATATAATCAAACAACACCCTCAGCAGTATTTCTGGTTTCATAGGAAGTGGTTGTAAAGTAGTAACTTGAATTGCTTAATTTTGGATTATTGATTAATTAAAAGAAAATGATATACCCTGCTAATAATGAATATGTGGATTACGCCTCCGAATTGGTAAAGGAAGGTGAAATTATTGTGTACCCCACTGATACGTTGTACGGTTTGGGCGTAGATGCAACAAATACAGAAGCGATCAGACTGTTGAATTTTTTAAAAGGAAGGAGTGAACCATTAAGCGTCGTTGTTTCAGATATTGATATGATCGACAAATATGCTATTGTAAATCCTGAATTTTTCGACATCATAAATTCTTTGTTTCCTGGTCCATTTACTTTCCTTCTACAGAAGAAACCCTCAGGATTATCACCGTTAGTTACATTGAATTCGCCATCAATAGGTATTCGAATTCCAGATCACAATTTCCCCAGAAATATTGTAAAAAAATCAGGTTGTCCAATAATTACATCCAGTATTAATCGCCATGGAAAACAACCGTTGATTGAAGTAAGTCAGGTAGAAATTGATTTCCCTGACCTCACCATTTTTGAAGATCAAAAAGTAAGGGATTCTTTGGGTTCAACAATCGTTGATCTGACAACCTCCCCGCCTCATATTGTCAGGCAAGGGGATGGTAAATTCCCAGTATGAAAACATCAAGAAAACTGTTAAGGTATATTTTTCCATATAAATATATCCTTATCCTGGCTGTCATTTCATCGCTGATTTTTGCGATATTAAGTTCCACCTCTATCTGGATGATCGGAACATTGATGGATAAGGTGATTTCTGAAAATCCAACAGAAACGGTAGCGATCGAAACCGTTGATCAATCTATTTCTGTAAATGATAAGCTTAAAGAATGGACTCATCTTTTGGTCGGGAACGGTTCACCTGTTCAGCAATTACTGCACTTATGTCTTTGGCTGGTGCTTATTTTTATTCTGAAAAATATCTTCTTTTATATTAATATGGTTTCATTGGCGTTCATCCAGAATAGAATCATACTTGATATCCGGACTTCGCTTTTTGGACATATCCATCAGTTACCTTTGTCCTATTTCGACAGAAGTAAATCTGCAGAACTACAAACCATAATGATTCGAGATGTGGCTGCATTACGAGCGTCATTTAGTCAAAGTCTTCAAAAATTAATCGTTGAACCTGTTAACATTATTATTTTTATATGTTTATTGTTCATAATCGATATCAAATTGACACTTATTGCGCTGATCATGATACCCATTTCCGGATTGGTTATTACGAAACTGGGTCAAAGTATCCGAAGAAAATCAAAACGTTCCAGCATCAAGATTGCAGGCATCTCAAACATTCTTCAGGAAACTATTTCCGGTATTCGGATTGTGAAAGCATTTGCGATGGAAAAATTCGAAACCGATCGTTTTATTTCAGAAAATAAGAAATTTTTTGCATTATCTTTCCGGCAAGCAAAAATGAGTAAACTCAGTACTCCCATTAATGAAATCATCGGTGTGTCTATCGGAGTAATACTTCTTTGGATCGGCGGTTCCGCGGTGCTTGGTGGTCACGGACTTGCTCATGATGATTTTATGCGATTCATCCTCATATTATTTGCTTTACTTCAGCCAGGGAAAAAACTGGGGAATGTTTCCGCACAGATACAGGCAGGACTTGCATCTGCTGATAGAATTTTTAATATTCTGGAAATACGCCCAGCAATTTTTGACATTGAAGATGCAAAATCGATTCAATCGTTTGATCGTTCAATCCAGTTTGATAATGTTACTTTCAAATATGAAAGTGGCACCGGACCCTCACTAAAAAATGTGTCTGTTACAATTCAAAAAGGACAGATTGTTGCGCTTGTTGGGAGAAGTGGTGCGGGGAAATCCACATTTGTCGATTTGATTCCACGCTTTTATGATGTGACCGATGGTAGAATACTTCTGGATGGTCAGGATATCAGAGACCTAACAATTGACTCTATCAGATCTATTTTGGGTATCGTCATGCAGGATACCATTCTGTTCAACGATACGATTGCCAATAATATTTCTTATGGTAAACCAGACTGTACTCACGATGAATTAATCAATGCCGCAAAGGCTGCGAATGCTCTGGAGTTTATAGAACAGTTGCCAAAAGGATTTGATACCGTGATCGGTGAAAAAGGAACTTTGCTTTCAGGTGGGCAACGACAGAGAATATCAATCGCACGAGCGATTCTGAAAAATCCACCCATTTTGATTTTTGACGAAGCCACCTCTGCATTGGATACAGAGTCTGAACAAAAAGTTCAGGAAGCGATTGACAGACTGGTGGAGAATAAAACGGTTATCGTTATTGCACACAGATTATCAACAATTCGAAAGGCAGATCAGATCGTTGTTTTCGATCGTGGTAAAATCATTGAAACTGGTACACACACAGAACTAATGAACCTTGAAAGTACATACAGGCAATTTTATGAGATTCAGTTTGGAAAGAACACTTCATGAGAAGAATTGATTTTATTTGGACTTCGCTTAAGGATTTGGCGTGTATTAGACCGGTACAGGAATATATGTCAAAATCCGGGTGGGAAACCAACATTGTGAAAATTCACAAGCATAAGTTCAGAAATTATAAAGCGGTAAAATCTCTAGCGCCTTATGTTGTTGCAGCTTACGATATACCTATGCGAAGGCTAAAAAGACACAAAGAATGGACTGGACAGATGATTTATGTTGATCATGGTGTCGGACCTATAAAGTATTATGCCTACCGCTATGAATACTTCTATGAATGTGCATTATTGTTTTATCAGGGAGAAGTATTCAAAAGAAAAATGGAAAAATTGAACCCTGGTTTTAAAAACGGATTGATGGGTGGTTTTACAAAAATGGATAATTTAATTAACCTGAAAATTGACCGCCACACCCTTTGTGACAAATATAATTTAAACCCGGATCTCCCGGTAGTATTATTTGCCCCTACGTGGGGGGGGAAACATAGCAAACACTGGGGGATACGAAATGCAAGGTATTTACACGATATACCAAACTTGATCATAGTTCCACACCCTCAGGATTATAAGTATGCACGGCAATTAAAAGCGGTTGTACCTGATAAAAAAAGTAACATCAATGAATTTATCAAATTGGCTGATGTGGTTGTCAGTGACGTATCTTCCGTTATTGGTGAGGCTGCGGCTATTGGAAAACCTGTCGTTCAGATCATACTCCCTTCTTATCCTGGGTGTTTTCCTGATTATGATAAACGGAAAGAGGGAAGCTGGATTGATGAGAAAATTATCAACTCCGAGATGAAAAACACAGACCGGAGTTCCAGACCATTTAAAATTGCTTATTTAGACGAAGACTGGATTGTTGGACATACATGCACACCCGATCATCTGAGATCCACTGTAGTTGATGCAATCAAACACCCAGATAAATTCAAAAAGGAACGGCAATATTGGGGCGAACAATGTTGCTGGAAATCAGATGGACAGACGGTCCACAGAATATCAGAAATGATTAGAATATTTATCGAAACCGGAAAACGAGAACAACTTTAACATTGTAATTAAACAAAATATAATTAATAATTTAGAAAAAATAATTTTATGAATAGTGTCATTATTTTGGCTGCAGGACAAGGTAGACGATTTCAAAGTAGCATTCCCAAACAGTTCATGACCATTGACGGGCGACAGATGCTCTCATTCTCAGTGAAAACATTTTCTGAACATCCTATGATTGATGAGGTGATTATTACCACATCACCAAAGGATATGGACCAGGTCAAGAAAGATTATCCCGATTGCAAAGTCATTCTGGGTGGCGATTCCAGACAAGGGTCTGCCACTAATGGTGTGAATGCGTTAGCACCTGGTACAAAGAATGTACTTGTTCACGATTCTGCAAGACCATTCGTCACTAATGAATTGATCACAGAATGTATTGAAAGTCTGGTTGAATTTGATGGCGCTGCTCCTATCCAAAATCCCAACGATTCTCTTATCATTGTTAAAAATGGGGTTGCCGGACATATGGAACGTGAAAATATCAAAGCCGTTCAAACTCCTCAGGCATTCCGTGTAGATATTTTAAAAGCTGCGCAACAATCCGGATTGATAACGACAGATGAAGTTGGATTGGTGTTCATGCATAACCAAAAAGTAAAAATCAATTTTTTTAAAGGGAACAGCTTCAATTTTAAAATCACTACACGTATGGATTTTTACCTGGCTGAACAATTGATGAGATCAAAACTGTATCTGAATCAATCCGATTTTGACGCTCATAATAAAAGGGCATTAATTTTAGGTGGAACCAGTGGGATTGGAAAGGCCATTTCTGAGCGGTTGCTGAGTTTTGGGGCTGACGTGACCGTTGCAGGATCGGAAATTCAAATACAAAATAAGGATTCTCTGGCTCGCTTTGAAAACCAATCCTGGGATATAATCGTCCATAGTATGGGTGCTATGAAAATTGGAAACCGACCGATTATTGAATTGGTTGAAAATCTGTCCTATTCTGAATGGGACGAGGGACTTAAAATCAATTTGACATCCGCATTTTTAGTAGCCAAGTTAGCATTAAAAACCATGACAGGTGGTGGCCATCTGTTATTCATCGGATCATCATCTGCAAAACGGGGGCGAAGTAAATTCGGATTATACTCCGCCGCGAAAGCGGGATTGGTCAATTTTGTACAAAGCCTTGCAGAAGAATTTGAAGATAGACAAGTCATGGTTAATTGTATTAATCCTTCAAGAACACTGACAAAAATGCGGTCTGTTTTTACGGGTGAAGATCCTTTGAAGATGTTATGTCCAAAGAGAGTAGCAGAAATTTCAACTTCTTATTGTCATGGTCATTTAACAGGTCAGGTTTTTGACCTCCGTGTGGGAGATTGATATTTCCAATACTTCAATTCTGATCATCGGTAATGGACAATCCGTTTTGCAGCAAAAGTTAGGAACTCTAGTCGATTCATTCTCAACAATTGGAAGGATTAATAATTATTCAACAGCCGAGTTTAAGGATTACGTGGGTACCCAAACACATATTTGGTTCAACGGAGCAAATCAAAAACTGAAGAAGAGAAAACATCTTCCGGATAGGATTGTGGTGCTCATCCCGGCTGAAATTCTACGGTCAAAAAGCGACTCTATCCACCAAAGAATTACCAAGCGGTTAGGAATTTCTTCATCGAATTATGAACTGGCGAGTCTGGATGAGATGGAAACCTGGGAGCAGAGATGCGGAATTATCCGCCCCACTACAGGGACGACATCCATCATGTGGGCAATGGATAGATTTGATGAAGTGATCATTCATGGATTTGATTTTTTCATTGATTCCAAAGCTCATTACAATGATCAAAAATGGATGAATTGGCTTATCCAAATTGGTGTCATCAAAAAAGCATCAAAACATGATATGAAATCAGAAAAACAATTTGTCGGAAATCTTTTAAGTACAGGAAAAATTAAGAAATTATCCGAATATGAATGAAACTGTTGTCATCATCCCCGCTCGAGGCGGAAGCAAGGGAATCCCACGAAAGAATATCAAATTGTTTGCGGGGAAACCGTTAATTGTACACACAATTGAACATGCATTAAATACACCTCAGGTAGATGCCGTTTATGTTTCCACCGACGATTCAGAGATTGTGTCCATTGCAAAACGGGCTGGCGCTAGAACGATTCTTCGGCCCACCGATATCTCCGGAGATTCAGCAACATCCGAGTCAGCAGTAAGACACTTTCTAGATATACTGGACTTGGACGATATTTCTCCAGATTTGATTGTACTTATGCAAGCTACAAGTCCGTTTCGCCCTGTGGATGCGTTATCCAAGGCGATTGATCATTTTATTCTGAATCGATTAGACTCTCTCCTTACTCTATCTCAAACTCATCACTTTTTCTGGACAATTGACGGCGATCGTGCAATCCCTGAATATGACTATTTGAATCGTCCCCGCCGACAAGACATGGACCTGAAAGACATCCGTTATGCTGAAAACGGTTCCTTTTATATCTTCACCCACCAGCTTTTTAACAAAACCGGTAACCGTTTGGGCGGAAAAATCGGTTATTACCTATTACCAGAAAAATACAGTTTGCAAATTGATACAGAGCTAGATTTCAGTCTTCTTGAAAAAACCTTCCTGAAAAATGAAGATAAATGAGTCGTCCTCAACACTATTCATCATATCCGATTTTGTTTTCATTGCCCGGTGCTTTTCTCGCTGGGTGTATTTCTTTCCTCTTTTTCCTCTCTCTTAACCTGACATGGAGAATTATATTTCTCTTTTCACAGAGTGAATCTTTAGACTACCAACAGGGTGGGATTTTTTTAAAAGCAATTTTTTTAGGATTAAGATTAGATAGTGTAATCTCTGGTTACCTTACTTTGCCTGTGCTGATTACAGCTTTCCTCCCGTATATCGGCTGGAGAACCCGATCGTATAAAATGATTTATACTGCCTACAATATCGTGTGTCTGTTTCTTGTATCGCTGATGCATCTGTTCGATCTGGAGTTTTTCAAAGAATTTGGAATGCATGTCAATTTTCTAATCCTTCATCAATCGGGAAACGAAACTGAACTCTGGTCCTACCTCAAAAGTGAATATCCGATTGTGCAGTATTTCATCATTCTGTCACTCATGACATTCATTTTTGGGTGGATTATTAACCGATGCTCAAAGCTCATTCAAAAAGTAAGATCGCCCCATGTCTTAATCCATGTGACTACCTTCTTTATCATGACTGCAGGTCTTATCTTGGCCTGTAGAGGAGGATGGCAGGAACGACCAATAGATTGGGGTTATGCTATTTTCAGCGATAATAATCTCGCAAACCAAACTGCGCTTAATGGTATTTTCTTTTTTGGCAGATCGGTAGTTGAATTATCTTCAGAAGATCATTTGACGAAAATATTTTCCACATATCCATTAGACGAAGCAAAGCAGACAACCCTTGACATATTAACAAATGGTGAACACCACCAATCAGATATTATTCTCTCATCGGGTGTGACTTCACAACCATACAATGTGGTTATCGTAATTCTAGAATCATTTACAGGTGCATTGTGCGGATATTTGAATCCGGGTTCTACGCTTAATGTGACGCCTCATTTTGACGACCTTGCTGAAAATGGAATATCTTTTACGCGATGTTACGCCAATGGTAGCCGCTCCGCTCACGGGATTAGTACTATTTTAACAGGCAGGCCATCACTTCCTGGATTACCTCTCATCTACCAGGTTGAATCCATGTCAGGGATTACTACCATCGGCAACATTCTTGGTGATCGTGGATATGCAACTTCATATTACTATGGCGGAGATGCAAATTACGATAACATGAATGGGTTCCTTAAAATGAATGGCTTTCAACAAACCTTTGATCAGCGAAACTTACCGGACGATGCGGAGGGAACTGCTTGGGGAAAATTTGACCATCACTTATTCCAAATGGCCTTGGATGAAATGGATCAGACATCTTCACCATTTTTATCTGTGTTGTTTACGACAACAAACCACCAACCGTGGAAAATACCCGATTCCTATGAACCTCATATCCCCCATTTCCCCGATGCTCCGTTTAATCGCCAGGGAACTGCACGTACTATGGCGTATGTTGACGAAGTGATTCATGATTTTTTAGTTGAAGCATCAGGTACAGAGTGGTATCCAAATACCCTATTTATTTTTACATCCGATCACGGCCTTTGGGTGAATCGTGAAAATTTTGATAACCCAATCAACGCCCAAATTCCACTGGTGATATATAATCCGAATATTATCAACAATGGGCAAATGATTGATACAGTAACCAGTCAGGCAGATATTCTTCCCATGCTGTTGTCGCTATTGAACATTGAAGATCAAGCGATACCGATTTGGGGAAGAAATCCTTTGCAGACTACCGAAGGATTTGCCTGTCGTGTGGTAAACGATCAGATATATTGGTTTGAAGATAACTATCTATTCAAAGAGATTCTGGATCAAAAAAAAGAACTTTTTCTGATTTCAAATGAGGGAAATCTGATAATTGAAGATAATGAAAGCATGAGAAATATCTTAGGCAAACGAAGCAGAAGCTACCTACAAACCGCCTATTTTTCCCTTAAGGAGAAAAATATTATTAGCCAATCCACGAAACATCAGAATGGCAATTATTTTGTAAATTTTGATGGTTATGAAAATGAATAATAAGGAATCTGTATGAGTGTGATCACCATTGGGAACCGAAAAGTCGGTGAAGACCATCCAACTTTGATAATTGCCGAAATCGGCATAAATCATCAGGGAGATGTGAAAATTGCCCAACAATTAATTGATAAGGCAAAAGATTGCGCCGCTGATGTTGTGAAATTTCAGAAGCGATCCATAAACCGCATTCTTACAAAAAGCGGACTCGAAGCACCTTATGATAATCGGAATAGTTTTGGAGCCACGTATGGTGAGCATAAAAAGGCACTCGAACTTTCAGAAAAAGATTATCTCAAACTTAAAAAATACGCAGAAAAAATTGGCTTGATTTTTTGTGCATCTGGCTGGGACGAAGAAAGTATCGATTTTCTGGATGAACTAGGCGTATTATTCTTTAAAATGGCCTCTGCTGATTTAACCAACCTCCCACTTCTGGAGCATACAGCAAAAAAGGGGAAACCGGTTGTTTTATCTACTGGAATGGCCGATCTAGCAACCGTTTGTTCTGCATACGAACATATATCCAAATACAATGACCAGATCGGAATTTTACAGTGCACGTCTACGTATCCATCCGTATTTAGTGAAATTCATTTAAATGTACTTCATACTTACAAAAAGGAATTTCCTAAGGTAGTGATTGGGTATTCTGGGCACGAGCTTGGCATCGCACTTCCACCGGTAGCTGTGGGGTTGGGTGCACGGATCATTGAGCGGCACTTCACGCTGGATAGAACCATGAAAGGTGGAGATCATGCCGCTTCACTCGAGCCACAGGGATTTTCAAAAATGGTTAGAGACATACGACATACTGAACAGGCATTGGGAGGATTTGAAAAAAATGTACAGGAATCCGAGCTCCCTGTATTTAAAAAATTGGCAAAAAGTATCGTTTCTGCTGTCGAGCTTTTTCCTGACCAGGAAATTACTGCCGATATGTTAACCACAAAAGGACCTGGGATCGGTATTTCTCCAATGCGGATACATGAGGTCATAGGTAAAAAACCAAAACATCGTATCCCTGAAGATACTGTGATTCATGAGGATGATCTCAACTGGTGAGCAGACAAGAATGTCTTCTTCAAAACTAATAATAATACATGAATGAAAATATCTTAAAAGTAAAATCTCCGCATATCCGTTTGGTCGCCACCGATATTGATGGTGTTTGGACGGATGCAAAAATGTATTACACTGATAATGGTGAATTCATGAAAGCATTTTCCACTTATGATGGTATGGCCGTGCAATTATTACATGAAGCTGGAGTAAAAGTAGCAATTCTCACTGGTGAATCTTCTCCTGCAGTATCGAAACGAGCTGAAAAATTGAAGATCCAGCATGTATATCTTGGTGAAAAGGATAAACTCCCTAGAATCAAGTATCTCTGTGCACGGTTTGAAATAGAACTTGATCAGGTGGCTTACATTGGCGATGACATAAATGATCTTGGAGTTCTGAAATCTGTGGGAATATCAGGCATGCCGTCAAGCAGTCCAATTTTACAGCAGTTTACGCCTCATATCATTACTGAAAGAGCCGGAGGTGACGGCGCGTTCAGAGAGTTTGTCGACATTTTACTTTCCCACCGGTAATATTTTCAATTCATGATTTTTTACATCATTTATCTTGTGCTTTCGCCAGGAATATGGATTCTACTTCATACTGTAGGCTGGTTGGTTCCAAAAATAAGAAATCACCTGACCCATCAATATCCCACTCTATTAAAAGTCAAACATAAAATAGCCCAAGACCGACGCCGGGTTGTCTTATTCCATGCGGCATCCGCGGGTGAGTTCGAACAACTCAAACCAGTTCTGAAAAAGATGGATCGAAGCAAGTATCTACTGGTGCAATCATTTTTTTCCCCCACAATATTCGCGAAAGAATCAAAGTCTCCATTATTCGACACATGCTGTTACCACCCATTTGACTTTCCATGGTCCGCATGGTTTTTCTTCAAGTTGATAAAACCGGATTATTACATCATTACCCGACACGATATCTGGCCAAATCATGTTTTCATTGCGAAAAAAATGGGAATTCAGGTAGTATTGATAAACGCTAATCTTCATGAGCGTTCTGCAAGATTGAAAATAGTTAGCCGATCAGCAAACCGTTGGGTGTTTTCGTTGTTTGATAAAATTTTGACGGGTTCGCAACGATTGAAAGAGAATTTAAAAATATTGGCACCTGAAGAAAAAATCCATATCGTCGGTGATACCCGGTTTGACCAGGTTATGGAACGGAAAAGTGATAATCATCGTCAATTACTTCCAGATACGTTTCTAACATCTCAAAATATCATTTTCGGCAGTGTCATTCCATCAGATAAAGAAATTATTGCTCGAACGATTTCAGACTATTTCCCGCAAGGGATATCCAGTTTGGAAACAAAAAATATGCGTCTGATCATCGTACCTCATGAAACTGACGAGGAAACTCTTCAACTTTGGGAGAATGTGCTGCTATCACAGAATATCAATTCTGTGCGTTTCGATGATTTTGATGGGCTCCAAGATTCAAGAGCAGTTATTGTCAATACCGTGGGGATTCTTGCGGATCTCTATAAATACGCTTCTATCGCTTACGTGGGCGCTGGATTTGGTGCAGGTGTCCATTCGGTCATCGAACCCGCAGTTCATGGCTGTGTGGTCGTATTCGGTCCAAACATCCATATTCTTGATGAAGCGGTTGATCTATTCAAAGAAAAAATCGGATTTATGGTTAAAACAAATGAAGATTTCGCACGTTTACTGACAATGCTTGAAAATTTAGATATACTCAAATCCTATCAGGAAAAAACACTTCATTATGTGAAATCCCGCCCCTTAAGTTCCCATCGTATCATTTCACTTATTTTTGGCGAAAATGAAAATTAATAAACACATCATCATCTTGGTATTCATCGGATTTGTGCTGAGTCAGAATCCATTTATACCCGGAGAAAAATTGAATTATTCAGCAGGATTTCGATTCTTTTCAGCAGGATTAGCATCTATTGAAATGCATAACGATACCCTCAACGGCGTACCGGTTTACCAGTTGATCTCTAAAACAAGGTCCGCTGGCATTCTGGATAAATTTTATAAGATTAGAGATGAAATAGACGTATGGGTTTCAAGTGATGATTTCAGTTTGATCCGAATGAACAAAAAAATTCGTGAAGGGAAGTATAAAAGGGACTTTAACGCGATAATCGATTGGGATAAGCAAGAAGCCACAATGGGTACAACCATATTACCACTTCCCAACCGTGTAATGGGCCCAATTTCTGCCATATATTATTTTAGAACCAAAGATTTGAAAATCGGGGATGTGTATCCGTTCACATCTTTTGACAACGGAAAAATCAAGGATATTCAAGTTACAGTTACCCATGAAGAAACGATATCCGTACCTGCTGGAATTTTCAGATGCTGGGTACTTTCACCATCATCTCCTGATGGATCAGAACTGTTAAAAAATCAAGGGGAAATGACAATCTGGTACACAAAAGATGAAAAAAAATTACCTGCGAAAATAGAACAGACTACTTCTTTGGGGTCAATGATTCTTGAACTGAAGGAAGTAGTTCTTCCCCTATTGGAAGAGCCGGCTGATGTCATTGAACATCACAAAAACAAATAATAATAACAGAATTAAAACACCTACCTGTTGAACTCCCATCTTCACTTTTGTCGGTAATTTTCGTCGAGAAACACCTTCCAGAACCGAGACAACTATATGTCCTCCATCCATCGCAGGTATCGGGAGAATATTAATAAATGCCAGATTTATACTAATAATCGCCATGAAGTTCAGAAAAGATAGAAAACCATTTCTTACGGATTCACCAGTCAGTTTGGCAATCATTATGGGGCCGCCAATTTCTTTGAAAGATGCTTCACCGGTAGCAATCATTTTTAGAGAATCAAAGATGATCACCAGCCAATCGGATGTCAAAGAAAATCCTTCTCCAACAGCTTGGAATAAAGTAGTCGGTACAATTTCAACTATGGGAGCGATCCCCACCATGCCAACCAGCTTCAGTTCACCATCTATATAACTTTGGCTAGTCGTCGTTACAAGTGTATCAGTTATAATGATTCCATTTCGTTCTATTTCAAGTATTACCGTTTGATCAATTATAGGGTGAATCAATTCGGTCATTTCTGCCCAAGAGGATATCTTTTTTCCGTTGACAGACAATATCAGATCACCACTTGTGATTCCCACTGACTGAGCTGGATAATCTGGAATGACCTCACCCACAATTGCTCTCTCATCCTGTACTCTTACACCGATATGATAAACAATTCCCGTAAATATAATAATTGCCAAAAGGAAATTCATTATCACGCCTGCGGAAGCAAACCATATCTGCTGTAGGGCATTTTTTGATTGATATTCATAGTCAGCGCCTGTACTGGATGGATCCATACTTTCATCAAGTATTCCCGAAACTTTCACATATCCGCCTAATGGAAACAATCCTATGCCATACTCAGTTTCACCCCACTTTTTTTTGATACCGATTCCAAACAGATTGAAACCCATATAAAATTTTTCAACTCTCATACCAACGGATCTTGCCGCCAGAAAATGTCCCAGCTCATGAACAAAGATTAAAACACCCAACAGAAGCATAAAATACAAAAATGTCATTAACAGGTTATCCTTTGAGTTTAGAATTCATAAAATGATAAGTCCAGGACATTAGTTCCTTGATCTCATCAACATCCGGTTCTCCCACACTACTATGAGCTTCCATCGCCTTTTCTATCAGTTGAGGGATTTCCGTAAAAGAAATGCTATTCCGAAGGAAAGCATCTACAGCCATATCATTCGCTACATTTAGCACTACCGGGTAAGAGCCTCCTGCTTCCATCGCATGATACGCTAATTTGATACAAGGGAATTTTTGAAAATCCGGTTGTTCAAATGTCAATTGACCGATGGCAGCTAAATCAAATTGCTCCCAGGATACTGCCGCATGGTCTGGATATGTCAGCGAATATTGGATCGGAATTTTCATATCTGGATACCCGAGTTGAGCCTTAACAGATCCATCACTAAATTCAACCATCGAATGAATAATAGACTGTGGATGAATCACGATATCCATATTTTTCACCTGAATCTCAAATAACCAGCTTGCTTCAATAACTTCAAGGCCTTTATTCATCATCGTAGCAGAGTCGATAGTTATTTTCGATCCCATATCCCAGTTGGGATGCCGTAGCGCTTCCTCAACGGTAACGGATGAAAATGTATGAGTTGGTCGGTTTCTAAATGGTCCACCAGAGCCTGTGAGGATCAGACGTTTGACCTGCTCAGGTTTTTCCCCCTTCAGACATTGCCAGATCGCACTGTGTTCACTGTCTACCGGAAAAATATTTACATTATTTTTCTTTTGTAATTGAGTGATCACTGCTCCAGCAAGGACCAGACTTTCTTTATTGGAAAGAGCCACATCAATTCCCGACGTCACCGCATTGATTGTTGGTTCCATTCCTGCTGAGCCAACGAGACCATTTAACAAAATATCGACATTATCTCGTCCTGCTAGTTCAAGAAGCCCTTCACGGCCATAAAGAACATCATTGCACATTTTCCCCAGGTTGTTTTTAATATCTTCAGAAAGAGTACTATCGGAAATGCATACTGTGTCCGGGTGGAATTCATTAATTTGTTCAATCAGGAGCTTGATATTCCGATGTGCAGATAGAGCGATCACTTCAAATTGATCTGGATGTTGTCTGATAACTTCCAAAGCCTGAGTTCCAATGGAACCAGTACTTCCTAAAATGCTGATTTTTTTCATAACTCAGCTGAAATCGTAATTACCGGATTCAATTTTATCCTAGAGCCGGTCCAATATAAATCATTTTGAAGTTGGTAACTAAATGAGTCATCAATATTGCGAGAAAGAATAATGGAAAACTGTTCGTGATTCCAGTCTGAGTCTAAAAAATGCATCCAGGAAAAATGGATCTGATTCTTTTTGTAGTTAATGGATTGGGTTACTGTTCCATATTGCCACTTATAATGCTTGTCGCCATACCATTTCAGATGATATTCACCGAATTCAATGACCGTAGTTGATTTTTCTGACCAAGGAAGCTGTGGGACATATCCGAGCCCCATTTGGTATGCAGAACAAATATAAGAATCGTATTTACCTGGGGATATCCCACCTTTTGCGTACAAATTAGGAGAAAACCAAATTTGGGAGTTCAATTTTAATTTGGGATTCGAATTGTATTCGTAAAGCGATAAGGAAACAAAGATGTTCGATGTCTCGACTGTATGATGGGGGGAAACAGAAAGTGATTTTGCCAGATCTTTTTCAATATTATTTGTGAAAGCCCCTGTAAATAATACAATAACAACCAGACAGGATTTCACTGATTTAAATAATGCCACGTTCACTGGACTCGATAAAATGAATAATTCTTTGTACTTCAGGCGTCAGCTCCATTTCATTTTTTATCCATCCAAGAGCCTGAGAAATATTCATTTTAGATCGAAATATTTTACTATACACTTTTTTAATATTGGATCTTTGTTCCACTGAAAATCCTCGTCGTCGAAGTCCAACAATATTTAGACCAGCATATTTCATCGGTTCACCGGTTGCCAAGATGTATGGAGGTATATCCTGTACAACTCGATATGCACCACCTACAAACGCATGTTCACCAATTTTACAAAACTGATGAACCGGCGTCAAACCACCTATCGTCGCGTGGTATCCAATTTCAACGTGTCCACCCAAAGATATGGTGTTCGCCAGAATGACCTTGTCTCCGATAATACAATCATGTCCTACGTGAACGTACGCCATAATCAGTACATCGCTGCCGATTTCCGTTTTACCATGAGCAACAGTCCCTCGGTTCAATGTACAATATTCTCTAATCCTCGTTCGATCGCCAATGCTTATAATCGTTTTCTCGCCACCAAATTTTAAATCCTGAGGAATCCCTGCAACAACAGAACCTTGAAAAATTTGGCACTCTTTTCCAATTCTGGAATGCGCTTTTATACTGACATGTTCGTGGATAACGGTTCCATCACCAATAATGCAATCTTCTTCTACTATGGAAAACGGTCCGATGGACACATTCTTTCCTATGACCGCATCAGGATGAATGATCGAGGTAGGATGGATAGTGGTGGAAATTATTCTCTCCTGTCTACAACTGACGCCATCATTTCTGCTTCGGCGACAATTTCGCCATCAACAGAAGCCGTTCCCTTGATTTTGCAAGTCCCCATCCGGAATTTGACCAAATGAATTTCAAATTCGACTTGGTCACCGGGAACAACGATTTTTCTAAATCGGGTATTGTCAATTGCTGTAAAGTACATTAGCTTCGTTTTGGGATTTGGAATAGAATTTAATATTAGGAATCCCCCTGCCTGCGCCATGGCTTCGAGAATCAATACTCCCGGCATGACAGGCTGCCCAGGGAAATGTCCCTGAAAAAATGGTTCGTTCATCGTTACATTTTTGATGGCATGGACTATTTTACCCGGCTCAACGTCTAAAATCCTATCTACTAAAAGGAATGGATACCTGTGGGGCATGATCTGCAATATTGCCTGGATGTCAAATTTTACTTTTGGGTCTTTTTGACGGAGTTTCTTTTCTTTGATCTTCTTACCGTAAACTTGTTTGATCCGTTTGACTAGTTCAACGTTTGCTGCATGACCACTTCTTGCTGCGATAACATGTCCTCGAATGGGAATTCCTAATAGAGACAGATCACCGATAAGATCTACAACTTTATGGCGCACAGGTTCATTTGAGAACCGTAATTTTACACCATTCATGATTCCATTCTCGCCCGCAAATATTTCACTTTTAATATGGAACATTTTCCGGATTGTAGCAATTTCTGAATCTTTTACTTCTCGATCAAGAAACACCAACGCGTTATCGATACCTCCACCCATAATCAGGCCAAGTTCTTTCAGTTCCCTGATCTCGGAGAAAAAACAAAAGGTTCTTGCAGGAGCAAATCTACTAATAAAATCATCTTCCAAAGAATACATCGCCGTATATTGTGTACCCAACGATGGAAATTTATAATCCGTCATAAACGTGATGCGGAATTTATCAGAAGGTAGAACGTGGATGTCCACCCCTCTTTGAGGATCACTGTAGGTAATGGTTTGATCGATGATCAATTCATCACGATGAGCGCTCTGCTCAACAATGGTCGCATCTAGTAATATTTTTACAAATGGCTGTGCACTGCCATCCATCACAGGTGGTTCTTTATTGGTAAGCTCGATCAGAACATTATCAATTTGAAGACCCACAACAGCTGCCATGACATGTTCTACAGTGTGGATTCGAACACCATTCTGACTGATGGTTGTCCCTCGAGAAATATCAATTACATGATCAATATCCGCTAATATTTCAGGACAGTCTTTTAAATCTATTCGCTTAAATAGAATACCCGAGTTTGGGGGTGCGGGTTTAAATATTGCTGTGGATTCAACACCTGTATGAAGGCCGATGCCACTGATGCTGACTTCTTTACCAATAGTTTTTTGATATTTAGAGTGCTGGTAATTTTTTGTGTCGTTCAACTTTTTTCCTTCGATAACTCATCGAAACGGTTTTCTAAAGCACGGATACGTTTTGCAATTTCCGGTAATTTGTTAATGATAACATCCTGTCTTTTCTTTTCATTGTGTGGTCTTGCGGGTATACCTGAGAAAAAAGACCCCGGGGCTAGAGATTGCATTACACCTGATTTTGATGCAACTATACACCGATCTCCGATGCTAATATGATCTACTATACCCACTTGCCCGGCTAACGTCACGTGATTTCCAATTTTCGTACTACCGGCTATACCAACCTGACCTGCAAAGAGACATCCGCGACCTACTTCAACATTGTGTGCGATCTGAATTCCGTTATCCAATTTCGTATTTTCATTAATTATTGTATCACGAAATGTACCCCGATCAACAGTACAATTTGCACCAATCCAGACATTATTTTTAATAATTACTTTGCCAATTTGTGGAATTTTATGGTGAACATCCTTCACTGTGACCCATCCAAATCCATCAGCCCCTATGACGGTGCCTGAATCTATAGTTACATCATCTCCGAGGGTACATGAATGATAAAGCGTAACATTTGGATGAAGAACAGTTCGGTTTCCAATGGAACATCCTTCGCCAATGTAAACATTTGCCCCAACAAAGGTATTGTCTCCAATTTTAACATTCTTTTCAATAACTGCATGTGGTTGGAGAGTGCAGTCTACTCCGATGGATACGTTTTCCCCAATGATTGCAGAGGCGTGGATACTTGGATTAACCACCGGTTTATTGTCAAACATGGAAAGTACAGCAATCAGTGAAATATCAGGATTTTCAACGGTAATCGTCGTTTTAGAACCCCTATCAAGGTTGAAGTTAGGATTTACTATCACTGCAGAGGATGGAGACTTGGTAAAATATCTGTCAAACCTTGACGATCTAATAAATGAGATACACCCCTCTTTCCCATCGTCGATGCTACATATTCCGGAGATCATCAAATCAGGATTACCCTGGATGGTTCCGTTTAATTTTTCGGCTATTTGTTTGACAGAGATCAATTGTACAGAGCGTTAGTCACCTGCGGAAGGCGGTGCCTTTAATTCATCCAAAACAAATTGAGTAAGGTCGTGAGAGTCAAGAGCATAAACGATAGCTCCGGATACTGCGTCGAAAATATAATCATATCCTCGCTCAGCACCAACTTTTTGAATTGCTGCATCGATTTTTTTGAGTACCGGTGAGAGCAATGTATTTTGCTTCGCGTATATTTCTCCATTGGGTCCGAATTTTTCTACTTGAAAATTCTGGATATTTGTCTCCATATCTCTGATTTGAGTGGAAGCTTCCTCTCTCCTGGTTTCACTCATCAAAAGACTTTGCTTGCTGAATTCAGTCTTCACACTATCTAATTGTGCCAAAAGATTGTTAAATTCGGTTTCCATTCTTCTTTGTTCTTTTTCGACAGCAGCTTGAACGGAAGCCACTTCGCTGTATTCACTCATTAATTTATTTGAATCAATGTATCCAATTTTCATTTCAGCAAAAATAAAGGCCGGGAGCACCAATAGCACACCCACCAAAGCTGATTTCATGTATTTATTCACTTCATCTCCTATTATTTATTAAAATGGCATTCCAAAAAGGATATGATAATTCCAGCCCTGCGGTTTCATATCCCCATCGATTATTGTATCATCAAATCCATATCCCATATCGAATCCAATCATTCCCAGCATTGGCATAAACATCCGAACACCGATTCCTGTTGACCGTTTCAATTGGAATGGATCCACATTATCAAAATTATTCCAAACATTTCCAACCTCACCAAACATGAGCGCATACACGGTGGGATTTTCGGATAAAGGAAACCGTAATTCCAAAGTATATTTTAGTATAATGTTGCCACCCAGTGGACTATAAACTCCCATCGGTCCGACAGAATTATCATCATATCCACGCAACATTTCACCGTAAGGGATTCCGCTGCCACCCATAAAGAATTTTGCATTAGGCGGAATAACAGACCTTTCGGACTCTGATGAAGGTAATTGTTTGAGCACGCCCATTTTCATGTTATGACGTAATACTATTTTTTTATACACAGGCGAATAAAAATCAAAGTCCAGCTCATGCTTATGGTAATCCTCATCGCCACCTAGTATTCCACCAGAGTACGTTGAAGACCACGAAAATCTGGAACCCATTGATGGAAATTCTGGATGATTCCGACTATCTCTCGTAATGGTTTGCAAAAAGGAAATCCCGGCGGTAGTGAAAGTAAAGGCATCTCCTTCATCCTTGATGAGATGTTCAATACCACTTGTAAAATAATCCAGAAGATCATTTTCAGAGTTGGCAAAATATTTGTTTCTGGTTGATCTGAACATCCAACTTCCTCTGAAAAAATAATCCGGCCACTTAAATCTACGTCCCCATCTCACAGAACCGCCAGAGGATCGCATATCGAATGGTAGATAGGTTCCCTGCCCTTGTCCCTTTTCCTGTAGGTAATAAGAGATACCCATGAGATTCGGAGTATCAAATACCCACGGATCAACAAAGCTGAGCGAAAATGATTGATAATCAGCAACATTATTTGAGGAATAATCCGTCAATGAAGAATACTGGTTAGAGGAGGTGTTCGACCCGATTCCACGTTGGTAGTTAAGTGATAATGTTTGACCGCGTCCCCTGAAGTTACGAAATTCTACACCACCGCCACCTGTGAGTCCGTAGGTTCCGTTATACCCCATAGAAAAGTTTGCTCTGTCAGCACTTTTTTCAATCACATCCAGTAGAATGTCAATTTGATCTTCACCAACCGGAGCCACGTCTGGTGTTACATTTTCAAAATACTCCAGCATAATAATGTCGCGATAACTATCAATAAGTTTTTTCCGGTTGAAAATATCTCCAGGATACATTCGTAATTCACGACGGATAACATTCTCGTGGGTTTTATCATTACCCGTTATATTAATTTTTCTAATTTTTACAATTTGATTCTCTACAATCGTAAAATGAACATCAAGAGAGTCTTTTCCTACAGGCGTAATCTTTGGATCAATCATAAAATGAAAATACCCTTGATCCATATACAATGGACTAACTGATTCTGAAATTGCCACATTGAACTTTTCATCATTATAAGCATCTCCGTTGGAAAAACCCAAATGAGACGATAATTCCTCTGTTGAATGAACGTAGTTCCCTTCCCATGTGATATTTCGGAAGTAATACTTAGGTCCTTCATAGATTTTTAAGAATATCTCCAGACCTTTTTTATTTTCAGTTAATTCAACATTCTCTTCAATAATATGGAAATCCCTGTAACCTTTTTGGCCATAATATGCTGCTAGAGCTTTTAAATCCTCTTCATATTCGGATTGATCGAAACCTCCCAACCACGGGAGGTACCATTTTTTTGGTTTTGAATTTTTTATTTTTTTGATGATTTTACGGTCCGAAATGGCCGTGTTACCTTCGATAGTAACTTTTACTACTTTATTTTTTTTATTCTCTTTGATATGAATGTTTAGTTTTTTGGAATGTTGCAAGGTGCCATCCACTAACTCAGTATTGATATCCGCATTGTGGTAATGGTTCTTTTTATACTCTTCCATTAAGTGCTGCACAGAATCAAAAATATTTTGTTCAGAGATCAGCTGACCTTTATTGAGCTTAATTGCTTCTTCAAGAGAGGTTCGGGATAGTTTCTTATTACCAAAAAACTCATAGGATTCTAAAATCGGTAACTCAACAACAACTATCCGAAGTTGAACACCTTCTTCAGACTCATCATCAACAAATAATTGGACGTCACTGAATTGGTTCAGATTCCATAGGGTTTTAATACCCTTCTGGATATCTTCGAAATCGATTTCACGGCCCTGATAAAGTCTGGAACTCCGAATAACATCTTCAGGTGCTAATCGTTCAGTTCCTTCAACAACAACCGATACAATGGTGACTTTTTGTTCTTGGCTGAAAACAGACGCACACAACAGAAGTAAAAAAATTATAAAATGTTTAATGGATAGTATCCTTTTTTAATTGTTCGCTCGTTCTTCCAAATCTTCTTTCTCGCGTTTGGTAATTCATTATACATTGGATCAGATCTTCTTTAGAAAACTCCGGCCAATATTTAGGATATATGATGATTTCAGAATAGGCGATTTGCCATAGCATGAAATTACTAATTCTAAATTCTCCACCTGTTCTAATCAAAAGGTCAGGGTCTGGAAGGTCAAATGTATAAAGGTATTTCTCAAAGATATTTTCATCGATATTTTCGGGGTTTAGTTCCCCCTTTTTCACCTGATTAGCAATTTTTTTTGTAGCATCAACAATTTCTTGCCTGCTTCCATAGTTAAATGCCAGATTTAATGTCAGTCCTGTATTGCCTGAAGTTGATACAATCCCCGATTCTAATTCTGAAACCACGGATTTTGACAGGCTATTTTTACACCCTATCATTTTCAATCTGACATTATTTTTGTTCAAATCATTAATTTCATTTTTTAATGATTTAATAAATAACTTCATTAGTGCACTGACTTCAGATGAAGGTCTGTTCCAGTTCTCAGAAGAAAACGTGAACAGAGTCAATGTATTGATTCCCAGTTCGCCGGCAGCTTCGGTTACCCGCCTTACGGCTCTTACACCTTCATTATGACCGGCAATCCTCGGAAGTCGTCTTTCATGTGCCCATCTTCCATTGCCATCCATGATGATCGCAATGTGATGCGGTAATTTTTCTGTATTAATATTTTCGGGGATTGATCTTATCACGTTTATTGTCTGGAATATTAGCCAAATAAGTTAGATTAACTTTTTATTTTTTTCAACTATATTGAATTGATAATCTCATGTTCGCAATTCATAACTCATTGGATTAACTTGACGATTTGCTCAGAAATATCATTATAGATCTTTGTAATTACTGAATCTGGGTGTTTTAAAACATATGGAGTACCCGCATCTGCGGTAGATGCCAACTCGGGAGACAAGTGAATCTGACCAAGAAGCGGAACATTCAATCGTTCACTTTCATCCTGTCCACCCTTACCAGAGAAAATTTGGGTAATATTCTCACAATGCGGACATTGAAAATGTGTCATGTTTTCAATAATTCCTAGCACAGGAGTATTCACCTTTCGGAACATGTCTGCACCTTTTTGAACGTCCTTAACTGCTAAATTTTGTGGTGTGGTTACGATTACTGCCCCTGTCAGTGCAATTTTTTGAACAAGAGTCAACTGAATGTCACCGGTACCTGGTGGTAAATCTAAAATAAGGAAATCAAGATCACCCCATTCTACATCATCAAAAAATTGTTGAGTCATTCGAGTTACCATTGGTCCTCGCCAAATTGTGGGAGATGCGTTTCCGCTGATAAATCCAAATGACATAAGTTTCATTCCGAACTTTTCAATGGGAATAATCTTTTGCTGATCGGTCATTTTTGGTGCTTCACTAATACCTGTTACGGAAGGAAGGCTTGGACCGTAGATATCCAAATCCAGTAAGCCTACAGAAAATTTTCGTGAAAGGGTAGATGCAAGATTGATGGCTACCGTGGATTTCCCTACGCCGCCTTTTCCACTAGCAACAGCGATTATGTACTTTATATTGGGGAAAGCATCTTTTTGAGGTTCGGATATCGGAGATTGATTTGCCTTTTTACCGACTTCAGGTTGGATAATAAATACACCAACATTTTCAAATTGAGTGTTCTCAAGAATAACTTTTTCAATTTCTTGTCGCAATTGGTCTTTCACATTTTGCTCTCTGGTCGAAATGGTCAGAGTGATGTGCACATTCTTTTCTTCGATGCCAATATCTTTAACCATTCCAAATGAAACAATATCTCTAGAAAAACCAGGATATTTTATTTGAGTCAGTAATTTGAGGATATATTCTTTATTCATGGATTATTAACGCGCTATCTTCGATGATTAATTGTTTTTATAAGAGATGATAAAGGATCAAATGACGAATATTTAAATGAAACAAACGGCTACCTAATAAAAGATAGCCGTTGTTTACAAAGGCTGAATTTGGAATTGGCTGAGTGCTTAACCGTTGTACTCTACACCAAAATGATCATAATTCTTTTTGATCCAGTGATTCCACTCTTCAGGTACTGCATCTTCTTCAAATATTGCTTCTACAGGACATTCGGGTTCACATGCACCACAATCGATACATTCTTCCGGGTGTATGTATAATGTATGACCTTTAGGATCATTTCCTTTTTCCCAGTTATCATTGTCTGGATGGATACAATCCACGGGACAGACCTCTACACAAGCAGTGTCACAAGTGCCAAAACAGGGTTCGGCAATAATATAAGCCATTTTTTCCTCCTAAATAGATTGGAACAAGATTTTATTTAAATAACAACCCCTAAAATTACGGCGTTGTCTGGAGCACCTCAAAAATAAATAATAACGGTAATCACTCTCCACGTTCAGTAGAAATAAATTTCGAATTGTAATTATTGACTTTTATCATTGGTCAGATACCAGTCTAAATTTGCATAATGGAAAAATCAATTCTCAAAAATAAAAATATTATGCTGCTTTGGACCGGACAACTAATATCCCATGCTGGTGATTCGATTTACATGATCGCTTTGCCATGGTTGATTTTAGATTTGACGGGGTCGAAAAGCACAACTTCACTTACCATAATGAGCGGTTATCTTCCATCTATACTTTTTGGTCTGATCGCTGGAACGTTTGCAGATAAATATTCCCGAAAAATGGTAATGATGATGAGTGATATTCTTCGTTCAATATTTGTACTTTTAGTTCCCATTTCGTTAATCATGGGTCTTACATCCCCAGTTCTAATTGGAGTTATTACCTTTATAGTAGCCACTTTGGCAACCCCTTTTTATCCAGCACGTGATTCCCTTATTCCGGATATTGTTCCGCAGAACCAATTGGCAAGTGCCAATTCAATCATTTCGACATCCGGCCAAATGGCGCATTTATTAGGTCCATTTCTGGCAGGCGTATTGGTTTCGATTGTTGGAATCACCCATCTATTTACTATTGACGCTCTATCTTTCTCGGCTTCCTTGATTTGTATTTCATTTCTAAAAATTCCTAGAAAAGAAAACTATGAAAGAACTCAACAATCACATTCAGAGTTAATTAAATCCGGAATTAAGTACATATCCATCAAAAAAGAGATTGGTGCGCTAATCTTTGTATCCACCATAAATAATTTTTTTATTATGGGTTTGGCCATCATTGGAATACCTGTATTCGTGAGAGAAGTATTGGATAATCAATTTACGACTCTCGCTATTCTTGAGACGAGTATGGCTACCGGGATGATTCTAGGTTCAATAATTATCTGGAGATTTTTAAAAGGAATTAATCCTGTTCGTATTTTATTATTAGGATTCGTTCTGGATGGACTGACTTATTGCTTAATTTATTTTACACAAACAAATTTTACTGCATACTTATTTTTATTTATCCATGGAATCGGAATACCTATGATTACAATCTCGCGAACTCTTATCGTTCAACTATCGGTTGATAATCAATTCCGTGGAAGGATTTTTTCGCTTATCAATATGTCTGTAATGGGCACCACGGCAATTTCTGTTGTAGCCATGGGATTTATTCTTGAATTACTATCAGTCCAATTGATATTTTTGATATTTGGGATGCTTGCTGCTGCTTGCTCACTTCTTGGAATATTTTCAAAATCCTTTGGAAGACTAAAATCACTTAAAACCTAAATTTATTGTAATTGTAATGTTATACAATTTTAAATTGATGTATGAAAATCAGAAGGTTTAGTGCGATTTGATTTGCTTTATTAGCGTGAACAGGACGATAATTTCTTTTTTTACATAACTTAGAAATAAATGATTTAACAAAAACTTGGTTTTTATGTTAATTTTTTACTGTTAATATTTTCCCGTTAAATTTTATTTATCAAATTTTTTACCTTACCCTTTCCGCAAATAAATAACATTCTGCACTAAATTACCTGTCGAATTTTGGATATTTTTTCCATATCCAACTAAATAAACTATTGGTAATATATGAATACGAATGAAAAAGCAATTTTTATAAATATTTCTGCTGGCAGTACCCGTATTGCAATCACCGAAAATGATGAAATAGTTGAACTTTATATTGAATTAAATGATCAACAACGAATGGTAGGTAATATTTACAAAGGTAAGGTGCAAAATGTGATACCCGGAATGCAGGCTGCCTTCGTTGATATTGGGTATGAGATTAATGCGTTCCTGCCTTTTTCAGAAATTGGTAATCCTGAAAACTTAGGAAATATCTCAATTTCAGATGAAGAAGATGCAGATGAAGATATCCAACCAAAAAAAGGTAGACAATCAAAGCCTAACACATCGCAATCCAAAAATCTGAAAGTCAATGATGAAATACTAGTACAGGTAATCAAGGAACCATACGGAGGTAAGGGTCCGAGAGTCACTACCGATATTTCAATCCCTGGAAGTCTGTTGGTCATGGTTCCGGGATCTAATATTGTTGGGACTTCCCGTAAAATTTCAGATAAATATGAAAAAAGACGACTCAGAAGAATCGTCAAAGAATTTAAACCAGCCGGTGTTGGATTAATCATTCGGACAATTTCCGAAGGCAAAGATCAAAGTATCCTCGAAGCTGATTTCAATAGATCCTGGGAAGCTTGGAAAGTGATAGATGATAAAGTAAAAAACCAGCCCGCTCCGGTAATCGTATATCAGGATTTTTCAACAGCAGATCAAGTTATTAGAGATCTCTTTACACCTGAAGTTGCTGCAATCGTCGTAGATAATAAACAGGTATTCAAGAGGATTTCCAGATACATTAAAGAAGTTTCACCAGATCAAATTCATAAGCTGCAACTTCATAATAAAGGCGGCTCAATATTTGATCAATACAATATCGAAGATCAAATTCAAAAATCCATGCGACGAAAAGTGTGGCTGAAAAGCGGTGCTCATCTGGTTATTGAACAAACAGAAGCAATGATGGTAATAGATGTAAATAGTGGACGGTTTATTGGTAAAAAAGATCATGAGCAGAATTCTACAAAAATTAATATCGAAGCCGCGAGAGAAGTTGCTCGTCAATTACGATTGAGAGATATTGGTGGTTTAATTGTCATTGATTTTATTGACTTACATGATTCAGCTAATAAAAAGAAAGTGTTTGAAGAATTTAGAAGCGTCTTAAAAAAAGACCGGGCAAAAGTATCCCTAGCTGAGTTTTCGAATTTTGGTTTACTTGAAATGACTCGTCAGAGGGTTCGATTATCCTTATTAAATACCGTTAATGACCCATGTCCAACTTGCAACGGATTAGGAATGGTACCATCGAAGGACACCGTAATTACAAATATTGAAAACTGGTTAAAACGGTTCAAGGCCAAATCAAACGACAGGAGACTAACAATTACGGTACATCCTGACATCGCACATTATTTACAAAATAATAAATTGCTTAAGGGATTCATGTGGGAGAACTGGATGTTACTGGATATTAAAGAAGATGAATCTTTAGCACCTGACATTTTCCAGGTTTATTCCAAAAAAAGAAAACGTGAAGTTACCGCTGAAGTTTAAGTTGTTTCAATCATCTGGGGAAAAATAAATTACGGGTCTAATTTTAGGAACTATTATGTACGCATACGTCGAATTATCCGGAAAACAATTTAAAGTACAACCGGGAAAAGAAATTAAAGTCCCCTATTCAAAGGGAAATGCAGGTGATGAAATTGTGATGGATAAAGTCCTGTTTTTTAATGATGGTGAGAATATGGTTGTGGGAGACCCTTTTGTTAAAGATGTCTCCATAACTGCAAATATTGTGAATCACGGACGAGAGAGAAAAATTATTGTGTTTAAATTCAAACGTCGAAAAGGGTACCAGAAAAAACAGGGGCACCGTCAAAATTTCACTCTCATTAAAATTAACAATGTCAATTCTGTAAAATCATCTAAATAAAGGATATTTAAATGGCTCATAAAAAAGGTGTTGGGAGTTCCAAAAACGGAAGAGACAGCAAACCAAATATGCTCGGTGTTAAAAGTCCTGATGGAAAAATTGTTACAGCCGGCAGCATTATCGTCCGCCAACGAGGCACAAAAATTCATCCTGGAACAAATGTAGGACGAGGTAAAGATGATACTTTGTTTGCAAAGATTGAAGGCAGAGTAAAGTTTGAAAGAAAAGGACGAGATAAAAAACAGGTCAGTATTTATACTGTTATTACTGTTAATTAAATATCCTTCAAAAAACTTCATTAAAAAGCCTCAATAACTGAGGCTTTTTTTTTATTTTAATTTACCGATTGAAAAGTTATTGCATATGGCCATTTATTACTCTTCAATGATACTAAATTAAAATTAAATTTCACATCATAAGCGTTAAAATAATCACAAATCACAACATGACAACCAACACTTCAATAATCTGTCCAACACGTTAGTACAACCAATGGAAGCGAAAATCATTGAACATATCAGACAGGCCCAGAGAGGTGATCAGAGAGCATTCCAGGCACTGGTGGCACTCTATGATGATCGTGTATCCAATTTGATATACTCAATTGTGCTGAACAGACAAGATACTGAAGATCTTTATCAGGAGGTCTTTTTAAAAGTGTGGAAAAAAATCAAAACCTTCCAATTTAGAAGTGACTTCTACTCATGGTTGTACAAAATTACAGTTAATACATGTTACAATTTCACAAAGAGAAGAGCGAGAAATCAAACTGATGGCGATGATGAAATAATGAATAATATCATTTATCCATCTGAAGAAAATGACCCGAATAAATTGGAAACAACTAAAGCCCTTTATGGAGCAATTCAACAACTATCTCCTCGGTTACGTACTATTACTGTCATGCATTATTTAGAGGGAAATACAATTAACAATATATCGGTAATTCTTAGAATTGGAGAAGGCACAATTAAAAAATATTTATTCCGAGCACGAGAGATACTTAGGAAGGAACTTGCAGGATATGCTTGAAATTTTTGATAAAGAATTGATGAAAACATTCAATAAAAGACCTAAAGTCAGTGACCAATGGTTACATTACCAGAGAAATAAACTAATGGGGGCAATTGACCAAATCGAGAATCGAAAGGGATCTTGGTTTCCGATTCAGTTATTTGCGTTCAAACCACAGGAAGCTCCGATTTCATTTGCCATATTTGGTATATTTACTCTTTTGATCGGATTTTCTGTTGGAATATTTACAAATCCATTTCATCCATTTCAATCTGAAAAATCCACAAACAATATTATGGAATTGTTGACATCCAATAAAATCTCCTCTGTCCAGCTGGATATAGACCAGAATCAATCTGAACCATACGCTTTTAAGTTTGTTTCACAAAACGATTATCAATATTCCGGTAGTGAAAATGATCAGACCGTAATATTGCTGTTAGAGCACATGCTAAATAATACTGCAAATCCTGGCGATCGACTAAAGCTAGCACGAAAGTTATCTGACACGGGTGTGAACAGTGAAATGGCTGTTTCTGTTATTATAAAAGCAATGCTCTCTGAAGATAATTCAGCTATTCAATCTGTTTTAATCGAAAGTCTGCAACACAATGAATCGTTAACAGTCAGAGATGCACTCCTTCAAATTGTGATGGGTGAATACGACGCACCTATCCGGATGTCTGCGCTAAACTACTTGGAACATTTTTCAGCTGATCCTTATGTTCATCAAATTTTAAAGGTGATCTCAATTTCAGATGAAAATCCTTCGGTAAGATATACCGCTGGGAAATTACTTATGTCTTCAACCGATATTACTGAAACTACTGGTGAAATAAAAAAATAATGAGAATCGTTTTTCAATTCCTTCTCCTTTCTTTTTTATTGAGCGGACAAAGTGTCACTTATGAGTATGAACTCGAATCTAAAAATGATACTTTACTTATTTTAAATTCTATTGATGGAAATATTACCATCAGAGGCACTGATCAGAAAAATATCAGAATTGTGCAACAGATAAAGTCAAATCTTGATTTTCAGGCTCTGAACAAAGGAAATCTTCGTTCAAATAACAGCATCATAGAATTTTACGAACAACCCGGAATTTCGTTAACTATCAATAAGATATATGATATTTTTATTCCACAACATATGGACGTTAATCTCGATCTATTGGGTGGATCTCTGGAAGTTGTTCATATTAATGGATCCCTATCTGTTACAAAGTTAAGTGGACTGATTAATGTAAATGATATCTCCGGAAATACGCACCTCACAACGGGTGATGGAAATCTGAAAATTGAGAATGTCCAAGGGGATATTTATGGATCAGTTTTAAACGGTAATATTTTTTCAAGCAATACCCGGGGTTATCTGCGCCTGGAATCAGGAAGTGGTGATTTGTCAATAATTGAACACGATGGCTCTCTTGAAATGAAAACTTTTGCAGGTAATTGCCTTATTCAAAATGTTTCAGGCGATACTATCCAGGCATTAACCAGAGGTGGCGATATTTCGGTTCATTCACTTTCAACCACCGAAGGCAGATTTAACACAATGGCAGGTGATATTGTTCTTGAAAATGTTGATGGTAATACTTTTTCAGAAACTTATGGTGGCTTCATAACAGGATCCAATTGGACAGGCGATTTTGAATTGCAAAATTATTCCGGTAGTATCACAGTTAGCGACGTACAAGGGAATTTAACCATCAATTCGTTTTACGGAAACGTAGAAATCAACAGATATTTTCCGAATGATAGTATTGGTAATTCATCAGTTATAAAAATTGTTTCAGGCAGTCTATTTATGAGTTATGTTGGGGATAGTATCGGTCTGGATCTAAAAACCCAAGGCGGTTCAATTTCTAGCAACGTTGCAAAAATCATTGGGGAATATCCACATATGGGTATATACCATCCTGCAAATGAAATGCACAAGATCAATGTAACTCTATTTAATGGAAATATTGTAATAAACAGAGGAAATGTTAATGACTAACAGATTATTTTTATTTATTTTTCTGATTTTGATATTAGTCTCACAGATTCTGGCATCTTCGATGAATGAAGTATCTTCATCACAGATGAACACCAGCGATGATTCAATACAGTTGATCAAGGATAAGGGGGTCACAAAAATTTTCAGTGACTATGTGATCACCCATGATATGGTTGTGAATGGCAATCTTAAAATCATCGGCGGTGCACTTATTGTTGACGGTACTGTCAATGGTGAAATCCAAGTATTAGGTGGTGACATTAGCATTAACGATTCCGCGATTATCAATGGTACCATCATCGCGATTGGTGGAAAAATTCAAAAAAGCCCAGACGCGAATATCAAAGGTGAAGTTCTTGAATTGAACAAGGATAAATTTTCATTTTCAAGAATCCCAGAGGATTACTCTGATTCTGGATTTAAAAATTGGTTTGACGAAGATGACTGCTGTTCAGCATGTAGAGTTAGTAATCCAAAACTTCCACATTCACAGGCATATTCAGAAAGTGGTTGGTTGCGATACAATCGTGCTGAAGGCTTCTATCTTCAAATGAATTTGCATGTGGAGAATGAGTTTGTTCCTGGAAATACACTGTATGGTGGAGTTGGTCGGGCATTCAATAGAAATACATACAGTGGTGTTATTGGATTTGAACAACGATTATTTAATGATTCATTTCAATTGTACATCGAAAAATATGATCGATCTGCCACAAACGATATATGGCGTATAAATGATAAATTAAATTCTTTCTCCGCTTTTTTTATTCATGAAGATTTTCTTGATTGGTATAAAACTGATGGCTTTGAAACTGGAGGGTCTTTAGTATTACCTTTGAAAATAAAATTATCGGCTTTGTATAAGGATGAGCTACATACTTCCATGAATACGGTTGCAACATGGTCACTGTTTGGAAGTAATAAGACGTTTCGTGATGGGTATGTAATTGACGAGGGAAAAGAAATTTCACTTAACTATACACTGAGTGCGGGAAGTAAATTCCAATGGGAATGCACTTCTTCACTCACAGGGTTTATTCAGTACTCCAGAACGGAATCACAAAACAACTCTGACTTTATCTTTAAAAAGCAGGATCTAATTGCAGATTCATATTTCCCGATCACAAACGGTTTGGGCATTCACGCATCGGTAATGGCTGGGACAGTTTCGGGTGACTATTATGGACCACAGCATCAGTACGAAATCGGTGGAATCGGTTCATTAAGAGGCTTTGAATGGAAGTTGTTCAAGGGTACGAGGTTTTCCTCTGGAACCGTTGAAATTGTTTTTGATGATCTAACTATTTTCTATGATCGCGCTGCAATCTGGTCTGACGAATCAGATGGACTTTCAACTGGCCATTGGGATAAGTTGATAAACTCCTATAATGGTGAATCACTGGGGGTCAGCATCGGGTCACATAAAACACGCGTTGATATTATAAAGCCGTTAGGAGATATTGAACACAATGACATTCAGATCAACTTATTATTATTTTTGAATGATGGAGGATTTTGATTATGTTAAAGTTCGTGTCAGTTATGATAATAATGTGTCTGGCCTTCCCAAATAATCCAGACAAAATTCTTACACTGAATGAGTCGCTGGACGGAATACAATCCATGAAAGTCAACATTGATTATAATTTAGGAAATCTAGTGATGGAAGCCGGACAAGCTGATATGGCTGTTACGGGCTACTTAAAGTATAATTATCAGAATATCGATGGATTGTTAGAGTATGAGAGATTTGGCACTACGGGTGTTCTGCATCTTGAAACTGATGTGGATGTAGGATGGGATTTCGAATTCGATGATGGAAAGAAAAATAAAATCTTTAATGAAAGCGAATTGTACTTATCTCCTAAGGTCCCATTAAAAATGAATATTGATGTTGGCATGGGAAAATCGAATTTATCTTTAGACCACTTAACAATAGAAGATTTCGTTTTGGATTGCGGGATGTGCGAAACTATCATTGATTTTGGTGAATCTTTTAATCCTGTTAAATGTGCAACTGTGGATATCGATGCAGGGTTGGGATCTGCAACAGTGAAAAACCTGCTCAACTCCAATTCTGATCGAATGGAATTTGAGTGTGGACTTGGAACTATGGATCTCCATTTTGGTGGGCTACTTAAACATGATATAGATGTGGATATTTCTGTTGGCTTGGGAACCATTGAGATTGAAATTCCTGAAGGCATGAATGTCATATTCAAATATGATGGATCATTTTTATCCAATGTGGATTTGGACGATTTTTCTTTAATCAGTGATGAATATTACAGTAAGGATTTTAATAAAGAAAATTATACAATTTATATCACCGGAACAATTGGCGCAGGTTCCATAGAAATCAATTGGATCGACAATTAAGCCCATCCCCAGACTTATTCTCAACCATGTTATCATATCAATATTACGGATACAATATCAATTTGATATGATCTGTTAATATCCCCGCTTCTCTCTTGTTTTCCTATCTCATTAATAATAAACGACTTATAATTTCACCACCTGTAGTGGCACTCCGTTTGCTAAACTTATCATGAAAATTAATAAACACATGAATAACACTGGAGGTTAAAATGATCACACACAACAAAGTCAAACTACTTGTATCGCTCTCAATATTTTGTATTTCTTTGGTTTCAGGAATCAATTTTCAAGATGAAAATGAATTGAAGAAATTGGACCAAAGTATGGATAATTTTGAGGAGAGCATGGAAAAATGGGAGATTCAAATGGAAAAATGGGGTGAGGATCTTGAAAAATCTATCGATCAAGGTCAACCTATCCCACCAATTCCACCGATCCCGGGGATAAATGCTTTAGCGGAATACGATGAATTATCACTGAAACTGGGTATTTATATCGAAAACATGGATTTTGAAGAAGCTTACCATCGTCATTATCCTGAATGTTACGGTGTCGTTGTTACTGGAGTTGTCAATGGTGGAAATGCCGATCGTGCAGGACTTATTACAGATGATATTATAATGGAATTCGATGGTGAAAAAGTTAGATACGAATCTCATCTTTTGAATTTACGTGACAGCAAAAAAATCGGAGACACAGTACCAGTCAAATATTTCAGAAATGAAAAAGTAATGGAAACAGTTCTTGTTTTTGCACCACCTGTAATAACAGAGGATAATAGCAAGGATTGGGGAGACTTTGATGATTTTGGAAAAAAGAAGAAATTATCTGTTGGATACGGCGGTGGCGGTCCATTGGGAATTCTGGTTGATTACGACCTCGATAATCTGAACAGTTTCATTGGCCTTTATGATTTTCAACCTATCGATAAAAACTCAGTGGTCTTTTTTGGTGGATACGGTATGGGTAATGTGGGCAAAGGATTATTCATCGGCGGTATGGGTGCAGGGTTAAAATATGACCAAAAATTTAACACCGTTGATGGTAATACACGCTTATTGAATATTGAATCCGGTTTTGGCGGTGTCACTGTCACAAAAAAACTCCCCTTATTTTCTTCTGATGTCATTTTAGATTTTGGAACAATGATTGGTGGTGGCAGAACAACTATTGAACTCGCTCAGTCTGATGGGAATTATTCATGGGATACACCATCTCTTGAGGAAGGAAACAATTGGTATGCCAAATATGAAAAAGACTATCTGACTCTCTATCCCTCAGTTGGCGTATTAGTCAGAATTAAAAGTTGGTTTGGACTGCATGCCTCCACAGGTTACTTATGGAACTACTCAATCAAAGAAAGTTGGAGTGCCCTCCCCCTTGAATTTGATGTAGGGGGGGATAATGCTCCGGATCCATTTAACGGTCAGACAGTTGAAATTGGGGTTTGGTTCGGCAACTAATTAAAAACACAGCGCATTTTTTAAAGAGCAGATTAGAAATTCTAATCTGCTCTTTTTTTTATTACAATGATTCACATAGGTTTAAATTATCCAAGGTTTCAATAAAACATAATGTGACCAACCTTATTATTTAAATTATTTTGAACACAGTATTGAAATATTTTTGTACTTTGTGACAACTTATTAGGTTACTAACTGGTAATAAAGCCAGTTCTATTAATAACTTGATAGATGCTTATCATGTTTAACTCAATAACATATTCACAACAAAAAAGAACAAAAACAATTTGCTATCAGACAAAATAATATCCGGGATTATTGCAATCGGTTCTTTATTTTACTCCGCCATTCCTGGTGTGAACGCAGAATTTTTACCAATCGAATTCTTCCCCAAGGGTGGAGCACTCGTCATTAATACGCAACTTGACAATTGCTTTTCACCTGAACTTGAGGAAATCATCCTTACGGGACACCCTATTCGATTTCACTATACTGTTCAGGTCCTCGAATCTGGTACAGATAAAGTTGTAGTCGAAAATAGTTTTTACCATGAAATTAGATATTATCTGCTTGATAAAGTTTATACCGTTCAAACATCTGAGAATCAAAAAATTCTTGAAACTGAGTCTTTTTTAAGAGCACAAGAATATGTCACCAACCTGCTAGCCATCAATGCAGTAACCAGTGACGACATCCAATTCGACAAGAAATATTATGTAAAAATATTTGCTTATCTTGATAAAATATTCCTCCCGAATTTGGATAAAGAAATCGATTTAATGTTCTATTGGAATAAAAATAAACCAGAAATCTCTTCCTCTTTCTTTAATCGCTCGCTAATTACCCAATGAAAATTCGCCTGCCTTCATTAAGGATTCAATTCCTCTTTCTCGTACAATTTGTACTTATCATATCCGTCCTTTTTTACCGTTTCTTTTTCATTCAAAATTTCGAAAAATACGAAAACCAAATTGCTTCTCTTGGTGTAGAAGACAGACTCCGATCAGTGTATCAGGAATACAAAGACCAAATTGATCTTGATTATCTTGAAAGTTTTAAAATGGATATGGATACACTGATGGTTGCCACGAGGCAGAGTCGGTGGGGAGCTGCTAATTTTGAATCTGAAATGGAATTGTATTCCATTTACATCCTCACATCTATCATCATAGCAGAGTTTATTTTTACGGTGTTTACATTCAGAATGATCACCAAACCTTTGGAAAACCTGCAGCAAGCCACACATACCTTGTCACAAGGGAATCTGAGGATCAATGTTCCTGAAAGTAAATATTCACCTTTGAATGAGTTGATCATTTCTTTCAATTCCATGGTCAGGGAGTTGGAAACCTCCCGGGATAAACTAATTACTGCAGAAAAAGATACTGTCTGGCGAGAAATGGCACGAGTGATGGCTCACGAGATCAAGAATCCTTTGACGCCTTTGCAATTAACTGCTGAACGCCTGGAAATAAAATTTCTAGAATCTCCGGAAGCCCTCATTAGAATTTTGCCAAAATCACTTGAAGTCATCAAGGAAGAAATTGCAGGATTAAAACGCCTGACAGTCGAGTTTTCAGAATTTGCGCGACTACCAGAATCCAAACCTGTAGAATTTGATCTGATAAAACTTGTTGAGGAAGTAACCATTCCGTACCAACCAAATGCAAAAATCAATTTTTCAAAAGGTGGAGAACTGTGTATTTTTGCTGACAAATTTCAGATCAGGCAGGTACTAGTCAATTTAATTCAAAATGGCATCCAGGCAAGTGGATCTGATCCAATTATTTCCATCTTCACAAAGTTACAGGAAGATAATTATATTCATGTTTCTGTAGCAGATGAAGGTCGCGGTATCCCCGAAGATGAAATCTCAAGAATATTCGAACCATATTTCTCAAAACGGAAAAAGGGCACCGGACTTGGTTTGGCAATTGTAAAAAAAATCATTGAACAGCATAACGGACAAATAACCGTCACCAGTCAAGTAGATGTAGGAACTACATTTATTATTAAATTACCCGTCTATCACTGCTGATAATTTCAGCGTCAACATAAATTTCAGGAATATTAAAATGCGTATTTTAGTCGTTGATGATGAGAAAAATATACGGTTTACCCTGACAGACATTCTGCAGGACGAAGGTTATACTGTGGACAGTGTGGATAGTGGAGAAAAATGTCTATCTCGTCTTAAAAAACAAAAGTATGAACTGGTTATTTTGGATGTCCGTCTCCCGGGAATGGATGGAATACAGGTTTTTCGGAAAATAAACGAACTTGAAATCGACACGGATGTCTTGGTTATTTCCGGGCACAGTGGGATCGAGATTGCGGTTCAGGCGGTAAAACTGGGAGCATATGATTTCATTGAAAAACCGCTTTCCATGTCCAAAATACTTACGGCTGCCCGAAACATTTCCCAAAAGCAAACCTTTCAGTTCACCGCCAATCAAAACTTATCCGATAAGTTAAAAAAATATGCAATGATCGGTAATTCTCCTCAGATCAACCATATCCGGGATATTATTAACAAAGCTGCTCCAACGGATACGAAAGTCCTTATCCGAGGCGAAAGCGGTACCGGCAAGGAGTTGGTGGCATGGGCGATCCACAATCAAAGCAATCGACGGGACAAACCATTTATCGCTTTCAATTCCGCAGCTCTGCCATCGGAGTTGGTAGAAAGTGAGTTGTTCGGGTATGATAAAGGTGCATTTACCGGCGCAGAAAAGCGAAAAATCGGTAAACTTGAGCTTGCCCATGGCGGAACTCTGTTTTTAGATGAGATCGGTGATATGAGTATAATCACCCAGGCAAAAGTGCTCCGTGTAATTCAGGAGGGGACATTTGAGCGCGTGGGTGGAGAAAGCACTATCAGCATTGACGTACGCGTTCTAGCAGCTACACATAAGGATCTTGAAGCAATGATCAGTGGCGGAACCTTTCGCCAGGACTTATTTTACCGCCTTAGTGTTTTGCCGATCCACATCCCCGCATTGAGAGAACGAACCGGTGATGTGATCTTTTTAGCCGAGCATTTTCTTCAGTATTATTCTCGCGAAATGAAATCTGATCTAAAGGTACTTACTTCAAAAGCAAAGGAATGTCTGGAATCTTACGATTTTCCCGGGAATGTGCGTGAACTAAAAAATCTCATGGAGCGTCTGTGCATTTTGGTGAGCAAAAAAGAGATTTCGGACAAGGATTGTATGCCTCACCTTCGTGGAAGTACCACTGGCGAAAACACGTGTGAGTTTATGTCATTAGAAAATTTCTCCGATGCAAAACGGGAATTTGAAACTCAATTTCTATCTGATAAACTGAAAAAGTCTCAATGGAATATCAGCGCCACTGCAGACAAACTGGGGATGAGGCAACCGAATCTATCCCGGAAAATCAAAGAACTGAGAATCTCTAGAACGAATTAACGTCCGTAATTATCCTCTGAAAGTAATTCTAATTTCTGGAATCGACTTGAAGGATTTGCTTTCAAACGTCAAGAAGCTCATAATTATTATGCGTTATTCTACTTCTATCCTATATCTTTCAGACGAATCCACACGAAGACCTACCTAAATTTCAACACTGGTAGTTTTGAAAATCATGACGGTTAAACATATTCTCATCTTGCTCATCTTCACCTCTTTCTGCATACCTGCAGGGATATCCGGATTCGTGCGAAATTCTGAAAACGGAGAGCCCATCCCATTCGCTACCGTAATCGTTCAGGATACTGAATTAGGAACATCTGCTGATATCCATGGATATTACGTACTTCAGGGGGTCTCGTTCGGTGATGTGTCACTTATCTATTTAATGATTGGGTTTTCCTCGGACACGCTTCAAGTTCAAATATCCGGCAGGGATTCTCGTGTCGATGCCATCCTCGCTCCTCAGGCATTAACGGGCGAAGAAATTCAGGTAAGTGGAGAAAGAGCACAATTTCTTACGCAGTCCAATGTGAGTAACATCAATCTCACAGCGAGAGATATTCGTTCAGCGCCCGCCTTTATTGAGGATGATATTTTTAGGACATTCCAGCTCTTGCCCGGTGTCACTTCTCAAAATGATTTTTCTGCTGCCATCATTGTCCGAGGAGGCAGCCCCGATGAAAATCTGGTATTGCTGGACACACCTCAAATTTATAATCCATATCATGTGGGTGGGATTTTCTCCACGTTTAACACCGATGCTATCTCCAACGCGCGATTCATCTCCGGTGGATTTCAGTCCGAGTATGGTGGACACTTATCTTCGGTGATCAGCCTGACCACAAAGGAGGGTAACTCCTGTGAAGGTCGGTTCTCATCTGACAACTGGTTCTCGGACTACTGGAATATCAACGACATCCAGGGAGAGGTCACGCTGCTGAGCTCCAAGTTTTTACTGGAAGGTCCAAGCTATAAAGGATCATGGTTCTTTTCAGGGCGACGCACCTATTTCGATCAATTGGCATCAATGTATTATCGCGTCACCAACACCGATCAGAATTGGAACTATTATTTCTGGGATACCAATTTTAAAATCCACTCCGAGCTTTCATCCAAGCATCGGATCACTTATACCCAGTATTCCGGGCTAGACGATTTGTCAATCAACATAGTCAGGGATGACCTGCCGATGATCAACTTTCTGTGGGATTGGGGCAATCGTACACAAAGTATCCAGTGGCGGTATCTGCCCTCTTCGAAGATAGTTTTGGAAACCAACCTATCACAGGCATTGTACTTTTTCAATGTAGATTTTGACTTCACAGTCCTGCGTGAAAGCAGTTTTTCAGACACTACCGAATCATCTGGATTTATTGCCCATATGACCAACCGCGTGAACGACCGTTCTTTCTCTCAAAATCTGATGTGGTTTTTAGAATCCGGACATTCTATTAATACCGGATATTCACTTAAAAGACTAAGCCTCCAATACCACGAAACGTTTGCAGGATCCACCATTAGGGATTGGGATCAATCCCCCACTTTGTTTGAATTTTATATCACCGATTCAAGGCGTCCGGTAGATCGGCTTATTTTTGACACTGGTATACGAGTCACCAAATATGAACTCTACGATCACTGGTTATTTGATCCGCGAATCAATTTTAAGTATTTCCTTACCGGTGATCTTGCAGTGAAAGGAAGTTGGGGTAAATATTCTCAATTTCTGTTTACCATCAATCAGGATGATCAGTTGTTGAGGATCGTTGATTTTTGGCAGCCCATCATGAAAGGATACAAACCCCAACAGGCAGAACATTTTATCCTGGGACTTGAGTATTTTTCCAGCAGGTACTTGTCCATGACCCTTGAAGGATATGTCAAACCGTACAGATACATTTTAGATATGAGCAGAGTTTATCATCCCGCTGAGGGAGAAGGTGGATTTGTATCAGGAACCGGTATCGCTCGTGGAGTCGAAATCCTGTTGAAGAAAAATCAGGGTGATCTTTCCGGTTGGGTCGGTTATTCGTATTCACTCACAAAAAAAACGATGGACTATAACGAAAACGGAGTCATCGAACCGGAGTTGGGCGAAGAATTCCATGCTAAATATGATATGCCTCACAGCTTCAACGCAGTGTTGAATTACCGGATCAATCCTCGTCGTACCATTTCCGCCAGTTGTACCGCCCATAGCGGAGAACCGTTCACTCCTCCAAAAGGAAAAGTGTTCCATCAAGATTTTTATAATTTAGGTTCTGTGGATAATCCCTATCAGCGATTGGATACCTATTATGGCGCTAAAAATAGCGCTCGGTTTCCTTTGTATTTTCGGTTAGATCTGGCATATGCTTTTAACTCTACGTTTTTTCACAAAGATGCCGTTTACCAGATACAGGTGATTAATCTGACGAATCATTACAATGTACTGATGTACAACTGGAACCTTGAAAAGTCACCCGCGCAAGTCAGTGCGTATAGCATGTTCCCCATTCTTATCACGTTTGGCATGGAAATTAAACTATGAGATTCACCCGGATACTCTTGTGGATGACCATCCTGCTCATGTTATCTTGTGAGCGGGAAATCTCGCTGTATGATATTGACGGGATCGCATCTGAAATTCACAATTATCAAGACGAGCTTCGAGTTGAGGCCATCATGTATCCCACGGAAAATACCGCACTCATCCGGATCGACAAAACATTTTCGCTGGACGAAGACGGACTGTACGACTGTCAGGACAATGACGGAGACTGGAATCCGATTATCGATGACTTGGGTGAAGATGGTAAAGTGAATGATCCCGATGATGATGATGATGATGGCAATACCAACGAACCGAGCATAGGTGAGAATAATGGTGTTCCGGATTGTGGCGAACCTCATGTGGATGAATATGATGAAGTCCTACCCCAGTTTCATGCAGACTCAACCGTCTGTTCATCCGTAAAACTGGTTGGCTCACAAGTAGAATATCCGTTTACATGGAGCAGTGAAGCCGCACAGTTGATTGCTTACCCGGAATACGATCCGAATTTGGATGATGCCGTTACAGAATGGTATGGTGCATGGATTCCCGAGAGTGACATCGAGTTTAACCTGCATGAAGGTATGCCGTTGGATGACCGCATCTATACACTTGAGTGTATTTGTGGTGATTACGGAACGATCACGGCAGTCGATACGCTTACATTGCCGGTGAATTTCTACGAAGATAGTCTGGGAGCGACTCCATTATACGAGAATATTTACAACTACCCCGAAATTCTTTTTTTACTTCAAAATTGCCCGGTAGATAATTTCTGGCTCACGTCATCGTCAGGAGATCCATTTTCTACTCGCCAGGTGTATTTTGCTTCCTCTATCGAAGCCAAAAGTTATTGGGTAAAAGTGGAAGAATTTTCACCAACAAATATCGATCTGAACACCTGCTCACCAACCAGTTTAAATTACATTCATTCATTCCCCGCTATGAGCAATGAAGAGGGAATGCTCGATGATAATACGTATATCACAGGCACACCTGTGGGCGAAATTCCCGGATATTATCGCATCAATGTCCAGACCATGTCACATGGATTTGAGAACTATTATTTCTTTACAAGCCTTGATCTGCATGATCCGGTACGAAGCAATCTTCGCGATGAAAATGGCGAAGTGGTTATGGGGAGTTTTGGTGGGCTTACCACGAATTCTCTTTATACTATTGTTCAACTCCCCCCCATGCTCTATTTTGATCACTTCGACGCAAATAACAACCTCCTGTATATCGGTATTGACACAATGATTCCAGTAGCAGATTTTTCTTTTTACCTCACAGGTGTCCAACTCACAGGGAATGTAACAGGAGGAGAAATATCGAATCCCGGATGGAATCCCTTTATAAGTGTTTCAAGTGAAGTTGTATCTGTGAATGGTACTGATAATTCGATCCCAACTGGTTCGAATATTTTATTTGCGGTATTCGAAATCGAACCTGGATCCGCGCCATCTGGTACGGAATTTTGTATCGACGGAATTAACATCGAATGGCAGGGACATGAAATTCCGTATGTGGTGTTTTATGGTCCGTGCATGACGGTGGAATAAATAAATGGTTTAATTAATGATTAGAAATAATATGTACTATTATAAAAAAGGTAAAAAATATGATATGAAGGAAAATTATCATAAAGCACTTTATTTTTATGAAAAATCAATCGAGAATTCTGAACTTGTAGTTGATGGATATTTAAACACATATTTTTTATATGAATACATTATATTTGATTATGGGTTTGGTTATTATTATGATATAAGCAGTTCAAATTGTAATAGTATATTCGAGTATGACCTAGATTATATCATGAATGAAGCATTGCGAGTATTCCCAGACAATAATGAGATTAAATTTTGGAATCGCTATTGGGATTTACTATTTATTGACAAACCTTTCTCACGGGAAGAATGTGAAGAATTAGTCAGTGATGATAACTTAGTACCTTATTTCTTTTTATATAAATATGATGAAGAAAAATATAAAATTAAGGTACAGCAATTGTTCTCTGAAATTAAAACTGAACTCACAATCAAAAACCGATATGTTATAGGAATATTAAGTTCTAATATACATAAAAATCCAATAAGACATATACGCAATAAATAATCTTATGCAAATGACGTTCTGTAACCTGCTATCTTGCGGTGTTCGGGCTACTCTTTATGTAACCCCTATATTTACAACACCTTTAATCGTAATCAGAAACTATTGTATATACCGTGATAATTTTCTTGTCCACTTTTACGTTACTTTTTTCGAAATTCCGTCGTGAAGTTAATTTCCTTATAATCCGATTCCAGATCGTTTTTCTTAATTCCAATCAGGCGGAATGGGTAGACTTTCCTTTAGTAATGTAAAAGGTTCTTCTTTCTCAATCTCCATTTCCCATCGTCTTCTATTATAAAAGAAAATTATTATCAGGCTATACCCTTAATTATTACTTTAATATTTCATATTATAACCTTAAATTTCACTACAATATTTTAGGATATAACCTGATGGACATTTCAAAACAAAGATTATTAATTGAACATGCTGATCAAAAATTAGCTGTGTTTAAACCATTGAATTCAATTACCATTCCTCAAAAAGGCTGGATACATATTATTCGAGTTGCTTTGAGAATGTCATTAAGACAATTGGGCAATCGATTAAAAATATCTCCTCAGAGTGTTAAGGAGATGGAGGAACGCGAATCTAATGGCTCAATTACAATAAAAGGACTCAAAGAAGTTGGTGCCGCACTTAATATGAAACTGATATATGGCTTTATTCCCGAGGAAGAAAGCATTGAAAAAATGATTGAAAAACAAGCTCTTGAGATTGCAAAAGATATTGTTTTACGAACTTCAAATACTATGCAACTAGAGGACCAGGAAAATTCAAATGCACGAATAGAAAAAGCGATATCCAATAGAGCAGAAGATATAAAGATGAAAATGCCAACGTATTTATGGGATTAGAAATAGAATATATTGAAGGACAAACACCTCTGGATGAAGATGAGAAAGAGGGACTATTGATAGAATCAATTACGACTCGTGGTGAATTAGATGAATTTGAACAATTGAATATAGAAAAAGCGATTCAATGGACTTTGGGGAAAAAATGGAAACCAGAATACATAATATCCGAAAAATTTGTCAAAGAACTGCACAAAAGAATGTTTTGTGAAGTATGGTCCTGGGCAGGTGTGTTTAGAAAAACGAATAAAAATATTGGAGTTGATAAGTACGATATTGGAGTCTCATTAAAACATTTATTAGATGATTGTTTATATTGGTTAGAGAATAAAACATATTCAGATGAAGAATTTGCCATACGATTTAAATATAGAATTGTAACAATCCACTGTTTCCCAAATGGCCTGAGTTCAACTACCAAGTGCAACTCAAAGAGTGTTTGTAGAGACAGCGGAGCTGGCTTAGAATCTCCGTATCTCTCAAAGACAAAAATGAGGTGTACATATGAGAAACTACAGCCAACTCACACTGGAACAAAGATACGTGATTTACACATTGCATTTACAGAATTTTCAGCAAGTTAGAATTGCAGAGACAATTGGAGTTCATAAATCGACAGTCAGCAGAGAGCTGAAACGGAATAAAGGGCTGATAAGCTATCGCTATCAACAAGCTCACAATAAAGCTGAAAATCGACGAAAGAAGAAAGTAAATTTGCGAATAGGCGGAAATACCTGGAACTTCATTGAGGACTTGATTAACCATGATTGGTCTCCTGAACAAATACATGGTTGGATGAAAGCCAATATGGGGTTTAGTGTCAGCCATGAATGGATTTACCAGTTCATTCTTAAGGACAAACAGGCGGGGGGCTCTCTGCATACTCACTTGCGTTGTAAGAAAAAAAGAAAGAAGCGTTATGGTTCCATTGACCGACGGGGAAGTATAAAAAACAGAGTGGGCATAGATGAAAGGCCTGCTGTTGTTGATAGCCGATCTCGCATAGGTGACTGGGAGGTAGATACAGTTATTGGCAAAGGTCATAAACAAGCTCTGGTTTCAATAACAGAACGGAAGTCAAGGCTATCTCTATTCTCCAAAGTGGAGCAGAAAACAGCTCTCCAGGTGAAAGAGGCTATTACGCGACTTCTCTCACCCGTGAGGGATCAAGTTTACACGCTGACATCAGATAACGGAAAAGAGTTTTCAGATCATGAGAAAATTGCAAATAATTTGGATGCGGATTACTATTTTGCACATCCATATTCATCGTATGAGCGAGGTTCAAATGAAAATATGAACGGTCTAATCCGACAATACTTTCCGAAAGGGAGAGAATTTAAGACCATTACAAATGATGAAATAATTAGAGCCATTAACAGGCTAAATAACCGTCCTAGAAAATGCCTTGGGTTCAAAACGCCTTATCAGGTATTTTTCGGTGAAGTATCAAATGTTGCACTTAACACTTGAACTCAGGTAATATTCCAAATTCAAAAACTGTTTAATAGATCGGTATAATTTTAAAAATCATAATTGTTATAGAGAAATGAAGCCAAAAATATTCCTAACCATCGCCGGTATTATTTTAAATTGCATGTTTGCTTCTGTTATCCATATTCCGGATGATTATCCAACCATCCAGGCAGGATTGGATTCTACCGCAGATTACGATACCGTATTTGTCCATTCAGGAGTCTATGTTGAAAACATCAACTGGCCGGACCGGAATGGAATAAAACTGATTGGTGAAAATAAATTTGATACCATTATTGACGGAAATGCCCAGGATAGAGTCATCACCATGCTTTATCAGCCCTATTATGAATCTGAACCCTGGGATACAACCACTGTTGTAAAAAATCTCACCATAAGAAATGGACAAAAAGCCAATGGAGCTGGCATTGATATTGGGAATTCCGGACCAATAATAGAGGATTTAATTGTTACTGAAAACAATGGAGTTACAGAATGGGGCAGTGTCGGAATAGGTGTTCGTTGTTTTTATTCTTATCCGTATTTAAGAAATCTGGACGTATTTGGAAATATTAGACCTAATCCAGATGAAGGTGCTATGCACGTTGGTCCCGGAGTTGGGATTAATTGTGATCATTCTAATGTGCACATTCATAATGTGCATGTGCATGATAATGTAGCAGTAAGTAGTCAAAGTGGTTGCGAAGGAATTGGAATAGGTATTATATGGTCAACAGTCGAAATTACCAGTTCACTTATTGAAAATAATTATGTTCAATATCCTGAATTAACACGAACACCAGTACATGGAGGCGGAATTGCAATTACAACAGATTCTTATGTGACCTTATATCAGGTGGTTATACAGAATAATGAATCCGTATTTGGTGCTGGAATGAGCATCAATGATTGTGAAGTCCAAATGAACCATGTTGATATCGTGAATAACACCGCAACAGGCGGTGGCGGGGGAATTGATATCGAAAATTCATCAGAACTCCAAATGTCTGATGTAAATATTGAAGGTAATTCTGCAGGATATGGCGGAGGGATGAAACTTGCTCCTTCATATTCGACGCATACAATTAGAATTGATGCGAACAATACACAAATTCACTCAAACAGTGCGCAGACCGGAGGTGGAGGTGTATATTATAGTTACTTCTCATCTTCCGGTGATACGTTATTTATGAGTGGAATTGATATCGTGAATAACACCGCTCAAACTGGGGGTGGTGTTTATATAAATAGTGACAATGCCACGGTAACCGAGTTAAGCAATCTTCAGATAACCAATAACATATCATCTAATGGAGGTGGAGCTATTCGATATGACTATTGGATGGACAGCAACTATATCATCAATTGCACCATCAGTGATAATCTCTCATTATCACCTGGCGGGGCAGGAGGAATCTTTCTTCCTGGTTATTATAACGAGTCTGATCTGGTAGATGTCACACTTATTAATACCATCCTTTATAACAATGAACCCAAGAATATTGGTACTTCAACCGGGTTGAGTGGATATTTCACTGTCACCATTCAATATTCAGATTGGGTAAACAATATTGGTAGCCAATTAGATTACATCATCCTCAACGAAGACCATAACATATCCGAAGATCCACAATTTAACATCGAGGATGGCATCTACCTGTTATCAGAAACCAGTCCCTGTATTGATGCAGGGGATCCCTCATTTCCGTTCGATCCTGACGGAACCTTTGCTGACATAGGAGCTCGTTACTTTGATCAGACATTTATTTATGGCGACCTTAACAGTGATGATGAAGTTAACATTTTAGATATTGTTAGAGCGGTTACCATTATTTTAGGGGATGAACCTACCCCAATGGAGTTAACCACAGGTGATCTTGATCAGGATGGTATTCTTACTGTCTTGGATATCATACAGATTATCAATATCATCTTGGAAAACTAATAATAATGAGCAATAATTCCTTGAAAAATACATTCATACGGTTCAGCACTAATCATCGGTAAATAAATGAATAAAATAGTGGTTCTCATTTTGGTTTCAAGCATTTCATTTTCTCAATGGTCCGCTGACCCGGATACTCCCCTCGAGGTTTCGTCTTGGGGTGTAGTGTCAAACGGTTGCAGTGACGGAACCGGTGGTGCTTTTGTACAGTGGACCAACGGTGGTGAAGACTCTCAAATATACCTTCGTAGGATAGATCGATTTGGTAATATCCTTTGGAATAATTATATCCATGTAGGAGGAGAGGGTGACAAGCAAAGTGTTTTTACAAGCATCATTGAAGATGGCTTCGGAGGCACAATTGTGGGTATCACCGATCTATTTGAAATCCAGTATTGGTTTCCATTTTGGGAATATGATATTAAAACAATAGTTCAACGGATAGATGAGTCTGGGAACAAATTATGGGGCGAGAATGGTTTACGTTTATTAGATACAGATATGGATTATCAATTGATTGATATAATAAGTGATGATAATGGAGGTGTTATCGTTTTAATGGTACTATTTGAACTCCCCGAAGGACAAATTCAAACTAATATTCTATCGGTAACTGTTCAAAGAATAGATGCGGACGGAAATCGGTTGTGGGGGGACTTTGGGATCATTCTTGTCCCTGATATGGGACCTCCTCTACCTGTGATTAAAAATGATGGCGATGGTGGCGCATATGTGAGCTACTCAATGAACAATAGTGACTTTGTTTACGTTCATTTAGATAGTGACGGGAATATTTTATGGGAAATTCCCTATACCAGTGCTTATTGGGTGAATGTAATGGAAAATGCTGGAACTGACGGTTTATTCCTGGCTGGGATTCATACCTTTTCAACGATTACCAATCAGCTTAAACTCAATTATATCACTGAAACTGGTGAATTTCCTTGGACAGAAGATGGTATCATTCCTTATATAATAGAAAGTGAAGTTCCCCAGCATCCGTGGATTACCAATAATTTGGATAACTCGCTGACTGTTGGCTTGCTAGAGATAAATGATGGAAATGATGGTGGAATATTGCAGCGGTTTTCGATTTCTGGTGAACCTATGTGGATTTCTCCGACACAAATTAGTACGTACCCTTCTGAATCTTATTTTAAAGGAATAATCAGTACACAAGACAGTTGCAATATCATTTTATTGTTAGATGACCGTAATTATCCTGGTGATCCATATAATTACCAAATATTCACACAAAAAGTGAATCAATATGGGGATTTACTTTGGGGAGATAACGGAATTCCGGTTACTACTACATTTACAATAACTCAAAATATATTCTCTGATCAAAACGGTGGAAGTATCTTTATCTTCAATGATGAACCCTATACTGGTGTCTATGCTCAAATGGTGAACCGATACGGTGAGCTGGGAGATGTGATTACAATACCCGGCGACATGAATGCTGACACTCATGTAGATGTTCTTGATGTAGTGAGAGTTGTCACCATCATTTTGGGAACAACTGAGCCTACAACTCCCTGGGAATTGTTTATGGGAGATATGAATGAAGATGAATTAATTAATGTCTTGGATATCGTCATCATGGTCGATTTAATACTTGAATTATAAACAATGAAACGTCGTAGACTTGTTAACTTCAGCTTGACGAGGCTCTGCAATCGATATCCCCGGTCGAGGTTTCACTTTCACCCCGGTTGCTGTTTTATCATGAGTGTAGCATGAAAGGATCTTACTTCTCATCCATCCAATGAATGGTATTCAAGCTATTTATAACTCAAGCTCCTGTTGTTCGTTTTGGGTCAGATTTGACAGTGCATTTAAGAATTTGGGGATTTTACAGGTGTAGGATTATTTGTAGAGAAAAACATTCACCAATTACACTGAATACCGGGATTCTGATCAATAAGATAAATCCCGGAGGGATGATAGAAAATAGCCCGGAATTTCAATTCCGGTGTTGAAGTAAATGAACAAATTAGTCCCATCGGGACGAAAGAGATATTGTTAATACCAATCAAAGAATAGATTCAAACAGGTCATCATACCGATCAATCATTCGCTTCCAGGAAAATCTCACACCAATCTGTTTCAATTCTGACTTAGTCAGTTTTGGCGGATTGATGATCATCTGCTCTAATTTACTCCCAAACATGTCGTTTTCAGAATAAATCAACTCCTGGTGATATTCCGAAGGTATCAGTTCCGGATAAGATAACCGATTCGGCAGTAGTGGCAGACATCCACAGTAAATCGCTTCCACGATACTGATCCCGAAAAAATCCTGGTTAGAAGTCACCGGAAGGATATCACCCATTTTCAACCATCTGGCATAATCGATTTGTTTTTGGAGATACCCGAAGTGAACAATGCGATCCTGAAGGTTTTTCTCTGCCGTACTAAATTCAACAGGGTAGTTTTTATGATGATCACCCAATACTGCCAGTTGAAAAGGGATTTGTTTTAAATCGATAGATTCAAGCGCCTGAAAAAATGGTTCAGGATTCTTATCATATTCCCATCTGTGATTCCAAATAACGAGTGGAGAATCTTGTTTTTTTTGGGTGATTTCTACGGAATCAAATAATTCTGTGTCGATTCCCGGGTAAAGAATTACCGATTTTTGTTCAATGTGACTCACTGTGTCGATGTTTTGATAGTCCGGCAATCTGGATAACATGTCTTTCAGTAAATTGAGAAATGTCGATTGATTATATTGACTGTTGAAAATGACACGATCGCTCACAAGGGCGCTGGTATAATTGATGAAACCATAGTGATCATCACGGGAGGTCTGAAGATCTGAATCCTGCACAGATTTTGGATATGCGAGTTGGTTTTCGTGAAAATAGGTAACCACTGGGATTGGTACTTTCGTAGTTTGCTGTATGAGTCCAATGAACGTGGCTACATCCATCATGTCAGTCGCAAGGATCAAATCTGGTGGGGATTTCAGTTTATTAAATTCTTCAGCCAAAGTAACCGCTCCACCATGCATTCTCCATTTCCAATGGCGGGCAGGCAAACTGAGTACTGATATGGTAAAGCGGCTGTATTTACGTAGTCCATCCGCCCAGTGTCGATGCGAACCTCCATAATAAGGGTCCACAATCAAAATTTTCTTTGTCATAATTCTTTTTGATATTTGGATTAAAATTACCTCTCCTGACTTGATTATTATATCCCCAGAAATGGTAATTTTTACAACCCATTATAGTTGAGTATCGTGAACTAATATGTTGATGGATTACTTCAGTATATTGCTAAAAGAACTGTAAAAATTTTGTTTGACTGACGATATCTATAATTGAATATGGAGAGAGCGAACTGGTAAATTGCATCCCTGAATTTAAAATAATAATTGAAATTACACATTTGAAAAACAACAATGACATCTTAGTTCAAGTTAATAATTTGAAAAAATACTTTCCAATCCGGCGTGGATTTTTTTCCAAAATCAGCGGACATGTGAAAGCGGTAAATGACGTATCCTTCGATTTGTATCGTGGAGAAACCCTCGGATTGGTGGGTGAATCGGGATGTGGTAAGACAACGGTAGGGCGGCTTATCCTTCGACTACTGGATGCCACGGAAGGAACCATCACATTTGAAGGTAGAGACCTTTCTCAACTAGACAAGAGAGCCATGAGAAAAATTAGAAGGGAAATGCAGGTCATCTTTCAGGACCCCTACAGCTCTCTGAATCCCAGAATGACCGTTGGGAATATGTTAACCGAGGCATTAAAGGTTCATAAAATCGTTCCCAAAATTGATGTGCAGAAAGAAGTCCACAGGTTGATGGATATTGTTGGCTTACCCAGAGCACATGCTTCTCGGTATCCTCATGAATTTTCAGGAGGACAGCGACAGCGAATCGGAATTGCTCGTGCACTTTCAGTTCGCCCCAAATTAATCATTTGTGACGAAGCGGTATCTGCGTTGGATGTCTCGATTCAGGCACAGGTGATCAACCTATTGCGAGAACTCCAGAAGGAATTTGGTCTTACCTACTTATTTATTGCCCACGATCTTTCAGTGGTTGAATACATCTCTGATCGTGTTATTGTCATGTATCTGGGTAAAATTATGGAAATCGCCGACGCTGCAGAATTGTATAAAAACACACTTCATCCTTATTCTGAAGCATTATTATCCGCAGTACCTATACCGGACCCTGGAAAAAAATCGAATCGAATCGTCTTAAAAGGGGATATACCCAGCCCTGCAAATCCGCCTTCAGGTTGTGCATTTCATCCGCGGTGTCAGGTGGCAATGATGGATGAAGGAATTCAGGAGGAATGTGCAGGAAAAATACCTGAGTTGATATCCGGTAGCAATAAACACTTTGTGGCATGTCACCAAAGAACGCCGTAATACAGACAATTTTATCTCCAACCATATGGATATAAACACCCTTTCAAGTTTGACTTTGGTTCTTTTTATCATTTTATTACGATCATAACTTGTGAGTACACCTTATAAAACCGTTGCATTTCATACCCTTGGTTGCAAATTGAATTTTTCAGAATCTTCAACGATTGCCAGAAACTTCATAGAGTCAGGCTATCGCACGGTGGACTTCAATGAACCTGCTGATGTGTATCTGATCAATACTTGCACTGTTACTGATAATGCCGACCGCAAATGCCGAAAAGCCATCCGGCAAATCAAAAATAGATCACCTGAATCAATTATTGCAGTTACTGGATGTTATGCTCAATTAAAACCAGACGAAATTTCCGAAATTGAAGGCATCAATCTCATTGTGGATAACGGTGAAAAATTTGATATTCCGTCCCATATTGAGAAGACTCATTTTAATGGAAAACCGGTCGTTATTAAATCCAACGACGAAGCTATGGAGACATTTCATTCCTCATTTTCAATGAACGAACGAACACGTGCATTTTTAAAAGTTCAGGATGGGTGTGACTATCCATGTTCTTACTGTACAATACCTCTCGCACGGGGTAGAAGTCGAAGCGATTCCATGGAAAATATTCTCCGGCAGGTATCCTCCATTATTGAAGATGGTATAAAAGAAATTGTATTAACGGGTGTCAACGTGGGAGAGTTTCTATCCCCAGAGGGGGATAACTTTTATCAATTACTGCGTGAATTGGAACATATTCCGAATCTGGACAGACTCCGACTATCATCTATTGAACCCAATCTGTTAACAGATGAAATCATTGAATTTATCGCATCATCTCGTACGCTTGTTCCGCATTTTCATATACCAATGCAATCTGGGACAGACCGGATATTGAAATTGATGAAACGACGGTACAATACCGAATTATATGCAAACCGTATTGCTAAAATTAAATCGCTCTTACCTCAGGCAAATATCGGTGCCGACGTGATAGTGGGATTTCCCGGTGAAACTCATGAAGATTTTCAAGAGACCAAAGAATTTATATCATCCATAAATTTATCCTATCTCCATGTATTCTCATATTCACCTCGCGAAAAAACAGCTGCTTACCAGATGGCAGGAGTGGTCCCTCAAAATGTTATCATGAATCGAAGCAAATTACTTCACGGACTTTCGGATCTGAAACAGCAAACATTTTATGAAAATTTTGTAGGTACAATCCATGATGTACTTTTTGAATCCTGTCATGATGAGCAGTGGATCGGTCATACACGCAATTTCATCAAGGTAAACGTTTTTAGTTCACGAAACCTGGAAAACCAAATCATCCCGGTAAGATTGACCCAAAATTGTAATTCATACACGAAGGGTGAAATTCAGTAAATGAAACCAAATGCATTTGTTGGAATTGCAGGTAATATCGGTGTCGGGAAGACTACTTTCACGGAGAAAATTGCTGAAAGATTTGGGTGGGAAGCCTACTATGAATCCGTAGTGGATAATCCCTATTTAAGTGATTTTTATCATGATATGCACAGATGGTCGTTTAATTTGCAGATTTATTTTCTGCATCATCGGTTTGAGACACATATCCATATGTCTAAAATTCCAACAGGCTCAATTCAGGATCGCACCATTTATGAGGATGTGGAGATTTTTGCAAGAAACCTGCATGAAATGAGATTTATGTCCCAACGAGACTGGGATACCTACGATAACCTTTTCAGGAATATGACTTCATTCCTACGAAAGCCGGATTTGATCATTTATCTGAAGGCTACAACCGACACATTATTATCAAGAATAAAAAATCGGAGTCGTGATTATGAACAGACAATTGATCCTGAATACCTGCATTCGTTGAATATCTCATATGACAAATGGGTCAAACGAATTGATGATATTCCAGTATACGTTATACCTACTGATCGTTTCAATATCTTTACAGACAAAGAAAAATTTGAAGATATTTGTACTGAAATACAAAACAGATTATCATAAAGAATATTGAGTAAAATATTTCAAATTGTTGTTTTCGCTTCCGGCAATGGCTCGAATTTCAAAAAAATTCATCAGGAAATCCTTGCAAGCAACATTAATGGCAATATTGGAATTCTGATCAGTAATAATAAACAATGTGGGGCGGTAGATTATGCCACAGAGCATGGTATCAAATGCGTCATATTGGACAAAAAAAACAAAATTTCCGAAAACACACTTATGCAGATTTTGGAAGGTTATTTACCAGATTTAATCATTCTTGCAGGCTACTTAAAACTGATACCAGCGTCTGTTATTCGGAAATATAAACATAAAATTATTAATATTCACCCTGCACTACTACCTTCATTCGGAGGGAAGGGGATGTACGGTTCAAACGTTCACAAAGCCGTACTGGCATCAAAGCAAATCACTTCAGGGGCAACCGTTCATTTTGTTGACGAAAAATATGATCATGGACAGATCATCGATCAACAGGAGGTCCAAGTGTTTCCGGATGATACTGCAGAATTACTCGCACGGCGCGTACTGGAAGTTGAACACTTATTGTATCCCAGAGTGGTGAAAGCATTTTGTGAAGATCGGATTATTTGGGAAGGCGATGCTCCCAGAATCATCCCTAGTAAATAAATTTCAGGAACAAGAAATGAAGATTAAAAGCGCATTGATCAGCGTTTGGGATAAACATGGTCTCCCGGAATTGGGGAAATTTTTACACAACAACGGAGTTGAGATTATTGCTACTGGCGGGTCTCAACGGATATTGGAAGGCCAAGGGATACCCGTGACACCTATTGAGTCCATTACAGGTATGACGTCTGTCATGGATGGTCGGGTGAAAACTTTGAATCCTAAAATATTTGGTGGGATATTAGCGGATCGGGAGAATCAAACTCATATTGATGACCTGGATCAGTTGGGTGGAAAGACCATTGACTTGGTAATCGTTAATTTTTACCCCTTCGTTGCCGAAGCAGTGAACAGAAATCTGGAATTTCGTCGGGCTATTGAGTACATCGATATTGGTGGACCTTCAATGGTGAGAGCGGCAGCAAAAAATTATCATTCTGTGGTTTCGCTGTGCAGCCCCAAACAATATCAGGGATTTATGGACCAGTTTATTCAGTATGATGGAGAGGTTCCTCTGGATGGTAGACTAAAATTTGCGCAGGATGTCTTTAAGATGACAGCCGCTTATGAATTTGCGATTTTTGGTTATTTCTCACACAATGATTCAGAAGCATTGCCAGAAAAACTGGACATCACTGCCGTGAAATATCAAGAAATTCGTTATGGTGAAAATCCCCATCAAAAAGCTGCCTTTTACCGAAACTCCGATAGCTTTAACCAATGGCATCAACATCAGGGGAAAGAACTCTCCTATAATAATTACTCTGACATCGAATCTGCAATCCGGATCATCAATGAATTTTCTACTACCGCTTGTGTTATTATAAAACATGCAAATCCATGTGGATTTGGGACAGGTAAGGATAGTCTAGAGGCTTATGAACGAGCAGTGTCGACTGATCCTGTAAGTTATTTCGGGGGTATTGTGGGATTCAACCGTGAGGTAACGCCCGACCTGGCCTCGCTTCTAATAAGACCCTTCCTGGAATGTGTGGCGGCTCCATCCTATACAGATGAGGCTTTAGAGATATTTAAGAAAAAGAAGAATCTTCGAATAATTCGATTTGATACCGGATCTGCTGATGAGGCATTAATCATTAAATCTTGCGCAGGCGGATATCTGGTCCAGGATCGTGATCAGGATCAGAAAGAATTATCAAATTTAAAAATTGTTACTCAAAGAGTTCCTACCGATGAAGAATTGAGAGCATTGCAATTGGGCTGGAAAATCTCTAAATATGTGAAATCAAATGCAATTGTATTATCAAACGACCAACAGTTATTGGGTGTAGGTGCAGGGCAAATGTCCCGTGTGGATTCTGTAAAAATTGCTATAAGAAAATCTCTGGAAGCAGGGTTAAGTTTAACAGGTGCGATTATCGCTTCTGATGCATTTTTTCCTTTCGCTGACAGTTTAGAAATTGCAGCTAAAGCGGGGATCACTGCGGTCATTCAACCGGGTGGTTCGATTAAAGACAATGAAGTTATCAAAAAAGCGGATGACCTAAACATGGCCATGGTGTTTACAGGCGTCAGACATTTTTATCATTAATTTTTATTTTCAAATATTAGGTTAGTACTATGTCTAAATTTTCAAAATTAACCAACCTTATGAGCGGAGATATCGCTATTGATCTGGGTACTGCAAACACGTTGATATGGGTCAAGGGGAAGGGTTTGATGATTAATGAACCATCGGTAGTCGCAAAGAGCGTTATTGATGACAAAGTTATCGCTGTCGGACATGAAGCAAATCAAATGGTGGGAAAAACCCATCGAGATATTAAAACTATCAGGCCGCTAAAAGATGGAGTGATCGCTGATTTCAAAATGACAGATGGCATGATTCAGGGATTTGTCAGAAAAATGAATCTCAGCCGGATCGCACGACCAAGAATGGTGATTTGCATTCCATCGGGAGTCACCGATGTTGAAAGACGTGCAGTCAGAGAATCTGCAGAGCGTGCAAATGCCAGTGAAGTGTACCTCATTGAAGAACCCATGGCAGCTGCTATCGGGATCGGGATCGATATCAGTTTACCTATCGGGAATATGATTGTCGATATCGGCGGCGGAACAACTGAAATTGCAGTAATTTCCTTGAATGGTATTGTTGTCATCGAGGCCATTCGAATTGCAGGTGACGAACAGGATGATGCCATCATCAGTTGGTTCAAAAACGAGCACAAACTTGAAATCGGACAGATAACTGCAGAATCCATTAAATGTAATGTGGGCTCAGCGATGAGATCCCCCGGATCAAAAATAGCCGTCAAAGGACGGGACATGGTATCGGGTATTCCTAAAACGATAAGCGTTTCATCAGATGAAGTCAGACAAGCTCTCGCAGATACAATTCACCAAATACAAACTGCCATTAAAAAAGCGCTTGAAAATACTCCGCCCGAACTAGCTTCAGATATTATTGAGTATGGAATCATTTTGACAGGTGGGGGAGCTCTTTTGAAAGGTCTGGATCAGCATATCCGTAATAAAACCGGTTTGCCCGTTCATGTAGCCGAGGAGCCCTTACTGTCTGTTGTAAAAGGGACCGGAATGATTCTGGAAGATATCAAACGATATCAGGAGATTTTAATCTGATACATCATCGGATTGGAATTAAAATCGATTAAACAAGATATTCCTGAATCCAGTTTGATATGTGACCAAATAAAGAATTTTCACTCTGAAGGAGAATCCGACGGACTTTAATTTTAAATTGCTTAGGTGTACCTACTTTGTTAGCAATTATATTTGGTTCTCGTCATGGGTCCCTGGTTTTTTAGTCATATTTTAGATATTCTTTTTGATCGTACAAAATGATGTACTTCTTCAGTAAAATTTATAACCACCGTAATTCAATAGCACTGATCCTTACATCCGTGATTTCTCTATTATTATTTTTTAAGAGAGAATCCCCAATTGTGAAGAATGTTCGTTCAGATGTTGCAGATGTTGCATATTATATTCTATCCCCCAAAAGAGCCTATCAAAATCTTCTGTCGATCAAACGAGAAAATGAGATTTTAAAAGAATCATTGGTCAGTATGCAGTTAATGAATGCCAAGCTTGTACGGTACAAAAATGAAAATGACCAACTCAAGGGAATGCTCAATTTTGTGGAGGAATCGTCATTATCATTGCAGCCCTCCTCAGTTGTTGATATGGACTTTAATTCTTCGGTGCAAACTATTATTCTAGACATCGGGAAAAATGGGGATATTCGTCCAAATCTCCCAGTCCTGGACATCAATGGTCTTGTAGGAAAAGTGATCAGCGTTGGTGATCGTGCATCGCTGGTACAGTTAATTACGGATAAGAATTACCGGGTCTCTGTAAGGGTAGGTGAAAAACGATCATTAGGGATATTTTCTCCCACTCATGGCACGTTCGGAAAGTTGGATGGAATTCAGAAAAGTCTAATAATCAATCCGGGTGATCTGGTAGTAACTTCGGGGATTTCTGACATTTACCCGGCAGATGTGCCTGTTGCTGTTGTTATATCAGCTCATAGTGATGATGAACATGGATTTCAGGAAGTCTTTGTGGAGCTGCTGGGTGATGTGTACAATTTAAATTATGTTTTCATTATTCACTAATATGACCAAATTAATTTCATATTTCGTATTATTTATAGTTTTGGTTTTTGCACAAACAATTTTACCTCATATTAATGTATTTCATTCATCAATAACTTTTGATCTATTGCTAGTGTTTTTAACGATTGTCGCATTACAGATATCCACTTTCTCCGCGATTTTGATCGGATTTTCAATTGGTATAAGTCAAGATTTAACCACCCAACAAAACTTACTTGGATCTTTTTCTTTTATGAAGTCTATTTCAGGATTTACAATTAATTATCTTACACGATTCGATAAAACCTGGAATCGAATGATCAGATATTTGTTTATACTGGGTTGTTACGCTCTACATTACTCAATTTATTATTACATTCGCTTTTCCGGAATGTCTGGTGAATTCATGAATGCCCTGATTTCAGTGGGCATCCATTCCCTTCTAAACTTATTCCTGCTATGGTTTATTGACCGTTTTGTATTCAATCATAAGTTGATCTAAAATGAGATTGTACCAACCCATTCCATCAAACCGAAAAACTACTTTGATCAGTGCATCGGTGGTACTAATGTCTCTTTTATGTATTCGGTACATTGATTTGCAGATCCTTAATTATGATAAATATCAGGACCGTGCAAACTCAAATAGTATCCGGCAAATTATTTTGAATGCTCCTCGCGGAATTATTTTTGATCGTAACGGACTCCCATTGGTAGACAATCGTCCCACATATGATTTGATGATCATCCCCATAGATGTGACAGAAAAGTTTGATTATCAACTACTTTCCAACAATATCGGAATGCCATCAGAGAAATTAAAAAAAGAAATTAATAAAGGGAAAAAGTCCATCGCGCGGTTTAGACCAAAGCTGATTAAGAGGCACGTAAACTTTGAAATCATGTCGATCCTTGAAGAGTATAAAATGTCACTTCCGGGAATAATCTTTAGTGAAAATCCTGCACGGACTTATGTATCTGATTCCAATATCAGCCACGCTCTGGGATACTTACGCACTGTCAATGATAAAATACTTAAGAATGCACCAACAGGAATGAATTATTTAATCGATGATGTTTACGGTGCCGCAGGACTGGAAAAAATGTATGAGCCTTATCTTAGAGGAAATAACGGACTTGAGTATCATCGGGTTGATATTTATAGCAGAGATCATGGCGTTGTGAGTGATGAAGATCGCTATTCACCCAAATCCGGACAATCATTGACGATAACCATTGATTCACAACTGCAGTCTTTTGTAGAATCAAAGATTGAGGGGCATAGAGGTGCTGTCATTGCTATGGATCCGACAACAGGTGAAGTCCTGGTTTTTGCCAGTGCACCGGACTATCCTTTAAAATCTTTCGTGGGTCCGATACCAACAGACCTGTGGGGCTCGTTAAATACCGACACCAACAGACCATTGTTTAATCGTGGAATCAACGGTTTATATCCGCCCGGTTCAACGTTTAAATTAGTTGCTGCGTCTCTGATTATGGAGTCCGAGCTGATAAATCCTTATTATAAGGTTCAGTGTAATGGAGTTTATACTTTGGGTGACCGGGATTTCCATTGCTGGAATCTCGCAGGTCATGGTCAAATGAATTTAAAATCTGCAATAAAACATTCTTGTAATATTTACTTTTATAAAGTCATTCAGGGTTTGATATTCAGCCAATGGTCCGAAATGGCATATGGATTTGGGTATGGTAAAAAAACAGGGATTGATCTTCCATTTGAGTCAGAGGGGATTGTGCCAACAGAGTCTTATTTAAATGAAAAGTACACACGACGCGGCTGGAGTACAGGTAATCTGCTTAGCTTTGTAATTGGACAGGGAGATGTACTAAGCACTCCTTTGCAAGTACTGCAAATGATAAACCTGATATCAACAAAGGGGCATACTTTTCAGCCTCATCTCAATATGCAATTGGAAAAAATCCCCGTTAACCTCGAACTTAATCCCAAAACGTGGACGTTCCTTCAAGATGCTTTATATGACGTGGTCAATGAACCGGATGGAACTGGTAGGAATGCTAAAATTCAACATGGAGGGAAAATATGGGGAAAAACGGGTACTTCACAAAATCCACATGGTGACCACCATTCATCATTTTTAGGATATATGACGACGGAGACAGGTAAAATATTTACTTTATATATTATTGTTGAAAACGGGGGAAAAGGATCAGAAATCGCATCGTCTTTAGCCCGGGATATTTTTAATTCTTACGCTAATAGTCAGTCTGCCATAGCTGTCAATGATTAAGAAACTATTTCAAAGTTCAGGAAAATTCAACATCTTTTGGAGAGTAATCCTCCCCGTCATTGGTTTGTGCATTTTCAGTCTTGTTTTATTAAAAAGTACAAGTCAACAGACTCCCTTTTTTGATTCAAGTTTGTACAGACAGTTAGTGTGGATTTTTATGGGTATTTTAACTATCTGGTCACTCCAGTATATCAGGATTCAATTTTTTTACGAATACGGGTATTATTTTTATTTTATCTTATTATTATTTTTGATCATTACTTTTTTTATGCCTTCAATTTCTGGTGCAAAAAGGTGGATAATGTTAGGTCCAATTAGTTTTCAGCCATCTGAAGCAGGGAAATTGATCGTCATTTTTACCATCTCTAAATTCTTATCTGATAGGCATGATATGAGAGAGGTGACTAAAATCATTGGAATTACATTGGGGTTGGCTATTATCCCAGCCATTTTAGTATTCAAACAACCTGATCTGGGAACAGCAATTATCTATATGGAAATTACAATCCCCATGTTATATTGGGTTGGATTCAGACCGTTTCATCTATTTGTTATAGTTGCTCCGGTAGTTAGTATTCTCGCTGCTTCCAACCTTCTTTTATTTTACAGTTGGATATTTATAATGTTGGTTATCATTTTCTTAAGCCATCCGAAGTTGTGGCAAGGAGTAATGATATTCATCTTGAACATTTCTTTTGGAACATTGACTTCTTTTATTTGGAATCATCTTTATGACCACCAGAAACAGCGTGTACTTACTTTTTTAGATCCCACAAGAGATCCTCAAGGAACTGGATATCAAATCCTACAATCCATAACGGCAGTGGGTTCTGGCGGTTTGACCGGTAAGGGATTTGGAAACGGAACTCAAACTCATCTACGATTTTTACCGGTCAGGGATACCGATTTTATATTATCTGTTGCTGGCGAAGAGTTTGGCTTAATCGGAATAGTGATTATTCTATCGTTATTTACAATACTGTGTTACTGGATGATAACGTATGCACAAAAAATTACGAATAAGTTTGCCAGTCTGTCCATTGTTGGGTTTACATCTTTATTATTTGTCCATATCTTCATAAATATGGCTATGACAATCGGTATCTTTCCAGTAACCGGATTACCTGCCCCATTCATCAGCTATGGAGGAACATTTCTCCTAACTTGTATGGTATTAATCGGGCTAACAAATAACATCCTTAATCAAAATATCTGATTCCGATGTAACATTTTGCTTAGAGCGAGGGAAAAATATTAAATTTACCTAATGTATTATTTTACCTTTCGTCACTTTTCCTGAAAAATATAAGGAATTCAATTCAATTAAAATGACCAGAAAAATATTATTTTTGCTATTGTTTTCAGCTTTCACTATTAGCTGTTCTAATCCCCCAAGCACAACACCAGAAAAAACAGAATCAGATGAAGGGCAGGTATTTCACACTGAAGTTTCTGATTCATTGTTTTCACAAGTTGAACAATGGAAGGGTGATTTGATCAGCACGAATACTCGTCAGGATAATAAACTAAAAATTATTGATGACAGAACGAAATACATCGATAGTGTTTACTTCGAATTGGTATCCCAGATTACAAAACTTGAAAATGACGTTCGTAACCTTCAGAAAGTTGCTGCTACAAATATGTCACCGAACAGCGAATCATCCTCTTTTATACTAAGAAATACCGTCACGGATGAAGAATTCCGTACCCGATATATCGATGCATTAGCGAGTTATCAAAATGGTAATTACGATGCCTCATTAAATTCATTCTCCGAACTACTTTCGATTGACAAAACACATGAATTGTCAGATAATTGTCAATATTGGATTGGAGAAATACAATATGCACGGAAAGACTTCAGAAAAGCACTTTCCGCCTTTATTAAAACACTTGAGTTCCCTTCAACGAATAAAGCTGATCACGCTCAGTATAAGATCGGCCTTTGTTATCTGAATATTGGAGATGCTAAAAATGCAATCGAGGCATTTGAAAAGCACATCGCAGAATACCCCAACAGTGAACATTATAGGTCCTCTGTAGAATACATTAATAATAACAAATGAGGATAAAATGGCTTTAAATCTTTATTATGCAACTTCTGAAGTAGCACCGTTTTGTGGTGCATATTCCCTATCTACTTTTTCTAGACGAATTACTACGATTTACAATGAAGATCCAGATATGACTGTCAGGGTCGTACACCCGAAGTACGGATTTATCAGCGAACGAAAATACATACTACGAGAAGTGATCCGATTAAGAGACCTACCAATCGATTATAATGGTGAGGAAAGGATTATAAACCTGAAATCGGCTTTTATTCCTGAATCTCGTGTACAGGTTTATTTTTTACAATATAACCCCTATTATAAAGCAATCCCTGAGCTTCTTTACAAAGCCAGAAATGGCAGAGTATTTAAAGACAATGATGAAAAATTTTCCTTCTTTGCTGAAGTGACACTTAAAACGTTAAAGAATTTGTATTGGGCACCTGATTACATGCTCTGCAATGACTGGCAGTGTTCAATGATTCCTGGTCTTTTTAATCAAAAATATAAAGATGACGATTTTTACAAAAACATAAAAACCATATTTTTATTACATAGTTTGAGTGATTCAACACGCTATTTTTCAAATGATGTTTTTACTCATCTTAATTTGGAACCTCCCACTGAAAACAAGGTTCAAGACATGCTTAAGTATGCCATGGACAATTCAGATCTTGTTGTGGTGGTGGACAACGAAAAAAATGAACTCATAAATAAAGTAAAAGCAGATAAAATATTGAAAAATACATTGGATAATAATCATCATATCGTCGCTACAGTCGACAGTACACTTCCAGGAAAATGGTCACAAGTAGCCAACTCCATAAAAACCGCAATTCAAGAATTATAAACATTTGCATATGAACATATCCTCCTTTCGCGCTCTGGTGCTCCTCATCAGTTTGTTAATTATAAATTCGGGGTGTGAATCTAAACCCGTATCAGTAGATTTAGGTGAGAATGGTTATCAAGTCGCTTCGTTTAGTGCATTTGCTGATTCATCCCGAACAATAAATGATCATACCAGCCACGGGGTTAGTTCCAGGCTATATCTTGGTGCGCTTGATTCGACACGCAATAGTTCAATCCTCCTTCGATTTAATAGAGATATTTTGGGTACACACCCGGACATATGCAGTTTACCTTCAGATAGCATACATTATAAATCCGCGTTCGTTCATTTGAAATCCATTTCGCATTTTTCGGATATTTCTGATCATGACCAGCAAAATCAGGAAAGTTCAAATCAGAATGAAAATTTCCCGGATGGTCCTGATCTAAATCAGGTCCGTGCATTTTGGGTGGATGTGAGCCAATATGATCTGGATTGGGACGAGACTTCCATATTCACTTATTTGCCCAATGATATTGTGACGTTAGGTAATACTAATGTGGATCTATCCCAACTTGAAAATGATCCAAATGCCACTGAACTCCCGGTAGTGTATGTAAACAGCGGAATAAAAGTACATCTCAAATCTATTGAAGATGAAGCGACAAATTCTATCATGTTGGATAGTTTATGCAGTACAACATCAAACAACGACTATGCGATTATACTTCACTATAATTCACCAAATGATTTGATTGAGTTTTATTCATCAAATTATTCAACGCTATCCGGGCAACCCTATTTCAAAGTCAAATATGAGAAATATTTGACAAACTCTACCGCCGTCAATAAATACGAAATCGAGGATGTAGTTCCTATTGCATTCAGTTCAAATGGTTTTGTTTCTGTCCTCGACACAACATACGAAAATTGGGGGAGTATAATTGCCATGGAAATGGATCCAGACGATCCTGCATGGTATGAGCTACCTCCTCCTGAAACATTGATCTCACCGATAGGGTACACAGAAACTACTTTTGAATTATTATCTTTTCAAATTAGACCAATATTTCATGATTCTGATTCTACAGGAAAGATCATCTTTTACCTATCGGATGTGATTTTAGCAAATATTGATCTGGACCCAAGTGATGATAATTTTAATATTTTAGACTCGACAGGTACAGAAGATAATATACAGTTCGATGAATATGAATTATTTTTCGATTGCGGTGAGGATGGCATATGCGATGAAGATGAAACTGGATATCAACCCGATGGGACAGAAGGCAATTTAATTTGGGACGATGGTGAGTTATTTTCGGATACCGGAGTTGACAGTCTTTTTAATTGGGAAGAACCCGATTATGATCCTCTAACCAATCCTGATCCAAATGGGGATGACTTTAATGATGACCCCTCTCAAGATGACTGGAGAGATTGCGGAGCTGATGACTTGTGCCCAGATGATGACGGCTACACAGAACCAGATGAGGGAGAGTTGAACGAATTGTGGGATATAGGGGAAGGTCTCGAATCTAACGGTCACTTCGATGAAACTGAATTATTCTGGGACTATGGTCTTGATGGGGTGGAAGATATTAATGAACCGGGTTATCACGAAACAATGAACCCTGATCCCTCAGGGGATAACTGGAGCTCTTCGGATACGACCGGGACAGAAGGAAACGGTATCTTTGACTGGATAGATCAGAACGACAATGCCGTACATGATGTAGAAGATATGTTTGAAGTTTTTATGGACGCAGGTCCAGATACATTATGGTCTTACTCTGAAGAAGGGTATAATCCATATGGAAAAGAAGGTGATGGAGTTCATAATCTAAACGAACCGTTTGAAGATTGCGGCGTAGATCAATTCTGTGATGAAAATCCTGATGAAGATGATTTTGTTCCCGATCCGGTCGGCGATAATTTCAATTCATCAGACTCTACTGGGACCGAAGCAAATGGAGCCCTTGATTGGACTGATGGAAACGGAAACGGAATTTGGGATTCTGGTGAAGGTGAAGAATGGTTCGATTGGGGGGTAGATCAAATTCAAAATGAATCTGAACCCTTTAATGGAGGTCGTCAGTTACAGATTAGTCAATCACCACATTATTTTGAATTGAATTATCCTGATGAGGTGGAAGCGCAGTTCGAGGATCTAAGCATAGATACAGAGAATGGGGAAGAAGCTGCAATATGGGTATCCTCTGTCTCACCAATATTGGGAACTGACTTTTTAAATGTTACAATATCCATGAACACCACATTGCCTTTGCACGGTTTTCAATTACGGTTAAAGCATGTTCCATTTATGTTCAGTCATACAGAATTTGCTGACGTCAATACCTCATTATGGCAGCTTGATAGTGAAAAGATCATTGATGATATTTCATTATACGATGTTGAGGTGTATCAGGATTCAACACTCGAATTACAAAGTCTTGTAAGTTATGGGTTAAATCTAAAGACATATCTCGATTTTTATGGCTTGCAGGATTTTATCGCTGAAAATCCAGAGGCAATAATTTCCAAAGCGGTTGTGCATTTTTGGATTGATACAACTCATAGTGATGTCCATAACAATATGGTAATTACCCTAAATCGATTGACAGATTTCATTTCACTCCCTGCTGATACACTTCCAATGGAACCGATTAAAAGCTTGAACCTGTCCAACATAAGCAATAGCAGTGAAATTTTATTTGACTTAAAACCCCACGTCCAAAATCTATCCTACGGAGTTTATTCTGATTACGGATTAATCCTTGAAGGAAACCACAACGCTTATAATTTTTCATTATTGACACTTTATAATCATAGCGATAGTGATTCATTAAAACCAAAATTGGAAATTTTATACTCGAAATGAAAAAAACAATATTTATCCTATTTCTCGCCACTATTTGGACACAAACGACCTCCACTAACATTTCTGGTTTTGGAGAGATCCAGATGATTCATGATGCCTCATCCGCCGGAGTTGGAGGGAGTCATTATTTCTCTACTCAGTCAAACGGATTTTCTCTTAATTCGCCTTCTTCTTTGTGGAAAACAAAGGATGTTAAGCTGGGGTTTTCAACGTCATTTACAAATTTCACCAACAATTCGAATGCTGAGTTAAACTCGAATACTCTAAATAATATTTCATTTACGACTCCTGTTGGTGAAAACCAGGCTATGTCGTTTGGAGTATTTCCGCATACACGATCCAATTTTTACATCCAAACGAACCAGGAAGATGGTGAGAGAATCACATACGATGATAATATCTATGCTCCGGCATACACTTATCATAGTGAAGGTGGAATTTCCAGATTTTTTCTATCCTACTCCAAATTATTTGATGAAGGTTTGTCAGTGGGATTTACTTGGTATAAAAATTTCGGAAATTTATTTCTTACTGATTCAGTCCTAACCTATCAGGTTTCGACAAACAGTGAAACCGGGCAAACCAATTATTCTTTAAACGATATAGCAGCCTCAAAAAAAACACACAATTTTAGTGGAAATAGCTTTTCGCTGGAAGGTCGAATCGAAAAAGACAATCACGCCATCGTTGTATCTACGTATTGGCAAAGTTCACTTCGGGTTAACACCCATTATCAATCTTTAGTGGGCAATAGCGAAAAGTATATAAATCGTTCCAAAGGTATATCATTTACGGGGATTGGTAGTGGGTACTTATATAAAATTAATGGTGTAACGGGAATAGCAGGCGAAATTCACTATCTGAAACCGGTGCAAACTGATGCAGAATTGTTTGGAATCACTGAAGATAGACTGATAAGTTTTAATTCTGGAGTATTTCGCCGTATTGCAAATCCAAAAATTGGCGGATGGAATTTTATCAATTTATCAACGGGGGTCTATTCTGTTCACCATAAATACTCCCTCGGAGATATAACGGATTATGGACTAACTTTTGGACTCGGAATTGAGTACTTAAATCAAAAAAATGTTATCAATCTTGCCCTTAGTGCAGGGAAAAAATCTGGACTATTTGATGACATTTCTGATGAAAGTTATATAAGTTTAAAAGTAGGATTCACCGTTGGTGAACATTGGTTTGTAAAAAGAAGGAGGAATTAATTACAAATGAATTTCAAAACCATAACTATTGGAATTGGATTATTTATCTTTGCTATTGGGTGTGTCCCACCAGAAACTACTGTCCCGGAAGAAGATCAGTCAATGAATCTGATAGAAAGAAACAAGGAATGTGACTTATACCTGAGTTTCGCTATTACTAATTATCAGAACAGAGATTTCAATGGATCAGTCAGGAATTTTAATGAAGTCATTGATCTGGGTTGTAGTCAGAGAAATGCAAAAGATATCTATCCGTGGATGTCCAGAAGTTTCATTGAGTTATCTAATATGGATAGCGCTTACTGGGCGATCAGACAAGGGATAAAATATGAGGATAACAACACTGAAATGCTGGAACTGGCTGCTTGGATTGCCGGGAAACTGGGATTAACGCAGGATCAAATTTATTATATTGATAAAATATTGGCTCTAGACCCCGAGAACACTGCAATCCTTGAAAAAATGTACGATCTCTATGCTGAAGAAAACAATCATCAGGAAATGTTGAACATCGTGCAGATTTGGTTAAAAGTTGACCCTGAAAATAGAAAAGCTTTAAGCTATAAACGATCCATCTACATCGCTCTCGGGAAAAATCCCATTGAAATTGATAAAGAAAGATGCGAACGTGATTTATCCAATGTCCAAAATTGTCTAGCATATGCTAGAGAACTTGACAAATCCCTTGCTTATTCAGAACTCACATCGGTGTTAAATAATATTCTTTCTTATGATTCCGGGAACACAGAAGTACTCAATATGCTGGGTATAACCTACCTCCAGCTTGATCGCGAAAATGATGCCATTGCTACATATACTAAAATATATATGCATACTAAAGATTTTAAAACGGCTATCGAATTATCCAAAATCTTTTTAGATAACACTAATTATAAAAAAGCACTTGAGTGGGCGGAAAACGCAATCAAAGTTAGTGACGGGAATGGTGAATCCTATTATTATAGAGGAGAAGTTTATCTGGACGCCGGTAGAAGTTGCAGTTCCGGTGGTCTCACCTTTGCAGATAAATTGGTTTATCAGATGGCTTACGAGGATTTCTCAACTGCATTGGACAATAAATATTTTCTTGCACAGGACAGAAAAAAATCATTGAATGATTTTATTCCTACTGCGTCAGACTGGTTTATGCGTCCGGACGGTGAAAAGGAAGCCAGACCAGACGGTGCTTGTTATAGCTGGATAAACCGGACCATTAAAAGAAAATAAATTTTGAACTGATTCAAGTCAAATATCCATGAAAATTGCAATTGGCGCAGATCATGCAGGATACTCAGCAAAAAAGGAAGCTATCTGCTTTCTTGAAGAAAATGGATATTCTGTCACCGACGTGGGTGCCTTCTCTGAAGAATCCGTAGATTATCCCGATATTGCCCTAAAGGTGGCTGATATGGTAGCATCCCACAAAGACGATAGAGGAATTCTGTTCTGTGGTACCGGTATTGGCGTTTCCATTACCGCGAATAAGACTCCCGGGATACGGGCGGCATTATGCTCTTCAATAGAACTCGCAAAACTTAGCCGCCGACATAACGATGCTAACATACTTGCCATTGGTGCTCGCTTCCACACAGTTAAAGAAATGATCTCTATTATAAAAGTGTGGTTGGAAACACCTTTTGATGGTGGCAGACACACTAACCGTATTAATAAAATTGAAAAACTAACCTGACAATTATAACTATGAATACTCTGCAGAATAAAGACCCCGAGATATATCAATCCATTAAAGCTGAACTTACAAGACAGCGAAATACACTTGAAATGATAGCGTCAGAAAATTTCACAAGTCCACTCGTCATGGAAGCAGTGGGTTCTGTGCTCACAAATAAGTATGCTGAAGGCTATCCAGGCAAAAGGTATTACGGTGGTTGTGAACAAGTGGATATTGCAGAAAATCTAGCACGTGACCGGGCAAAAGAGCTATTCCAATGCGAGTATGCGAACGTCCAACCCCATTCGGGATCCCAGGCGAATATGGGAGTGTACCAGACTTTTCTGAATCCAGGAGATACAATCATGGGTTTGAATTTGGCCCATGGGGGACATTTGACTCATGGCAGTCCTGTTAATTTTTCAGGAAAACTCTATCGGTTTGTGTCTTATGGTGTGTCAAAAGAAACGGGTAGAGTGGATTTTGATCAGGTGAGAGATTTAGCCAGAGAATGCCACCCCAAAATGATTGTTTGTGGCGGGAGTGCGTATCCCCGGTTTATCGAATTCGATCAATTCCGTCAAATCGCGGATGAGGTCAGCGCGTTTCTGATGGCAGATATTGCGCATCCTTCTGGTCTGATCGCTGCAAAATTACATCCATCCCCTTGGCCTCATTGCCACGTAGTTACATCTACAACGCACAAAACTTTACGCGGTCCTCGCGGGGGATTGATTCTCATGGGGCAAGATTTTGAAAATAATTGGGGGATTGTAGCTCCAAAATCCGGGCGAACAAAAATGGTCTCTGAATTAATTGACAGTGCCGTTATGCCGGGAATACAAGGTGGTCCTTTAATGCATGTCATCGCAGGTAAAGCGGTAGCATTTCGCGAGGCATTGACTCAAGAATATAGGCAGTATGCTCAGCAAATCATTACAAACGCGAAAGTTTTAGCTGACTCATTGTTGTCAAAAGGATATGACTTGGTATCAGGAGGAACCGATACTCATGTGGTTCTTATCGATTTGACCAAAATTGGAGTTTCTGGTAAAAAGGCTGAAATAAAGCTGGAAGAAGCAGGTATCACAATCAATAAAAATATGGTTCCCTTTGATGAGAGAAGTCCGATGATTACCAGTGGCATACGAATTGGAACACCAGCTCTTACGACTCGTGGCATGAAAGGGAATGAGATGCAAATGATTGCTGCTTTGATTGACGAAGTTTTGAAAGACATTGATAATAATGCGATTATTCAAAAAGTTCGACAGGAAGTTTCAGAATTATGTTCAAAATTTCCATTATATAATTCACTCAGCTAATGAAATGTGTCCTATGTAATGCCGAAGAATCCCGAGTCATTGATTCTCGGGTGACCATGCAGGGGGCGAGTATCCGTCGGCGCCGCGAATGTCTTGAGTGCCACGAGCGATTCACAACGTACGAATATGTGATGAATTACCCCATTGTAGTAATTAAAAAAGACGGAACCCGCGAAGAATATAACCGAAAAAAATTGTACAATTCCTTTCGGATTGCCTGTAAGAAACGGCCAGTACCAGAAGAGGCCATCTTGGAAGCTATCACTTTCATAGAAGAATCATTTAGCAATCATGCTGGCGCAGAGATCCATTCCGATGAAATTGGTGAAAAAGTCATGGAATCTCTAAAAGTGTTGGATAAAATCGCTTTTGTCCGATATGCCTCAGTCTACCGCGAATTTCAGGAACTTACCGATTTTGAACAGCAAATCAGCGAATTGAAAGAATAATCCCTACTTGCAAATCTATTTTTAAATGTTTTATTATCTCCCGTGCGGCGATTAATAATTTTTCCATTTAAGATATTCATCCAATTTTTCGAAAGCATCGGACAATACGTCCAATTGATGTTATCAGTCTTTCGATCATTCCTAAATTGGCATCATTATTTTGGGTTTACGATTGACCAAATGATATATATCGGTGCCCGCTCCATCCCTATTGTTGTACTAACAGCATTATTTTCAGGGATGGTAACTTCAGTTCAATCCGCGTATCAATTCAGTAGTTGGGTCCCTTCATGGTATGTTGGTAGTGTTGTGGGAAATTCCGTTTTGCTAGAATTAGCTCCAATGATCACAGGATTGGTTTTAACAGGACGAGTGGGAGCCACCATCGCGGCAGAAATTGGAACCATGAGGGTAACGGAACAGATTGACGCTTTGGAATCACTTTCTTTTGATCCGGTTTCATTTCTGATCCTGCCAAGAGTGGTTGCTGGTACGATTATGTTCCCTTTTCTTATTATCATTGCAGATGTTTGCGGTGTGTTTGGTGGCTGGGTAGCCGCAACCACATCAATGGATGTGACTACCTACGAATTTATTAAAGGATTCAAGACATGGTTTCACCCTTGGGATGCATGGTTTGGTATGATCAAAGCGACCACCTTTGGATTCACAATAACTTCCATCGCCTGTTATCACGGTTATTATACTCGTGGTGGTGCACTTGGAGTGGGTAAAGCAACCACAACTACTGTAGTTATTTCCTGTGTTTGTATCGTTTTTCTGGATTACCTCCTAGCAGAACTATTTTTATGATAAAAGTAAATGATTTGCATAAGACCTTTGAGGGGAAACAAGTTTTACGAGGCGTTGGATTTACTGTAAATACTGGCGAAACATTTGGAATTATTGGAAAAAGTGGATCAGGAAAAAGCGTACTTCTTAAACATCTCATAGGTCTGTTGAAGCCGGATGTGGGAGAAGTATGGATCGATGATAAATTGATCAGTGTCATGTCGTTTAGAAAACTCCAGCGAGTAAGAGAAAAAATTGGGATGGTTTTTCAATTTGGTGCGCTGTTTGATTCTATGACGGTTAGTGAAAATATTGAACTTGCGTTAAAAAAGCTTACCAAGTTATCCGGTAGTTCGCTTAATGACAGAGTAACTGAAAGTCTCGCTAGCGTCGGATTGGAAGGTACTGAAAAATTGATGCCTTCAGAATTATCCGGCGGTATGAAAAAACGAGTGGGAATTGCCAGAGCGATTGCTATTAAACCTGAATATATGTTCTACGACGAGCCCACGACCGGACTGGATCCCGTTATGACTGACACCATCAATCGGTTAATCAAAAAATTTAAGACTGATGAGAGAATCACAACCGTGGTCGTTACGCATGAGATGCTGACAGTTTACGATGTAGTTGATCGGGTTATTCTTTTACACGAGGGAAAGATCCAGTTTGATGGCACACCAGAAGATATAAAAAAATCAGATGATCTGGTGGTAAAACAATTCATCACCGGTGACAGTACTTTATTATTACAGGAGTCGAGATGAAGATATCAAGAATATTTTGGGTAGGATTTATCATTTCAATAACCTCTGTTGTATTTATTCTTGGGGTATTGTATTTACAGGAAATCTCCTTAACAAAATCAAATTTCGCTTTTACTATTGTTTTAGATAACGTTCAGGGATTGAACGAAGGAGACAATGTATCCATGTTAGGTAAAAGAATCGGTAGGGTAGTCAGAACTCGGATTATGAGTCAAAAAATTGCGGTTGAAGTATCCATTGATAATTCTTTTGCATTCCGGATTCCAATAGATTCTAAGATTGAAGTAAAAAGTGAAGGAATTATGGGCGAGAAATATGTGTCCATTTCTCCAGGCGAGGATACTGAACATTACATTCTTGCTGGAGAAACCCTGCAGGGAACAAGAGAACAGGACATATCCGAAATTACACCCGGTATTGTACCCATCACTCGAGATATTGGAGCCATTGTTCGGCGGATAAAAGCTACTCTCGGTGAAGAAGAGAAATTAAGAATTCAGTCAACTATAAAAAATATTGATAATCTAACGATAAAGTTAAATTCATTGGTTTCCGAATTTAAGGGTAGTGTATCAGAAGAGGATAAGACCAATATTCACAGATTTACCCAAAATATGTCTGAAATATCTGACAGCCTTAAAATGCAATTGGAATTGAAAAATAAAAAAATTGATCAAATTCTGGTAGATTTTCACGGAATCACATCTGACGTTAAAGATGTAACTGCTGGTGTAAAAGGGAAAACAGACGTGTTTAATCAATCAATTGATAACTTAAACAAAAGCACTCAAATCCTTGTTGAGTCTGCAGAAAAGTTCAAAGATATCACAGAAAGTCTCCAATTGGTAGTTGATAGATTAAACGGTACACAGGGAACGCTCCCTCGGCTCCTGAACGATAATCTTGTCTACAATAATCTGGATAGCCTCGTTAATGAAATCAGGTTTGTTGTAGATGATTTTAAAGAAAATCCAAGTAAGTATTTGAGGGCATACATGAAAGCGAAGAAAGATGATTGACAAAAATCAGAAGTTCTCAATCGATGCTGACCTTTTAAATATTATTTGTTGTCCACATTGTCACGGTGATTTGGATTACATCCCCGGAAAAAACCAGTTAATGTGCACTGTTTGCAGCACAAATTATCAAATAAAAGATGGAATTCCTGTTTTACTTTCAGAACAGATGGAACAATAAAAATATGGGTGCATTAAACAGTTCCGATCGTTGTTTTACAATTCAGGATCGGGTTATATTTAGAGCAAATTTTATAGGAGTTTTTAAATAACCTTTCGTTAATAGGATGTTTTTCGGCAAATTCAGTTGTCGGAATAATAGATATGGCAGTGAAGAAGTATATCCTATACGAAAGGCAATGATGACCGGGTATTTTACAGGATATGCTCGGTTTTTTTTATTATTAAACAGGAGTAAAATTCAAAATGAAATGGATTCTTAAATTCGTTTTTATATTTATCTTTCTAACTAATTTGTGGGCAGTTGGTGAAGCGGGCGCAGTATTTTTATTGATAGCACCTGGTGCAGGACCTGCTGCAACCGGAGAAGCACAAGTTGCTAAAGCGGATGATGCATATGCGTCATATTATAATCCCGCTGGTCTGGCATTTCTGCCAGGAAGTGAACTGGCATTAATGCATGTCAACTGGTTACCCAGTTTAGCGGATGACCTCTATTATGAGTTCTTAGCTTATCGTCAGGAATTTTCGGGGCTAGGCGTGCTTGGCGGACATATCGTATTTCTGGATTTAGGTGAGCAGACCAGAACTGACGAACACGGAAATGTTTTAGGAACGTTTAGAAGTAATATGTGGGCGCTCACAACCAGTTTTGGTACTCTATTAAATAATCGTTCATCAATCGGAGTAAGTGCAAAAATATTTCACCAGAATTTGAGTGATATACCTGTGGTTGGTGAAAGTGGTTCAGGGAAATCCACTGATTTTGCATTTGACGTGGGATATTTATGGAAAAGTGATCGTATTAATTTCGGAACCAGTATCGCCAATATCGGACCAAAAATCTCATTTATTGATGATAATCAAGCCGACCCGGCACCCACAAATATGAGATTGGGAATAAAATACAATGTATTTAAGAACGAATTTAATCGATTAGAAGTACTCTTTGATATGAGTAAAATGCTGGTGGCATCATATCCGTCAATGGATTGGGATGGTGATGGAATTATCGGTGGGTATGATGATTCCGGTCATTTATCACCAGGTAAAGAATTCAACAGAAAGGGACAACAGGAATCCCCTCACTCCGATTCTTGGATTAAAGCTCTTGTAACCTCTTGGCTTGATGACTGGTATTTGGGAGGTGATTTGGATAAAGGCGGCTGGTATACTGACCAGCAATCTGATAACTTTATTGGAGGGTATCTGTGGGATGATCTAGATGGAAATGGAAAAGTCTACGAGTATTCATTTACAACCAGTGAAGGAGATCAATATGAATATGTAAGTGGGCCAAATTGTCCTGAGTGTGAAGTCTTTGTTAATGATGATGGAAAATACAATGAATATGGCATCAAGGAAAAGGGAACAGGTAACGAACGGAAATTTTCCACAGAATTACAAGAGATGATCTACAATTTTGGAGCCGAGTACTGGTACACGGATAATTTTGTACTGCGTGCAGGGTACATCTACGATTATGAAGGAAAAATTCAAGTTCCCACCTTCGGGGCAGGTATACATCTCGGCCCCTATGGATTTGATTTTGGTTATACCTATGGTGAAGAGGGGCATCCTCGTGCAAACACCATGTATTTTTCACTGAACATGAAGCTGTAAGTAAAGGTCAATGCAAAGATTTTTGCTTCTGTTATTTTTTGTCCCTGTTTTGGCAGGAGACGCGAGCGAATTTATCCTTCCGAAAAAGTCGGCGTATTCGGTAAATCGCATATCTGATTTCAACCACATTATTGGAGTGATGGTTGAATTCCAGGCTGAATCAACCGATGATCCCGATTTGCTTACCAGTGGTTCAGGATCTTTTCTGGGTGCATCAGATACGACTGGTTTTTCCAGATGCGATGGCTTTATCGTTGATCCTCCACCGCATAATCGAGCCTATTTTGAAGATCAGATTCGCGCAATTGATCACTATTTTGATCATGTTTCAGGAGGTAGTGTATCGTTCTCATTTGATGTAATCGACCAAATATTTCAGGTATCAGGAAGGATGAGAGAATATGCTTCTGAGGACACATCACTCGGACGGTTATTTGTAGAGTCTGTTAACCTTGCAGCCGATGAAATCAGTCAAATATTTACAACCAACAGTATTATCGTGGTTTTTCACGCTGGTATTGGCCAAGACTTTGCAATTCCATTTCTAGACCCAACACCTTATGATTTAAAAAGCGCTTTTATAGATGAAGAATTGCTTGCCGGCATTACTCTACCCGAGATCAATGGTCAATCGATCAATCAGGGACTTCTTTTACCTGAAACTCAAAACCATATTTTTTATGATGTCGTTGAGGAAATATTTTATGGTGAGACAGATTACTGTGATTATCAAGTTGGTTTGACAGGTACGTTTGCCTTTATGATGGGGTACGCTCTGGAATTACCTCCTTTGTATAACACGGATTCGGGAGACCCCGGTGTAGGTGTGTTTGGATTGATGGATCACGGTTCGAACAACGGCAGGGGAGTTCTTCCTGCGCCACCAACCGCTTGGACTCGAATCATGAAAGGGTGGGCTTCGGCTCAGGACATTAACATTGACGACTCTCTAAATATTGAAACTGGAATTCTTGCTGGTCAATTTCATGATATCCATAAAATCGATATCTCAAACAATGAATATTTTCTTGTTGAGAACCGAAATAATTGGGTAATTGTTGACAAAAGTATTGACCGATTGCGATTTGAAAATCAGATTTCTAATTATCGGTTGGGGCACTGGTTTGATACGGTGGCAGAATGGATGACTGACGATCAAATAATAATTAGTGAGGATACAGGAGTTATTATTGGTTTTGACCATTATGACTATGGTTTACCGGGTTCCGGCTTACTTATCTGGCATATTACTGAGCCGTCGCCGGATAATTACATGAGTGGAATCAATAATGATCGTGAGCATCGAGCCGTCCATTTAGAAGAAGCTGATGGGGCAGTGGATATTGGTTTTGAAAGTTATGCATTATTTGAATCTGATGATCCGACCCGAGGAAAGATTTTTGACATGTGGTACGCCGGAAATTCTGGATATGCATTCGCTAATCCTGACGAACCTGATGAACCGTTATCATTGTTAAGGTTTGGGATGGATACTTCACCTGATACTCGTTCTACAAACGGTGGAATGACTTATATTGAATTATCACACATCAGTGAAAATGGTTTAACAATGAGCTATACTCTTACCCGGTACGACCCATTCCCAACAGTAGTTCTGACAAATGAAAATATCGAAATTGTAGGTGGTGGATTCGATCCAATAAACCAGACCGGTCAATTATATTATGTGTTCGATGATTCGTTATTTGTTCGAAATGAAGATGGATACGACTCTCAATATTTTCCTGATTGGTCGAGTAAAGTGCTCTACAATCCAGTGTGCGCGTCAGATACATTGATATCTCAAACTCATTACGATTATTATTGGTTTGATGACAATTGCAATCTTCACGATGAATATCAACTTATTCCTCAGGGATATTTGGAAACTTCAAACGATTTGATGACGGCTATTGATGCAGATGCAGTCGGAGATATTGATAACGATGGGTTAGATGAGTTATTATTGATACAGAGCGGTGACATTTTAGCCAGAAATGCAAATGGGACTCTGTTAAATGGTTTTCCCGTTTCCGGTGATTTCACTGGGAACATGCTTATCGCCAACCTAACCGGTGATATCTCACCAGAGCTCATCTGCCGTGAAAACGGTAATATTATTATTATTTCATCCACCGGCGAACGATTGTTTACGATGGCTTCCCGGCAACCTGAACAGGATTTAATGATCATCCCTTATTGGAACGATTCTGAAATGGCATTAGTAGATGGAAATAAGTTGTGGTTGTTCCCGGTTGACCTTGAACACAGTTATTGGCTGTTTCCTCATGGTCGTTCAGATAATTCAGCAATTGTATCTGGGATACATTATCCACAAGAGATACCCCAATTTGAAATCGATACCAAAAGAACGTATAATTACCCCAATCCTATTACTGATGGAGTTACTACGTTCAGATATTTTGTTGGAGAATCAAATTCTGTTGAAATAAAAATTTATGATGCTTCGGGGTTTTTGATCAAAAAATTGGTGAGCAATGACCTGATCAATGGGGAGTATAATGAAACTCTATGGCATCCTGAAAATATTAATCCGGGATTATATTTTGCCGAAATTCGACCTGATAACGGAAAATCTGCATTAGTGCAGGTAGTCTATTTGAAATAAAAATTGAAACCTCTCTACACTAATTACCATATATTTATTGTGAACATCTCAAAACTATTTAATGTGTCAAAGTATATTTTTCACAGCTTACATCAGTTCATAAAATTGTCTTCATCCACCGTTGTATGTTCTCTCATCTTTATGTTTAGTGCCGGACTTTATTCCCAGGGGTGGTACAACCATCCAGAATTGGATTGGCAATATTTTGAGACGGATCATTTCATGATACACTTCCACACTGAATCTGAAAGAAGTGCACGGGAAGCAGCAGTTATCGCAGAAAAAATGTACGGTCCCATTACCACCATGTACCAATTTGAACCAGATAGCAAAACTCACTTAATCATCAAGGATACAGACGATTATTCCAATGGAGGAGCCTATTATTATGATAATAAAATTGAAATCTGGGCACGTCCATTGGATTTTGACCTCAGAGGTTCACATCGATGGATGCAGGATGTAATCGCACACGAATATACTCATATTGTCCAAATCCAGGCTTCCATGAAATATTCCCGGAAATTACCAGGATTTTATATGCAATCGCTGGGTTATGAAAAAGAAAAACGTGATGATGTCTTATACGGATATCCAAACGTCATCATCTCGTATCCAATACCTGGCACAGCGGTCCCACCGTGGTTTGCAGAGGGTACAGCCCAGTATATGTTTGATGGTGCCAATTTCGATTATTGGGATTCTCACCGCGATATGATACTTCGTGATCGCGTCATTTTTGATAATTTGCTGAGCTTTAATGAGATGAACACGTTTGGAAAAAAAGGCATCGGGAATGAGTCCATTTATAATCAGGGTTTTGCCTTTGTGAATTACTTAGGACATCGGTTTGGTTCGGATTGTTTACGTGGAATATCCTCCGAGATGACCAGTAAATGGAATTATTCCATTCGTAAAGCTATGAAAAATGTCACCGGGTTTGACGGTAGAGATTTATACTTCGACTGGAAACTTCAGCTTGAAAATGATTACCAACAAAAATTGAGTGGTGTCTTAGAAAATGAAACAGCCGGTGCAATTATTATCCAAGAGGGCACTGCGAATGTAAATCCCGCATGGTCTCCTTCAGGTGATCGCTTTCTGTTTTTATCTAACATGGACAATGATTATTTTAGTCAGACAGATTTATTTCTGTATGATTTAAAAGATTCTTCCAACGTGAAATTAATAGCTGGCGTTCAGACTGCGCCATGCTGGGTGAATGACTCCACAATTATTTATGCACGAAAGAATAAACCCAACAGCGAAGGATCGAGATTTTTCGATCTATTTCAAATGGATATCCCCACTGAGGAAGAAATCCGACTGACCACAGATTTAAGGTTGATTTCACCTGCGATCAGCCATGATCAGAACATGATTGCTGCAATTAATACTTATGATGGTACTTCCAATATTTTAATTAGTGAATTGGACAGCATTGATTTTCATCCACTTACTGATGAACATAATGGAATTCAGATGTTCTCTTTGGACTGGTCTGGACAAAATATTCTTGTAGATGCAGTAACCCACCATGGACGTGAAATTTATTCAGTTGGTCCCGATGGCGAATTGACTCTTTTTAATGCAGGTATTCATGATGAAAGAGATCCGGATATTAATAATTCCTCGATTTGTTGGTCTTCAGATCAATCGGGTATTTACAATTTAAAACTAACTACAAATGGCCAAACGGGTTATGTGACCAATGTCACCGGTGGTGCATTCATGCCTGATATTTCGGTGGATGGAAAAATTATTTATAGCCTCTACCGAAATGGGAGATTTAACATTTCCATCATCAATGTTCCAGAGTGGGTGGATGAGCAGGAGGTTGGATATTCATCGGACTATGCAAGTAATTTTCCCGATTCCGAGTGGATCAATTATGGCGACCAATCAAGTGCGGTTCCATACGAGGATATGCTGCCAACGCCATTTATTATGCCCAGGTTAATGTGGGATTATGGGACTTTAAAACCTGGATTTTATGCTTTTGCCAGTGATGTTTTGAACAAAGTTTTTATTTTTGGTGGAGCTTCAGTAAACAAACTGGGCGATAAGGATCTGTTCCTCATGTTTGAATATGCGAAATCCGATCCAACCTACTATTTTAATTTTTATTGGATTTCCAGAAACACGATTCAATATGATCTTATCTATCAGGAAAATCCAGTAAAAAGTGATCTCACCATACAATTTTTCGGAGCAGATATTGGCGCTCGTTTTCCTATCTCAAATCATAAATTCCGGTTGTACTACAGTTATAGTAAATATCGTGAGGTAATCAATCAACTTATCCATAATCAAAGCGGACAGTTTATTGGCGAAGGTGGAATTGCATTTGACTATTATCGGGGACACTCTTTGAATCTCAATTGGCAATACTCTACGCGAAAACCTGTGCTTGCTGGAAACATGCTGCCATCTAATGGGCGGGAGACGGATTCCAAATTATCCTACGAATGGAACCAATTCATGGAAGGTTTCGGTTTGAATGAGGAGTATAGCACTTATCAACCTCAATTTGTCCCTAACAATACAGTCAGAGCTGAATTGGATTTTCAGAAACATTTTACTATTAATAAGTCTCGTAAAATTGTTGGAACGGTTCAATCTAAAGTTGGATACATATCTGAAAATACCATCGATGATTTTTTCTACTTTTTTGGGGGAGGTTTGCCCGGTGTGAAGGGCTATACCTTTTACGATGACGAATTAAAGGGACCATACCTTTGGATCAATACTGCTATTCTTCGGGTTCCGTTGTTTCTTGAAAAGAGTTACCCTATTTTGCACATGAACATCCAAAACATGAGTTGTGGATTAATTATGCAGATGGGTGGTGGATTTTCAGGACGGGTAACGGATTATCTACAGGATGAGAACTATAAAATCTCCAGTGGATTGGAAATCAGAACCAGTGGTTTTTCATTTTTCGGTTATCCTACTGCTGTTGGATATGAATATCATGTGCCCGTCAATGATGATACCGAAAAAACAGGAAAACATTACTTTACCGTACTATTTGATTTTTAAATTAAATTTGTAATTACAGGATAAAACATGAATAAACTTATACTTACCGCGATTTCAATTGGCATTCATTTATTATTTTTCACCAATTCTTATGCTGGCAGTTTAGACCCTGCAGTCGATAAAATCTTGTTTTTGCAAGAAATACAGGATTCCACCAACCAGCAAGCTGCGAATGCAGATTTGGTTCACAAGGATTACAAATACGCAGGTAAAGCGATGATTCTTTCCGGGCTGGTACCCGGGTTGGGTGAATATTATACAGGTGAATGGAAAAGAGGGCTCATCTTTGCAGGTGTAGAAGTGACGTCCTGGTTATTTTGGTCAAAATATAATCGCAAAGGGGACGATGCAGAAAAAGCCTATGAACGTTATGCAGATGAACATTGGTCATTTTCCACGTGGGTAGCCGACTATTATAAATGGGAAGAAGATGAAGATTTTAAATTCCTGTTTTCGGGAAAACTAATTATAAATGATACAACATTTACTTATATCTATGAAGACCTTTGGAGTGGCAGTCATTCAATGGATTTTTATTATACGCATTATGTTTCAGGACAAGATCCACAGGTGAAATTGATGAGTACAAATACGCCAGAATTTGAGAGTTATTATTATGAAAATTTTGATGAACTCTCATCAAGTGAAATAGATCAGATAATTGGTTACTATGATGAAAATGGTGAATTTATTCCAGGATCCGATTTGGATTTTCATGTCATTCAGGATGGTGCTTATTATGAAAATGTGGGCAAGTACAATGGATTTTTTGCAGGCTGGGATGACAACGACTCTATATCAGTTTACAATGAAACAGGATATGATGTGGCAAAATCACCCAATAAATGGAAATATCGGCAGATGAGACGGGATTCAAATGACTATAAAAAAATTGCCAATTACATGATGTCCGCTATCATGCTAAATCATGTTGCCAGTATGATTGACGCCGTTATCACAACTAAAAAATGGAACGACAATGTTACTGCAAATTTATCAGCACAACCTAAATTTGATCCCCGTGAGAAATATGGGATTGGCGGTGTGCAAATCGACTTGACGTTGGATTGGTGATTAAATGAGAATTCTTAACACAATAATTATTTCGTTGGCGGTTGTGTTTCTCGTATCAGCATGCAGACATACACAGCCTGAAATTGATGAAGATCTTTCAATCCGTTTTGAAAAGGGAATGGATTACTATAATAAGAGTCAATATAAAAAATCCAAAGAAGAATTTGACTTCATAGTCATGAACAATCCCGGATCCAGGTTAGCTGTAGAAGCACAATACTATCTGGCTGAATCATTGTTTAATACCAAGAAGTATATTGAAGCGACGGTTGCGTTTGAACATTATATCCGATATTCAAATGAGCTCGATAAAATAGAAATATCACGCTTTAGGATGTGTGAATGCGCAATTAAAACTTCCATGGACTATCAGAAAGATCAGGAGAGCACACTCCGTGCGTTAGACCATCTCCAAGGATTTATTGAGGATTTTCCCGCATCAGATTTAGTGCCCGAAGCAACGGATGAAATACGAACAATCCGAGCAAAACTTGCGCAGAAGTTATACGAAACGGGCAGGCTATACTTGAAACTGGAAGAGTACTCTTCAGCCACTATCTATTTTGGTCAGGTGCTTGAATCATATTATGATACTCCGGTGGCCGACGAAGCCAGAATTGGAATAATGTTCTCTTATATTCTGAATGGAGCCTATGATAGCGCTGAATCTTATCTTCGGTTAAACGAAAATAATTTTTCATCAATAGAAAAGTTTGAGGATGGGAACCGCATCTTGCAAAATACCTCTGATGGGAAACTAACTCTCGAAGAGTATATCAGGTTATACAAATAACCGGACTCTTTTTTACATCTTTATATGTTTCCGTTTTAGATCACTTACATTATCTCTAACCGGATGCGACACCGAGGATTAAATTAACGTCTTGATTCCATTGAGTATTTAAACTTTTCGATTTATCACAACATTTATGGCAAATATACATTTTTTCTGTGGAAGCTTTGATCCTCCTCATCTTGGGCATCGTGAGATTGCGAGGATCAGTCGGCAATCTTGTGATAAGCTCATCATTTTTCCAACTCATCAGTCACCTACAAAATTACATTCTCCCTTTTCTTCAGATGTTGATAGATTCGAGATGTCGAAATTCAATTTTTCAGGTATTTCGGAAGTGTTTATCGATGACTTTGAGCTGAAATCCCTTAACAAAAATTATACCATTGACACTATTAACTATCTAAAGACGAAGTATCCGGACGATAAATTGACTCTCGTTATAGGCAGTGATCAATGGAATGATTTTACCAGTTGGTTTTGCTGGGAAGAGATACTGGAAACAGTCAATATTCTATGCTTCAATCGAGAACAAATATCAGATAATGGGAATAAACAAATGGAATACCCAAATGTTCAGTTTTATAGTAATTTCCATTATAACATTTCATCAAATAAAATCCGATCTATGTTTCAGACAAAAGATCTGAATGTTAAGAAAATTCTTTTCCCACAAGTACTTTCTTACATTCAGGAAAAAGGATTGTATCAGGTATGATTCCTGTACTGCAATTCATTTTTGGAGCAATACTTCTTTATTACGGTGCTGAATATTTAATCAGAAGTGGAAAACTCATAGCCGTCAGATTAGGTGCTCCTCCCTTGTTAATCGGGATTACATTTATCGCATTTGGAACGAGTTTACCAGAGTTAATTGTCAGTATTTATGCAGTTATATCTGATGCATCTGGTATTGCATTGGGGAATATTATAGGGTCAAACATTGCGAATATTGGATTGATTCTCGGGTTGACGGCCGTTATTACACCTATTCATTTTGTATTTAAGCCTTCCAGAATTGATTTTTATTTCCTACTTACGACTACGTTACTGTTTGGATTATTTTTATATTTTGAAACTTTAACCCGAATTACCGGAATTCTTTTTCTGATTTTATTGTCGAGTTATAGTGTATATTTATATCGTATACATAAGAATGAAGATTTTATTGTAACTGAACCATATACCTGGAAAATGGGGCTGTTCTTTATTTTTGGCATTGTTGGTCTATGGCAGGGCTCAGATTTATTCATCAAAGGTTCTGTTACATTGGCAGAATATTTAGGAGTATCTCCGCTAGTAATTGGTACCACAATTGTAGCGCTTGGAACTTCTTTACCGGAATTGGCCACATCAATGGTTGCTGCTTCGAAAAACGAACCCGAAATCGCTGTTGGCAATATTATCGGATCCAATCTATTTAATATATTAGCAGTAATGGGAATTGTTTTACAGTTTAACGACATCATATTTGAATTTTCTTCGATTTCAATAAGTGTTATCATTATGGTAATATTTACGATGCTTCTAGTGATAATTTTACGCCGATATAACTGCATTTCCAGAAAGTTAGGCTTGCTTTTTCTAATTGTATACACTTTTAGCATTGTCTGGGTATTTCAAACTGGTACAGTTCAATGATCAGATTTGAGAATGTCACGGCATGTTATACCAAAGATACTGGCATATTCAATCTTTCATTCACGATACTTAAAAGTGATATGGTCTTTTTGATGGGGCCAACAGGTGCAGGGAAATCCACGGTTCTAAGAGCCATCATTGGCGATATCCCAATTAATAGTGGTAAGATATTTATAGATGATCAGGAAATCCCTAGATCAAACAGCCGTAAAATCTCTTATTTCAGACGAAAAGTAGGCACTATTTTTCAGGATTTTAAACTGATAAAAAATAAAACCGTTTATGAAAATATTGCATTACCTCTCAGAATTACAGGTACTCCCGGAAAAATAATCAGAGAGAAAGTGTATGAGGTACTAAAGCAAGTAGACCTAACAGGAAAAGAGAAATCTATGCCACTGCAACTGAGCGGTGGAGAGCAGCAGAGAGTATCAATTGCAAGAGCATTGGTAAGTGAACCTCTAGTAATCCTGGCGGATGAGCCAACTGGAAATCTGGATCCAATTGTATCTGATGATATAATAGATATTTTGGAAAAAGCTGCCCAAAATGGCACAACAGTATTAATGTCAACTCATAATTATCCTTTGATCAGACCTCGACAAAAAAGATTTATCGAATTGAACAAAGGATACCTCATCCAATAATGTTCAGAAAATTTATCTTTCTTCTGAGTGAAAGCGTCAAAGCGCTATCCCGCGCGAAAATTCCAGCGCTGATTTCATCAATCACTATTGCGATCACATTATTTATTTTCAGTATTGCATATTACTCACTGACCAACATGATTGGATATTCTCACGATTTTAAACGGAAATATAGAATTGATGTTTTTTTTAGCCCCGAAGTGGAAATGAAACAGGGAATGGAATTATTCAATACAATTTTATTAATCGATGGCATTGAACAGGGCGACTTTGTTGACAGAGAGGATGCAGCCGTTGAGTTTCAGAGATTATTCAATTACGATGTAGTTGAAATCATAGGAGAAAATCCACTTCCTTTTGGAGGGAAATATGAAATAGATAAGTCCTATCGCAAAGCCAGGGAAATGGGAAAAATCGTCAATGAAATCAGATTGATTCCAGGAGTGGATCTGGCTTTATTTAGTACCGGCTTAATCATGAGAATTGATAAAATCATTGGCAACATCGTTGGAATTGGATTTATCATTGGTATTGGCATTTTTATCATTTCCGTCATCCTTGTGAGCAATACAATCAGACTTATCATCCACGCCAAACAGGATGACATCCATACATTACGTCTTCTTGGTGCAACAGATTTATTTATCAAATTTCCTTTTGTAATGGAAGGAATTCTTCAAGGGGTGATCGGGGCAGGCTTGTCCATTTTGGCGATTACGTTATTGAAGGCTCTTTTGTATTATATACTGGGAGAATTTCAGTTTGTAATTCTCGAACCTGTCATGTTGGTCAGTGGGAATATCGTGGCAGGGTGTTTGCTAGGAATCTATGCCAGCTATCGAAGCATTTCAAAATACCTTCTTTAGAGCTGGTTTGAGATATTTTAATATAACCAATTAATAAAATCAGAATTTATGACAGCTTCAAATCGAAAAAAATCTGACAATATAAAAAGAATAATGAAAAAAAAATCTCGACTCAAACGGGATGAGCATCTTATCCACAAGATGTTGAAAGAAGATCTGATTTCTGCTATTGATAAACATCAAGCAGGTACTTCGGACGATGAACCATCTGAAGTTGAAAATTATAAAGAAAAATACGTCAGGCTTCTGGCTGAGTTTGAGAATTACCGCCGACGAACTTCCAGAGAAAAAGGAGACCTGATTAAATACTCTTTGGAAGACTTTATAAAAGAGCTCATACCAACAATTGATAATTTGGACAGAACAATCAGTTCAATTTTACCTAATACTAAAAAAGATCCAATTTTGGATGGTATCAAATTGGTACGGGATAACTTTGATAGGATCTTAAAAAACAACGATGTGGAATCATTCTCCTCCATTGGTAAACCCTTCGATCCTGACTTGCACGACGCGTTAATGAGTCAGGACTCGGATGAACACGATAGTCTGACTGTCATACAAGAGTTTGAGAGAGGATATAAATATCATGATCGGATTATTCGTCACGCTAAAGTCATTGTTGCAAAGTAGAAACTGATAAATGAGAGATTATTACGAAATACTCGGAGTTTCGAAGGATGCTGCACAGGATGAAATAAAAAAAGCTTACCGAAAGGTTGCAATGAAGTATCATCCGGACCGAAATCCGGATAATGAAGAAGCTGAATCTTCTTTTAAAGAAGCTGCAGAAGCTTATTCAGTATTAAGCGACCGCGATAAACGAGCTAGGTTCGACCAATTTGGACATCAGGGACTAAACAACCAAGGCTTCTCTGGTGGTGGATTCTCAAATATGGAAGATATTTTCAGCTCTTTTGGTGATATATTCGGTGGTTCCGGTTTTGGAGATTTCTTTGGAGGTCGATCTCGACAACAACCACGTGGTTCTGATCTGAAGATTGAAATACCGCTTACGTTAGAGGAAATTACTAAAGGCGTTACACGTACCGTAAAAATAAAACGCATGGAAAACTGTAGCCAATGCAGCGGTTCTGGAGCTAAACCCGGTTCTACACCTATGCGATGCTCCACATGTCAAGGATCTGGCGAAGTACGACGTGTACAAAACTCCTTTTTAGGACAAATCGTAAATGTTCAGCCTTGCCATTCCTGTCATGGGTCCGGAGAGCTTATACAAAATCCCTGCTTGCATTGCCGTGGAGAAGGGCGCATCAGAGAGCTGGCTACGGCATCTTTTGATGTTCCACCAGGCGTATCCACCGGAAATTATATGACAAGAAGCGGTGAAGGGAATCGGGGGCCAAAAGGATCATCTCCTGGTAATCTCATGATATATTTTCAGGAAAAAGAACACCCTGTGTTTGTACGGGACGGCAATGATCTATTGATTGATGCTTGGATTCAATATCCACACGCAGTTTTTGGTGCATCCATCGAAGTACCAACGGTAGTGGGCAAGGTGAAATTAAAAATTCCTTCCGGGATAAAAAGCGGTCAAGTATTACGAATCCGAGGAAAAGGATTGCCTGAATTGAATAGTCATAGAACCGGTGATTTATTAGTCAGAATAAATATAGATACGCCACAGAAATTAGATAGCACGGCAAAAAAACTGATGCAGGCGTTATCTGAAGAACTTCCACAGGAACCAGACTTCAGAAAGTTTAGATAGTGCGCATATTCACCAGTGAAGAAAAAAAGATTGTTCTGGCGTTGAGCGCCATAATTTTGCTTGGTGTTATATCCAAAATAATTAAAGAAAAAGTGTTTCTCAATTCCTCTGAAACTCTTAAACTAATTGCTGTTTCTGATGAAATAAAAGGTATTTATTCTGATCCTGACTCGATTGTTTCTAGCTTAGATTCTCTGAGTAGTTTGATTAATTTAAACACAGCGGATGAAATTGATTTAGTAAGTTTGCCCGGTGTGGGTCCTAGTCTGGCTAAAAAGATCATTGCGAAAAGAAATGAACTAAACGGATTTAAGACAATCGATGACATATTAAAAGTGTCCGGGATTGGTGAGAAAAAAATGAAAAATTTTCGTTCTAAAATAACGATTAAATAGTTGGAGGTTAACTTGTCAAGCAAGCCGAACATCGAAAGAAAAATAGGTATCCTGGATTGGGGTATTATATTTGCAGTACTTGTCTTATTTACTTCAATTTTTGTCCCTGCTATCATCTGGAAAGAAGAAGATGTTTTCCGAAGTGACAGTCGGTTTCGAATGCATGTCATTGCTGATGCAGAAAAATTCTATTACGAATTACTCGACGAATATACTGCCGATGGTGCAGAACTATTCAGGGTGATTGAAGCTGCAGCCGATTCATTAATCGCTGACAGCCTATTCACGGATGATCAAATCATTAAACTCGGTGAAAAGATGTATCATGTCAATATGAATCGGGGATTTGACTTAAGGGTGGATACGACTTTTACGCATTCACAAAAATTACAACGAACTTATGAAGACACCATGTATCTGATATCCAAGTCTGATCCTGATCCTGAAGCCAGTACAGCTATTCAAAAATGGGTAAATATTGACGATATTGACACCTTTAAAAGTGATACATTATTCCTTTCCATCGACAGTATGAAGGTAGAGAGCCGCATCGAAAAATATACCGATTACATGCGCAAACGTTTTCATTTGACTACAGATTTACTTAACTGTCCATTGACCGGTAATCCTTACATTCTTGAAATTGATAAATCGGATTCCAGCTATCATCGATTCATAGTTAAAAGTCCAGTACCTGAAGATTATTCCGAACCCAGATTTGGGATATTTAAATTTAAATCAGGCAATCATGGATTTATTAATGATGGCGTTGTAAGCTGGGCGGAACGTGATTAGGGATAGCACTAATTGCTGGCTATCGCACAAATATCAGATTCCTTTTATTATTTACATTGGATACCTTCAGATAGAGGTCCTTTAGTAACCCAATTTGGAGAGGTATCGTTTAGTAATATCTCTCAAAAAGAACCGGATTATTATAGCTATTTAATCCAATCTATCCTCCAAAAATTACAGTTGGAATTACCAGTTTTTACTTTCACGCTGGATAGCAGTGAAGTGTTATTTTCACAAACTAATACCCATCCTGAATTTTCATCTGAAGAGTTGGTCCATTGGCAACTAAAACAATCAACAGACCAGCAGTTTCTGGATTCTTATCGCGTGTTAAGCTATTCACTCACAGATCAAGAAAATATACTGTTGAATATTCACATACCAAATACCAAAATTCAATCAATTGACCAGGCTATGAAAAAGATTTATGGTGAGATGAGAAGTATCTGTGTGGGTATCTTTTCAGCGGAAATTGGCGCGCGCAGTTGGATGAATGCAGGAAAATACGGCTCCTATATTATTTGGCGAATGGGGAAGTACAATTCGGATCAACTATTGTATGTTAAAAATAATGAATTGGTGGCATATTGTCATTCAAAGCGTTCAATCAACAGCTTAAAAAAAATGACCCTCATTGGGGACGAAAAAGTCGTGGATGTATTTTTTGAAGATTTGAATAATTTTCATTCAGGTTCAACGGATCCTTTTAAATCTGCTGAAATGGTTTACGTATACCAGGGTGAAGGTAAAAGTACTGAATTAAAAAAGATTTGCGAATCAGGTATTGATAACATTCGTTTATTGAATCCACTTTCAGTATTAAAGTGCGAAGAGGTATCCAAAGGAAATTTGTATCTCAACTCTCAACTTGCAGAAACAGGTGTATCTTTTCGGGGGATTGATGTTTGATGTCAATCTTATAAATCCTCCAGGGATTCAAATTCAAGGCGACAATCATGTTATTTCCTACCGGGATAATACTCCGAAAAGGGATTTACTAAACCCATCGGAACAGATATCCGCCTTAATAAAACGAACTTCCTCAAAATGGAAATGGATTAGATATTCTGTCTTCTTTTTCGCTATTGCTACACTGGGAATAATCATTTACACTTCCTTAGGAGATACCGTTAAGAGTGGCAGTTCCGAACGGGCACCGTTATCTGAAGTCCAGTTTTTTACAATTTTGAATAGTATGTATGAACTCCGAACGAATAATGTATATTTAGAAATAGCGGAGTATACAACAATATCATCAAGTATTGCTTTTGTCTCTGAAAGCCAGGATATGCTTAATATCCTAGCCCACAGAATTGAGTCTGAATTTCATCATACTGGATGGATATCAGGTGACCTGGTAACAGGGGGACGACTTTTATACCAATGGGTCCCTGCTTTAATTAGTAAGCCAATACAGACGGTATACGTTTCGAAAAATATTATCTTGGATATAGTTAAGGATATGGGGTTGGAATGCCTGATCGAAAACAATGCAATATCTGTTGTCGTACCAATGGAATTAATTGAAGACATATTAGAAAGAATTGATAGTTTGAATCATACACTTAGTATTTCTTTCAGAATAGCTCCCGTTGAAGAAATAGATGCTGTTCATCAATACAAACTCGTGTTTGAATATCTCACAGATAAATGATTCACATAATTGCAGGAAAATATAAGGGTAGGAAATTCAACGAAGGCCATATCCCTGGTGTACGTCCTACATTAGCCCAGGTAAAGAAATCTGTGATGCAGATATTGGAGCCTTTTGACGGGAAATCAGTTCTTGATCTCTTTGCTGGTGTTGGAACCATGGGGATTGAAGCAATCAGCAGAGGGGCGGATAGCGTGACATTTGTTGAAAAAGACCATCGGGCATTTCAGATATTGAGAAGGAACCTCGCCTCGATCTGTCCAAATGAATCTTTTCTTACTCTCAAAATGGATGTCCGGCGGTATTTGCTCGGATACGATGATCAGTTCGACATTATTTTAGCTGATCCTCCTTATGGATTCATTGAATTTAGCCAATTATTAGAAGAAATTAAACCTTTGCTCAAACCAGATGGAATATTTTGTATGGAAATGAGAAAAACAAAGATTGATGGTGATGAATTTCGAATCAAACTATACGGAAAAACCCAGATCGTATTTTGGAAGAATGTATCATGAAAATCGCAATCTATCCCGGAACGTTTGATCCAATAACTTTCGGTCATATAGACATCATTGGAAGAGCAGCAACGTTGTTTGACGAAGTCATTGTTGCTATTTCACAGAATTCCGAAAAAAAGTCATTATTTAGTGACGCAGAAAGGATTGCGCTCATTTCAGAGTCAGTGAAGAAATGGCAAAATGTCAGCATTGATCAGTTTGAAGGATTATTGGTCGATTATGCAGCCATCCAAAAAGCAAATGCCATCATCCGTGGATTACGGGCGTTATCTGATTTTGAATTTGAATTCAAGATGGCTTTGATGAACCGGGCACTTAAGGATGAAATCACAACGTTATTTTTAATGCCTCATGCAAAATTTACTCACGTGAGTTCTTCATTGGTCAGAGAAGTTGCTTCGCTCAAAGGTGATGTTTCGTCTCTGGTACCCAATCATGTGGAATTAGCAATTAAAACAAAATTTAATATTGAATAAGTTTATAAAATATTCACACGATTCTCGTGATTTACCGAATACTCGTTTTGTGTTTCCCGAATCGAATGATGAACGCGTATGTATGGCATGTGATCACCTTCAAGAAAGTGTTGACGTAATTCCCATTGAAAATTTCTATCCAAAGATTGTTGATTACTTTGAAATTGCACGTAGGATGGAATTTACCAAAAACTGGCCTGGGAATGTTTTAGAAAAATATCTGGAGCATCCCCTCCATCTGTCAATGATGATGCTAAATACAGATGATGTGGATCATCTGATTGCTGGTGTATCCATTAGTCAAGAGGACATCATCAGAACGGCTCTTCGGATCATAGGTTTGCAGAATCGACATCGTTGGGTTTTCAGTTCTTCTCTTCTGATTTCACCTGCAGGTGATCGAAAATTTACATTCGCAGACTGTTCAATTGTCGCCGAACCCACCCCTGAACAATTATGCAGTATTGCTGGAGAAACGGCTATATTTCATGAAAAGTTGACAGGCGAACAACCGGTGGTGGCATTTATATCATTTTCAACCAAAGGTAGTTTTTCACATTACCGGGTCGATAGAGTAATCAAGGCGCATTCACTATTTCAAAAAAAATATCCACAAATCCCAGCTTTAGGTGAAGTTCAGATTGATGCTGCCATTCAACTTGAAAGTACAGAATGGGATGTCGATTCAACTGATTTGGTAGGAAATGCCAATGTTCTTATATTTCCAAATTTAGATGCTGGTAACGTAGCATACCAGTTGACAAAGCGACTGGCTGGTTATCATGCTGCAGGCTCTGTGATCCATGGATTAAAAAAACGCATCACTCTGTTATCAAAAAAATGCGACACTGATGAAATAATAAATACTATGATTTTCGCTTCGAAGTTGAAAGGAGAAAATGCCCACTTACAATTACAAATGTAATGAATGCGGATACACTTTTACCGTTATTCAAAAAATGTCTGATTCGCCACTTCATATTTGTGAGTTATGTAAAGGAAAGGTAGTTAGAGTGATCAGTGGAGGTACGGGGCTTATTTTTAAGGGTAGCGGATTTTATCTTACAGACTATGCCAGGAAAAAACATAATGAGAGTACAAACACTCCGGGAAAAATAGAAACTGCCAAAACAAAATCTACTTCAAATGAACAAAAAATAAAAGGAAACTCAAATGATTAAAACTACTATACCGAATTTTGGTGAAAAAATTAGAATGGTTAACGGACAACTACAAGTTCCTAATAATCCCATTATTCCGTTCATTGAAGGTGATGGAACCGGACCAGATATCTGGGCAGCCACTGTACGTGTTTTGGATGCAGCGGTTAAGAACGCCTATCAAGGGAAGCGTAAAATTGCCTGGATGGAGGTTTATGCCGGAGATAAAGCCAATGAGGTTTATGGTTCAGGAACATGGCTTCCCCAAGAAACACTCAATATGATTGACGAGTATTTGGTTTCTATTAAAGGACCTTTGACAACTCCGGTTGGCGGGGGAATTAGATCTATCAATGTTGCATTACGTCAGCAACTCGATCTGTACGTTTGCCTACGACCAGTTAGATGGTTTAAAGGTGTACCATCACCAGTGAAAGCTCCTGAAAATGTGGATATGGTAATTTTCAGAGAAAATACCGAAGATATTTATGCCGGTATTGAGTTTGAAGAAGGTACAGAGGAGACAAAGGAGTTTATCGACGTCCTGAAAGAAAAATTTGGAGCCAGGTATATAAAGATTAGATTCCCCAATACTACTGGGATTGGTATTAAACCCATATCAAGAGAAGGAACGGAAAGATTAGTGCGCGCAGCATTGGACTATAGTATTAATAATAAAAGAAAATCACTTACTTTAGTTCACAAAGGGAATATCATGAAATTCACCGAAGGTGCATTCAAGACTTGGGGATATCAGGTTGCTGAACGGGAATTTGGGGATAAAGTATTTACTTGGTCTGAGTATGACAGAATCAAAAATGTCCATGGAGTTAAAGCTGCAGATGATGCTCAAGAACATGCCATAGAAGTTGGTAGGGTGATTGTTAAAGATGTAATTGCAGATGCTTTTTTGCAACAGATTTTGACAAGACCAAAAGAATATGATGTTATTGCCACGATGAATCTAAATGGTGACTACATTTCAGATGCACTGGCAGCACAAGTGGGTGGGATAGGAATTGCTCCAGGTGCAAATATTAATTACGATACTGGAAAATCCATTTTCGAAGCAACTCACGGAACTGCGCCAAAATATGCAGGTCAAGATAAAGTGAACCCCGGTTCTCTTATTTTATCTGGTGAGATGATGCTTCGATATATGGGCTGGGACGAAGCGGCTGATCTGATACTGAGCTCTATTGACAAGACCATTAGTGAGAAAAAGGTGACATACGATTTTCACAGGTTGATGGAAGGTGCGGTGAAATTGAAATGTTCTGAATTTGGAGACGCTCTTATCTCCAATATGGAATAGACACTATCAGGTATGATCGCCTGAGTGATACTTAAAAGATGTTCTGCTGAAATTCTGATATGATCCCTCATCAGACCATCCCATTATTTGGTTCTTTATGGTGGCAATCGAATATCGCTACCTTAATATCCATCATACTAATTCTGATATGGGGAAAGCGAAACTCATGGAAGCAAAATCGGGTCCTCTCCTATGCAATCGGAGTTGTCCTGCTATTACGTTATTTCTGGGCAGAATGGTACACGATAGATATCAACTTATGGACGATCCAATCTAGTCTCCCTTTACAGATGTGCGGAATTGCTGCTATCCTTTCGGGGATCGTTCCATTTTGGCGTAATCAGACTGCGTATGAATTTTTGTATTTTTGGGGAATTCCCGGAGCACTTCACTCTGTGATAACCCCCGAATTTGCAATCGGGACAGAAGGTCCTTTATTCATCGAATATTATATCAGTCATGGCGGTATTATTATATCTGCATTGTTTTTGACATTATTTCTGGGGATGCGACCTCGTCAGGGTTCATGGTGGAAAATCTTCCTTTGGACTCAACCTATCCTCCTCATTATCGGACTCATAAACTACGTGTTGGATGCAAATTATATGTACCTATGCGTTCCACCCGATGTAAATAATCCGTTCGTCATTGGTAGATTTCCTCTTCATTTGATATTTCTAGAATTAGCAGGAATTTTACATTTTTTTATCGTGTACATTCCATTTGGGATCAAATATCGAAAACAGAAAATTATGCTTGAAGACTTACATGGCTCATGAGATACAAACCAGTGAATGACAAAACCTCGGATCTTACACATTTAACATGCAGGATTAATATCCTGTTGAGACGTTTAACAAAAAATGTCAGAGAAAGATAAACATTGTGAAATTTATTGATCAGGCTACAGTTTATGTAAAAGCCGGTAACGGTGGTCATGGGTGCATCGCTTTTTTGCGTGAAAAACATCGTCCCAGAGGTGGGCCGAGTGGCGGTGATGGCGGTCGTGGCGGGAATGTCATTCTGGTAGTCAATTCACAATTATCAACCCTCCATGATATAACGTATAATCGTCATTACCGTGCAGGACGTGGCGGTCATGGATCAGGAAATAACCGACATGGGAAGAATGGAGAAGATATTCGTATCCAGGTTCCCCCAGGAACGATAGTGAAAGATTCCGAAACCAATCAGATCATTTGTGATTTGACTAAATCAGATGAAAACTTTATTATTGTCCATGGCGGGAATGGCGGCTTTGGAAATTCCCGGTTTAAAACGCAGATGAATACTGCGCCACGGATTGCTAATGATGGGCAGGAGGGGGCAGAAATGACCATTGATTTCGAACTAAAAGTTCTGGCTGATGTAGGGTTAGTAGGATTTCCCAATGCAGGAAAATCTACTTTACTATCTTCCGTTTCGGCGGCTCGACCAAAGATTGCAGATTACCCATTTACCACACTCGTCCCAAATCTTGGGATCATCAAATACGCGGATTTTTCATCTTTTGTCATGGCTGATATTCCCGGATTAATAGAGGGTGCCAGTGAAGGAAAAGGCTTAGGTAATCAGTTCCTCCGACATATTGAGCGAACCCGAGTTCTTGTCTTCTTAATTGATGGTAACGATGAACACATTTTGGATCAGTACGATCTGTTGAGAAAGGAACTGGACCAGAAAAATCCCGAACTGAATTTTCGACCTTCAATGGTATTACTCACAAAAAAAGATACTTGGGAAGAACCCCCTCAAATTAACATGGCAGAATTCAAAAACATTCCGGTAATGTCAATTTCATCTGTAACGGGTGACGGGATTCAGGCTGCGATTCATAAAATTGTCTCATTGATCAACGTTATAACTGATGATCCCAACTGACCAAATCATTAGTCTCACCGCTGTTGAGGGCGTGGGTCCGGGGCGGATAAGATCAATTATCCGAACTTATCCTCATTTGGATGATATCGCAAAATTAACGGTTAAAGACCTCCTGCAAGTTGAGAGAATCTCGCATGATATTGCAGGGAAAATTAAAAAAGTGGATCTTGATTATGGCCAAATAGCATTAGATAAAATTCAAAAACTCGGTGGCTTTTACTCTTCGTACTGGGATGACGACTTTCCCGAACCATTAAGGTCAGTTTACGATGCACCCATTGGAATATTTGTTCTAGGTACACTTCAATCTATACCTTGCATCTCCATCGTCGGCACACGTAAACCTACTCCGTATGGTAAAAAAACCACCCAAAATCTAACAACTGCCTTGTGCCATGCAGGATTAGGTATTGTCAGTGGATTTGCACGTGGGACCGATACCATCAGTCATGCAACCGCTCTCGAACAAGGAGGATACACTATCGCAGTACTTGGGAATGGTGTGGATATATGCTATCCTGCTGAAAATCATAAAATCCGCGATCAGATTATTGAGAAAGGTGCAGTCATTTCTGAATTCCCGCCAGGCACTCATCCTGATGCAAAACATTTCCCACGACGGAATCGGGTTATTAGTGGATTGTCCCGCGGCGTTGTAGTTATCGAGGCAGGGAAAAAAAGTGGTGCTGTCATATCTGCGCTCTATGCTCTAGACCAAAACAGAGAAGTATTCGCCGTCCCCGGGAAGATTGATAATCCAATGTCGTATGGATGTCACAGGTTAATCCAACAAGGCGCCAAATTAGTCACTTCCGTGCATGATATTTTGCTGGAACTGAAGCTCGAAAAAGTTCCGCAGCAAATCACATTGCTACCAAATCTGACAGAAGAGGAAGAACGGGTTTTTCGTATTTTAGGAACGGATGAAGTTCATATTGATGACCTATGTTCTGAATTGCAAATGGACACTCCAGAAATGCTGTCAATTTTACTAATGCTTGAACTTAAAAGTCTGATAATCCAACAGCCGGGTAAATATTTTATTAGAGCTTGAATGCATCTTGTCAAGTATGCCCTCGAATTTTCGATGATGGAAAATAATTATTTTTCGGCAACGAACAAAATGGGCAGTTATTACAATAATGAGTTCATAAGTGAATAAGTGAACTTATAGTGTGAATCCTTCAAGCCGACACGGTGTAAAGTCCCTGTTTAAAACCAGGTACTTTATCTTTCATTTCTTTTGTGATAATTTTACGAGTTCTAAACGGAGTATAATTCCGCTTCAATAAAATTGAAATAAGCAATGTCAGATTATCATAAACTAATATCACTCTTTTATATCATTTTCTATTTGTTCTTTTTTAGCTGTACTCATCGCCCCGAAGTAACTGATGAATGGCCGGATGGCACGCCTCAAAGGTCAGAAAAAATATTGAAATCAGGACATTCGGTTGAATTTTCGTATTATCCGAACGGAAAGCTGGAATTTAAAGCAACGTACTTTAATGATATGCTTGATGGTAAATCTCAGTATTGGGATGAAAATGGTCATCTTAAATCCGTTTCAACTTACTCAGCTGGGAAACTGCACGGGCTTTGGCTACAGTATAAAACAGATGATAGGGTTATTCATTCCGTTGAGTATTTTCACGGTCAAAAACACGGTCTTGAGATCTGGTATTGGGATAATGGTCAGAAGAAATCAGAACAACGATTTGAATTTGATCATCCGGCAACGGATATAAGAAGATGGGATTCTGGTGGTAAACCTATGAATTGAAGAGTATTCTGTTTTTTACCCGGGTTAGTTTTAAATAAATTAGAACAAACTCATTGATTCAATGTTTGCAAATTTATCAATTATAGAAATAACTGGAGACAAAATGAAAAAAGTACTTTTATTAAACTCAATCATCATTTTAATTATGATCAGTTTTGTATTTACTGTAGATCGGAAAGACTCTAATGCACCGGTAAAAGATGAGCAATTTAAAATTGAATCTAAAAAACTGAAAATGGAATATGCTGCTCTTGAAAAACAAATCTCTGATTATTATTCTGAAGAGTTCAAACATCTAAAGGAACAACAAACAACAGAATTAGAGACACTTCACAGGGAACTAAAGGAAAAGTACTACGAGTTGCAAAAGAAATATAATGTGAAAGATTCTAGTCAGAACATGCCAAATACGGATGCGAGATCCTTGAAAAAAGATGAAAAAATCAAACCCAAAAAAGAAACTCCAAGGAAACCCACAGCGACTAAACAAAAGAAAAACCCGGGTGCCAAATAACAATCCGATATTTCTAATAATTTTATCTTCAATTTGATTTAAATCTGATGGAAATTATAGCCTACCTGTTATTGAGTTTTGTGTTTATCATTTGGATAGGTATGATCTTTTTTGAATTAGTATCCGCCTTCCCCGAAGGGGCTCTCGGTATCATTGTAATTATTGCATTTTCACTTCTATTTATTAAAGCACTCAAAGAACGAATCAACAATAAAGAGGATGATCATTATGCAAAAACCGTTAAAAAATAGGAGAAAATAATTGATCCTGACCACGCAAGACTCCTTTTCAGAATATGAGATTATCAATACACTTGGGGTAGTGAAAGGAAGTACCGTTCGAGCCAGACATTTGGGAAAAGATATCTTCGCTGCTATTCGAAACATAGTAGGCGGTGAGATTCCAGAATACACGAAAATGCTGGCTGAATCCCGTGAACAGGCCTATGATCGGATGATTGATGAGGCAAAACAACTGGGCGCTGATGGTATTGTATGTCTTCGGTTTGCTTCATCATCGTTAATGCAGGGTGCAGCGGAAATCCTGGTTTACGGTACTGCAGTCAAATTAAAGAAAAAAACTCAATAAGTCTTTTAAAAATAAAGCATTAATACCCCACCATTATCAAATATTTAAACTCTTACCTTTTATAACAAAGGAAAACTTACTCATGCGATTCATAATTATAACTATTATTATTGGACTGTCCTTCGCAAGTCAACATGCGAATATAAATCAACCATTTGAGATTAAATCTCAAGCGAATAGTACAATCTCCATTTCATTTATGCTTCCCGATTCTACTATTCAAATAGATGGCCGTTTTTCCAAAATTAGTCCGAATCATTTATCGAGAACAACGGACGAGCAGAGTCCTGACCTGCCTGTATTTTCAAAAATGTACTTGATGAGTCCGGGTAAATCATATGAATTTGAGGTTATCATAAATCGATCACACGATTTGACCGATATTATGCCCTTTCCGGCAAAACCATTAGACGATCCTGCTTCTCTGGATGTGTCAAATTTCCAATATTCTGACAGGGATGGCGTATTTCCTCAACAAATTTTAAAAACATCTGACCCTATGATCATGCGTGGTAACCATGTCATGCAATTCAGTCTGATCCCTTTTCAGTATCATTTTGAAACTAATACCCTTACAGTGATCGATGAAGCAGAAATACGGATCACTGAAACCATATCGACAGATCCTCAACCCACTAGAGCACGTTTAAGATCCAAGGCAATGGAGCCTCTTCTTTCTTCAATGTTGATCAACTATCTTCCGGGTGATGAAGATGAGTATCAGCAGTCTTCCATCCTGTATATTTGTGGAGGAAATGCTATCACCAATCCTCTGTTTCAATCGTTATTGCAGTGGCGTCGTGAGCAGGGTTATATTGTCTATACCGCAGAAATAAGTGAAATTGGGTCTGATATACCTGATATCGAAAATTACATTCAAACAGCCTATGATACATTTTCGCCACCGCCGGAATTCATCGCATTAGTCGGGGATGTGGGGGGCGCATTTGGAATTCCCACCTACTATGAAAATTGGTCGATGTGTGGTTACAATGAACCTTGTTACGGTGAAGGAGATTACCCATACTCTCAATTAGAGGGAGATGATATTTTACCGGAAGCCTTTATCGGAAGGATTTCCGTGAGAAATAATACTTCTTTATCAATTGTATGTAACAAAACGATTAACTACGAAAAGGGACTCAACGCTGGCGAAGGTTGGTTTGAAAAAGCTTCTCTTGCTGCAAATCCGGATCTTTACGGTAACGGATTATCAATTGTTACGACTAACGAATACATTCGAGACCTAATGGAAGCCAACGGAGTAGAAGATGTGACTCTAAATATTCAACCCAATATGGCTGCGATTTCATATTGGATGAATAACCAATTAAGTCAGGGCACTTCTTATTTGAATTTTCGGGGATTGTATGGTCCAGCTAGTTTTGACATCGATTTCATCATGAACGATTTGCAAACTAATACCATGTTACCACTGGTCATTTTCATAACCTGCGGAACCGGGAGTTTTGCATATGAATCTGCGGCACCCATTGAGCAATTTTTACGTTCAGGAACCAGCCCTGCAAACTATTCAGGAGGAGTAGCAGCCATTGGTACAGCCACTTATGGAACCCATACCCCCTTTAATAACATTGTTGATATGGGCGTTTTTCATGGGATATATGCTCTGGGCGTAGAGACTGCCGGTGCAGCATTGGTAGCCGGAGAATTGGCACTGTTTAATACTTATCCTGACAATCCGGCGAATTATGTGAACATTTTTACGCATTGGAATAATCTGATGGGTGATCCTGCCCTTCGTTTATGGACAGACACTCCCGGAGCATTTTTCGTTGACCATCCGCTAACTCTGATGCCGGGAAGCGACTATTTCACGATATCTGTTCAAGATTTTAACGACGCGCCAGTAACAAATGCGGTGGTTAGTCTATTACCCGAGAATTACCCATCTGCAGTATCGGCTATAACGGATGATGCGGGTGAAGCGCGAATACCGATTTTCGAAGATATGGCAGGAACTGCAAAAGTTACCATCACCAAACGAAATTTTTTTCCATACCAAATGGATGTATTGATTTATCCCGAGGGTACAATTGTTGAATTAGCATCTCCGGTTAATATCGACGATCAGAGCAGCGGAAATGGCAATGGATCATTGGACCCTGGAGAGATAGCTCAATTAACGGCAATATTTATGATCAGTGGTGGTGATTTGCCCAATGGAGGGGATATCTTAATTACTGGTACAATGGCAGAGATTTTGGATAATACCTGTTCGTTTCCAGCGGTAGGTGATGGAAGTACCATTTCATGCAGTTTCGGATTGATAGTCTCACCTGAAGCATCTTTTGACACTGATTTCCAATTGACTGCTCACATAGATGATTTGGCTGGTAATGCCTGGGAAATTCTGATTCCTGTTAATATTAGCGGCTGTCAATTGCATTTGACTGAAACTCAAACCTTTACCTCAGATGATCTTATCCCAGGTTCGGAAGTTACGCTTAACCTGTCTCTCGAAAATGTTGGGATATTTGAAAGTGGTTTGATTACAGGTGAACTTCATTCCGCAGATGAAAATGCTGCCATGATTTTATCTGGAGGCATTGAATATAACTCAATTTTTCCCGGGATGGATGGGGAATCAACAATTGATCCGGTTATTTGGATACCGGACTATGCAATCTGGGGTTCGTTTGTGGATCTCCAATTATCACTGGAAACTGAAACAGGCGCTATTGTTAATCTGACGATACCTGTTAATTTAAGTGAAAGTACGATTGCTGAACCTGTCGGTCCAGACGACTACGGGTACTACATTTATGGGAATGAAGATAGATACAGTTTGGTAGCCGATTATCTTTGGATGGAAATAGACCCTGAATACGGCGGATATGGGACACCCCTTCAAATGATTGATTGTGGGGAAGGAATTCCTTACGATCAGGACGCAATTGAAATTGATCTTCCATTCATATTTCAGTTTTATGGTGAAGAATATTCTTCGATAAGTGTAAGTACCAATGGATGGTTATCCTTTGGTAGCACTGATCTCGTCTCATTTAGAAATACACCTGTCCCTGGTGCAGGAGGACCTTCACCGATGGTTGCAGTTTTCTGGGATGATTTAAAAACGATGGGTGAAAATGGCGGGTGTAATGGTTCGCCTTATGGTGGTGTGTTTTATTTTGAAGAACCAACAGGGAAATATGTCATTCTTGAATGGTCCGATGTGAGAACTGCTCAAAATAATGACATTGAATCTTTTCAGGTGATCCTTTATAATACAAGTGATCTGACTCCTACGGGTGATGGAGAATTGCAATTTCAATATAAAGTATTTAACAATACTTCAAACGGACAGTACTTGCCTGAATATAACGGACTCATCCATGGCTCATATTCTACGATTGGACTGGAAGATCATACTGAGTCTGGAGGATTACAATACACATTCAATAATATTTATGACGAGTTGGGTGAAACTCTTCAAAATGAATCATCATTGTTTATTACGACTCGATATCCGCAAAACTTGTTCACTGCGGGCACTACCATCGGTGTCCCTCCATTGACAGTTATTTTTGAAGCGAGTGATACCGGAGGAGATATCGTCCATGAATGGGATGTGGATGGTGATGATATCATTGATGGTACTGGAGATGTTTTTGAGTGGACATATGAAGATTACGGACATTACACAGTAACCATGAATCAGATACAAGATGGACTATCACAATCAGAATATCAGCTTAATTATATCCATGTGGTATCCACGGGGTGTACCGATCCAATCGCAGAAAATTATGATCCGTCAGCGGAATTTAATGATGGTTCCTGTATGTATATTTACGGATGCCTTGACCCCTCTGCCGCCAATTATAATGATTCTGCTACAATGGACAGCGAAAACTGCTTCTATATGCCATATGTTGAATTCGAAGTACCAGGCATTTATTTTAATGCTTATTTTGGATCTGATGTGGATTTAGAAGGTGATTTAGCCGTAGTTGGGGCATATAATGACTCAACGGGTGGAATGATGTCAACTGGTGCAGCTTACATTTTTAAAAGAGATTCAGGAGGAGTTTGGGATTTGGTCACAAAGCTCACTGCCTTTGATTCAGGATTTATGGATTATTATGGATTTTCGGTGGATATCAGCGGTGATCGGGTTGCTATTGGGTCGTATCAAGATGACAACGAAAGAGGAATTAATGTGGGAGCTGTTTACGTCTATCGCGAGGATGATTCGGGGGTATGGAGTTTAGAGGAAAAAATAGTTCCGTTTGATGGCGAATTAAGCGACAATTTTGGATATTCTGTCAAGTTGAAAGGAAATCACCTCGCATCCACATCACGAAAAGATGATATTGACGGAAATTCAAATCAAGGTTCCGTCTATTTCTATCAATATTCTGACATGAATGGTTGGGAAATGATCCAATATGTGACTCCGGTGGATGGCGATGGTGGTGATTCATTTGGTCATGATATGGATATTAATGATCAGTTCTTTCTCGTTAGTTCACCTTTAGCAGACACAGACGGGCAAGTTAATACTGGAAAAGTCTATCTTTACGAGAATGACGGATCAACCCCATGGGTTCCGATAGTGACCATTTTACCGATAGATGTTCTTCCGCAGGACCAATTTGGGGCATCTGTGTCTATATCGGATAATTACATGGTAATGGGCTCCCCCAATGATGATAATAACGATCTACAAAATTCAGGCTCCGTGTACATTTACCGAAATTTAAACGATACATGGATTTTTGATGATTTTCTGACAGATGAAAACGGAGATATAAACGAAAATTTTGGAAAAAATCTGGCTATTGGCGGGGATTACATTTCAATTCATGGTGGGAACAAAATCATCCTATACCATCGAGAAAGTAATGGACTATGGCAAAAAACATCCGGGTTTGAATCACCTGTTGTTGGTCCGATGATTATTAATGAGAATCGCATTATTACCGGGAATATGACAAGCAATAGTGCTCGTATTTATCTCCTGGATGAATGGGATGACTGGTTAACAACAGCGGTACCCGGCGATCTGAATAACGACACCTTGATAAATGTACTCGATGTGGTGATGATGGTTGCTTATATTATGGGGAATATTGAGTTGTCCGGGAATCAACTTATTTCAGCGGAGTTATCCGGTGACGGAATAATTGATGTTCTGGATATTGTTATTCTCGTGGAACTGATTCTTTGATGAAACAACAAAAAATCGGATAATATTTATTCGATCACTGTTTTATTTTCAAAATCAAATAAGGTCATTTTTCGCAATTGGTAATAGGCAACCCAGTAGTCTTTCAGGGTCTGGTAATATTGACGATGGGTGGCATCCAATCCATTTTGGGCTAAAAATAGTGTTGTAACGTCTGTTTTTCCAATAAGATACCTTTCCTTCGCAACTTTAAATTGTTGCACAGCAATTGAATCCGAGATGATAGCCACTTTTAACTGAGCCTCCAATAGCTGGAACTCCTTCACCTGATATTTTATATTCTGTTCAAATTCTGTCTCAAATAATTCGGCAGATATATCTGTTTTGGCTTTATTTTCTTCCGCCGCTAATAAATCCATTTCATTTTTTGATCGGGTTATGGGAATTTCAAACCCAATAGAGAAGAATTCGCTGTCCAATGGTTTTTTGTATAGATCACCTACATTCTGTGCAGTCTGGTTGTACCCAACTCTTGCCGTCATATCTGCAGATAACCATTGATTCTTTTTTGCAATCTGGACTGCTTGTTCAGATTCTAATTTTTGGACCTGCCATGAGATTAGGCTGCTTCCATTACGTTTCGCTAAGGCAATGGCAGTTTCCGGTTCAATATTGAAATTTTCCAGTTTTTCAGGCAAAATGATTATGAACTCATCTTTTTCATAAAACCCGATCAATGATTTAAATTTTTCATAATTGCGTTCGTAATTCAACTTGTTTCGATGATAATTATTTTGTGAATTCATCACCGCCAATTCAGATTGAAGGAGTTCATTTTCAGCTATTTTCCCAACCGAATATCTGCCTTGTGAAATCCGATAAATCGTATCATTCACGGTAACATTAAACTCAGAGTTTCGAAGTAGCTGTTCCGAAATATACAGATCGAAAAAACTGGACGTGATCATCACCGCCAAATTCTCTTTATTTTCCACATACTGTTTTTTAGCAATAGTCATTTTAAGGGATTCAACATTTTTAGACCCCTTCAAGTGATTGTATTGAAACAACGGTTGGGTGTATCCCAGAACCAGGGGAGAAGCACGCCAATTGTACGTATGGGTATCCCCAAACTCATCTTCTCTGCTGATATTACTTGAGGCAAAAATGTTTCCACCGGTAGCAATGATATTTTGTGAAAGTGTCAGGTTGATATTGGAAGAAGAGCGGCTTTGCATATAAAATTCGTAACTTCCGTCATCTTGAGATACTCTAGCGATGCTGCGATCTAATTCTGGAATTATGCCATTCAAAATGATCTGTGGTGACAATCCTGCACGGTATGCTTGATAACTCCAGTGGTCTGCCTGATATCCATGCTGAAGGATTTTCGCATCCTGACCATTGGTGAGGCCAATTTGGATACAATCCTTCAAAGATAATTCTTTTTTTTCACCAAACGTGAATGCAATGAAAAATGTTATGGTTAATAATCCCAGTTTATTCATCAAATATCCTGTTCTGTTAATTCAAATAATTTATTCATATCGGAGGAGAGCCACTGGATCCTGCAAGGTGGCTTTCCGGGCAGGGTAGATGCCAAAAACAAGACCTACCGCCACAGATACAATGAATGAAATGATGACGGAAGAATAGGTGATAATGGTAGCGATTCCTGTGGATTTTTCTATCCCTGTGCTCAGAATGATACCAAGTAAAATCCCGATACATCCTCCAGTGATGGTGATGATAACCGCCTCAGCAACAAATTGCATAGAGATATCCTGTCGTGTAGCACCAATGGATTGTCGGATACCAATCTCTTTAAACCGATCTAGAACAGACGCCAACATGATATTCATTACTCCGATTCCCCCTACAAGTAATGAAATAGAAGCGATTGCTCCCAGAACAATATTGAAAAGTCGCTTGGCTTTTTGTTCCTGCTGAATTAATTGTTCCGGAATTGAAATTTCAAAATCGATCACTTTATAATGGCGGCGTTCCAGCATCCGTTTGATGACTTCTGAAATCGTGGAAATATGTTTATTATCAGCCACATGGACTACAATTTGATCCAACTGATGATAATTTTCATCCACTGAACTTTGTTCCTCGTCAGCTTCTATGCTAAAAAATCTTGATCCTCTTGACATTGTCATGACTTTTTCAGGTGTGACAAGACCGCGGTGTTTATATCGAATTAACATTGCACTGATCGGCGTGTAAATATCCATATTATAGTCACGGATGCCCAGAGATTTTATGTTTTCCGACGTGATGTTCTGTTTAGTCAAAACGCCGATGACTGTTAGCCACAATTTGCCGCACTTTATCTGTTTGCCGATAGGGTCTTCGCCTGTGAAGAATTTCGTCTGAATTTCGGATCCGATAATGCAGACTGGTAGGGCATCCTTAAAATGAGTATATGAAAAATAACTTCCCATTTTTAGAGAGTTTTCACGGATAGCCCAATAGTTTTGATCAATCCCCACCAATTTTGCAGATCGTCTCAACCCGGAATGGATGACTGTGGTTTCTATAATTATCTCGGGACTGACAAAATCTACATGTGGAACAATGCTTTCAATACTGGCAGCATCTGCAAGTGTCAAACCGGGAGAGTAATGTTTTTTATCAGACTTTGCAAGGTCATCCTCATTAATAGATTCTTCCACTTGTTTAACAGCGGGAGTGATAATAATATTATTAGAACCCAATAATTTCAATTGATCAAGAATTGTTGTTTCTGCGCCCTTTCCGATGGCAAGCATTGTAATAACGGATGCCACACCAAAAATGATACCTAAAGAAGTCAGTAATCCTCTGACTTTATTATCCAAAATAGCATCCAATGCGATGATGATATTGGTTAGATATTTGTCGATAGTTCTAATTAGCGGTTTTTCCATGAGTAATTATAACGATGAAATAATACGGTAGGGGCTTCTAAAAATTTGATTCATCATCTGGGAAGGAAATTGAGTTCATCTGCATTATCCGGGGCAGATAAATAAATATGATCCTCACGAGCTAATCCATCTTTAATAACAGCGAAGTTATCATTGATAACTCCAAGATCTATAATCAGCTTAACGGCACCAGCACTGGATTTTTTATAAACATAGCTTACTGAATCCTGATGAAAAATACATTCAAGGGGGATGTATAGGACTGAGTCCAGTTTTTCTACGATAATAGTATTTGCAGTTGTCATTGAGGGTAGGAGAGTTGAATCAGATTCATCGATTTCAACGACTACCTCGAATACCTTCGAATCGGAATTGGGCTGTTTTTCTCCCATATTTGCAACGTTTGTCACGGTGCCGTGAAGTACTTTCCCCTGGTTTGCATCCATTGTCACGATCACTGTCTGATTCAGTTTTATTTTTTGGATATCCACTTCATTCACATACGTGATAGATTCCATCATTGACAGGTCAGGGAGCGTAGCAACCACTGGATCCCAAGTGCTGATGGTCGAACCCACGACCTTTTTCTTTCCGTTCCATTCCTTTGCGTAGATCACGATGCCATTTTCCGGTGCATGGATTTTAAATCCCGTTGAAACTTCCAATTGTAAATCATATTGCCGCTGTTCTTTTGCCAAATCGGCCTCAACAATTTTGATCTTTTCGATTGCCTGCTGAACTTTCGTCTGATAATTTTCTTTAGCTTGCTCAAGGCTTCTCACTGCTTTTTCCAGATTGATCTCTGCTTGTCGTTGAATAGCTGGGGCTTCAAATTTTGCCTGATCCATTTGAAGCTGCATCTGTTCCAGGTTATACCCCAAATTGGTTATTTCGTTTCTTGCCTGAGAAAGAGTGAGTGTTGAATCTAACTTTGCCTGTACCAATTGAGAGGTGAGCTTGTCCAGATTGAGTTCGGTTTCTTCCATATTGCTGGTAAGCTCGGATCGGTCAAGTTCTGCCACATAATCGCCAGCTTTTACGACGGTTCCTTCATCAACCAAGTCAGTAATTTTCATATTCCATATCCTGGCCATTCTGGCTTTAGATGGTCCACGGATTTCAGTAGAGTTCTTTGCCTGCAATTCTCCGGTCGTGGTTACAGAGACAATGAATTCACCAAATTCAGGCTGCAATAAGATGTCGTCTGCTACGGTAGATGATGATTTTTGGATATTCCAAATTATTAATAGAATTACCAATGCCGGGATTGCCAGCCAAAACCATTTTTTATTCATGATGAATTCCTAAAAGAGTGAAAAAATATTAACAAAGAAACAGAAATATTCATATTATTGTTTCCAATAATTTACTATTTTCATGGTGATAAACACTGTCACGGTTTTCCACGATATGACCTTAGATTTCAACTTGAAAATAAAAACCAATAAGGACATTATGGACATCTCACACATACAATGGTTAACTAAGAAGTTAAGAGTTACGTTCAGTATTCTGATACTTCTTCTGACTACCCATCTTGTTGCCGGAACCACAATTACTATTCTTGAAACTTCCGACCTGCATGGATTCATCCACGATTGGGATTTCTATAGTAATTCACAGTATGATCAGGGTCTCGCCATGGTGGAGACTATAGTCAGGGAGGAACGGATGTCCGATCCTGACCTGGTATTATTGGATGGCGGTGACACATTTCAGGGAACCCCTCTTCTATATTATTACAACATCATAAAACCGGATAGCTCGAATCCCATGGCAATCGCGATGAATGCCATGAATTATGATGCAATGACGATCGGAAACCATGATTACAACTATGGTCAGATTGTATTGGATAAAATCATTGGTGAATTGAATTTTCCAGCAATGTCGGCAAATATTCGCGATGATCAGGGAGATGAAAAATACACACCATATTTGATTAAAACGGTAAAAGGGGTAAGAATAGGGATACTTAGCCTAACTACCACCGGGATACCCGTTTGGGAAAATCCGGCAAATATTGAGGGACTTCAATTTAACGATGCCATAGAAACCGCCATTGAATACGTACCTCGGATGAAGGCAGAAGGTGCAGAAGTGATCATCGCCCTTGCCCATAGCGGGACCCATCTGGAACCTGAAAATTCGCGTGACGCACAGAGTTGGATGACGCCAGTTTCTCAATGGGTCGATAAAGGGTATGCAGATGTTCCGGATCAAAATTTTGTGATCAAATTGGCGGAATCTGTACCTGAAATTGACGTGATCATGGCAGGGCATGCTCATTCCACGATTCCGCAGAGTTTTATCAATGGCGTTTTAGTTGTTGAGCCTGCGTACTGGGGACGGGGAATCTGTAAAGTGACCATTATGTATGATGGAGTTAAGGTGACCAGCAAACAAGGTGAATTCATATCTGTGAAAGGAAAAACCGCGGATGTGGATATCATTCAGCTGACTGATGAATATCAAAGTACTGCTGTAAATTATATTAACTCGCCTGCCGGTTATGCAACGCTGCCGTTCGATGGTGGCGATCAGGCGCGCATTCAAGATACACCACTCGTGGATTTTTTGAATACCATTCAACTTGAAATGGCTAGTCGCGCAGGATATCCGGCTCAAATCGCTCTCGCTGCAGTTTTTAATAATTCTGGAGGATTCGAGGAGGGTACTATCACGATTGCAGATGTGTATAAAATCTATCAGTATGATAATACTTTATATGTGTTGGAGATCACCGGGGATATCCTCCGGCGAGCGTTGGAACATAACGCCCAATACTGGAATCAGTTGGAGCTCCAAAAACCGAACGATGTAACGATCGAATCGTTAAAATCCGGTAATACACGTGACTACAATTGGGATATGTATTCTGGTGTGGATTATGTGTTAGATCTCACAAAACCCATTGGACAACGGGTTGTTTATCTTGAGCTGGATAGTCAACCGATTAAACCTGATCAGAAGTTGGTCCTTGCCATTAATAATTACCGGGCAGGTGGCGGGGGAGGCTATTCCATGTTTAAGGAAGGAAAAATACTGTGGCAATCACAATCGGTGATCCGTGACTTTATGGTGGATTACATTTATGAAACTCAAATTTTAGATCCTGACGATTATTACAACGAAAATTGGCATCTCATCCCGGAGTGGATTCAGGATTTACCCAAATAGAGAGGAATTACGATGACCAGACAAGAAGCATTTAACTTACTTTCAGAATACACAAAAACAGATGGCCTCATCAAACACGCGTTGGCAGTGGAGGCCTGCATGACCGCTTATGCCCGCAAGTACGGTGAAGATGAAGAAAGTTGGGGTATTGTTGGATTACTCCATGATTTCGATTATGAAAGATTCCCAACCGCGGAAGAACACCCATACAAAGGCGCTGAAATCCTTCGCGAGAAAGGGGTTCCGGAAGGGTGGATTAAAGCCATTATGGGGCATGCAGAATATACAGGCATTCCTCGAGATACGCTTATGGCAAAAGTATTGTTTGCCGTAGATGAATTAGCTGGAATGGTTACTGCTGTTGCACTAGTCAGACCATCTCAAAAGGTTGAAGATGTGAAAGTAAAGTCTGTAAAGAAAAAGTTGAAAGATCGTTCTTTTGCAGCATCCGTGAACAGGGATGATATTCTAAAGGGTACGGAAGAACTGGGCATTACTTTAGAAGAACATATTCAATTTGTGATTGATGCTATGAGTTCAGTCGCGCCTGCTTTGGGACTGTAGTTCTACCACATATACCGAATAAACAGGATGCGTGTTATTTAAACCAATTGCGAACTTCACTTCGGGCATGAACAAGATCTGCCTGTTCAATATGGAGAACATTTGCAATCTGCTTGATGACAAAGTCCTCAAGGTGATGTAAAGCGCCATCAGAATATCCCACTTCATAAATGCAATGAATAAAGTCAAGTTTTTCTTCAAAGTCGAATGTTTGGTTTAACAGCTTCCCGGGTTCAAATAATCCGGTGCCATGTTTTCTCATATGTCGTGATTCTTCCAATATCTGGCTGGCGTCTTGGGGCATGATATTGAAAAAATCAATCAAAATATCCTGAACTGCTTCTAATTCATCCATTTCGAGAATTTCATCTGCTTCTGCCACTGCCAACAGCAGAGCACCGCAGGCAATTTGTATATCTTTTGAATAGTTTGTAGTCATTTAATAATGTAACCTTTTATTGTGATCTGTCTCCAACCTACAAATAGTTATAAAATGGAGTATCAAATATGACTGAAAACCTAACGAAAAAAGACTTCCTGGAAAAAGTGTTTAATTATGAAGTTCACCAGGATTGGAAGTATGAAGGAACTGAACCTGCAATCATCGATTTTTGGGCATCTTGGTGTGGTCCCTGTAAAATGGTAGCGCCCATTCTGGAAGAAATTTCAGAAGAATACTCAGGAAAAGTTAAAGTGTACAAGGTAAACACCGAAGAAGAACAAGAATTGGCAGGCTCATTTGGTATCAAAAGCATACCTTCTCTGCTCTTTGTACCTATGGATGGAAAACCACAAATGGCGGCTGGTGCTTTACCAAAAGACGGCTTTAAAAAAGCTATTCAGGATGTATTCAACATTGCTGATCCCTCAGAAGTAAATTAATAAAATCCGGTACGGATTGTATATGCAGGCTCTTATACAGTCCGTACCAAATTCACCCCATACCAATCTTTGACCATCATAGGATTATTCGCTAAATAAACAATTCACTTCCGAAGGATTTCACTAAATACCTTCAGCCATTGACCGGTAAATTACACTTGCAGAATCTGCATCGTTTAACTTTTCAAATTCACAATTACCGGGATATTATTTAACTTATCATATGAAAATTGTCAATGTACATCCGGAACAACTGGGCGCCGAGATGGGATTAAAACCCGGAGATCGTCTGCTTCGTATTAACGGAAAAAAAGTACTAGATCATCTGGATTATCAATTCAGGATCACAGAAGAGAATGTTCTACTTGATCTGGAGATCGATGGCAAAACCACCCAATTTGATATTGAGAAGAACTATGATACAGACCTTGGTGTTGACTTCGAAGAATTCAAAATCCGAAGCTGTGCCAATGATTGCGTTTTCTGTTTTGTAGATCAGCTTCCGAAGGGGATGAGGAGCACACTCTATTTCAGGGATGGAGATTACCGGCTTTCGTACCTTCATGGACATTACATTACCATGACCAATATGGGGCAAAGGGAACTGGACAGGATAGTGGAGCAAAGGTTATCTCCTCTATATGTTTCCGTACACGTCACTGATGAGGATTTAAGAAGAAAATTATTTTTATACAGCAAAGATGACCACCTGCTGAAAAAGATTGATTTTCTGGTGAGCAATGGCATTCAACTGCACACCCAAATTGTTTTAATGCCCGGATTGAACGACGGGAAATGGTTATTAAAAACATTAGAGGATATTTACCAGTTTTTTCCCGGTTTGACCAGTTGTTCAATTGTGCCGGTAGGATTGACAGAACATCGTCATGGATTATTTACTATCCAACCGGTTACTCCGGAATATGCGAAACATATGATCGATGAACTCGCAGACTTACGTCGTCAATTTCCAGGTACTAATCATCCATTTATCTTTTTTGCCGATGAGTGGTATATTCTCGCAGATGCACCCATCCCACAAGTACGGGAATATAAAGGTGTGGATTTAACTGAAAACGGAATAGGCCAGGTGAGTACATTTCTTCAAAAATTCGGGAAAGAAAAAAAGCGGATTCTTGAGTTTACAGAACCAGCTCACTTTACCATTGCAACTGGGGAGTTAATTCATGGAATTTTCAGGGATTCTGTGGGTGGATTTTTGAATGGAATACCCGGTATTACAGTTAATGTTGTTCCCATCATTAACCATTTTCTTGGACAGTCTGTAACGGTTTCAGGATTACTGACCGGGCGTGATATCATTGACCAGCTAAAAGGAAAAGAACTTGGCGAAGCCGTATGGGTGACACACAGAATATTAAACGATGACGGCACGAAAACACTGGATGACCTAACTTTAGAAGATATGTCAACGGAATTAGGTGTCCCAGTAAATATAAGTAATGACAGTATTTTAGAAATTTTTGAAAGGAATATCATTGGTTGATCCCATCATTGCCATCATTGGCAGACCTAATGTGGGTAAATCCACATTATTCAACCGTCTGGTTGGCAAACGACACGCCATCGTATCTGATATAGAAGGGGTGACCCGTGACCGAATTTATGGAAAATTCGACTGGGCGGGGCTGGATTTCAAAATTATTGATACCGGCGGTTATCTTCCTGATTCTGAAGACGTGATCATTAAAGCGGTGCGAGCTCAGGCGGATATTGCTGCTCGTGAAGCTGATTTTATTATCCTGTTGGTTGACAATAAAGATGAGATAACTACCAGTGATCGTTATCTAGCAGAAATGTTGTTAAAACAACAAAAACCGTATCTACTTGTTGCAAATAAGGTGGATGACAATAAGCATGAAGGGGAAGTAAGCAAGTTTTATGAACTTGGTTTGGGTGACCCCTTCAGTATTTCCGCTGAATCTGGTAGAAAAGTGGGGGATCTACTTGATTATATTTCCAAAAAGATCCCACAAGCGCTTTCACAACTAACAGTTGACGAAGACATTGTGAACCTCGCCATTGTTGGAATGCCAAATGTTGGTAAATCCTCCCTGATGAACAATTTGCTGCAGGAAGATAAAGCGATTGTAACGGATATTGCAGGAACTACAAGAGACTCTGTTGATTCGTTTATTCGTTATTATGAAAAAACGTATCGCCTCATTGATACAGCCGGCCTCAGGAAAATCAATAAAATGGATGATTCCATTGAATACTATAGTTCTGTTCGTACTTTTCGGGTGATTGACGAGTGCGATATTGCAATTATGATGATCGATGCCTCAAAGGGCTTTTGTAGTCATGACCGGAACGTAGCCAGGTATATTGTGGATCATGGAAAAGGCATGGTTCTGGTCGTAAATAAATGGGATGCTGTTGAGAAGGATGATTCGACTATGAAACAGTATCGTGAAGCGATTCATCACTATTATAAGGCTATGGAACATTTCCCTATCCTTTTTGTATCAGTCCTTCATAATAAACGGGTTAGACAAGTACTAGAGTATTCCAAAACAATATATGAAGAATTTTCAAAAAAAATCAGGACACAGGAATTAAATGATTTTATCAAACAAATCTCATTACAATACAGCCCTCCTGCCATAAAAGGAAAAAACCTAAAGATTAAATACATGACACAGGTTCATACATCTCCTCCCATTTTTGCAATCTTTTCAAATTTCCCTGATTTATTTCCTGTGAATTATAGACGGTATATCGAAAACCAGTTACGCGACAGATTCGGATTTGAGGGCGTACCCATTAAATTATCATTTAGGCTGAAGTAGTGCGGAATATTTTATTATTTATAGTCTTATTTATTACTGTCGCGTTTTCTCAAACTGCGATAAAGTGTGGTTTTCAGGACATCCATAACCTAAATGAACTTACCAGAGCAACACGACCAGATAATCAAGAGCAGTATTTATCAGCGATGGGGATTTTTTATGTACACTACGATACCACCGCAGTAGAATTCTACGATCATACTCCATTACCCGGAGATGATGATTTGAATGGTATTCCTGATTATGTGGAATGGGTTGCGATTATGGCGGATTCAACTTATCATATGCTTGTGGATATATTGGGATATGACGCACATCCCAGTGATGAGGATGGAATATACGATATCTACCTAAGAGACGATCTGAACCCCAGTTGGTATGGTGTAACATATTATAATGATGCATTGAATAATGGAAGTTCATTTATTGAGATTGATAATGATTTTTCCCCTGATGAGGGATTTTATACTACTGGCTATGAGGCAATGAAAGTGACGGTAGTTCATGAATTCTTTCACGGGATACAGTTTGGATATTCAGCATATACAAGTTATCAGGGGTATTCTAACGTTTGGTTTTATGAAATGTCTTCCACCTGGTTGGAAGATGTCAGCGTTCCGGAAGTGAATGATTATTTGTCATTAAGGTTTAATTTTTTTATTGACCCAACAAAATCAATTGACGACACAAATGGTTATAGCATAGCATTGTATGCTCATTATCTTGCAACGGTTGTTGAGGGTGTTTCAGATGAATTTGAGAGCGATATTCTTCGAGAGATTTGGACAAATTTTTCACATGCATACCACCATAAATCAATCACGTCTATGGAATCTATCATTAATGTCAATTACGATCAATTATTTATTGATACTTGGCTTGATTGGGTTACAAGAAATCTGTATAATAATATTTATGAAGAATTTTATTATTATGATGACCAAACAATCATTGGCCCAATTGTTACTAATCCGATTTCTCTGAATTACAGTTCAAGCTTCCAGAATTTACAAATAGATAAATATTCTGCCGGAATTAAATCTTATCGGGTGATCCATCCCAATGTGAGGTTGGAGTTACAGTTAGATGGTGTATATTATACAGGTTATGTGGCTATTGTCAGTAGTGATCCTTCAAAGAATATGATCTACCAGGCTGTTGATTTCATGGAAACAGAAACATTGAGTGCTGGGGATGAGGTTCATTTTATCCTTGGCAGTACTTCAACGAACAATGGATCCGTGAATGGTGAGATCAGATTATATTTTACTCCAAATCCGCCCGAAAATGTCACAGGATACGCAGTACAAGACAGCGTCAAACTCTTATGGAATTCTGTGAATGGTCCCGGAGTGATTCTCAACTATTTGGTAGAACGCGAATGGGTATCAGGAGAGTATGATTCTGAACCTACCACATCCTTTTTTGTGTATGATACACTGTTTTTTGATTCGACCGTTATACCGGGTTCGACCTATTCTTATACCATATTAGCCAGAAATTCATCAGGATATTCAGGTAATTCCGCTCCAGTGGTCATCACAGCTTGGCCTGATCCTGGTGATGTATCTGCGTTAAGAATTGTGTCAGTATATCCAAATCCGGTTTCACGAAAGTCAGGATTACCGGTATTTATTGAAATTGATTGTGATCACGATTATCCAGCCTTGGATTTGCAAGCATTTAATATTCTTGGGCAGAGAGTGTTCAATCAAAAACTTCCGCCGCTTACACAAGGAAGGCATCGGATCAACCTTCCAGGCATTAATGACGATCAATTATCCAGTGGGATGTATTTTATCAGAATTCGCTATAACAACAACAAAATTGCCGAGAAAAAAATACATCTCCTAAAGTGACAGACATCAAGTATCAGATCCAAAAACCAGTTGATGGGGAGTTTCGTGACAGAGGAAGTCGGTTTTTGGGGTTTGCATATCCCATAAATACACTTGATGAAATAAAATCTCACCTCAAAACTCTAAAAGTTGGACACTCTGACGCAACACATATTTGTTACGCATACCGAATGATGACCAACTCCGAGGTAGATGAATACTCAACGGATGCAGGAGAACCATCAGGGAGTTCGGGAATCCCCATTTTAAACGTCCTACGAAGGAACCAACTGATAGACACAGTGATCTTTATTGCTCGTTACTATGGCGGGACCAAGTTGGGTATCCCCGGATTAATCAATGCGTATGGAAGCTGTGCCGAAAATTGCATTGAGAACGCCATAGTAGAAAAATCGATAAAATTTCACACAATCCAGATTCGTTTCGCATATGAACATCAACGGATTTTGGATTCACTTTGTCGCCAATTTGACTGTGAATCAATACGTCAGGATTTTGGCATTGATATCTTACTCGAGATTAAAATACGGGCTGATGATGCAGAATTATTTTCTCGTTTGTTGTCTGATAAAACAAATGGTCAGGTATTGGCGGAAATTAAATATTTACACTAAAACACGTTGGTTGGTAGAAACGTTTCATTATAATTTTACGTGCTTTTTCAAGATACAAAATTTATCGAATCATCTAATTTTTTGATGAAACAAAACTGACGCGGGGTGGAGTCCCGACAGTATCGTCGGGAGCGCTCGTCGGGCTCATAACCCGAAGGTAACAAACTCCTTTTTTTGAAATAATCGATACAAATCTAAAACTGACGCGGGGTGGAGCAGTCTGGCAGCTCGTCGGGCTCATAACCCGAAGGTCGGAGGTTCAAATCCTTCCCCCGCTACACTCAAAAGCCCTCTTTCCAGAGGGCTTTTTCATTTAATAAACCACTATCAGATATACTAACATGACAATGTCGGTAATGATCAAATCGTAATCTTCATTGGTATGCTTTGTTTAATAATAGTGTTAGAAAAAATACCAATTACACTAGATTTCAGGTGTTTTCGTCTATTTAATCAATACTATCTTTTGAGCATAAACAAATTCCCCTGCGATCATTTTCACAATATAAACACCGCTGCTCTGACTGGATGCATCCCAAACGATCTCATATGCTCCTGTAGATTTTTGTTCATTCACCAACTCCTGAACGAGGCGTCCCTGCAAATTATAAATCGAAATGGTAACCGGTGAGTCCACAGGTAGATCGTAACTGATTGTCGTCATTGGATTAAATGGATTCGGATATGCTGGATGAAGGATAAATTGTGTGGGTAAAAGTGGCATTGTGCCGGAAGTGGTATGACCGGACCAATCAACGATTTTGAATGACTCAATGATAAAGTTTCCTTCGAATTGGAATAGTTCATCATTCTCTAAAGAAGAACCATCTATCGAGATGATGATCATTCGGTAATCATTATATTCAATGAACCAACCATCAGGGAGTTGACTATCAATATTGGATAAATTGCCATGATAGTCCAACTGAATGCCTGCAACATCGCCGTTTGCAACAATGGAAATCGAATTTTCATTCATAATTAATTGTGTGTCAACAGGAGAAATCACGTTCATCAATCTTCCTTCTAAAACCCAACTAAATAGGCGAATAATATCTCCAATGTCAATTTGACCGGACGGTACCAGATCACCAAGTGCAAATTCAATGGATGTGGGTGTGTATTCATCAAGTATGATACTGACAATAATTACGAAATCCAGTACATCAACAAGTCCATCCTGCGAGATATCACCAAGATTGACGGTATCTCCGTTTTCACCGATAAACCGAATAGAAGGGAAATAGGGTGGAGGTGAACATGCAAGATTTTCATCAAAATGGTATTCTTTATTAGGATATCCAATTGATGAAAAGTATGGACCTGGTGAATTTCGAATTACATAACCGTGATGTTTTTGAATCAATTGACCCCACAAGTATATAACGCCCCGTTCATCAGGCATATGAAACCCGAAAATAGTCGGTCCCCGATTGTCACCATGGGGTGGATCAAATTCAGTTTGGGTGGTATTCTGCCAATATTGAACAGTAAAAGATTCATTCAATGCCAAGATCGCTGCATGAATAACTACATCATGATCACTACTATTTGCTGCACCATTGGCAAGTGTATTCGCCACGATGACATTTGCTCCTGAAACCAGCCCCATGCGATTATCACTGCCCCCTTCGCACTGACCTTCAGGTTGAGGAGGAATTTGATTACCTAGTGGTGCATCCGCATTTCTGATGTCATCAGTGATCCAAATATTGCACCACAACGTGTCAATTGGAGATGCGTAATTCTGTGGCCATGCATGACGGTGATAGGGTAGATACTCATCTGTCACGATTGTATATTGGCCTTGATAAGTCCCATGAACTCGAACTGGTCCACCCATAACATAAATAATAGTTGGTCCGGTGTCTTCATAGATTTCATCGGTTAATATGTAATCAGAAGTGTCTGGATAATCATAATGTGTAAATCCATGAGGGCCATTGATAGTCGGATCCATATACAAATCATCCCCGTTAATCACATTTTTTGCATGATAATTTGCCATTGCATCAATATAAGGTGTGCAGGTTCGTAGATCAAATAGTGATACACATTGAGAATCAGGATCAGAAACACCATCTAAATGAATCGGCCAGGGATATGGTATCTCAAAACCTGGAAAACCAGCAAGTTCATTCAGGTGAGGGGGCTTGAGAAACCACCATCGTTTGACCCGAAAACCGGATTCTGGCAGGAATTCGATATCTGTCATAATCAAGGTATCTCTCTGAGGATAAGAATGCATAAGAAACTCAGTTGAATCGAAAATATATCCATTACCACTGAGTGCCTCAGTTTTAAGCTCATCATAGCCATCCGGAGGAAATTTTATAGGCGGACGCTCGAGGGTAGATGGATTACCAAAATAAGTATAGTCAGGACTGCATCCATTTAATACGGGAGCCAAAGGATTTCCGCTAACCGGATCAATTGTTTTAAACAACGTCCCAAAAAATTCAGGACATGTCAAAGTGTTCATTCGAAAACGGAAATTACTTTGAGTTTCACCGTATAATAAAAACGCACCCATTTCTACAGATCGTCTGTCTCCGTAACTATTAAAAACAAATGGTCCCCCACCGGCGTCTTCATCATTACTTACATAAACGTATTTTGTAAATGATACATCATTTGAACGGATATGTCTTGAATTGGGAAATTGGATACTCCAGCGATCCAACCGGTCCATAAATGAAGTATTATTCATTTTTCGATCCATTGTCAATGCTTCCGTTTCGATGGATTCAAGATTGTCCCGAACAGTGAATTGACTATGTTCAATAGGCTCAAATTTTTCAATATCGACGGCCAGTTGTCCACTATTTATTGAAAAGGTGATAGTAAGAAAAATAGGGGTTAGTATTGGAATCAGAATTTTGTTCATGGTTTCTTCTCTTGAATGGAATATTGGTGCGTCAGAATTTTGCATATGAATAGCAAATGATGGAGGAAGAAATAAAGTAATAAATTGGTACTCATTGTATTTATTGTGAATATATTATTATTTCACACAATCGATATTAAGCATGAATCGGAATGAAAACAAAAGAAAATATAATTGGAATATTAGTATTGGAAAAAATACAGAGAGTCAAATTATAAAGGAGTAATTAGAGATAAAACTCAACCCACTTGCTATTCGTTTCTTTTCATCAGACGGTATTGAGATGTCGAATTAAAATTATGCTCTTAATTATTTTTAAATAAAATGATTAGCTTGATTTTGTAATTGTTATATAAAGTTCCTACCCACCCACGATCATATTTACAATTATCACGATATCCAAAACATTAATTGAATCATCTGAATTCAGATCCGCAGCACAAATCTGGTCTGGTGTAGGAGTTTGGAGACCTACAATAAAGTTAACAACGGATACAATATCCAGGACATTTGTGTATCCATCGAAATTTACATCACCATCTGCTATGCATTCTTCTTCCACTAACGGAGCACCCAATGTACCGTCGGTTCGAAGGCAGTGCGCACGGATATCCCCGGACTCTACCCATGTGATGAAAACGCATCCGGGACCTGGTATGATCGTGGCATCAGATTTCGAAACTCCAGACGTAGTTATTTGAATATTGTAAGGATTCCAGACCAATTCTCCTGATAGATTTAGCCGGAATGCAAACAGATCGCCCTGCATAGAACTTGTCTGCCGGATGTACACAGCAATGGCATCTTCATCCACAGAAGATGTTGCCAAGTCCAGATAACTGTACTGAGTGTTCAAAGCAACTGCAGGCAGACCATTATTTCCCCACTGCCTAGCGCCTTCCATTGATAACCGTTGTGCATAAATCCCATGTTGATTTTGTGCACCGTTTGCCTGTGTCCAAACTGCTGTCATTTCATGAGATTCCTGTGATACGGAGATGGTGGGGTTTGTTCTGAAATGATCAGATTGAGTTGATAGTTCGACCCCCTGTTCCCACATTATAACACCATCAGGATCAGTCCTTTGTGCGAATCCACTTTGACTATTGGTTGTCATGGCCGTCCACGCGGAATAACTTCCATTCGCTTGATCGGATTCCAATCGCTGATGCCAGTTTCCCATGGGGAAAGAAACCTGACCTGTTATCGGAGCGGGGACTGTCCAAAGAGTGCTGCCGCTACTATCATATTTTTGCGTAAGTATCTCACTTGTTGGAGACCAATAGGGACCAGTTTGCCGGATCCATCTAAGGAGGAGATTTCCGTCATCGGACATGATTGAAGTTGGATTCACTAAAGATGCGCCCGTATCGGAGATGATGATTCCATTTGGACCCCATGTTAACGTACCATCTGGAGTAATACGTTGGGCGTGAATGATTGAGAAATTTTCATCCCAGGATACCACAGTGCTATTATCGGGGAGAACGGTTACTCGGGGAGAAATATTTCCAGTACTATTGAAGGATAATTGGATACCGTCAACTCCCCAGAGAAAATCACCGTTGGGCGAAATTTTGTATGCAAATGCATTCCAGGAACCGGTTCGAGTGTCCACGAATGACAGGATTACATTTCCTTCAGAGTCAATTGCCAGATTCAGATGAAAGACGGCGATCCATGTTTCATTTGGGTGATTACTAACTAACAGACCATCGTCATTAAATTGAGCAATCCCTTCAGAATTTAACAATTGAAGATACACATGAAAATTGGAGTCATTTAGCCACGCGATGAATAAACTTCCGTCAGAAGAGGCAGCCATTTGGGGTTGAATTCCACTCCCCATTATGATGGGATTTTCAGGAGAGGAAGACCATTGTGAAAACAATGCTGTGATGGCAAGACATAAGTACAAATATTTTTTCATGATAACCTCTATTTTGGAGTTGGTTATGATTTCTAATCCAAAGAAAATCGTTTTTCTGATCGGAAGTTAGATATTCAGCCAGACATCCAAAAAGAAGTTTCTCAATTTGGGAAATTTATTATAAGGTAATTAAAGAAACAAAAACCCCGGAAAATTCCGGGGTTTATTGAAGCCAATACAAGGAGAAGATATTTTAAGTAAGCTTAACCGATAACTGTGATTTCATTTGCCTGATAGATCCATCCCTTTTCATTATCATAACTCCAAGTTTCAACTGAGTTTGAAGGAGTGATAGTGATTTCCGGAGCTTGATAGATCCATCCTTTTTGGTTATCGAATTGCCAGCATTCCTGAGTTTCAGTAACTGTACACTCAATGTTTTGCTTTTCTGAACCGGTAACAATAAAAAACAATCCGAAAACGATGATGATTGATAAAATTAAATTCCTTGACATGATGACTTCCTTTTTACAAAATTTTATTTAAAATAACAAATTCACTCAATAATAATCAATTCTTATGCCAAAACTGAAGGATCGTAAAATATTCTCTCAAAATAATAAAATAAATTCTTGTAAAACTAGTAATATCATAGTGATAAAATTTTCTCATATTTTAATAATTATTTTAAAACAACAACCTGAATTGATAATGATCAAGAATTATATCATAATTGTATGGCTGCATTATTCAATGATATAACACAGGATGCGACACCATTACTTCGAGTGTAATTTGATCAGAGTTTATTTGGTTATTTCTAATAATACACATCGGTTAATTCTAATCAAGACCAGTAAATTTACCCCCGGTTATTCCCTTTAAATCTGTCCGGGAGGCAGAGAAGGAAACTGGAATTAAATGCCTATTGAGCCCCCCGAAAAGACTTCTACCGGAATACATTATTGTTTTTTAACAATTAATTACGAGGAACCGGATGAAATCAATCAAATCCAAATTAATGGATGAGTTACGAATCAATCGAACACTCACCCGATTGTCACACGAGATTATTGAACAAAATCCTGATCTGTCAACAGTCGCTCTGGTGGGAATAAGAACCCGCGGCGAATTTCTGGCAAGACGGATACACTCAATGATCGCGGAGATTACCAACCAATCTCTTAAGCAGGGATTTCAGGATGTTACATTTTACCGAGATGACTTTCGTACAAATCTGGGATCGCCACAGGTGAAGTCTTCCGAAATACTGTTTAGCTTGGATGATGTTCATGTTATTCTTATTGACGATGTCCTTTACACCGGGCGAACTATCCGAGCTGCGATGGGTGAATTGTTCGACTTTGGCAGACCTGCTTCCATCCAACTTTGCGTACTTGTTGACCGCGGACATAGAGAGCTCCCAATCCGTGCAGATTACGTAGGAAAGAATTATCCAACTTCTTTGCAAGAACATATCCACGTTCATGTAAAAGAGGTAGACGGAGCTGATGAAGTCCTACTCATGGATTATTCAGAGGAGGTAAAATAATGGGTGCATTAAGCAGAAAGCATTTCCTCGACCTTGAACATGCGCCTGAAAAGGATATGCAAAAGATCATTGACACGGCTTACACATTCCGTGAGGTTTTGGACAGACCTATAAAAAAGGTACCGTCACTTACTGGTAAAAATGTAGTCAACCTTTTCTTTGAAAACTCCACTCGCACACGAATGTCATTTGAGTTGGCGGAAAAACGATTATCAGCAGATGTAACGAATTTTTCAGCGAGTTCATCAAGTCTGACCAAGGGAGAATCGCTAAAGGATACTATACAAAATATCCATGCAATGAAAATGGATGCGGTTATCATGAGACATCCTACGCCTGGGGCAGTCATGCAATTGACTCAATTCGTGGATGCCGTCGTGATCAATGCCGGTGATGGAACTCATGAGCACCCCACACAAGGGATGCTGGATATGATGAGCATACATGAGAAATTTGGGAAACTGAATGGTATAAAAGTAGGCATCATTGGAGACATCCTTCACAGTCGTGTGGCATTATCCAATATCTATGGACTGGTCAAAATGGGTGCAGAGGTCACTTTGTGCGGGCCTCCTCATTTGATACCTATAGGTGTGGAATCCCTTGGTGTTTCCATTGAATACAACGTAGATGCCATGATAGAATGGGCAGATGTAGTTAATGTATTGAGAATCCAAAAAGAACGCATGGGATTGGGAGTTATACCTTCAGTTCGGGAATACCGTCATCGGTTTGGGATTACTACCGAAAGATTAATAAGGCATAAAAAAGAAATTGTCATTATGCATCCCGGACCCATGAATCGCGGTGTTGAAATTGACAGCGCTGTTGCGGATGGAGAAAATGCGATTATTCTGAATCAGGTATTGAATGGATTGGCAGTACGAATGAGTATTCTATATTTATTATTAAGTCCCGGGGAGGAAAATTCATGAAACAAGATATAATTAAGGCTTCAAAGCTATTTCTGACCAATGGTACCATCATTGATCCAGCTACACGGAAAGAGTACAACGCCACAATTGCAATAGAAAATGGTAGAATAAAGGATGTGGGACAATTTGATGTTTCCACGGATTCAGGTCGAATTTTGGATTGTACAGGGAAAGTTATCACACAGGGATTTACAGATATTCATGCTCACTTCCGAGAGCCTGGCAGGGAAGATAAAGAAACTCTGGAGACAGGTTCCATGGCTGCGATGGCGGGAGGATTTTCAACCGTCTGCGTTATGCCCAATACAGATCCGGTGGTTGATTCACCAGAATCGATACGATTCATTTTGGATAAATCAGCTGGATTACCAGTAAAAATAAAACCTATAGGTGCCATCACAAAGGGACAAAAGGGGACACAGCTAGCCGAAATTGGCGATATGGTTGATTCAGGTGCAGTCGCGGTATCAGATGATGGCATCCCACTGATGAATGGTCAAATGATGAGATATGCGTTGGAATACTCCAGAATGCTGGGCATTCCTGTGATCAATCATGCTGAAGATGTCCATATTCGGAATGATGGTGTGATGAATGAAAGCGCTCTTTCTACCCGACTTGGACTTCCAGGGAATCCAAATATTTCTGAGTCCATAATGGTATATCGTGATCTGTCAATAGCAAAGTTTGTTCAAGGCAGAATCCATATTCCACATGTTTCCACGGCTCAAACCGTTAACTTGATCAGACAATTTAAAGACATGGGGGTTCGGGTAACCGCAGAAGTTACTCCGCATCACTTAGGATTAAGTGAAGACAAACTTACCTCATTTGATACACATGCAAAAGTTGCTCCACCATTACGCGGTAAAGACGATCGGGAAGCGCTAATTGAAGGATTAAGAGATGGAACTATCGATTGTATTGCCACAGATCATGCGCCACATACAATTGAGGAAAAGGAAGCAGATTTCGTTCTTGCTCCATGTGGAATGATTGGCTTGGAATCAGCTTTCGGCATGATTCATACGGTTTTGTCAGCACATGGGTTTTCTCTGATGGAAATCCTCTCCTTACTCAATAAAACACCGGGATCGGTAATGGGTTGGGAATTAGAAACCATTCAAAAAGGAAATAGCGCAAATTTGGTGATTTTGAATCCAGATCATAAATGGACATTTAGTGAACAAAATATTTATTCACGTTCTAAAAATTCGCCATTTGTAGGCATCGAATTTACCGGAAAGGTAGAAGCAACAATTATAGAGCAAAATTTATTGCAAATTGATTGATAGAAAACGAACGAAATAAGTAAAATATTTAAACAATAACTGTTGGTTTAAAATAGGTTCATTGAATAAGTTTACAGGCTTTTCTAAAATCAAATTTATAAAGTTAAATGCTCAAATGAGAACAGAATCAATTAAGAAAAAAGATATTACCAGAAGTTGGTATTTGGTGGACGCCGAAGGCAAGAACCTAGGTCGGCTTGCAAGTAAGGTGGCACAAATTATCCGTGGTAAACATAAACCCGATTACACTCCCAATCTTTCAATGGGCGATTTTGTTATCGTAGTCAATGCTGAAAAAATAAGCCTATCGGGCAAAAAAGAGTCAGCGAAAACGTATTGGCGACACTCAGGTTACCCGAGTGGTGATACAACAATCGGTTTTGTGCAGATGAAAGAAACCCATCCTGAAAGAATAATTGAAAAAGCAGTTAAGGGAATGTTACCCCATAACAAGCTGGGACATCAATTAAATGGTTCCCTCAAAGTTTATGCAGGACCAAATCATCCGCATGAGGCACAACAACCCCAAGTTTTGGAAGTATAAGGTAAAGGAATTTAATGTCAAAAACGACTGAATATTTTGCAACTGGCCGACGGAAATCCTCTGTAGCCAGAGTTCGATTCCACCCCGGTACAGGGAAGATTAACATTAATAACCGGGATATTGAAAATTACTTTGGGCGAGAAACCTCAAAGATGGTACTTAGACAACCCCTCGAATTAACTGATAATATGGGTAAATATGATATCCATTGCAGCGTCGAAGGTGGCGGTTCTACCGGACAGGCTGGAGCAATACGTCTTGGGATTGCCAGAGTATTGGAAAAAATAGACTCTGAATTGCGACCTGCACTGAAGAAAGCCGGAATGCTTACCCGTGATTCACGGGAGGTGGAACGGAAAAAATACGGGCAACCCGGCGCACGTAAACGATTTCAATTTTCAAAACGATAAAAAGTATAGCGAGTATGGACAATATTACAATAGAAGCGCTTGTGAATGCCGGCGTACATTTTGGGCATCCTACCAGCAAATGGCATCCTAATTTCAAACCTTATATAGCCATGAAGAAAAATGGCATCCACATTATCGACCTTGAACAGACTCAACGTCAATTGGAAAAAGCCAGCAAGGAAATTACCAAGTTGGTTCGCGACAATGGAACGATCCTGTTTGTTGGTACAAAAAAACAAGCCAAAGACGTCATCCAATTGGCAGCAGATCGTTGTGGAATGTTTTATGTGGTCGAGAGGTGGCTTGGTGGTACGCTCACTAATTTTTCTACCATCAAAAAAAGTATCAAACGATTACTGCTTCTGGAAAAAGAATCTTCTGAAATTTATACTAATCTCACAAAAAAAGAAATGGGATTACTGGAACGAGAAAGAATCAAACTTGGAGATCTGCATCGCGGAATTAAGGATATGAAATATCTTCCGAGTGCCATCTTTTTTGTCGATGGAATGAACGAATCTACTGCCATTAAAGAAGCAACACGACTTGGAATTCCTACATTTGGTATTGTTGACAGCAATACTGATCCTACTCCTATTGACTTTCCTATACCTGCGAATGATGATTCGCTGAAGTCTATCCATTTTGTCGTGAATTACATCGCAGATGTGATCATCGAAGGTCGTGGTGGCGTGGTTGAGAGCAAATCAGAAATATCTGTTAATGAATTGGAATCTATTAGAACTCAGTTGTTATCTGATAAATCAGCTGATGAAGGTTTAGACTCAATCGAGAGTGCCCCACCAGAACCGGTCCAAGCAGAAAATCCTGATGCTGACACGACAAAAGACGCTGGAGATGCTGAATAAGATGATTACCGCACAAGCCGTAAAAGAGTTACGTGAACGAACCGGCGCTGGAATGATGGATTGTAAGAGAGCCCTCGTTGAAGCGGATGGAAACATTGATCTGGCCATTGATAATTTGAGAAAAGCCGGAATTGCAAAAGCACAGAAAAAATCAGGAAGATCTGCTAATGATGGTGTGATTATGCATTACATACATCCCGGATCAAGGCTTGGAGTACTTGTTGAAGTGAATTGTGAAACTGATTTTGTTTCCAGAACAGAAAAATTCCAAGATTTTGCAAAAGATATTGCTATGCATATTGCTGCTGCCAATCCTACGGCAGTCTCTCGTGAAAATATTCCTTCTGATATCATTAATAAAGAAAAAGAAATCTTTGCTGAACAGGCAAAACAATCCGGGAAGCCCGATCACATTATTGAAAAGATTACAGTCGGAATGTTAGAAAAATTTTATTCTGAAAATGTTCTTACAGAACAAACATATGTTAAAGACCCTGACAAAACTATCAAAGACATTTTAACAGAAGCAATTTCCACATTTGGTGAAAATATCACCATCTCGCGCTTTGTTAGGTTTGAGTTAGGGGAATCAGCTAGTTCAACTCCACAAGAATAATATCGATAGATAAAATTCATGCCTAATTCTCCTTATCGCCGGATCTTACTCAAGATGAGTGGAGAAATTCTGGCAGGTGAGAAGGGATTCGGCATTGATGCCAAAATTCTCGCCGAATTAGCAGAAACCATCAAATATCTGTACTCCTATAACCTTGAAATCGGCATTGTCATTGGTGCAGGAAATATCTTCAGAGGACTCTCCGGTGCTGTAAGAGGTATTGATCGAGTTTCTGCAGATTATATGGGCATGATCGCAACAGTAATGAATTCTGTCGCTTTGCAATCTGCTTTAGAAAATTCCGGTTGTGATACACGTGTGATGTCTGCCATCACCATCTCTCAACTTGCCGAACCATACATTCGACGAAGAGCAAAACGCCATCTTGAAAAAGGCCGAATTGTCATCTTTGCAGGTGGAACCGGAAACCCTTATTTTACCACAGACACCGCTGCAGCACTTCGAGCTATCGAAATTGAAGCTGACATTGTAATTAAAGGCACGAAAGTCGATGGTGTCTATGATTCCGATCCTATGACCAATCCTGGTGCCAAAAAATTTGACAGTCTGACTTATAAAGAAGTTATTGAAAAAGACCTCCGCGTAATGGATATGACTGCTGTAACTTTGTGCAGGGAGAATAATCTCCCGATAATTGTTTTAGATATACTTAACCGGGATAACTTTCGGTTGATGATGGAAAGCAAAATAGTTGGAACTAAAATAATAAAAGGGTAGGTCATGATCAATGAACTCTTTATAGATGTCCTCTCAAAAATGGAAAAAACAGTTGAACACTACCAGCATGAAGTGGCATCAATCCGAACAAGTAGAGCGTCCGTTAATATTTTGGATATCGTAAAAGTAGATTATTATGGGTCTCTCACTCCGTTAAAAAATATGGCGCAGATAAGCGTTCCCGAACCACAGCAAATCACTATTCAACCCTATGATCCTACCAGTTTAAGGACTATTGAAAAAGCGATTATTGCCAGTGAACTGGGTTTAAATCCAAATAACGATGGGAATATCATCCGATTAACCATTCCGACGTTGACCGATGAACGGCGCAAAGATTTGGTAAAACTGGTTCATAATATTATCGAAGAAGGACGCGTCGGTATTCGAAATATCCGTCGAGATGCCAACGATCAATTGAAAAAGTTTAATAAGGATGAGGGATTATCAGATGATAATCTCAAACGTGCAATGGAAGATGTTCAGGAAATGACTGATAAGCATATTCTGCAATTGAACGAGCTTCAGAAAAAGAAAGAAGCTGAAATCTATGAATAAAGATTGCGGATGTAGTTCAATGGTAGAACGAAAGCTTCCCAAGCTTTAGACGAGGGTCCGATTCCCTTCATCCGCTCATATTACAAAGAGACTTCCTCCCGTGGTCTCTTTTTATTTTGTATCAACGTTATTCGATTCTTATGAGCCCAAAAGGGGCGAGTAATTCCTACCCGTCCAAAGACGGTGTTGGAACCTTCATCCGCTCCAAATATTTCCCCGTCGTGAACACTGTTTATTGACGGGGATTTTTTATTTTAGCCCAACCCATTCCTATATCTCAAAATGGACAAATGAGGACAAACGTGGACAAATGAGTACCAAAAGGGGATACCGATTTGGGGATACCGGAACAAAAGGGGCTTATGCGTATGGGATATTTAGGTGATCGTGCATCAGCCCTCCAAATTTTTTGAATCTATGAATCTGACAACCCTGCATTTATGGGGTTACTGAACCTCACTTTGTAAGCCGGGGTGGTTTCCCATCAGATTCACCATAAAACCTCCTCCAGACAGCCTACACGAAGCAGAATAGGCACTTCCACAGAGTAAACATTGCCTTCCTATGTAATCAGAAATTTCCAACGAGTTTTCAACCAAATTCGATCCCCACCGGGGGCAACCAAGGGGGGATGGGTCGCATAAATTATCTTGTTCATTCAATCTACGGACAATTTTATATTTTAAAATATTTTTTTCGGTAAAATCCATTTTCGGCAGTTATTATTTAATAGGACTATACCCTTACTATGTATAAATATTAGCTGATTCATTACAAAATTATTATAAGTTATAGAGATGAATAATCCATCTAATACCGTTGATTTAAAACGAGCAAAACTTTACCCGTAGGGAAACCTGTGGGTTATTACAAATATACCTGGAGAATAAAATGGTTAATAAATTCCATTCAATTTTTACTAAAATACTTTTACTAATATTTTTACAAATTGGTGCGTCTATCACCCCTGATCACTTGATATTTACTAAAATTGCTATATCCCCCGTCGGCGCAGAAATGGTGGTGATTGAGAATCCAACAAATACTAATATTGTTTTGAATGATTATTATATTACTGACGCTACTAATAATGAAGAGGGGAAATTATACTATAATCTGCCCACGGGAGATGATTTCTGGAGTGGGGGAGTCACTGACTTTATAGCTCGCTTTCCGCAGATGACACTGCTCGCTGGTGAATCTATTATCCTTAGTATGCATTCAGATGAGATCTATTCTGCCTATTATGAATACGACCCAGATCTGGCACTTTTTGGTGATATGCTTAATGCCATTGAAGGAGACACAACAATTTCAATTGGTCCCATTTTTAACAATATCGGCATGTTGAGCCAAGTTGAAATGTTGATTATGTTTTACTGGGACGGCACCAGTTCTGTTGTTCAAGATGTGGACTATTTTCTTTGGGGAAACATTAACCCGAACCTTGCGATTGATAAAACAGGTGTACCAGGCTATGCTGATGACACAGCAATTGAAGAGCAGACCTTCATGCCATTAATACAAAACAACATGATATATTTCCGATCGAATCTGGAAGAATATGAAGACGAAACCGTCAATGGCAATGGCATTACGGGTCATAATGAAACAAACGAAAATTTTCCTGAAGGCTGGCAGATTATTCCCAATCTGGGTGCTACTACACTAATTTCTGAAATCTTAACTGGCTTTTACGAAGTAGGGACTGATCTGACTATACAGGGATTAATAGTGGATTATGATAATCCCTTTAACGGTCCTCAAGTCATTACAATTGAGGATCCGGAAGGCTACAGATTGCCATTAATTATTTGGGATTGGGATGTACCTTCATCGGATATTAGTTATTTGATCGAAAATTATAACATCTCTGATATATTGATTCAGGTTTGGGGCGAATTAGATTATTATATCTCTTGGCAAATGATAATAAATTCCGAGACCGACATCCTTGTAATTGAAATGACGGGCTGTATAGATCCCAATGCAATTAATTATAATCCCAATGCAACTGAAGATGATGGCGGTTGTGAATATTATCCATTCGGTGACTTGAATCAGGACATGGTTCTTGATATACTTGATATTGTTAGAATGATCTATATCATCATGGGAGACCCACCAAGCGACTATGAACTGTGGGCAGGTGACACAAATGAGGACGGTGTTATTGATATTTTGGATATTGTCTGGACCGTGGATTGTATAATGGCTTACTGTTGGGAGGGGACATTAGGCTGTACCGACTCCGGAGCCAACAACTACGATCCCGAAGCCACGATTGACGATGGAAGTTGTGAATATGAGGAAGGTACTTGCATTGATATTGACAACAACATCTATGAAACCGTTATTATAAGTGATCAAGAATGGATGGCGGAAAACCTGAAAGTCACTCATTACCGGAATGGTGAGGAGATACCCACAGGTTACAGTGATTCTGAATGGCTAAATCTGAATACAGGTGCCTATGCGGTTTACCCGTGGGATTATGACGATGCATCTCAAAATACATGTGGAGGAGACTGCGCTGAAGTGTACGGTAACCTGTACAACTGGTATGCGGTGGATGATATCCGTGATATCTGTCCGGAAGGCTGGCATGTACCAAGCGACAACGAATTGACAGACTTAACGGACTATCTGGGAGGTAGTTCTGTTGCTGGTGGAAAAATGAAATCTACGGGTACCATTGAAAATGGAACTGGTTTATGGCATGCCCCAAACACCGGTGCAACCAACGAGAGTGGCTTTACTGCCCTTCCTGGTGGATACCGCCACGGCAACTATGGTTACTACGATAATATGGGCTACTACGTTTACTTATGGTCATCGACGGCAAACCCTAATCAATATGCCTAGCACTGGATCCTGTGGTACGGCAGTCCACATGTGAGCTGGCACTACGCCGATAAGCAAGACGGGTTTTCAGTCCGTTGTGTGAAAGATGCAGATTAGAAAATGAATATTCACCTTACAAATCATCGTTTACAACGAGCAACATATTATGCGTAGGGAAACCTTCGGATTTTTTTGTTTAATAAAAGAGAATTACATGAAGAATAGTATTATTTTAATAGTCTATATAATTAGCATTGGATTTACACAAAAAGCAGTAGAGAATAAAGCATACAATAGTAGTCCAAAAAATAATTCTGGCGCAGAATCATATTCAATTGAATTTGGAAGAAGTCTAAACAATAGCCCCTTATTGCGACCTACTCGCGATGGTTCAATGGCTGAATATGTGTACTTTACCGATGACGAAAAAGCTGGCGGCGCTCCTTTTGTATTTAATAGTCCGGGTGAACGCAGGGCAGTCATTTTTGGTGGTTATGATGTCTTCAGTTATGGAAACGTCCAAAGTAATTCATTTTTAGTTATGAGTGATTTTGGGTGTCCAACTTTTTTAAGTACAGTATTCGTTACGATAGATCCTGAAACCGGTGAACCGCTTTACCCAATGATGGGAAATTGTCAGGAAGGGCAGGTCTTTCAGGGTGACCCTCCATTGCTTGAAGTACCCCCTGTTATCTTTCCACCGGATGGGTATGCGATAGTAAAAGATTCTGCTGACTATATTTACGATTCCACTGAATTATTTAAATATAATTCCTCGTTTCATAGGGATACACTAATCATGACAGATATTGAATTTCTTCCAAATTCAAGTTTTCAGGTAAAACGGTGGTGGTTTTTAAAACCCCCACATTTGAATGAAGATGCAAATTTAGGTGGCGCAGAATTACCAAATCCTACTTCTCCTTACTTAGACGGCGTGTCTATTTCGAATTGGGATTCATTATGCACTTCTATGAGTGATCTTAGAACTTGTACGCCCTATATCGAAGCAATGGCTGATTATCATGCAAAATATGTGGTAAATGGCAACGACATGTATATGAACCCAACAGTTAACGGTCCTCATGGATTTGCACATTATGATTATCCTCAAATATCTGATAATCTATTGTCTGATGAGATTGAATTCGTAAACGAACCTAAAGTGATATATGTCCAAGGTGGACCCGTTCGAGTTCATGGCATTTACAGTGGTCAATATACAATCGTTACAGATGAGTATCAACCCTATCACCGGCATGCATGGCCACAAAATAATGCCTCTCCAATTGACACGCTGTGGTGCAATATTTGGATCACTGATAATCTGCGTAATGCTGACGCAGCCATTGGGAACCAATCTCCTCCCCAACCCGATGAACAATGTGAAGGCGGTAGCAATAATCGGATGGGACTCATTTCAGGTGCAAATGTCATCATAGCAAATACGTTTGCAAATGGAGCACATAATTCCTCAAATGGATCAGATGTTATCATTCATGCTGCTATCATGGCATTAAATGAATCGTTTACCGTTCAATACTGGCAGAATACCACATTCGCATATTGGGATAATCCACCACCAAAAGGCGATGGATTGAGTTTGGGTATATTTGGCTCATTGACTGCAGCTGATAATAGAGGTACTATATATCTCTCTGGTGGAATCGTGCAAAAATATCGAGGTTATGTAATTCGTAATTCCCCTGGACCTTATGAGGTTGATGTGGGTTATGCGAAAAACTATAATTTCGATGGAAATAATGCTTGTTCTCCTCCACCGTTTTTTCCGGAGACTAATTTTGTTGATATTGCCGGCTGCACCGATGCACAAGCCTCAAATTATGAACCAGATGCTATCATTGATGACGGAAGTTGTATTTATGGAATGTTGGGAGACCTGAACCAAGACAACCAATTGAATGTACTGGATATTGTTATTACAGTGAACATTATAATGGAAGATATCATTCCTGATGAATTCCAATTGTGGGCTGCTGACTCGAATGAGGATGATTCAATTAACGTACTGGATATTGTCGGGGTTGTACAATGTATTATCACCTTCTGCTGGGATAACGGCGAAGACACCTGCATTGACATCG
>FLOH01000176.1_pt1 | contig 178117 bp, 172 predicted proteins | sample 756751 | NCBI WGS metagenome assembly FLOH01 (sample SAMEA4026879, study PRJEB14308) | marine metagenome | biome: coastal water; material: water | depth 74 m | reverse complement strand
TACGCTTGCATCTTGAGGAGTCACAAGAAGTAATGGTGTATGATTCCAGTATGCAGTTTTAATAGGTGTAACAAGACCAGTAATTCCTGGACCATTTTGCGCAATAACCATAGTCATTTTTCCTGTTGCTCTTGTATAGCCATCAGCAATTAATCCGCCATTTGTTTCGTGAGCAACATCCCAGAAAGTTATTCCAGCTTCAGGAAATAAATGTGAAATAGGCATAAATGATGAGCCAATAATTCCAAACGCGTGCTCAATTCCATGCATTTGTAAAACTTTTACAAACGATTCTTCAGTTGTCATTTTTGCCATAACGTCTCCTTTAGATTAGATTAAATTAGATTAAATTTTGAGATTTAAAATATATTTTTAGATCTACTAAATAAATAATGTATTCAGTAAACAATTGCAAATAGTAAATCTTACATTTTTTCTAAAAGTGCTTTTAATTTAGCTTTGCTCTCAAGACCAAGGCCTACAAATTTAGGAAAGGTAACGTAACTATTCTCGACAGTAGAATTGTCTGGAAATCCACCGAATGGTTGGAATAAATTTGGGTAAATTTCATTGCCACCTAAACTCAAACCGGCAGCAATATTGCAAGATAACTGGTGGCCCCCATGTGGAATAATTCGGCTAGGACTCCAACCATAATCTTTCATCATGTTTAAAGTTTTCAAATATTCAACCAGTCCATAACTCAATGAACAATCAAACTGTAGCCAATCTTTGTCTTTTCTCATTCCGCCATAGCGAATTAAATTTCTTGCGTCTTGCATGGAAAAAAGATTTTCTCCCGTTGCAATCGAATTTTTGTACTGCTCACAAAGTTTTTTGTTCAGCTCAAAATCTAATGGGTCTCCTGCCTCCTCATACCATTTCAACTGATAAGGCTCCAAAGCTTTTGCGTAATCTATAGCCGTTTGCAGATTAAATCTTCCATTGGCGTCCACACATAAATTATTCCCCTCACCAACAATTTTTAAAACAGCTTCAATTCTTTTTAAATCTTCAGATAAAGACGCTCCTCCAATTTTCATTTTAACCGTGGTAAAGCCTTGGTCGATATAACTTTTCATTTCCTCTTGAAGCATTGGAATATCTTTGCCAGGATAATAATAACCACCTGCGGCATAGACAAAAATTTTATTACTGTATTGCTTGTTTCCATATTTATGCGCTAGAACTTCATATAAGGGCTTCTGCTCTAACTTTGCTACCAAATCCCAAATTGCCATATCCAATGTGCCTACCGCTGTAGATCTTTCTCCATGACCTCCCGGCTTTTCATTGTGCATCATTAGGTTCCAAATTTTTTCAGGGCTAAAATTAGTGCCCTCTTCATTAAGAAGGTTTTTGGAATTTGCTTCTTGTATTCTTGGTATAAATCTTTTTTTTAATAATTCACTAACCGCATATCTTCCGTTGGAGTGAAAACCATACCCAATTACTTGCTCTCCATTGATTTTCTGATCGGTTTTGATTGCTACCAAACTGCAATCCATTTTAGAAAAATCTATATAAGCATTTTTTATTGCTGAACTAATAGGAACAATTTGCTCAACTATTTCGGTAATTTTCATGGATTGTATTAATATCGTTTAATGCCCAAACCACAATCCTTCCGGCAGAGGAACTTGTAATAAATTTTTAAAACCAAAATATAACAAAAGAACAAAAATTGTTCCTGCGGTCATAAAAAAAATCTTTTGTTTAATAGTGGTTTTGTTTTCACAGTTAATCAAAACTAATAAGTTAAAAGCAATTAAGCTTGTAATAATAAAACCAGACCTTTCTAAAAAATAAATCCAGCCAAAAAATACAATAACTAATAAAATAATTTTTAACTTCAAAACTGAATCGTTGTGAATTTTAATTTCTAACTTAAAAGATCTCACTAATAGCAAAATTGATAAAAAAACCAAAATAGTACCAATGGCTAATGGAAAAACAGCAGCAAAATCACTTAGTGTAGTTGCGTCTAAATAAACAAGACCAGATAAAATAAAAAAAACAATAGAAGATATAAATGAAATTTTATCTTTAATCATTTATCAATACCTTTTTCTTAAAAAACTTTTCTTTTAATGTTGGATAAAACAATCCAACTAAAATCATAAATATAATAGCAATAGAAATGGGTCTTCCAAAATAATTGGCAAATATTGCATCTTGGGCATTTCCAATAATATATGCTTGAACAAACCCCTGTTCTGCAATGCCTCCGAGCACTAAACCCAAAACAATGGGTGATGCTTTAAATCCTGCTCGATTAAGAACCCATCCAATCAAACCAAAAAAGAACATGAAATAAACATTTAAAATACTATTTTCAATCGAATAACTGCCAATAATCGTTAAAAAAATAATTGAAGGAATTAATACTTCTTTAGGAACTTTAATAATAAATTTATAAGCATAGCGACCCATCAATAAGCCTAGTGGCAACATAATAAGAGTTGCTAAAGCTAATCCAAAAATGAAGGTGTAAACAATATCCGATTGCTGTGTAAACAAGGTATTTCCTGTTTTAATTCCCTGTATTAACAGGGCCCCCAATATGACTGCATCTGGTGGTGTTCCTGGAATTCCTAAACACAAAGTTGGAATAAATCCTCCTCCAACAGTTGCGTTGTTTGCGGTTTCTGAAGCCACCAATCCTTCTGGTTCTCCTTTGCCAAAATTATCTTTATTTTTAGAAGTCCGTTTAGCTTCTCCATAAGAAACAATACTAGCAATACTGCCTCCCGCTCCAGGAAGAATACCTATGAAAGTTCCAATCAAGGCTCCTCTGACTGTTGCAAATTTATTTTTAGTCATAATAGAAAAAGATTCTACTAGTCGCAGACTTTTGGGTGTTTCCGATTCATTTAAGTGCTTTCCTTTTAGACTGGTTAAATCCAAAATAACCGGGATACAAAATAGTCCTATCATGGCACTAACAATTTCTATTCCACTATTTAAAAAACTAATATTGCCAGTTAATCTCATGTCTCCACCAACAACTGAGACGCCAATCATTGATAACAATAATCCTAAACAAGCTCCTATTAATGATTTTATGTTGTCTCCTTCTGCTAAAGTAGAAATTAAAGTAAGGCCTAACATTGCAAGCCAAAAATATTCTGTTGGACCAAATGCCAATGAGATACTTGCAAGAGGTGGCGCAAATAAAGCCAAGCATATCACTCCAACCATGCCTCCCACAAAAGATGACATGCAACTTACAGACATCGCTAAATCACCATCTCCTTTTTTAGCCATGGCGTATCCGTCAAAAGTTGTTGCAACTGCGGATGGGGTTCCGGGTGTATTAATCAAAATTGCCGACCAAGACCCTCCAAAAATTGCTCCTGTGTAGATTGCTCCCAATACAATTAGAGCAGAAGATGGATTTAAAGAAAAAGTAAATGGAACTAAAACAGCAACAGCCATTGTTGCTGAAAGCCCTGGCAAGGCACCAATAATGATGCCCGCCATAACTCCTAGAAATGCTAAGCTTACATTAAGCAAACTTAGTGCGGACAAAAAATCCGCTAGTAGATTTGTCATCTCAATAATGAGCTTATTATTTAATTAAGCCCAAAGTTTTAGCTATAGACTCGTTTATTTTTTTTTGCTCTGCCATAAACTTGCCTACCTGATCATGACCAATGTTTACAATCACGTATCCACTTGCTTCCATAGTTTTAACAAAGTTTTTATCAGCATTAATTTTCATTAATCTGTCTGAAAGTTTTTTCTTTGTAGCTAGAGACGCTGATTTAGGAAGCGCATATCCTCTGTAAGCTCCTGAAACAATGTTATAACCTAGTTCTTTAAATGTAGGAACGTCTGGAAATGCAGGAAGTCTTTTCTCAGAAGCAACTGCAAGCATTCTAACTTGCGTTCCTTGCTTTGAAGCAACTGTTGAATAGCCAGCTGATCCTTCCACTTGTTTTCCTAACAATGCCTGAACTGCAGCCCCTGTTCCCTTGAAAGGAACGTACGTAGCTTTAATTCCAGCTTTTTCTAACTGAATAACCAAAAGATGATTTGCAGAATAAGTTCCAGATCCTGACAAAGTTAATTTTCCAGGATTTTTCTTAGCAAATGCCGCTAGGTCTTTAAAAGTTTTATGCGGGCTAGAAGCTTCTACAAGAATAGCATCTGGCGTGTAGTGAAAAAAAGTAAATACATTTAAGTCACTAGTTTTGTAACCAGCTTTATTTTTATTGGCTATTGGTTGCATAATAATATGTGGAAGGTTTACACCCATGATTAAACTTCCATCATTTTTTTCAGAGTTTAGTGCTTGCCACGCAACTGAACCGCCACCGCCTGGCTTATACTGAATCACCATATCTTCACTAAACATTTCTTTGTAATATTTTTGCTGCAATCGAGCAGTAACATCGGACTCTCCTCCTGGTCCAAATGGAATAATATTATTTACTTGAGCATTAGCTGAAGCTATGCCCATAACCAAAATAACCGAACTTACGATTAATTTGTTTATTATAGATTTTAATTTGATCATTTAGATCTCCCCTTGTTAGTTAGTTGAATGAAGTAATTACTATGCTTGCAGAGCTCGAGTCAATTAGAATTGAGTAAATAACTATATTTAAAAATAAATTAAACGATTGATTATCCGTATTCTTTTTGGGTTGATAAAACTAATTTGTCTAGAAGGTTGATTATTTTTTTTTCATCCGGGGCAGAGAAGTGCTTTAAAATTTTTCTTCTCCTTAAACTTGTAAAGCTCTCTATTTTTTTAAAAATATTCTTGCCTTTATCAGTTAAGACAAGAATATTGCTTCTTTTATCTTTTGGCGCCTTAATTTTTTTTATTAAATCCTTTTTTTCTAGACTTTTTGAAATTCTGCTCACCAATCCTGGGTCAATCCAGTGAACAGAGGTTATCTCACTTAATGTAGTTTCTCCTCCAAGTTGTCCCATAATGTTGATTGTGGTTATTTCAGAATAACCAAGGCCCTCTGAAGCAAAAAATTTGGTAGATTGAGATTTATAGAGGGAAAAAAGTTTATTAATTTTATACACAAAAGAAGATTTAACTTTTTTTAAATATTTTTGTTTTGGTGTGATTATTTTATTTGACATGTCAAATACATTGAAATACATATCTTGGTATATGTCAAATACAGATTTTATAGTTCACGATAAAGAAGACAGCGTAGGCGTTGTTGTGGTTGAAAATACTCCAGAAAACCAAGAATGTACTGGTTGGGTGATGGAAGATGACAGCACTATCAAAATAAAAGCAAATGTAAAAATTCCTTTAGGGCATAAAATTGCTCTTAAAGATTTTAAAACAGGAGATACAATTATTAAATATGGATATGATATAGGCAAAGTTGTAGCCGATATAAAAAAAGGCGACCACGTTCATGTTCACAACGTAAAAACAAAGAAATGGTAAAAAAATAATTATGGCACTTCCAAAAACGTTTCAAGGATATAGAAGAGAAAATAAAAGAGTAGGAATTAGAAATCACGTAATTATCTTACCAGTGGATGATATTTCTAATGCTTGTGCGGAAGCAGTAGCAAACAATATAAAAGGAACTGTTGCCATTCCTCATTCTTACGGAAGATTGCAGTTCGGTGCAGATTTAGAACTTTTTTTCAGAACGATTATTGGAACAGGAAAAAACCCGAATGTAGCAGCGGTTGTAGTTATTGGTATTGAACCTAAATGGACACAAAAAGTTGTTGATGCAATTGCAGTAACTGGAAAACCAGTTGAAGGTTTTTACATCGAACGTCATGGCGATATAGAAACAACCATGAGAGCTTCTAGAAAAGCCAAAGAATTTTTGCAGTGGGCTAGCGAAAAAAATCGAGAAGAATGTCCTATTAGTGATTTGTGGATTTCTACTAAATGCGGAGAATCAGACACAACATCCGGACTTGCATCTTGTCCTACTGTTGGCAATATGTTTGACAAATTAGATAGTAGCAATGTTCATATGTGTTTTGGAGAAACTTCTGAAATTACAGGAGCAGAAACAGTTTGTGAAGCAAGAGCCAAAAATCCAGAGGTTGGGAAAAAATTCATGAAAACTTGGAATGCGTATAACGATTTCATTCTGGAAAATAAAACAGACGATTTATCAGACAGCCAGCCTACAGCTGGAAATATTGCGGGTGGTTTAACTACGATCGAAGAAAAAGCATTTGGCAATATGCAAAAAATTGGAAAAACAATTAAATATATTGATGTATTGGAACCTGCAGAAGAGCCGTCTAAAGGGGGTGGCTTGTACTTTATGGACACATCATCTGCCGCCGCAGAATGTGTAACCTTACAGGCAGCCGCTGGTTTTGTTGTTCATTTGTTTCCAACAGGACAAGGAAATATCATTGGAAATCCTATTGAACCAGTAATTAAGTTGACTGCGAATCCATTAACAGCAAGGACAATGAGCGAGCATATTGATTTAGATGTGTCCGCAATTCTTAGAAGAGAAATGAATATGGATCAAGCTGGTGATGCTTTGATTAATGAAACCATGAAAGTAGCTAATGGTCGAATTACATCTGCTGAAGCTCTAGGTCATAAAGAATTTGTAATTACCAAGCTATACCGAAGCGCGTAGTTCTTTTAGAAGTTAATTTTATTCTCTAATGCAAAAACTCTTAATTACAGAGATTATGGACGATGAAGAGGTCCAAAAGTTAAAATTAAAATTTGATACTATTTACGATCAAGATCTTTTTAAAAACGAAGAAAAAATAATACAATTAATTCCCGAAATAGATGCGCTGATAGTACGAAATAACACATTAGTCAGCGAAGCAATCATTCGTGCTGCAAAAAATTTAAAAGTGATCGGTAGGCTTGGTGTTGGCCTTAATAATATTAGAGTGGACTTGTGCAAAGAAAGAAATATTAAAATTATTCCTGCGACTGGTGCCAATACAATTTCTGTTGCAGAGTACGTTATTTCTTTTATGCTCGTTTTATCAAGAAAAGTATTTTTTTCTTCGGGTGAAGTTATCTCGGGCGACTGGCCAAGAGCTAAATTAATGAATGGTCGCGAATTGTATAATCAAACTTTGGGCATTGTTGGATTTGGTAGCATTGGTAGATCCGTATCTGCAAGAGCCAAAAGTTTTGGTATGAATATTGTAAGTTACGATCCCTTTGTACAATCTCTAGAACCAGAATTTTCCTATGTGCAAATGAAGTCTTTGAGCAACCTTTTACAAGAAAGCGATATTGTTTCTTTGCATGTTCCTTTAAATTCAGACACAGAAAATCTTATAAATGAAAGCAAGATACAATTAATGAAACAAGGAGCTATTTTGATCAACACATCACGAGGAGAAATACTTGATGAAAATGCTGTGATTCAAGGATTGCAATCCGGGCATCTAGGTGGTGCAGCATTAGATGTGTTTCAAAAAGAACCGCTAACACAAGAAGAGGGTCAAAAATTTAAAAATGTTCCTAATTTATTATGTACGCCTCATATTTCTGGTCTAGCAGAACAAGGAAATAAAAGAGTGAGTTACTTAATTGCAAATTCAGTTATAAAACACTTTAGCTTATGAAACTAAAATACTCGAAATTATTAAAATACGTAGAAAAAATCTTTGTTGGACACAACTTGTCTAAGTCACATGCAAAAATATCTGCGAAATATCTTGTCGATGCAGATTTTAGCGGGGTGAACACGCATGGACTAGCTCGCGTTTCTATGTACTGCATGAGAATAAAAAATAAATTAATCAATCCAAAGCCTAAAATTAAAATTAAAAAAATTAGTCCAAGTATTTTTCACATGGATGCTGATAACAGTGTTGGCATGGTAGCTGCTGACGCAGCCATAGATTTGCTTATTCAAAACACAAAAAAAAATGGGATTGTTTTAGTGGGAGTAAAAAATAGTGGCCATTACGGAATGTCCGGACTCTTTGCTGAAAAAGCTGCAAAAAAAGGGTTGGTGATTTGGTGCTATACCAACGCACCTCCTTTTATACCTCCACACGGAACTATAAAGCCACTTTTTGGAACTAACCCAATATGCTTTGCTTGTCCAACAGAAAAAATTGGAAAACCTTTTGTTTTGGATATGTCGACCTCTTCTACTAATAGAGGCAAGCTACAATATGCACTTAAAGTTGGAAAACAATTAGAGCCTGGTATGGCCTTTGATAAAGATGGAAATCCAACGATTGATCCTACCAAAGCACTTAATGGTGGAATGATTGCGCCAATGTCTACTTACAAAGGTTCTGGTCTTGCTTGGATGATTGATATTATTTCAGGAGTAATGACAGGTGCAAATCACAGTGGAAAAGTAAAAGATCCTTACAATGACTTAACTGGACCGCAAAATGTAGGTCACATGTTCCTTGCTTTTAGAGCAGATGTATTTTTAGGAAAAAACTATAAAAAAAGAATCAAAGAAAATATCTCTATAATAAAAAAGTTACCTAAGAAAAAAGGAGTTGATAACATCTATTATCCCGGAGAAAATAAAAAAAATATTAAAGATAAAAATATAAAAACAGGAATAATAGTAGATGCAAAAATTTTAGAGGAACTTGACAAAACCGCAAAAGAAATTGGTTTTACAATCACAGTTTAATTAAACATTTATTCTTGGATAAATCCTTTTTCTAATAGTTCGCTAACTGAGTATCTGCCATTAGAATGAAAACCATAACCAACTACTTGCTCTCTATTGATTTTCTGATCGGTTTTTATTACTACTAAGTTGCAATCTATTTTGGAAAAATATGTATAAGTATTTTTTATTGCTGAACTAATGGGCGCAACTTGTTCTATAATTTCTATAATATTCATAATCTTAAGCTAAGTGAAAGATTTGTTGTATTTTAAGTAAAGAATGTAAGTCAATATCTTGAAATAAGCATCTTAATCGATATGTTCAGCTATCTATGAGATCTGCTTATCCCTTCTTCTTTTGCTTATTTCTTTTTATAGGTGTGGCTCATGCTGAAAATTCAGTTAAGGTTATTGATGGAGATACCATTCACATAGGTTCAAAAAAATATAGATTCTCAGGGATTGATACGCCTGAAATGAAGCAAACTTGCAAAAAAGATAATCAAATAGTTGTGTGTGGGGTCATTGCAAGAGACGCGTTGGTAAAAAAAATTAACAAACAGCAAGTTAACTGCAAAGAAGAAGAGGTAGATCGCTATAAGCGAATAGTTGCTGAATGCTTTGTCGGCAATGAAAGTTTATCAAAATACTTAGTGAGAAATGGTCATGCCGTTGCTTACCGAAAATATTCTATGAAATTTGTGGAAGATGAAGACTATGCAAAACAAAATAAACTTGGACTTTGGTCGATGAATTTTGATTACCCTTGGGACTATAGAGCTAAATTAAGATCTAAAGAAACTTCTGCGAAATCCGGTCAAAAATAATTGCGATCAATACAATACCAACTCCACCAACAAAAGCTTGACCAATATCTAGTCGTCCCAAACCTACGTATACGGTAAGGCCAAGACCTCCCGCTCCAATTAAAGCTGCAATCACTGCCATAGATAGAGACAACATTAGCGTTTGATTTACACCAGCCATAATAGTTTTTAATGCTAGTGGTAATTCAATTTTATAAAGAATGAGCCACTTGTTGCAGCCTAATGCTTTTGCAGCGCTGACAAATCTTTGTTCCACTTGTCTCAATCCAAGATTGGTTAATCGTATAACAGGTGCAATAGAAAATATAATAATAGCAATTACTCCAGGGGTTATTCCAATTCCAAATAACATCACCACAGGAATTAAATAAACAAAACTTGGTATGGTTTGCATCACGTCTAATATGGGCCTTAATATTTTTTCAAATATTTTACTTCGAGAAGCAAGAATTCCCACAGGAATTCCAATAGCTGAACAAAACAATACGGCTGTAATAATCATCGCCATAGTAGTCATGGTTTCTTCCCAAATATCTACTAGATCAATAAAAACTAAACTAATAAAAGTAAATATCGCAAATCTAATTCCGTTCGTTTTAAAAGCTGCAAAGACAAAAAATAAAATGACCACTGGAAGTGGAACTATATTTAAAAAATAATCTAAGCCATTCAAAACATTATCGATGGGAATAGAGATTTTTTTAAAGAGTGGTCGTTGATTAAACAACCACTCTTTAGCATATTTCTCTACCCATTCCGATACCGGAATATAAGCGTAGTGTGAGGGATTAAAAATGTTCAAGGAAACTATTTCGTAGCCGTAATCCAGCTATCGAATGTTTTTTGATTTTTTTTAACCCAAGCCTTAGCGTGTGCCTGAACTTGTCGATCACTTTTTTCACCTTTATTCATTTGCATATTTTGCGCTGCAATGTCTGCTAATGGAATAGAGGCTACTTCTAGTAGTTTTTCTACTTTTGGATTGTTTTTCAAAAATGCAACATTAGCCACTGGGCGAATATCGTCTGCTCCAAAACCTAAATTGATCGCAGGTTTCGTTGCATTATCCACTTCAGTTACTGTTGTTTTTGAGTAAGGAACTTCAATCCAAACTACATCTTTTCCAAGTTTGAATGCTCCTACTGTCCAGTTCGGTGTCCAAGTATAAAATAGAATAGATTTTCCATTTTTATATCTTGCTAAAGCATCTGCCATAGAAGCAGAGTATTCTGCTTGAATAGGATTAATAAATTCACCAAGTTTCAATTCAGCAAAATGTTTAGTAATCTGCTTTTCACAACCCCATCCTGGAGGACACGCAACCATATCTGCTTTGCCATCATTATTGGCATCGAATTGCTTAGCGTGTTTTTTAATATCTAGTACGCTCTTAATATTTAAGCGATCTGCTGTTTTTTTATCTACCAAATAACCCTGTAGACCACCTTTTTTCATTACATAGCCAACTGGTTTTACTTTACCTTTGGTTTCTGCAAGATATGTATCATGAGTTGCGAACCAACCGTTCACCCACAAATCTACATCTCCCTGAGCTGCTGCCACGTAAAAAATGGAGGGCTTGATTGCTTTTAATTTTTTGATTTTGTAACCTATTTTTTCTAAGGCTAATTTGTAAACCTCTGCTTGGAAATACCCTGTATCCCAATTTGCTTTGGCCATTTTGATTTCTTTTGCTTGAGCCAGTGTTGATCCAAATAGTAATATGGATAAACAAATGAGTGCTCTTAGTGTTTTCACTGTGTTCCTTCCGTTGTATTTTGGTTAATGATTCTTAATTTTAACACGTATGCGCAGTTAATGTAACCGCAATACAACCAGAAAGTATGTTTTAGCACATCTTGTGTTTAATTTTTTTTAAATGGAAGATATGTACATTTTTTTGATTTATTTTTTTTGTTAGTTAAAAACTAGGATGACGACCTATTTTAATTAGGGGGTCATTGATCGTACCCTAGCTGCTGTTAGCTCAATCCAAATTAAGACACAATCCTTTAAGCTGTAAAAAAATTCGTGAGCAAATCCGAGCTCGATTGAAAAGCACTAGCCATTAAGTTGTACGGGAAAATTTATTTAAGCAATATCTTCACCACAATTGAACCAAGATCTGAAATTAAATCTGTCTTGTTTTAACTTAAACAAAGAAAAATAAATGAAAAAAATGACAGCTCTAATGCTAGTACTAGCATTAAACCTTGGAAGCATCGCCTATGCTGCTGAGGAAATTTCTAAAGACCAATATATTGAAAAAGCAGTTGCTTCTGGAATGGATTCTGGAGCTGCCGAAGATAAATTTTCTGAACTTGATAAAGATCAAGATGGAAAATTAAGCACTGACGAGCAAAAATAATCGTCTAATTTTATTAACTGCGGGGTAACCTGTTCCCCGCAGTCAAACATTAAACACTTCAAAAAATTATAGACAGCAAATCGACTTTACTGTTTACTATTTGTACATGCGTTTTTGTATTATCGTCATAAGCTTTATTGTTTCTCTTAGCTCTTATGCAAACGCTGTCACCCTTACTAAAATTTTAGAAGAAGCCAATCAATACACCGTCAAAATTCAAAACTCTATTGAGAAACCTTATGTTGAAGATGGATACGCAGGAAGAGGAACTGGATTTTTAGTCGATAAAGCAAATGGATTAATTCTTACCAATGCTCATGTATCTGGATCTTCCCCTGCCATTAATGAAATTAATTTTAAAAATAGAAAACCAGTATCAGCCAAACAAGTATATATCGATCCTGAATTAGATCTTGCGATTATTAAAGTAGATCCTAGTTTAATTCCCAAAAATGCTAAAGAAGCACAGTTAGATTGCTCCGGCAATTATCAACAAGGAGAAGATGTGGTAGCTTTTGGTCATCCCTACTCCAAGGATTTTACTTTAACCAGAGGAATTATTTCTAGTATCCGCTATGAAAAATTAGCTATGTTTGAATCCATTCAAACTGATGCTCCGATTAATCCTGGAAATTCTGGAGGTCCTTTAATTAATATTAGTACGGGAAAAATTATTGGTATTTCTAGTTTTGGTCTAAAAAATACTCAGGGCTTAAATTTTGCGCTACCTGCCCATCACATCTGTACCATTGTAAAATTATTTCAAGAAGGCAAAGACCCTTCACCTTTAAACTTTAATGTTTTATTTGCATCCAATGACAACTTGGGCAGCTATCTAAAAGTATCGATGATTTTATCGAAAAAGAATATTTTAAAGCCTGGTGACATTATTATTAAAGCTAACGGTGTTGCTGTGAAAAATCCTACGGCTCTTGTTACGGCGACTAGAGGAAATAATGCGGTCAAACTTGAAGTTGTCAGGGAAGGTAAAATCAAAAAGCTAAATACGACCTTACAACCCAAAGGTTCTTTAACCAAAAGAGTAGGGATTGTTGTTTCTGATGCATTAATTGCAAATAAATTTACCGCCACTTACTCTGGTGTTTCCGAAGAAGTTTATAATCCTAATCATAATCTAGTAGTGCAAAGCGTCGAAGCTGGAATTGCTAAAGGTGTATTAAAAGAACGAGATATTATTATATCCATTGACGGCAAAATGATTGCTGATGTGATTGAGCTTGAAAAATATTTAAAAGACAAAAAAAGCGTAGAACTCATTTTACGCAGTGTGTCTAATTTCAATAACAAAAGCATCTTTTACGATCGTTTTGAAACATTAAAAATAGAAGATGTTCAGTTGTTAAAATTTAACTAGCCTAGGCTTCTTGGTCCCGCCTCTTATAATTAAAGTATCCAATCAATCCTAGTAACATAAATGCAAATGGATAAACAATTCCTTTGTCAGGGCGGTCTGGGTTTCTTGTCTTCAATTCGTCTATAATATCGCCTATTTCGATACCTAATTTTTTAGCAATTCCGTTCCACTTCAAGGTATCCACAATTAATTTGCCTTCTTTATTAATCACATCAACACCCATTTCTTTAATGGTAAAGAACTTGCTAAACTGACCTTCTTTTAATTCAAATAACTTATATCTAGGACCATAATTAGTTTCTCTTGTGACTTTTAATCTAATGGTTTCATCTGGTTTAAAAGTTGCATCCTGAATATTTTCTGCTGTTAATTTTTTTTCATTAAATTCTGGATAGAATTGATCGATAATAAATCCAGGTCTAAACAAAGCCATGGCAATAGCTAAAAAAACAATAATTTCATACCAGCGCATACGGCTAACGAACCAACCTTGCAAAGCTGCCGAAAACACCAAGATAGCTACTAGGGAGGTGATAATAACTGTGGCTCCATGAAACCAACTTTCTATCCCAATAAATAAAAGCTCATGATTAAAAATAAAAACAATCGGTAAAATTCCTGTTCTTAAACTATACCAAAATGCTTGAACTCCGGTTCTGATAGGATCGGCTCCTGAAATAGCTGCTGCCGCATAAGATGCTAAGCCAACAGGTGGGGTCACATCTGCCATCAGACCAAAATAAAACACATACATATGAACAGCGACTAAAGGGAAAATATATCCAGAGGCATTACCAACCTCAACAACTACATTGACCATTAATGTTGCCACTACTAAATAATTTGCGGTAGTAGGTAATCCCATTCCCAAAACAATACACAAGAAAGCGGTCAGAGCCAGCAAGGTCACCACATTGCCTCCTGAGATGGCTTCAACAATGAGGATTAGACTATTACTTAAACCTGTTGAGGATACAGCGCCGACAATAATTCCAGCAGAAGCAACTGCAATAGCAACTGCGGTCATGTTCACTGCACCTTTTTCAAAGCCAGTAAGTACGTAATTGAAAGAAACTTTCAAAGCATCAACTAAAGAGTGACCATTTTTTTTTGCTTCGAATAATTCTTTAAGAACAATGACACCAATTAATGCAAAGATAGAATAAAAAATAGAAGAAGTGGCAGTCCAATGTTCAACTAGAAGCAAATAAATTAAAACAAAAATAGGAATTAAATAATGAACTCCTTTTCGAAAAGTTTTTCCTAAAGGTGGAATTTCACTTTCCGGAAGACCTTTAATATTTAATTTCATCGACTCTAAATGAGAAATATAAAAAAGAGCAATATAAGAAATAAGAGCAGGCAAGATTGCATGAATAACTACTTGCGTATAAGAAATGCCAAGTAGTTCTGCCATAATAAATGCGGCGGCACCCATGATAGGTGGCATTAGTTGTCCATCCACTGATGCAGCAACTTCTATTGCTCCAGCTTTGACTGCGGTCATTCCTGTTTTTTTCATAATAGGAATAGTAAAGGTTCCGGTGGTGACGGTATTGGCAACAGAAGACCCAGAAATCATGCCAATTAATCCCGAAGAAAGAATAGCAGCTTTTGCTGGACCTCCCCTCATCCTACCCACCAAAGCAAAAGATAAATTTAAAAAATACTTACCTCCTCCAGCAGCATCCAAAATGGATCCAAATAAAACAAATAGAAAAATAAAACTAACAGAAACGCTAATGGGTATGCCAAAAATAGCCTCTCCACCTAACCAATGATAGCCCACTAATCGTTTAATAGATAAGCCTGGGTGAGAAATTAACTCTGGCATAATTCTTCCAAAAATAGAAAATAAAATAAAAACTAAAGAAATAATAACTAAGGGCAAACCAATCACTCTTCGTGTTGCCTCTAGCAACAACAGGATTCCGACAGTTCCGAGAATTACCTCATAAGGAATCTCAAAACCAAACAAAAGAATATTCGCCATCACGCCTTGGCGCTTTACTAGACCGTCGTATTGAAACACTAAATATAGCGTTGCAATCAAGCTCAAACCAACAAAAATATAATCAAGAATTTTAATATTTTGCGTTTGTTTTGATTTGGTTGCTGGATACAATAAAAAACATAACGTCATAGCAAAAGCCAAATGAATTGCTCTTGCAGGAACATCGATCAATTGACCAAAATTAAAAATAAAAGGAAAAGGACTGGCAAACCACAACTGAAACATTGTCCAGCTAATAGCAATGATAGCGACTAGTTTTAAATTCCAACCCGACAACCTTCTTTTGTTAGCGCTCTCTTCGTCGAATTGCTCTAAATAATCTGGTTTATTTTTTTCTGTAGTGGAGGTCATAAAAATAGAAAAAAAAAAGGCCCAGAAAAACTGGGCCTTTTAATTTAAAACGTTACTTACATTAAGCCTTTTTCTTTATAGTATTTGATTGCTCCAGGATGAAGCGGTGCTGACAAACCATCTTTGATCATTTTTTTTGGATCAAGATTTGCAAAAGCTGGATGTTGTTTTTTGAAATCTTCTAGATTTTCAAAAACAGTTTTTACCAGGCTGTAGACCATGTCATTAGATACTTTGGCACTTGTTAGTACAGAAGCCATCACACCAAAAGTAGTCACATCTTTATCAGATGTTTTGTATGTACCTTTTGGAATTGTAGCAAATGCATAGTAAGGTTCTTTTTTTACCATGTCTTTCACTACTGAATCGGTTAAGTTTACAATGTATGCACCACAACCATCTGCTGCTTGTGCAACACCTGCATTAGGAACACCTACCGTATAACCAAATGCATCGATCTTACCGTCACAAAGTGCTCCGGCTTGTTCTGAAGAAGTTAGTTCAGAAGTAGATCCGAAAAAACCTTTAGTTGCTTTATGTTTTTCCATTAAAACTTCAAAAGTTCCTCTTTGACCAGAACCTGGGTTTCCGATGTTAACTTTTTTTCCTTTCAAAGAATTCCAGTCTTTAATTCCTGATCCTTTTCTCGCAATAATTTGGAAAGGCTCTGGATGAGCTGAGAATACAGATCTCAAATCTTTGAATGGTTTAACTTTGTCAGGTTTGGTTCCGTTATAAGCATGATAACCCCAGTCTGACTGAGCCACACCAAATTGAAATTCACCTTGTTGGATTTGACCGATATTGTAAGTCGATCCTCCAGTAGACGGTGCTGCACAACGATACGCTGTCTGAGCTCCACCTTTTCTACCATGGTCAGAAGATTGTATCTTCGCAACCATTTTGCAAATAGCACTACCAACTTGGAAATATACTCCAGTGGCTCCGCCTGTTCCAATAGTCATAAATTCAGCAGACTTAGCAGTCACTGAAAATGGCAAACTCAAAGCTAAAATACTTAAAGCACCAACTACGGAAGATATTAGTTTTTTCATAATGTCCCCTTTTGTGTTATTGTTTATTTGAAGCTTAAGGTACAAATTACCAGCCTAAAGGACAACCCTTTACTTGTTAGACCAGTCGGTGATTTTTTGAATTCCTTCGATAATTTTAGGCGCATATAACACTAGATCTTTATCTTCTAACTGTGTTTTGGTATAAGAATATTCAAGAAATTTTTTTCCATCAAAGTCTACAAAACCAAGTCTGAATAGTAATTTACTTTTATCAAATCCAAAATCAGAACCTGGAAGAACTGCAACTCCGGTTTCTTCCAGCAAGACCTTGCAAAGCTCTTCTGAGGATTTAAATCTGTGTGGTAACAATTTAGTGAAATCCGGCATGATATAAAAGCCACCTTCTGGTTGGGCTACTTCGATATTGTTAGTCTTTAATTTTTTATAACAATAGTCTCCTATCAATTGTAAAATTCTTCTTGAGTGGTCTAAATATTTGCTCTGGTCTGATTCATAGGCACTAACAGCTGCATACTGAACTGGAGCAGAAGCAGCACTGTAGGTTTCGCTTGCCAGTACCTGCATGGTTTGGTTCAAAGCCGACAACGAATCTGGTATTGCAAAAAAACCTAATCGCCATCCACCGGCGCCACACCATTTGCTTAATCCATTGCTAATAATGGTTTTTTCAGGGTAGTACTTGGCTATAGATTCGTACTGATCTGAAAAATTCAGGTCGGAGTAAATTTCATCAGACAAAACAATAACATTATTTTTTTTAAAAATTTCAGCTAGATCTTGTAAATTTTTAGCATTGGTTCCAGATGGGTTGTTAGGAGTGTTTAGAATAATAATTTTATGCTTGGTGGTAACAAGACTTAAGACTTTTTCCATTTCTTCTGTTGTTACGTGCCAATTATTTTCTATTTTAGTTTGTACCCAATGAACTTTATTTTTAGAGATAATAGCTTGTGGGTCATACGATACCCAGCTGGGAGCAGGTAAAATAATATCTCCTTCAAAGGCTAGCTGAAGTAAAAACATTAACTGTTTAGTTCCCGGACCAACAAAAATACTATCTGTGCTAAAATGCTTTAGTCCTTTTTGTTCTAATGTTTTTGCAATAGCTTGACGTAATGGGGCCAATCCATTCACAGGCAAATAATCTTTTTGAAAAGCATTTTTTTTTAACTCCTCAACAATATTCTGAGGAACAGGAAATGGTGATTGGCCAAAACCAAATTTGTAAATTTTTCTTCCTTCTTGTTCCATTTTTTTGCTTTGCTCATTAATAAGCAAGGTGGAAGATGGCTGGAGATTGGATAGGTATTCCTTAATAAACATTATTAACAAAATAATTACACCCTAAAACATCGAAATGAAACTTTATTTATTTTTATTGCTAGATGATTGGTTGCTCCGCTAAATTTTTTTTCAACCTCTAGGAGTGTTTTTTATATAAGTAAAAAAACTATAAATTGATACTATCCCAATCATTAAAAATTATGCCAACTAATCTAAAAAAAAATTCGAAACAGTTCTTGGTTGTTCTATTTTCTACCCTCTCTATGCCACTAATCATTAGTATATTGCATTCATGATGGATGATTTTTTATGGAAAGCCAGTGAAGATAAAATCAATCAATCTAATATATTTAAATTTTGCCAATACTTAGATAAAAAAAATATTCTACCTCTTACCAAAAATTATGCCGAACTTTGGAAATGGTCGGTTGGATCTCTGGATGTTTTTTGGTCCGCTTTTTGGGATTTTTCAAATATACAAGGAACCAAAGGGAAGAAAATCTACAACAAAGATTCTATTTTTTATGAGAGTCGTTTCTTTTCAGATGCCAAGCTAAATTTTGCTAAAAATCTTTTGGTTAAAAAAAATAATGAAACTGCAATTCATTTTAGGGGAGAAAATGGGTACGAAAAATCTATTACTTGGAATAATCTTTATAATAATGTTTGTAAATTATCCCATTGTCTACAATCTCTGGGTTTACACAAAAATGACCGTGTAGCAGCCTATGTTCCTAATAGTATTGAAGCTATTACGGGGCTATTAGCGACTTCTAAGAATGGCTATATCTGGTCTTCCTGCTCTCCTGATTTTGGAATTCAGGGAGTAGTTGATCGTTTCTTGCAAATACAGCCAAAAATATTAATTACCTGCGATTACTATTTCTATAATGGGAAAAAAATATCTCTCTTAGATAGGATAGATTCTATTCTTGAAAAAATACCCTCTATACAGAAAGTTATTATCTATTCTTATGAAGACAATAAAACATTTCCTGATAATTATTTATCGCTAGAAGATATTTTTTTAAACAGCCCATTAGACGAGACATTTGAAGAATTTGATTTCAATCAGCCTTTATATATTTTGTATTCCAGTGGAACTACGGGGGTGCCTAAGTGCATTGTGCATGGGGCTGGCGGATCGTTAATTCAACAAAAAAAAGAGTTGCTTCTTCACTGCGATATAAAAAATAATGATAATATTTTTTATTTTACAACAACTGGTTGGATGATGTGGAATTGGCTGGTTGCCGGCTTGTCTTGCGGAGCAAGTATTAAATTATATGATGGCTCACCTTTTTATCCTAGCAAGGATACTTTGTTTCAATATTGCGAACAGCATGAATTTTCCTTATTTGGATTGAATGCCAAATACATTGATTTCTTAAAGAAAGAAAAATTCTCAGCAGAAAATTATAATCTCGATAAATTAAAAATCATAACATCCACTGGCTCGCCGCTTGTTAAGGAGAGTTTTGAATACGTCTACCAAAACATTAAACAGGATGTTCATTTGTCTTCCATTAGCGGTGGAACAGATGTGGTGGGATGCTTGGTTATGGGTAATATTTTGGACAAAGTATATGCTGGAGAAATTCAAGGCCCAGCTTTAGCTATTGATGTTGCTATTTTTGATGATAATGGAAATGAAATTACTAATCAGGAAAAAGGTGAGCTTGTAGTGAAGCAGCCTTTTCCCTCTATGCCAGTAGGATTTTGGAATGATGAACAAAGAAAAAAAATGAAGGCAGCTTATTTTGAAAAATATCCTAATGTTTGGCACCACAGCGATTACATTCAAAGAACTATTAATCATGGTTTTATTATTTATGGAAGATCGGATGCTACCTTAAAACCTGGAGGTGTTAGAATTGGAACGGCAGAGATTTATCGACAAGTTGAGTTATTTGATGAAGTTTTGGAATCTGTCGTTATTGGTCAAGATTACGATAATGATGTGAGAATTGTTCTTTTCTTAAAAATGAATGGCAAAGCCTTACTGACTTCAGAATTAATTCAAAAAATAAAATCAACTATTAGAATTAACTGTTCTCCTAGACACGTTCCTGCAATCGTACTTGAATGTCCGGATGTTCCAAGAACTAAAAGTGGAAAAATTGTTGAAATTGCAGTTAAAACTATTGTTCATGGAAAAAAAATAAACAACTTAGAATCTATTGCTAATCCAGAAAGCTTAAGTTTTTTTCAAAATTTAAAGGAACTAAAGTAGGTTATCGTTCAACACAAAGAGCAATACCCATGCCACCGCCGATACATAAAGTAGCCAAACCTTTGTGAGCATCTCTTTTGATCATCTCATGAATTAAAGTCACCAGTATTCGAGTACCAGAGGCGCCGATTGGATGCCCGAGAGCAATAGCACCACCATTGATATTTACTTTTTCCTCCGGAATAGAAAGGGTTTTGATAACAGCAATACTTTGTGCAGCAAAAGCTTCGTTGATCTCAAAAAGATCAATGTCATTTATGGACCAGCCTGCAAGATCTAATGCTTTTTTTACCGAAGGTATTGGACCAGTGCCCATTAATGCAGGATCTACACCGCAACTTGCCCAAGATTTGATTGTAACCAGCTCCTTTAAACCTCTTTTTTTGGCTTCTTGGGTGGACATTAGGGTGACTGCTGCTGCCCCGTCATTAATACCAGATGAATTTCCAGCTGTAACCGTTCCTTCTTTTGCAAAAGCTAGCTTTAATCTAGATAATGCTTCTAGATTAATTCCTTCTCTAGGATGCTCATCTTTACTAAAATTTATTTCTGCATTTTGAGATTTAATTTGAAAAGCAACTATCTCGTCCTTAAATCTATTTTCCTGTTGGGCCTTAAGCGCTTTGTGCTGAGACATTAAAGCAAAATTGTCCTGCTCTTTTCTAGTAACTTGAAATTTATTTGCAACATTCTCAGCTGTGATACCCATGTGGCAATCATTAAACGCATCCCACAAGCCATCCTTGATCATTGTGTCGACAATTGCCGAATCCCCAATTTTTTTTCCATCTCTTAAATGAATAGAGTGTGGAGCTAGTGACATATTTTCTTGTCCGCCCGCAATAATTATATTCGCGTCTCCTATTGCTATACTTTGAAATCCAGAAACAACAGAACGAATACCAGAACCGCAAACTTGATTAATTGTATAGGCAGGTTTTTCTTTAGGAATTCCAGATTTGATGGCAGCTTGCCTAGCAGGGTTTTGCCCAGCCCCTCCCGTTAACACCTGACCCATAATAACTTCGTCTATATCTTCATTTTTTAATCTAGATCTTTTGATCGATTCGGAGATAACAGCAGCACCCAGTTCGTGGGCAGGGACGTTTTTTAATGATTTTCCCAAAGAGCCAATAGCGGTTCTTGTTGCTGATGTGATCACTACTGAATTTGTCATGATATGAATATACAGACTTAATAAGATTAATAGCAATATTTAATTTTTAAGTGCTTTTTTGCAGTATTAAAACAAATAATAATATTGATGAATGATAAAAAGTAGTAAAAATATTAATGATTGTGCTCGTCTTTTAAATCTTTTTTAATATCTTCGTGATCTCCAGCCACAATATGGTGTTTTGATTTAACAATATATTTATCGAGAATAGGAATTAAAGATAAAGGAATTATACCGCCGAGAACAATTCCAAGTGTTGCTGATTTTAAATCCGGATCTAACATCGAAGCAATGAAGTCAGCAATCACGTGAGCAATAACAACTCCAAAAATTCCAGCAATGTAACCGTTGGATGAAATTTTTAACAAACGGTTGATACTCCAACCTGAATAAAAGCCAATCAAGGGTATAATGGTATGAACTAAGCCAAATACAAATCCACGAAATAAATCTATTTCTTGTAAAAAATGTAAAAACTCAGGTAGTTGGTGCGAATGTTCCATTAAGCACAACCTCTGCAAATCGTTGAAACTTCTACTTCATAATTAGAAAAAGAATATTTTTTTAAAGTAATTTTTTTTAATATATTAGTAAACAATTCTGATTTAAGCTCTTCCGTATCTCCACACTTTTTGCATATGGCAATTGCAGGATTATGCTCTTTATGGTGGTTATGATTACAAAGTAGAAAAGTTTTGTTTTGATTTGATTTATGAACAGTACCTTTCTCCATCAAATCGTTTAATGCTCTATACACGGTCATAGGCTGAACTTTTTTCTTTTTATTGAACAACTCTAAAATAGCATAGGCAGTTAACGACTGATCTGATTGCTTAATGATGTTTAAAACCATATCTGAATTTTTCATATGTGATGTTATAACATAACATTTTAGAAATAGTCAATAGATCCTAAGTAGCTTTTTGGTAGCTATAATTTCTAGTGTTTATGAAAATATTGAGAAACTAGATAGTTTTCATATCGATGACAAAACGATATTTCACATCGCTTTTTAGCATACGCTCAAATGCGGTGTTGATGTACTTCATAGGGATAGTCTCGATGTCAGAGACGATTTTATGTTTAGCACAAAAATCTAACATTTCTTGGGTCTCTTTAACTCCACCGATTAAAGATCCTACTAACTGTCTGCGTTTTAATACTAAATTAGCAGGATTAGTAGCAGGATGCGGAGAATTGGGAACTCCCACCAAACACATCGTACCATCTCTTTTTAATAGATTTAAATATTGATCAATATCGTGAGGCGCAGCAACCGTGTCTAAAATAAAATCAAAAGTTAAAGCGTGTTTAGCCATATCTTTAGCATTATTAGAAACTATCACTTCTTTCGCTCCTAATTTTTTTGCATCCGCTGATTTATTTTTAGAAGTAGTGAAGACCACCACATGTGCTTTCATTGCTTTGGCAATTTTTACCGCCATATGCCCTAGCCCACCTAGACCAACTACTCCGACTTTTTGTCCAGCTGTTACTTTCCATCTTTTTAAAGGTGAGTAGGTAGTAATTCCAGCACATAGTAACGGAGCTACTGCAGCTAAATTTAATTTTTTAGAGATTTGTAAAACAAATTTTTGACTGACCACAATCGCATCTGCGTAACCACCGTAAGTTACTTCTTTGGTTTTTGGATTTTGACTGTTGTAAGTGTAAGAGACGCCATTACAGAATTGTTCTAGGTGATCTTTGCAATCTTTACAGTTACCACAAGAATCTACCATGCAACCTACTCCCACATAGTCACCTACTTTAAATTTTTTTACACTCTTGCCTGTTTTTACAACCTGACCAACTATCTCATGACCTGGAACCATAGGAAACATCGAGTGACCCCATTCGTTACGAGCTTGATGGATGTCGGTATGACAAATGCCACAATACATAATTTTAATTTGAACATCGTTAGTTCCCGGCTCTCTTCTTTGAATGGTAAATGCTTGTAATGGTTTTTTAGGATCTAGTGCTGCAAAAGATTTTGTAGGAAACATAAGGGTAAATAATCAATTTATTGGTTAAAAAGTCAATCTAACAAAAATTATACCACGATCAAAGCTAATTAATGGTGGTAATAAAATTTTATTTCAGTAATTGAACTTTGTGGTCGCTTACTTTATATTGTTAAAAGCAATAAAAACTATTCTTAAAGAATAGATAAAAAAAAATAAAAATCTAAACAATTAATATATAGAATCACTTCATGATAAATAAAATATCTCAAATGCTAACAGACGCAGCCAATATTCTATTTGACGATACCAAAAACGATCTAAGAGCCCTTCCAAAAACAGTGCGACTCCAGTTGTTAATCGTATTGAGTGGCGTATGGTCTACTGCTTTTAGTTTGTGGATTTTTACTAATGTATTTTTTGTAACAGGATGGGTGATTACTCTCATATCTCACTTGTTAGTTATTTTTGCAGCGTATTACACGTTCAAACAATTTCATAACGCTAAAGAATTTAGAATAAATTCGCAATATCACACAACGACTAGATCTAGACAAAATCTTTGGATTGCAGGTAAAAAAATAGAACTACCTAAAAATGATCCAGGTGGCGAGCACGAGTAAAATCATATCCACTATTACTTAAGAGATTAGTTACTTTTCTTAATAAAATTTATAATACTTTTTTCTAGCGTAGCACTGATGACGAGCGTTCCTTGCTCATTGGGATGAATGCCATCACTTTGATTAAGATCAGGTTGCATCGCAACTCCTTCTAATAAAAAGGGAATAAGCGGTAATTTGTATTGAGCAGATAAGGATGGATAAATCTGATCAAAGTTTTTTTTATAATCTGCTCCATGAGTTGTCGGAGCCAACATTCCAGCCAAGATTACTTTAATATTTTTAGCTTGTGCAGCTTGAATAATATTGTCTAAATTATTTTTTGTTTCTTTAGGATTGATACCTCGCAACATATCATTAGCGCCCAATCCTAAAACCAATAAATTAATATTAGGTTCTTCCAAAGTCCACTTCACTCTATTCCATCCACCCGAAGAAGTGCTTCCAGAAACACTGCCGTTAACAATTTTAATATTATAACCCTTTGTTTGCAGGTTGTTTTCAAGGACCGTTGATAACTGCTGTTCTTTTGGCAAGCCGTATCCGGCCATCAAACTATCTCCCACTAACACTACTTTTTCTTGTGCTGAGGCTGTTATGCTCACTAGACACAGTAGCATAATTTTAATAATTAAACTTTTATTCATGTCCACTCTTCTTAAATTAAAAAAGGTCAATCTTAAATACCAAACAGGAAAAGAAGTCATAAAAGTTTTACAAAACATTAGTATTGAAACCAAAACTAAAGAAACCATCTCTATTGTAGGAGAAAGTGGCTCTGGAAAAACCAGTCTGATCATGCTGATTGCAGGATTAGAGAAGGCAACTTCAGGAAAGATCTTTTTTCAAGATCGGGACATTGCCAAATTAAAGGAAGATGAGGTCTCAGAGATTAGACGAAAACATATAGGAATTATTTTTCAGTCTTTTTATTTAATTCCAAACTATACAGCTTTAGAAAATGTTGCCCTCACTTTAGAATTAAACAAATTTACCAAACCTAATGAACGAGCCAAAGAATTGTTAGATCGTTTTGGTCTCAAGCATCGCTTGCATAATTTGCCTAGTCAATTATCGGGTGGAGAACAACAACGAGTTGCCATTGCACGCGCTATTGCAATGAAACCAGAATTAATTTTAGCAGACGAACCAACTGGAAACTTGGATAGTGATAACTCGGTAATGATTGCGGATATTTTATTTAAATATGTCAAAGAAGAAGGCTCTTCTTTAATTATAGTGACCCACGATCCTAAACTAGCCAACCGAGCAAAAAGAAAAATTAAAATTAAAGATGGGAACATTGCTTAAATCCACAGAGCTAGGCTTAATTGTTACATATGCTCTAAGAGATTTGGGCAGAAACTATAAAAAGATTTCTAGTATTGTGATTACTCTTTTTATTAGCTTATTCGTCTTAAGTTCTATTTTAACTATTGAACAAAGTTTAAAAAAAGAACTAAACGATAACTCGAGAGCCTTACTCGGAGGAGATCTTGAAATTGATTACAATAGAATTCCAGGCAATCTAACTTTAGTAAATAAAGTAAAAGAATTTGCAACCATCTCCCAGATGGTGGAGTTTAGCACGATGATCTCCACTAACTATAAAGACAACAACCAATCTTTATTTACCAGAATTAAAACCGTAGATGAGCTCTATCCTTTGTATGGAGAGGTTGTGTATGAGCCACCAGGAGCGTTAAAAAGAATTCACCAGGAACAAAATACTATTTTAGTAAACGAAAACATTTACAAAACCTTACAACTACAAGTGAATGATAAGATCAAAGTTCAAGATCAGCTCTTTACTGTAGTAGGCATGATCAAGTCCGTTCCTGATGTTAGTGGCTTTGTCGCTTTTGGTGATTTTGCTTTAGCAGGCAAACAAACCTTGGAATTGTTGCAATTAAACAATTTAGGAAGCTTCTTAAACCATGAATACAAAGTTCGTTTTCCAGAAGGAGCCAATATTCAAGAAATGAGAACTAGAGTTCAAGTATTGTTTAAAGAAGATAGAAAAGTAATTTTAAAATACCCAGAAAATTCAGCTAGTGGATTAAAGAGAGTAATCAATAACTTTTCTCAGTTTCTATCCTTAGTTTCTATTAGTGCGATGCTGATTGCTGGCATAGGAATTGCTAATACCCTGCTCTCTTTTATCAATCAAAACAACATGTCTATTGCTGTGAGAAAAGCTCTTGGCTTTAACTCACTCCATATCAAGGCAATTTACTATTTACAGTTACTTATTTTATTAAGCATCGTTAGCATTTGTGCTTATGGGTTAAGCTTTTTACTAGTTCCTCTTGCAGATGGTTATTTATCTTCTAGTTTGGGACTTAACATTAAGCCTGTTTTTTCTTTTACTAATTTTTCTAAAATATTTTTAGTGGGTCTCCTGGTATTAATTATTTTTTCTATTCCTACCATTAATGCCATCGATCAAGTTAAGGCTTCCAATCTATTTAGAAATGTATTTCAAAATTTACAGTTTTTTTATACCAAAACATCTATTGCGGTAAGTTTATGCCTATTGGCACTGCTTATCCTGCTATTTACCTTAGGTTCGGCAAGACCCCTTTATAGCTTGGGTTACTTTCTGGCTTTCTTTGTTTGTTTGATAGTTTTTTTCTTATTATCAAAGCTTATTATTTATTTATTAAAAATGTTAAAAAACACTTCTAATATTTCTTTAAAAGTATCGGTTAAGAATATCACTCAAACCAAAAGCATTACTCCCATTACCATTATGTCTTTAGGCTTAGGCGTAACTTTGCTTTTAACCTTAGCTTTAGTGGGTACTAATTTTAAAAGAGAAATAGCAAAATCTATTCCTGATATTGCGCCAGATTATTTTTTCCTAGGAATCCAAAATGGCGAAAAAGATAAGTTTACAAATGCTATTGTTACGATGGATCCGAATGTTACTTTGGAAATAGTTCCTATTGTTTCTTCTGCAATTTCTAAAATCAATGGAGTGGATCCTACTTCCTATATTACCGCTGAGAATGATAGTTATTGGGTGATTGGTAGAGAACGACGTTCCTCTTGGGTCGACGAACCTCCCAAAGACAATCCTATCCTCCAAGGGAAGTGGTGGGATCTTAACCAGCCAAAGCAGTTACAGATTTCTTTAGATGGAAAAGTTGCAAAAGATCTCGGAATAAAACTGGGAGATATTTTTACTCTTAATATTTATGGAAGAGATATTGAAGGCAGCGTTGTTAACTTTAGAGATGTCGATTATCGAGACCTCAGTATTAATTTTGCTATGTTATTTAACCCTCAATTTGCACAAAATATTCCACATGAATATTTAGCAACTGCCAAATTTAAAGACCCCAACCAATTCAATGAAGCAACGATGCTGAAGGTCTTACCTAGTCTCTCCATGATCAAAATTGCTGATTACCTAACCAAAGTAACTGATATATTAAACAAAATATTCATTGCGGTTATTCTTATCTCAGCGATTACTATTATTATTGGGCTAATTGTAATCTCAAGTGCCATCATGGTTCAAGGGAAAGTAAAAGAATTCCAAAATTTAGTCTTTAAGATTTTAGGTTTTTCCAAAAGAGAAGTGGTCATGTCTTCTATTATTGAGTTTGTAATTATTTTTTTATCGGTCATATTAATTTCTGTATTCTTTGCAACGATTGGTTCTAGATTTGTCATTCAAACTATTTTTAATTTAGTTTGGCTATTTGATTTGAAAGTATTATGTTATCTTGGAGGTTCTATTGGATTGGTTACTTTGATCCTTATTATGCTAACTAATTTAAAATATTTAAATCCTAAGGTTTATCCTTTAATTAGAAATCAATAGTTAAGCTTTTTGCTTGTTTGTAATCTTTAATCTTATTAGCGTTTTTAAAAAAGCTTACTTTCTTGTTGGTGTAGCCTCCTTGCTTTAGACAGAAATCAATTTTAGAATTTTGTGCCGCATGATAATCATGTTCGCTATCCCCGACAAACAAGGCATCCTTGTTGCTCATCTTAAATATCTTCACTACATTATTTAATACACTTGGATGGGGTTTTTTAAATTTAAAAGTGTCACCTCCTGCTACAAAATCAAAATATTGTTTCAAATCAGATTTTTGCAATACAATTTTAGTAAGCTTTTCTAGCTTATTGGAGCATACTGCTAACTTGTAGTTTTTTTGTAATTTTTTTAATAAGTTTTTAATACCAGGATAAGGTTTCGACTTTACATAAACATTTTTTTTATAATAAGAAAAAAAATAATGATACATTTTTTGTTTTTGCTGATTGTTTGCCTTCACTTTTTGCATGGCTAACGATTTTATAATATTGCCCATAATTCCTTGGCCAATAATGCTCTTTACTTCTTTATAGCTAATAGTCTGATAACCAAATTTTTGCAATGTCAGGTTATTGGCTATCAAAATATCTGACTGGGAATCAATCAGGGTTCCATCCAAATCAAATATGATTAGCTTCTTTTTTTTTATATCCATTATAAAAAATTAATTTTTTTTGAATCTAAAAAAATAGTTATTTTTTCTTTTGGTTGATAAATTTTTTTATCCACCTCGTGCATGGTATCTAAAACTAAAGAATGATTTTTGATATTCACAACATATCTTACAATGTTGCCAAGAAATTCTTGATTTTCAACTGTACCCTCAAACTCTTCCAATGAATTACTTTTATTCTCTAAGTATAAATTTTGAGGTCTTAACAAAACGGAAGTTCCTTTTGCATCTTTACCAATGTCCTTAATCACCATTCCGTTCTTGCTCGTAAAGACAGAGTTTTGAAACACACCTTCTATGACATTAGTTGTTCCAAGAAAATTAGCTACAAATGCATTGGTTGGATTATTATACAAGTCTACGGGTCTGCCCATTTGCTGAACTACTCCTTCATTAAAAATAGCTAAATTGGTGGACATGGCATTCGCTTCTTCTTGGTCATGGGTAACAAAGATCGTTGTAATATCTAGCTTATGATGGAGTTCTAACAATTCTTTTCTCATTTGCACCCTTAGCTTGGCGTCTAAGTTAGAAAGTGGCTCATCAAGAAGCAAAACTTTTGGCTTCACAACTAAGGTTCTGGCAAGCGCAACTCTTTGCTGTTGTCCTCCGGATAGCTGATAAGGATACCTTTGGCTCAATCCCTTCAAGTCTACTAACTCCAAAACTTCGGCAACTTTTATTTTTATTTCTTTACTATCAATTTTTTTTTCTTCTAAACCAAAACTAATATTTTTATAAACAGTCATGTGCGGCCACAAAGCATAGTTTTGAAAAACCATTCCAACATCTCGTTCCCACGGATTCAAATCACTAACCTCCTGACCTCCAATAAAAACTTCTCCTGATTGTGATTTTTCAAACCCAGCAATCAACCGTAACAAGGTAGTCTTGCCACATCCAGAAGGTCCTAAAAAAGTATAAAAATCTTTATTGTTAATATTGAGATTAATGTTTTTTAAAACATGATTTGAGCCATAAGACACATTAATGTTTTTTATTTCAATTATTGAATCACTCATTAGTCTATCTTAGCCTCCATTCCTCTTTGCTTGTAGTTTTTTTCTATAATTAATTGAGAAAGATATGTTCCTGCAGCTACAATCAAAACTCCAATTACGCCAAAGCCAGCTCCAGGCCCTCTTCCTGCAGCGGTTTGCATGTAGGAATAAATTGCATAAGCCAAAGGTGCATCTGTTTCTGTGGATACTAACATAATGGTTGCTGATAACTCTACAGTAGCAGTTGAAAAACTTGTAATAAAACCTGCAAGCAATCCACCACTCATAAGAGGAATTAATATTTTTCTAAAAATAGTAGTTTTTTTAGCTCCCAAAGATTCTGCAGACTCTTCTAAATATTTGCTTATTTGCATTAGGACTGCGTTGCAAGCTCTCAAAGCATAGGGAAGTCTTCGGACGGCTAAAATAATGACAATCATAAACCACCAGGAAGCTAGCGGCTTATCATTCCAAGGTAAATTAACAGAATAGAAAGTTCTTAAATATCCGATACCCAAAACAAGACCTGGAATCGCAAGTGCACTCATGGCAATATAATCCAAAAGCTGCCTACCCACAAACTTGGTTCTTAGGACAATGTAAGAAATAAAAAATGCTAATACAATATCGATCAATGCTGCAATAGAACAATACAGCATAGTGTTTTTAATAAAGACACTGTTTTCAAATACAGCTTTATAATGACTAAAGGTAAAGGCATCTGGCAAAATACTAAAAGACCAAATAGTTCCAAATGACAAAAGAGCCAAAGCAATATGGGGAGATAAAACTAAAAATAAAATAAGAAAAACTACAAAATAGGCTAAAAGTTTCTGATGCGGTAAAAAATTTCTTTTCACCATGCCACCGCCTCCTTTTTGCAACATAGAATAATCTTTTCCTCCTAATGCTAATTTTGCGACCCAGACTGCAGCAATAGAAGTTAAAACTAAAATAACACCAATCACATAGCCCATAGGATCATTAATCCCGATAGAGGAAATTCTAAGATACGCTTGAGGCGCTAACATATTGTTTACATCCAAAAGCAAAGGCGTTCCAAGGTCATCAAATACTTTTAAAAAAACTAAACTTGCTCCCGCAATGTAGCCTGGCATAGATAAAGGAAGCACAATTCTTCGAAATAATCGAAAACCCTTAGAGCCAAGAGTTTGAGCGGACTCTTCCATAGTTCGGTCGATATTATTTAAGCTACTAATCAAATTAATTAAAATGAAGGGAAAATAATGTATGGATTCCACAAAGATCACTCCGTTCAAGCCTTCCATAAATGGAATTTTAAAATCGAACCATTGGTCCAGCATTAAATTAATGGAGCCGTTGGTGCCAAAGAGCAACTTCATAGCTACAGCTCCCACAAACGGTGGCATAATCAAAGGAATAAATCCTAAACTTTGGATAAGAACCGATCCTTTAAAATTAAATCGTGCTGTAAAATAAGCTAAAGGAATAGCAAAAAATGAAGCAAGAACGACAGACATGGATGCTACGTAAAAAGAATTGTAGAGCGACTCTACAAAAAGAGCACTTTGAAAAAAATCGTAAAAATTTAAAAAAGTAAAATGACCATTTTGATCTAAAAAAGAAACGTAAAAAACTTGAACAATGGGAACAGCTAAAAAAATAAATAAAAATAATCCAATAAAAATAGCAGTGGATTTTAAAAAAAGATTTTTAAACATAGGAAATAGTAATCACGGCCCTAACGTTTAACAGTTAGGGCTGTGAAAATATATTATAGAGATTTTAATGCTTCTTCAGCCTTTTGTTTCGCTTGTGAATAATTGCTAACAACTTGCTTATCCCATTCAGCTTCTACTTCAGCCTGACGAGTACCTGCATATTTTTCAATATCTTTTGATTTTTTTCTACTCTTCTTAAAGATTTTGTTAAAAGCAGGATCATTCGCTTGTGCTTCCGTAATTGGAGATTTGGAAATCAATGCTCTAGCATCAGCAATCAGTTTTTTAGCTTTTGGATTATTTTTGTTTCCAAGGGCTTTTTCTGCTTTATAAATTGCAGACATAGCTGCTCTCAAATCATCAAGACGATAAGTGATCATTACATCAAATAAAGAATTTACAAGATTGTATCTTCCTTTAGATAGTAAAACGTCAAACTTAACAGCTGCACCAATAGAACTGTCCTTAAATGGATTGGGAAAGTCTTTCGGAGCTTTTGAATAAGTTTCTGGGTTTACTGGCAATCTTCTAATTTTTGGATCCAGAAGAATAGTCTGTCCTTCAGGAGTTAATAAAAAGTCAATAAACAGTTTTGCATTTGCGCTATTAGGAGGATTTTTGATAATCCCAATATTAGCAGGCACTAATGTTGTTATTGTTGGGTATACAAATTCTACTGGAAAACCGCCTCCAATAGAGGATAGACCAAAAAAGTCAATCACAATACCAATACCAAAGTCACCACTGTTCACACCATCGGGAACGCCAAAACTTCTTGCTGTTACTGTTTTAAAGTTTGCAGAAATATTTTTCATTTTAGCCCAGCCCTTATCAAAACCATCTCCTTGTAATAAAGTTTCAACTGTTAAATGCGTAGTTCCTGATCTTGAAGGAGCACTCATTCCTGTGTGGCCAAAATAAATTGGTTTTGTTAAATCAATCCACTCTTTAGGAGCGGGTAATTTATTTGCCTTTAAATATCTTGTATTCCACATCATGCCGTATCCTGCTGCAGCAAACCCAGTATAGAAACCATCTGGATCATTGATAGGATAAGAACCCACCTTAGATGGAATTCCTTTCACTTTAGATGTGTACTTGGCTAATAAACCATCTCCTTTCAAAACTTCAAATGCGTCTGGTGCAGAAGCCCAAAAAAGATCTGTTCCATTATTTGATTTTGTTTCCTGAATGTATTTAATTCCAGCTGTAGTTTTTTTACCTACAATTTCTACTGTAACACCTGGATATTTTTGTTCGAATGCTGCTTTAAATTTTCCTGAAAGATCTTTTGGAAAGGAAGTGACTACCACCACTTTTCCAGAAGCCGCAAAAGAATTTGAAGCAAACAATAGAGCAATAAATATTGCTAATATTTTTTTCATTTTTTCCCCCGTTAATTTAATTGTTAATTATAATTTCTCATTTTAATTGAGACAAGTCTATGCATAAACTGCAGATGAAAAGTTTAGATTTGCATAGAAAAAACAACTATAGATTGATATTTAAAAGATCAAATTCTAGAGATTTCTCCCTTCGAAATCAATGCCTCCTTTCACAAAATCATTTCTAGATTGCTTACATTAGGATAATAAAAGAAGAGATTGTCTAATTTTGTTTTTTTTCTGATTCTAATTTCTGCCTTTAGCCACGTTGCTTGGAATATTTTAATTAAACGTTCCCATAACAAAATTCTTTTTACCAGGGCTTTAACTTTGGTCGGTAGTATTCTGCTTATCCCAGTCACTTTTTTTTTGGATCCTTTGCCAGCAGTCGCTTATCCTTATTTTGCAGGGACTTTGGTGATCCACGTTTTGTACAAACTGTTCTTATGCAGTATGCACGAACGTTCAGATTTATCTTATGCCTATCCAGTTGCACGAGGTCTTCCGTCCTTAATTATTTTATTTGCCACTCCTTTTGTGTTCAATGAAGAGCTAACGTTGAAAAATGAAATTGCAGTTCTGACGATTTGTGTTGGAATTTTATTATTAGTATTTGCCAATCAAAAATTTAAAGAAATTAATTTTAAAGGATTGGGATATGCTGTGCTAGTAGCGCTTACTATTGCAGCATATACCATTAATGATGCCAAAGGTGTTCGTGTATCTGAACCTCTGATGTACATTACTTACTACTTTGCTTTAGATGGAATTGTCTTCAATTTAGCTTTTATGATTTTCTTTCGCAAAGAAAAATTTGATTTTTCTATCGTTCGCAAAGAAATTAAACCTATTGTCGGTGCTGGTATTTTAAGTTTATATTCTTATTATCCTGCGGTGTATGCTTTTAGCCTAACTAAAATTGCATCCGTAGCAGCGCTCCGGGAGTCCAGTATTTTGTTGGCCTCTCTATATGGCGTTTTTATTTTAAAAGAAAAATTAGGATGGATCAGAATTGTATCTGCTGTTCTTATTTTTTTTGGCTGTGTGTTGGTTAAAATATATTCTTAATAAACTTAATTTTTGGCTAACAAAGTTTCTGAAAGTGTTGCCCAATAATGAGCGCCAATAGGTAATAATTTGTCATTAAAATTATAATGAACGCTATGAAGATTTTCAGAATCTTCTCCCGATCCTAACCAAATATAAGCACCTGGTCTTTCTTGTAACATATAAGAAAAATCTTCTGAGCCCATGCTGGGTGTAAAATCGTCCCTTATCAAATCTTTTCCAAAAGCGTCTGCAAAAATATTAGATGCAATCTCTGCTTTGGATTCGTCATTGATGGTTGGTGGATAGCCAGGTATAATTTCCATGTCTACTGTACAATCATTGATCGCTGCAGCATCAGAGGCCACCTTTTTAATTTGCTTTAGCATACGGTCTCTAGTGGTATTATTTGTAGTCCTTACCGTACCTCCGATCGTAACCAAATCTGGTATCACGTTAAAAGCAGACCCTCCTTCAATTTTCGTAAGGGATATCACCGTTTGATCGAAAGGATCGAGCTGTCTTGAAATAATGGTTTGTAAGCTAGTAATAACCAAACCAGCAGAAACCACAGGATCATTATTACCGTGAGGCATCGCTGCATGACCACCCTTGCCTTGTATTTTTAAAATAAAAATATCTCCTCCCGCTTGCACGAGACCTTTGTGAGCAACTAAATGACCGGTAGGCAAACCAGGCCAATTATGAATTCCCCATACACTATCTATTTCAAATTTTTCAAAAAGACCGTCCTTGATCATGGCTTTGGCTCCTGCGTTACCACCTTCTTCTGCAGGCTGAAAAATACAATAAACCGTTCCATAAAAATTTCTTGTTTTGGATAAATAATGCGCTGCACCTAACAACATGGTTGTGTGACCATCATGACCGCATGCATGCATTCTTCCTTCGTTTTTCGAAGAATAAGCAAGGTTTGTTTTTTCAGTCATGGGCAAAGCATCAATATCTGCCCTAATACCGATAGATTTTTTGCTAGCGCCTCCATCTTTTCCGTGGATCACTCCGACCAAACCTGTTCCGCCAAAACCTCGGTGAACTTCGATTCCAAAAGACTCTAGTTTTTTTGCAATAAAGTCTGAGGTTTCTTTTTCTTCATAAGCAATCTCTGGATACTGATGAATGTGTTGTCTCCACTCTTCCATTTCCGGAATCAGTAATTGAATTTCTTTTTTTATAGTCATTGATTTCACATCTAAACACTCTAATGTAAACTTACAATTATTATTTACTCCTTCGAATGGACAAAAAAGCTATAACAATCCTAGGTGAAGACAGTCAGTCCATTCCTCTTATTTTAGATTCGCCACATAGCGGAACTTACTACCCTGATGACTTTCATCATCAAGCAGACTTTATGAAATTAAGACAAGCAGAAGATACATATGTGGATGAATTGTTTGATTTTGAAAATATAGAAAAAATTGGGGCTACTTTTCTTCGTGCAGAGTTTCCGAGGTCTTATATTGATACCAATCGCTCTGAAAAGGATTTTTCTCCTGAAGATCTTGAGTCAGATTCCAATGGTATTTGTGACATACAATTTTCACCTTCCGTAAAAAGCAAATTAGGTATTGGTTTAATATGGTTAAGAGTTCCCCCTGATGGGGAGCCAATGTATGCTGGCAAAATTCATCCAAGTGTTTTAATGCACCGTGTGAATACTTGTCATCGACCTTATCATCAAGCACTTCAAAGAATCATGGATAAAACGTATAAGCAGCATGGAAAATTTTATCACCTAAATTGCCACTCTATGCAAAATCATGCTTCTGCGATGTCGGAACAACCCAAAGGAACTGGCCGTCCAGACTTTGTTATTGGCGATAGAGATGGCACAAGCTCTGAGAAAGAGTTTAGAGATGTGATTGTTAGTTGCTTAAAAAGCTTAGATTATGACGTTTCGGTTAACGATCCTTACAAAGGAGTAGAGTTAGTATCTGCTTATAGTAATCCACAAATACACAAAAATTCTATACAAATAGAAATTAATCGTCGATTATATATGGATGAAGTTACAAGGGAAAAAAATAATGGCTTTTCTTCCGTTAAAAAAAATTTAAAAGAATTGTTACAAGAGTTAAGAAACTGGATTATAAAAAAACAAGGGAGTTGATCATGACAGACAGTAGATTAAATTATGCAAACGAGTATCCTGTAGAAATTACCGGACCTGATATTAGTGCTTACAAAAAAGGAAATGTAGGAATTGATTATGTTCACACATTTGATTCTGGAAAACCTGGACCCCATGTATTAATCAGTGCTCTTGCGCATGGTAATGAGCCGTGTGGAGCCCTTGCGGCGGATTGGTTTTTCAAACAATCTGAAAGACCTATTCAAGGAAAATTATCCATTGCCTTTATGAATGTTGAAGCCTATTTGGCTTTTGATCCTAAAAATCCAAACCGTACTAGATGGGTGGAGGAAGATTTTAATAGATTGTGGGGACCTGGAGTTTTGCAAGATAGTAGCAGAAAAAAAACTTCTGAATTTATAAGAGCAAACGAAGTGTTGCCTGCGGTAGCAGATGCCGACTTGTTGTTGGATATCCATTCTATGCAAAAGCCATGCGTGCCTTTGATGATGGCCGGTACGGTAGATAAAGGAAGAGAACTTGCAAAAGCGGTTGGCATGAACATGTCCACTATTACAGACTCAGGACATGCCGAAGGTATGAGAATGAGAGATTATGATGGGTTTTCAGATCCAAACAGTAAAAAAAATTCTTTATTGGTAGAATGTGGTCAGCATTGGGAACAATCTTCTGAGGAGATAGCTATTGAAACGACAATTAGATTTTTAAATTATGCAGGCATTATGAAAAAGGGATTTGGAGCGGAATATTTAAGTAGTTCCAAAAATAAAGAACAAATGAGATTCTTTAAAGTAGGAACAGCTATCACTATTAAAACAGATCGGTTTGTTTTTGATAAAGATTGGCAAGGGTTTGACCACCTTACAAAGGGAACATTAATTGGCAAAGATGGGGAAGAATCTATTGTTGCTCCTTACGAACCTACTGTTTTGATCATGCCTACGAAAAGACTTTTTCCAGGTTTGACAGCTGTTCGTTTGGCTTTTCCTATTTAATCTAGACTAAAAGGACTTTTTTTAGTCGTTGAGGTGACATGCTGAAAAATGATGGGGCGCCACTTCTTTAAATACTGGTTTTTCTACTTTGCATTTTTCCGTAGCAAACTTACATCTTGGGTGAAAGTAGCATCCACTTGGTGGATTCAAGGGAGATGGAATTTCTCCTTTAATAGGTTCGTACACTTTTCTCGTTGTATCTAAAGTAGGAACTCCGCTCAACAGAGCTTTGGTATAAGGATGATTAGTGTGATTGATCACTTCGTCCGTAGAAGCAATCTCTACAATTTGTCCTAAATACATAACAACAATGCGGTCCGCAATATGCTCAATCACTCCCATATCATGACTGATAAAAAGATAAGTCAGGTTCATCTTCTCTCTTAGATCTAAAAAAAGATTAATGATTTGCGCTTGTATAGAAACATCTAGCGCTGCAACCGATTCATCGCAGACTACCAGTTCTGGAGAAACAGCAAGAGCTCTTGCAATTCCCACTCTCTGTCTTTGTCCTCCAGAAAATTGATGTGGGTATCTTGGCATCGCATCATTGTTTAAACCTACCTTGGCTAACATTTCAGCGACAAAACTTTTCTTATCTTTCTTAGAAATTAACTGGTGATATATAGGTGCTTCAGAAATAATATCTAAGACTTTTTTTCTTGGATTTAAAGATGAGAAAGGATCTTGGAAAATCATTTGTATTTTGAGATCTATATTATGATCCTGCTTATACTTTTCATTTTCAAAACCTGCATAATGCTTCTCTTTAAAAGAAACGCTACCTGAAGTGATGGGCATAATGCCTGCTATCATTCTTCCCAAAGTAGATTTTCCACATCCCGACTCCCCTACGACTCCCACAACTTCTCCGGACAAAATATCAAAGGACACGTTGTCTACAGCATGAACAACCTCTTCTTTATAAGAGCCACCTAATAAGTTGATAAATTTTGTAGTTTTATCAAGGGATTTGATAAATTTTTTAGAAATATTTTTTACTTCGAGGATTTTATCTTTCATGAGATTCTCCCACGTTCAAACAGCGTAAGTAACGACCATCTGCTTGTTTTAATTCGGCAGGCTGTTCGTGTTTGCACTTTTCAATTCTTTGATGGCAACGCTCTTCAAAAGCACATCCTTCGGGAAGGCAAAACATAGCAGGAACCATACCGTCAATTTGATGAAGTTTCTCACCCTTTTTATTTCTACTCGGAACACTTTTGATTAATCCTTGAGTGTAAGGATGCATGGGATTGTTAATTATTTTATCTGTAGATCCTTGCTCAATAATTCGTCCCGCATACATAACGCAAATTCTATCTGTGATCCCCGCTACTACTGCAAGATCATGGGTCACCCACAATAATGCAGTTCCTGATTCTTTGCATAACTTTTGCATTTCAAAGATTACCTGGCCTTGAATGGTAACATCCAGGGCGGTCGTAGGTTCATCAGCAATTATTAAGTCTGGTTTGTTTAATAAAGCTATCGCAATAGAAACTCTTTGGCGCATTCCCCCAGAAAACTGGTGGGGATATGCTTTCATTCTTTCGTCCGGTGAAGAGATACCGACAAGGCCAAGAGCATCTCTGCACTTGTCGTAGGCTTCTTGATTAGAAATTTTTTTATCATGTGCTTTAATTGTTTCCATCATTTGAGTTTGAATACGCAACACTGGATTTAACGTCATCATAGGGTCTTGGAAAATCATGGCAATTCTGTTGCCCCTAACATCCTGCATTTGCTTAGGTGAGATATTTCTAAGATCTATATCTTTAAAAACAATATTTCCAGAAACTATTTTTCCCGGGGCATCCACTAGTCCCATAATAGAAAAACCAGTAATAGTTTTTCCCGAACCAGATTCGCCTACTAGGCCTACAATTTCTCCGGCATTAATATGGAAGCTAATATCGTCTACTGCCTTTACGATTCCCTCTTTCTTAAAAAAATGAGTTTTCAGATTTTTAATTTCTAAAATTGGTTTCATAGTTTATTTTTTTAAGCGAGGATTGAACATATCTCTCAGTTGATCCCCTACTAAATTAATAGACACAATCGTAAACAATAAAGCTATGCCAGGAAAAATGCTGATCCAATAATCTCCTGTATGAACATATTCAAATCCATTTCCGATCAACAATCCCAAAGATGGTTCGGTTTGCGGGAGGCCCAGTCCAAGAAAGCTTAGTGTTGCTTCTAAAGAAATGGCGTGTGCAGTTTGTAAAGTAGCCACCACAATTAAAGGAGGTATGCAGTTTGGAAGAATATGGCTGAGCATAATTCTTAAATTACCAAGGGACAAACATCTTGCTGCATCCACATATTCTTTTCTACTCTCCACCAAGGCAGAAGCTCTGGCAGTTCTTGCGTAGTAGGCCCACTGTACCAAGACAAGGGCTAAAATTGTTTTTTCAACTCCCTTTCCAAAAGCAGCTAAAATAATGAGGGCTACTAAAATAGAAGGAAAACTAAGCTGAATATCAACAATTCTCATTATTAAACTTTCATATCTGCCACCAAAATAAGCAGCTGAAATTCCAAAAAACGCTCCCACGATAAGAGCAAATATTCCAGACAAAACACCAACACTAAGACTAATTCTTAAACCATAAAAAATAGCAGACAGCATATCTCTGCCGGCTCCATCCGTACCCAGCCAATAAACATTTCCAGAAAAATCTTCCTCCATGGGAGCCAGTCTAGAGTTCATAATGGTAACCGTTGATAAATCGTAAGGATCCGTTGGTGATATTACCGATGCAAAGATCGCAACGAAGAGAATGATAATAAAAAAGAATAAAGCACCAACCGCAAGTTTATTTTCTGAAAAATCGCTCCAAATTTTAGAAAGCAATTCATGTTTATTGTTATTGCTCATTAGTCGGAACCCTTAATTCTAACTCTTGGATCTAAAAAGCTATAAAGAATATCGACTATCAAGTTTAGAAAGACAAAAAAGGCGACAATAATAATTAAATAGGCAACGATAACAGGCCTATCTAAGTTATAAACTGCGTCGATAATTAGTTTTCCAGCGCCTGGCCATGCAAAAACTGTTTCGGTTACGGTAGAAAAGGCAACTAGAGATCCAAATTCTAGTCCAATCACCGTCACCACTGGTATTAAAATATTTTTTAACAAATGAACATTTACTACTCTTGATTCTGAGAGTCCCTTAGCTCTTGCAAACTTAATGTAATCTTGCAAAGCGACTTCTCTTGTTCCTGCTCTAGTTAATCGCAAAACAGAAGAGAGTTTAAATAGAGCCAGGTTCAAGGCTGGTAAAAAAATATGAGATAATCCATCCAGAGTAAATAAAGAACTTTCAATTCCAAGAAAAGTCCCCAACTCTCCTCTGCCTGTGGAAGGGAGCCAGCCCAGATGAACTGCGAAAAGCATGATTAACATAATTCCAACCCAAAAAGTTGGCATAGAAAATCCCAAGATAGATCCTGCCATAATAAATTTACTAATTTTTCGATCCGGTTTTAATCCTGCATAAATTCCAAGTGGCAAAGCAAACACCAAAGAGATAAAAAGTGAAAAAAGTGCAAGTTCGATGGTTGCGGGAAAACGTTCTAAAATCAATGAAAGCGCAGGAATTCCCTGGACAAAAGAAAGACCAAAATCACCGTTAAGTACATTTTTTAAAAAATACCAGTATTGTTCAAGAACCGGCTTATCTAAACCAAACTCTTTAATGGTTCGCTCTATTTCTGCTTGGGTCGATTCTGGGCTGATCATCATATAAATAGGATCGCCAATTAAATTCACTCCACAAAAAACAATGAGGGACATGACAAATAGCACTACAATACTTTGGGTAGACCTTTGAAGTATGAATGCTGTCATTTTATTTAAAACTAAAGTTACTTTTGTTTCAGTTAATAAAAATCCAGGAAATTCGTTCCTGGATTTTTATTTTATATACAGTTAATTGTTATTGGATTTCTATTTTTTTTGTAAACCAGCAACAACCGTGTATTCATCCGTTCTAGGCAGATAAGTATAACCTGCTTTTGCTGCCCATGTATTCACTTGATAATGGATAGGAATGATACCGTAGTTTTTACCAACCGCTAATTCAGTTGCTTCCGCAAGAACTTTTCCTCTTGCGTCAGAATCAACTGTTGCTAAAGCTTTATCAATCAAAGCATCAACTTTAGGATCAGAATGTCTTCCTCGGTTAGCACCACCCATTCCTTTTGTTTTGTCATGAGTAGCTAGCAAAGATTTTAAAGGAGAAGAAGCTTCTCCAGATCCAGCACCCCAACCCAAAACCATCATACTAAATTCTGGAGTTTTGTCTGGAGCACCTGCGGAAGCGCGCTTAAAGTAAACCGCTTTAGGCATCACTTCAATTTTACACTTGATTCCAATTTTAGATAACATTTGTCCAAGAGCTTCTGCAATCTTAGCATCGTTAATGTACCGATCATTCGGTCCGTGTATGGTTAGCTCAAATCCTTTTCCATATCCTGCTTCTTTCATTAACATTTTAGCAGTTTTGATATCGTAAGGATCTGGCTTCATATTAGGAGAAACACCATGGAAACCTTTTGGTAACAATTGTCCTGCAGGAATTGCAAGACCTTCCATCACCTTGGAAACCATTGCGTCACGATTAATTGCTAGAGAAATAGCTTTTCTCACTTTAACATTTAAAAGAGGATTTTTAATTTTTCCTCCTCCAATAGCTTTTATGTAAGGAGAGTCTTCTCTAAATTGATCGATGTGCAAATAAATAACCCTATTAGAAGGACCGCTACTAAGTTGAATTTTTTTATTTTTCTTTAACTTAGCGACATCTACTGGTGGAACACTATCAATAAGATCTACATCTCCCGAAAGCAAAGCTGCAACTCTAGCAGGTCCAGATTTTATTGGTTTAAATTCCACAACATCAAATTCAGGTTTTTTTCCAAAATAATCACTATTTTTTACTAAAACTATTTTGTCACCCTTGATATATTCCTTGAACTTGTAAGGACCCGTTCCAATAGTTGCTTTTCCACTATTGTAATCTTCTGTTGTTGCATTGGTTCCGTACTTTTTGGAAACAATTTTTACAACACCTAAATCATTCGGCATTAATGGATAAGGTTTTTCAGTTTTTACATGAACAGTGTAGTCATCGATTTTTACAAAGGTTTTTCCTTTTAAATATATTCCAAAGCTAGCTGGAGACTTAGGAACATTGAGAGCTCTACTTGCGGTAAAAATAACATCGTCGGCTGTAAATTTGCTGCCGTCGTGCCATTTCACATCTTTTCTTAATTTAAATTCCCATGTTGTGTCATTGATGGGTTTCCAAGAAGTAGCCAAATCAGGAATCGCTTGCTGATTCTCATCCTGCCCAACTAAATGTGAGAAAATATTATTTCCGAACATATTATTAGGACCTACATTGTGATAATGCGGATCTATCGAGCTTGGTTCTCCCTTAATTCCTATTTTTAGATTTTCTGAAAATGCGATCGATGGGACAAAGCAAATTACCATCAATGCAATCAATTGTTTTAAAATTTTCATTTTTATTCTCCACTTTGATTAAATTAACTGAGATAAGAGCATTAAGCGGACAAAGTCAAAAAAAATATGTACAACTTCTGACTGTATTGAAAATAAGTTCTTAATCACTTTATATTTTGATTTATCTCTTGATTTATATGATTTCAAATCTGGGAGTTAATTTTAAAAAAAAATAATTCATCTAGATTTTTATGTAAAATAGCTTGGCAAATCTATATCCGTATAAATCTGAATTATATTAATTGAAATGAACGCGCTCAAAAATAAAACTTTTTTATTATATTTTATTACTAATACCCTTTCTCTTTTGGGAACCTGGATTCAAAAGATAGGAGTGGGTTGGCTTACTTGGGAAATAACCCATTCTACTTTCTGGACTAGTTTTGTGACACTTTCATTAATGGCTCCAGCTGGAATTTTTGGACCCCTGTTTGCTGTATTTGCAGAAAGATGGGATATGCGAAAAGCAAGCCTCTATTTGAAAATATTAATATTTTTAGTGGGTGCCTGCATTTGGTACATGGAACACCTGAATCATCACACTCTTTTCTCTCTGGCTTTTTTATCTATAACGCAAGGAATGGTACAAGCTTGTTATCATCCTGTTCGATTGGTTTTTATATCGGAAGTAGTGCCAAGAGAAATGTTATCTAGCGCTGTAGGTTTGAACGCGGCTTCTTTTAATGCATCTCGGGTGATCGGACCTAGTATTGCCGGTCTTTTAATTCTTTTCTTTGATTTAGAAACTACTTTTTTTATTGCTCTGTTAGCCTACCTACCTTTAATTCCTATTTTAATTTTTATGAAATTAAATAATCGTAAAAAATCAATTTTAGAAACTAAAAATTTTTTTAATCGCTTGGTAGAAGGTGGTAAGGTTGCGGTACAAACTCCCATTATATTTAAATGCTTGTTTTTAGTTTTGATGAATGGTTTTTTTGTAAGGGGAATGCTTGAGATTCAGCCAACGATCGCCGGTGAGATATTAGAAAGTGGAAGTTCAGGTCTCTCGTTAATCACCGCAGCCACCGGGCTTGGAGCCTTACTTGGTAGTATCTGGGTGGGTCTCGGTGAAAAAACAGGATTCAAAGCAGAAAAAGTAATTCTTCCTATGCTGTATTTTGGATTTGTCGTCAGTGCCCTGATTGTATTTTTTGACAATTTGTACATTATCTCTTTTTTATTTGTGGTGGCAGGATTTACTGCAACAACGGTGGGCATTGGTAGTCAAACTCTCATTCAATTAGAGGTGCAAGATTCTTACAGGGCTAGAGTGCTAACTTGGTGGTCGACCATGTCCTTTGGTTTTTTAACCTTGGGGGGGTTAAGCTTGGGATATGCAGGAGAGTTTATACCTTTAAGAACCGCTATGATTGTTATGCCCCTGCTGGGAATTATTCTTTTTAAAATTATTTGGCATTACAAATTTAACAATAAACTTATTTAGATTTTTTTTTAGTTTCTCTTTGAAAAATATAAATTCCAGATAAAGTAATAATAAAACCTCCTAATAAAGTGCTAAAAATAGGAGACAAATTCCAAATCACTAAATCAAAAATAATAGCCCAAAGGATGCCTGAATATTTAAAGGGAGTAATGATAGACGCTTCTGCATTTTTTAAAGAGTAGCTCATTAACATTTGACCAATAGCTGCAGATACACCAACTCCCAACATTAACCATAAAAAATCATAAGAAAGACTCTTCCAAACAAAAGGTTGGGCCAAACCAGTGACTAAAACACTGATCGCCATATAGTAAAAGACAACTGTCGTAGGGCTTTCTGTTTTGCCAAGCACTCTCATAAATAAAAATGTACTTGCAAATAAAAGAGTGGCCAACAAAGCAACTAGAGATTCTGTTTGGATATCTCCTGAAGGATTGATCACTAATACCACTCCTGAAAAACCAAGGGAAATAGCCGACCATCTTCTCCAACCAACTTTTTCACCTAGGAATAAAGTTGCTAAAATACAAACAAAAATAGGAACCGCCTGGCCAATAACTGTTACATCGGCAATAGACATTCTCTGATAGCAATAAAAGTATAAAATATTACTAGCGGCGCCAGCTAAAGCTCTAAAAATATGAAGTATGGGCTTCTGGGTATGAACCACTTTTGCTATTCCAGATCTCAGAATAAAAGGTGCCAAGATAACAAGAACAATAACAGCTCTTAAAAAAGTAATTTGAATAGGATGGTAGTTAGGGCCAATTATTTTTACAAAAACTGTCATAGAAGACAGAGCAATAGTTGCAACCAACATTGCTATGATAGCCCTTGTGTTAGAATTTTTTGTCCAGTTCATATTGAGATTAATATCGTTACGTCTTTTAAGAAGCATAAAGAGATTTATTTGGATAACAAGAACAATTCCTCAGGAAGAGTTCTGATTAAACTAAAAAACAGTTTTGATTTTTTGTAACCGTTTTTTTAGTTTGGCAGATCTGCTCTGCGCTAACTTAGATACTCTGATCGCAACCGCTGCGCTGTTGCCAGTATTTTTTTTTGGGTCCACAAGATTCCTAATATCTTTAGCGGATAAATTACTACTAATGTCCTTGTCTAATAAAAGGGCATCTTCAAAAGACATTTTTTTATAACGAACATGATCAATAGCATCATGAAGAGCTTTGTAAGCTTTTTGCTTGCCAATGATGGGAGCCACTTCCATGACTACATTTTCTGCATTAATTAGTCCCTGGGTCAGCTCTAGTGTTTGGATCATTTTTTCTGGATGAACCTGAATAGTATTCAATAAACCATTAAAATCTTCCAGCAGGACATTTAACTTTGGAAGCATTTCGTGAATTGTTTGTCTAGCAAACACGTGGGTTGCGTGATCTCCCTCGTTACTAATGGACATAACTGCATTACCCCTTACGGTATAACAAGCCATGTCATTAGCTGCTGCTATAAAAGCATATACATATTTTGGATTAATTTTTTGAGGCATTGTAGAGCTTCCGACAACTCCTTTTGCCAATTTCTCTGAAATAGCTTGCACTTCTTCTCGCATATAAAATTCCAACTCTCTGCCAATATTTAATAAAGCTGAACCCAAATGACCGCAAAGCAAAGCATACTCTGCTGTATTGTCATAAATGGCTCTTGAAGGAACATACACTGTATTCAAATTTAATTTTTTTGCTAATTTTTTATAAAGCAAATCTCCCTTGTTTCTAAAAGAATGCATAGCGCCCACCGCTCCACCAAAAATTAAAACAAACAATCTTTTTTCCAGTTCTTCAAATCGTTGCTCAAATCTCAAAAGCTCTTCGGTCCATTCGGCAAGTTTAAAACCAAACGTGATAGGCATTGCGTGCTGTCCATTAGATCTAGCGACCATAGGTAGGTTGCTATATTTTTTAGATAATAGAGATAACGTTTCTAAGCATTCAGACATTCTGAACATCGCTTGCACATGTGCCTTTCTAAAAAGAAGTGTTGTTCCAGCATGCAGGATATTATGAGTAGTAGCTCCGTAGTGAACAAATTTCTTAGCTTCCTCATTGCACGCATTCACAATAGATCTTACTAAAGAAACGATAGGTGCTTTGCTTTTTTGAAGATCTTTTTCAAAAAGCTCTAAATTAAAGTATTTGATATTGCATTTTTTACTTATCTCTATTGCTGAGCTTTTGGGAATCATTTTGAGCTCTCCCTGTGCAGTAGCTAACTCTTTTTCTATAAATAGGTAACTAGAATAAACATTTTTTTTAGAAAAAATATTTGCTACCTCATCAATGTAAATTTTTTTATTATTCATGTTCATTTGACAATATAACAATATTGGCAAATGAACATGGAACTTATCGTGAAATTAGTTAATTAAATTTATGATGATCCGCGCTCATGATTTTCGTCCAAACAGCAACAAAGTCTTTTACAAATTTTTCCTTGTTGTCATCTTGCGCATACACTTCTGCATAAGAACGAAGTACTGAATTAGATCCAAAAACTAAATCTACTCTAGTGGCAGTAAATTTTGTTTTGTTAGATTTTCGGTCAATAATATTGTACGAGTTTTTGCCTGTTGGCTTCCACATATATTTCATGTCAGTTAAATGAACGAAGAAGTCATTAGTTAAGGCTCCTACTTTGTCAGTAAAGACACCGTGTTTAGTACCACCATGATTAGTTCCTAGAACTCTCATTCCACCTACTAACACCGTCATTTCTTTAGCGCTCAATCCCATCAAAGATGCACGCTCCAACATCAACTCTTCTGGCATCACAGAATATTCCTGCTTCACCCAGTTTCTAAAAGCATCGTGGATAGGCTCTAGGACTTTGAAAGATTCAACATCTGTTTGTGCTTGAGAAGAATCTCCTCTTCCTGGAGTAAAAGGAACTTTGACTTTGAAGCCAGCTTTTTTAATAGCCTTTTCTATTCCTACATTTCCAGCAAGAATAATGGTATCTGCAACGCTAGCTCCGGATTTTTTAGCAATAGCCTCTAAAGTTTTTAATACTTTTTTTAATCTAGCAGGTTCATTGCCTTGCCAATTATTTTGGGGGGCTAAACGGATTCTGGCTCCATTAGCACCACCTCTTTTATCTGTTCTTCGGTAGGTTCTTGCACTATCCCAAGCTGTAGATACCAGCTCCTGAACTGTTAAATTACTAGCTGCAATTTTTTTCTTCACCTGCTCTACGCTATATTTTTTCTTTGCTTTAGGTACAGGGTCTTGCCAAATCAACTCTTCTCTAGGAACATCTGGTCCAATGTAATTAGTTTTAGCACCAAGATCTCTATGAGTTAACTTAAACCAAGCCTTACCAAAAGTTTCTGCTAAATATTTTGGATCTTTATAGAAACGCTCTGATATTTTTCTATATTGAGGATCCATTTTCATTGCCATATCCGCATCTGTCATAATTGGGTTGCGACGAATCTTTGGATTTTCTAAATCAACTGGCTTGTCTTCTTCTTTAATATTAACAGGCTCATACTGGAATGCTCCTGCAGGACTTTTTTTAAGTTCCCAATCATATGTTAATAAAAGACGAAGATAATCATTATCCCATTTATCTGGATGAGTAGTCCAAGCACCTTCTAGGCCACTTGTAACCTGATTAACTCCCAGTCCTCCTCCACCTTTTTTATTCCAACCAAAGCCTTGCTCTTCAATATCTCCAGCTTCAGGTTCAGCTCCTAATTTTGAAGCATCTCCATTTCCATGAGCTCTTCCCACAGAATGGCCACCAACTGTTAAAGCACAAGTTTCTTCGTCATTCATTGCCATACGGCCAAATGTTTCTCTTACATCGTGTGCTGTTTTTAATGGATCTGGCTTTCCCTCCACTCCTTGTGGATTCACATAAATCAATCCCATTACCACTGCTGCTAGAGGATTTTCTAAAGAAGTACGATCTTCTTTCTTGCTATATCTTTTATCTGTTAACCATTCTTTTTCTGATCCCCAGTAAACATCTTTTTCTGGATGCCAAATGTCTTCTCTACCAAAAGAAAAACCATACATTTTAAGACCCATAGACTCATAAGCAACATTTCCAACCAAAATCATTAAGTCAGCCCAACTTAATTTGTTTCCGTATTTTTTCTTGATCGGCCAAAGTAACCTTCGTGCTTTATCTAAGTTCGCATTATCAGGCCAAGAGTTCAAAGGAGAAAATCTATGATTACCCGTTCCCGATCCACCTCTTCCATCTGCAATTCTATATGTTCCTGCAGAGTGCCATGCTAGTCTAATAAACAAACCACCGTAGTGTCCTAAATCTGCAGGCCACCACTCTTGGCTATCCGTCATTAATTTATGTAAATCTTTTTTTAAACCTTTGAAATTTAATTTTTTAACTTCTTTTTTGTAACTAAACCCAGGGTTCATTGGGTTTGTTTTGGTATCGTGCTGATGTAAAATATCTAATTTAAGAGAATTGGGCCACCACAATGCAGTAGGAGATTTTCCTTCTGTTACCCATCCAGTTGTATGCATTACTGGACATGTTCCTGAACCGTTTGTTTTCATTTCTTTGCTCATTGTGTTCTCCTTTGATTTGTAATTCGTAATTTGTAAAAAAAATTAAATAATTTTTAATTCTTCAAGACCTTCGATAAAAGCAAACGTACCTTCATAACCAAAGTACACTGCCATTATAAAAAGTAGTACGCTCGAAACTCTAAAAAATGTTCCGATAGGAACAATCTTCGTAAGTTTACTTAAACCATAATAAGAAGCGATGAGCGCAACTAATCCTGCGAATGCTCCGATGATAACTGGTTGTGTGCTTTGAATTCCCGAAGTAATTAGGGCTGCATAAAATAAAACAATTTCAAAACCTTCTCTAAGAATTGCTAAAAAAACGGTAAACGATAAAATAAAAGAACTTCCTGTTGCAATTGCCTTGTCTACTTTTCCTTCCACATGGTGTTTTGCGTTGTGACAAAAGAAAGAAACATAGCCTAACATTCCAGCTGCAATTAACATCACACTGCCTTCAAACAATTCTTGATGAGCGTGAGTAATTCCTGCAATAGTTTTAAATCCTAAAGCAATAAACATGGAAGCTACCACTCCTGCTGCTAATCCCCAAAACACAGCTGGTCTTTTGTGTTTTGCATTCATCCTGTCGAGATACATAAAAACAAGCATCGCAATTAACATTGCTTCAAATCCTTCTCGAAGAAGAATGAAGAACGAACTAAAGATAATTGGCATTGATTCTGTCATGAAAGATTTAATATTGCGAATTGTTCTCAAAGTCAACCTTATTGAGAGTAGTTCGCAATATCAAAAAAAATATAGGAAATTCAACATTTATATAAACATTTTTTCATTTAATTGCTAAAATAAACGAAAATATGCAAAAAAGATCAAATAGCGTCGATCTATTTACTAAAAAAGTCATGGATTACATGAACTTAACTACCTACATTCCTCTTGCTTGCTTATCTGGAATTTTAATGGTGGTGGCTTGGAACATGAGCGAAGCCAAAAATTTTATGGCTCTGTTTAAAGATTCTAAAATTGATTATGCAATTATGTTGATTACTTTTTTTACCACCATCTTTATTGGTGTCTCTGAATCGATATCGATTGGATTAATATTGAGTTTTGCTGCTAAAAAATGGTTTGAGCCTGCCAAATCTTAAAGCTGGGTATGCTCTTGTATAAACTGATCAGCCTTTGCAAAAATTCTTTGTTTGCGGTTCACATCCATTTTCTCTAATAACTTGACCATCATGGCTAACCGGTAGTTCTTTAAAAAGAATGCTTTATGGGTATCAATAAATTTCCAGTACAATCCGTCCATAACTTCGCACCAGTCTCCTTTGGGGTGATCACTCATTTTTAAAATATAACTAGAGCCACAAATATAAGGTTTGGTTGCAAAAATTCCTCCGTCACTAAACAACCCCATTCCCATAACATTAGGAGCCATCACCCAGTCTGATGAATCGACGTACATCTCCATAAACCATTTGTATACTTCTAAAGGATGAATGCCGGATAAGTTCATAATATTACAAATCACCATCAAGCGTTCGATATGATGGGTGTAGCCATAAGTAAGACAATTCTTAATCGAGTGATCCAGTGGAACAATTCCGGTGGTTCCTTCATACCAGCTAGCTTTTAATTTTCTGGTGTGCTTAAAAAAGTTTCCTTGGAGTAATTTGTCTTCGTAATTTTGATAAATACCGCGCATAAATTCTCTCCAGCCAATCACCTGACGCACATAACCTTCGAGGGAATTCATTGGCACTTTATTGCTTTTGGCAAACGCTAAGCTTTCTTGAATAATAATATCTGGAGTAATTAATCCTAAATTCATCGCTGGACTTAACATGCTATGAAATACGGTATGCGATTTAGTAGTGATTGAATCTTCATAATCACCAAATAAGCTGAGTTTCACTTTTAAAAAATCGATAAATAAAAGAACGGCATCTTGTCTGGTGGTAGGATGATTAAAGTGATCAAGGGTTCCAGGATGAGTTGCAAAATGCTTTTCCACCAGTACTTTGAGAGTGGTTGTGTGTTTAGTTTCCTTAAAAGATCTAACTTTGGGAACGGTAATGCTAGTTGCTAATTTTTTTCGGTTATCTTGATCAAAAGACCATTTGCCTCCTATGGGTTTATTTTTATCAACTAACAAAACTTTTAATCTAATTCTTTGTTGCTTGTAAAAAGTTGCCATAAATGGCTTCTTATTGTTGCTGAGGTAACTTGAAAATTCATCACGACTTGTAACAAACATCGGAGAAGTGGTTACTTGGTAATCCAAATTATTGATTTTGCAAAATGTCACCATTCTTTGTTCAAAAAATTTATCTTCGATTTCAAAAGTATGGATTTTTTTAATCTTATATTGCTTAACAAATTCTAATAATTTTTTTTCATAGCTTCGTTTGAACAAGGCATGTTCCAGATCATAATAGGTAAGCTTATACTTGTTAGAAATCAGATCATCCGCATAAGAGCGCATGGCTGATAAAAACATTACAATTTTTTGCTTATGATGCTTAATGTAACTGCATAACTCTTGGTCTTCCGCCATAAAGAAATGATAATCCGAAAACTTCCGTAGGTGTTCTTTGGGGAATAATTGATTGCCGAGAATAATAAAGGCTTTGTCACTGCTCATAAGATTACCAATTAGACAAGAGTGATTAATTCTTCAGAGGACGTTGGGTGAACCGGCACTGTATTTCTCAAATCATCCAATGTGAAGTTGTTTGCAAAAGATATGGCAATGGACTGGATAATTTCAGCAGCCCCTTCTCCTATGTAAATAATACCAAAAATCTTTTCTGTTTTTTCTTGGTACAAGACTTTAATAAAAACAGGATTAATTTTTTTTGAAAAAGAATACTTCATAGGCCTAAATTCGGTTTGCAATACTTTGTATTTAATTTTTCTTTTCTCAAGATCGTTTTCTCCCAAGCCAATGTGCCCTACTTCTGGTTGGGTAAAAATAGCTGAAGCAATTTTGTCGTAATTTAAAGTTTGTTTTTTGCCAGTAGTTAAGTATTGAACCAAATATACAGCCTCTCTAATGGCAACTGGGGTAAGATTTTTTCTATTAGTAACATCACCTAAAGCAAAGATATGTTTATTAGATGTTTGCGACAAGGAATTAACCTTAATAGAATGATGCTCGGTTAATTTTACTCCTGCCTTATCTAAAGCTAATCCTTGAACGCAAGGCGTTCTGCCTGTTGCAAAAATAACCAGTTCTGAAGAAACAACTCCTTTATTAGTGTGAATGCGGATAGATTTATTTTTTTTAGATAAGGCACTAACAGTGCGGTTGTCATAAATCTTAATTTTTTTTCTTATTGCAGATTCTAGTATTCGTTTTCCAATATCTGCATCAAATTCATTAAGGATAGTTTTTTTTCTTATCAGTAAGCTGACTTGGTAGTTTAAATTCGCTAGTAAACAAGCAAACTCAAGAGCTATATATCCGCTTCCTACAATGCTAATTTTTTTTGGTATTTTTTTCATTTCAAAAAATTGATCTGAGGAAACAGCTAGCTCTTTACCAGGGATATTGGGCATAGATGGGGTGGAGCCAGTGGTAATAATAATTTTTTTAGCGCTAAGAATTGTTCCTGATTTTTTTAAAACAATAGAATGAGATGATTGGAACGATGCCTCATCTTCAATAATGGTAACGCCTACTTTGCTTAAATTGCGAATATAAATTTCATTTAATCTACTGATTTCTTTATTTTTACTGGAAACTAATTGTCCCCAATTGTGAGTTGGTTGACCTGGAATCTTCCAGCCAAAGCTAACCGCATCATCCATGTGATCAGTAAAGTTAGAAGCATAGACATAAAGTTTTTTGGGAACACAGCCTCTAATCACACAAGTTCCACCCACTCTGCTTTTTTCGATGATGCAAACTTTATTTCCCTTAGAAGACATCAGTCTAGCAAACCTTACTCCTGCTGAACCTGCGCCAATGACAATATAATCAAACTTACTCTTTATAGCTGATTTTTTCATTTATATAATTTTAGCACACATTGAATGCACAATCGACAATACTTATAGGTCGTTTTTATCTAGAGCAACTTGAATTAATTTGCTTCTTCTTATTCTCAAAATTAAAATAGAAATAGACATGACCAAAATTGCAGAAGATTCATAAATTAAAATAATCGCATCTAAATCTTTACTTTGTAAAATAATTAAACGAGCAATCGCAGTAATTGCAATAAACAATGGATAAGTAAGCTGGATCCTTTGCGAACCCCAATAACTAGCCACCATTCCCAGCACTTCTAAATAAATAAATAGCAATAATAAATCAGCAAGAGCAACCGATTGTTGCACAAACATTTTTTGAACTTCTAATCCAAAAGCAAAAATGGTTGCGAAGAAAATAATAACTGCTCCGCCTAATTGAATATTTTTTAAAAATCTGTCCACCTAATTTCTCTACACTGATTCAAAATAATTAACGATACTATTAATTTATGCTTTGAAGGTTTTAAGTAGAATAGCAAGAAAGATAATACCACCGCCAATAAATACTCCTAGAGGTGGAATTTCATTAATAAACATCCATGCCCATATAGGACCGGCTAATGCTTCAGTAAAAGTAAAAATACCAATTTTAGCTGCTGGAGTTTTTCTAGAACCAAGGGTTAAGCAAATAAAACCAGGTGCGTACTGAAGAGCTCCAAAGAAAAATACTAAAATCAAATCGTGAACTGTGATCGCAATACTTCCGCTAAATATAAATCCTACAACTAATGCAAATATTCCCGATACTGCAACTGCAGGTACCATATCAATATGATTAAATTTTCTAATGATAGTAACCACTAAGGTAAATGCAACGGGGATGACAAAAGCAAAGGCATTACCCAAAGCAGAGCCACCTGAAATTTTTGTACCGATCATCACATAAAGACCCGTGGCTGCTAAAATAATTGCAATCATGGTGCTGAAATTAATTTTTTCTTTTAAAAAGAAGTAACCCATCACTGCTAAGAAGAAGGTTTGAATACTGATAATAAAGACAACATTTGCAACCGTGGTGTATTTTAAAGCAAACATATAAGCACCACTGCCCGTAGCGTATAAAGCAGCGCATATTATTCCTACCCATCCCAGGCTTTTAAATTTTTGAGTAAATTGAGATTGGTTAGTTAGATAAACAAACAGTAATACCGCAGGAGTAAAAAAAACTGACCTCCAGAAATAAATAGCCCAAGGATCAGCCATCTCAAAGGATCTAAATATGGTTCCACCTGAACTTAAAAATAATCCTCCCATAGCAACCAGCAAGGGACCTGAAATTTTATAAATAGACATTCTTTTGTTTTTCGTTAAAAATTACAATAATGAACATAGGATTTATAGGTACAGGCACAATCACTACTTCAGTTATTCAAGGATTGTTTAGATCAAAGATTAAACTTAAGCAAATTTTAATTTCTGAGCGCAATAAGAAGAATTCTTTGGCTTTGTCTAAAAAATTTAAAAAAGTAAAAGTCGTAAAAGACAATCAGGAGATTATTAAAAGATCGTCTTGGATCTTTATTGCAGTAGTACCGACCGTTGCTAAGAAAATATTAAAAGAACTCACTTTTAAGAAAAATCAAACAGTTATTAGCTTTGTTTCTACTCTCAACATGACTTATTTAAAAAAAACACTTCGACCTGCAACTAGCATTGTCAAAGCAGCTCCTTTACCCACAATTGCAAGCAAGCTTGGCCCGATTATATTGTTTCCTAAGAATAAAAAAGTAACTAGTTTTTTTAACCATCTAGGCATGGCCATTGTTGCTAACAATGAAAAAGAGAATAACCGTTTGTGGACGATGACCTCCACGATGGCAGCTTATTTTGAATACTGCCATACCCTAGAAAATTGGTTGGTAAAAAGAAAAGTAACTTCTGCTAAAGCAAAAGATCTTATTGCAAGTTTAATGTTTGGACTTTCTCACTCCATGCTTTTATCTAAAGCCAAAACCAAAGAGCTGGTTAGTGACTATCAAACTAAAAAAGGAATTAATGAAGAGCTTCTTAAACGATTAAAACGAGACAAAATTTTTAGTTCAATCGATCGTAATTTGACTAAAATATTTGATCGTATTAAAAAAGCTAATGACTGATTTTAAAGACATTGAAGGTAATTGTGTAACTCCAGATCCGGATACAAAAGAATTTGTTCTAAACCACACCATGCTGAGAATTAAAGATCCAAAAAAATCTTTAGATTTTTATACTAGAGTGATGGGAATGAGATTGGTACGCAAAAATGATTTTCCAGGAGGTAAGTTTTCTTTGTATTTCTTAGGAACTTTTAATGAAGAAGAAATAAAAACTATCCCTCAAAACAATAATGACATGAGAGGCTGGGCGTTAGCTCAAAAATCTATTTTAGAGTTAACTCATAACTGGGGAACTGAGAACGACTCCAATTTTACATATCATGATGGAAATCAAGAGCCGCGTGGCTTTGGTCATATTGCTTTTAAAGTTCCTGATGTGGCAAAAGCGTGTGAACGATTTGAACAGCTAGGTGTAATCTTTCAAAAAAAACCAAGCGACGGCTCTATGAAAAGCATTGCTTTCATTAAAGATCCTGATGGTTACTGGATTGAGATTCTTTAAAAAACTTAAAATTGACTGTTAATTTAAATTTTGGTTAATTAATTTAATAATGAAGAAAATAATATTTGTACTGATTTTAAATATCATCTTTGCATCATCGTCTTTTGCTGATGCTGCTAAAATGAATGCGGGTAAAGAAATTTTTATAGGAAAAGGAATGTGCGCAAGCTGCCATGTTTTAAAAGCAGCCGATTCTCAAGGACAGGTGGGACCAAGCCTAGATGAGCTTAAACCAGATATAAAAAGAATTATCATGGCTGTTACTGCTGGAAAAGGAATCATGCCAGCTTTTGGAAGCACAGGCATGCTAACAAAAACTGAAATTGAAAACGTAGCCTTTTACATTGTAAACAGTGCAGGCAAATAATTATTTAATCTTCATTAAGATTAAGCCTTTCCGCCCTTTCTAAAAAACTAATTTAAATAAAAACTTGACGAAAGCACACTATTTAAAATAGATTAAATTCATTCTATGACTCACGCAGAAAAAGCAGAAGGACTGGCAAATTCTATTGATCAAGAGACAGATGGATATGTTTTTAACCACCTAATGCTTAGAATCAAAGATCCCAAGAGATCTTTAGATTTTTATTCCAAAGTTATGGGTATGAGACTTGTTAAGAAACTGGATTTTCCTTCCATGAAATTTTCTCTTTATTTTTTAGGAAAGTATACTGACAAAGAAGTAAAAGAAATTCCTACAGACAATTACGAAAGAACTATATGGACTTTTAGAGAAAAGGGATTGTTAGAACTAACTCATAATTGGGGTGCGGAAAATGACGATTCTGTTAAATTTCACGATGGAAATACAGAGCCAAAAGGTTTTGGCCATATAGCTTTTTCAGTTCCCGATGTGCATGCAGCGTGTAATCGTTTTGAAAAACATGGAATTGAGTTTGTAAAAAAAGCAGATGATGGGTCTATGAAACCACTTGCTTTTATTAAAGACCCAGATGGTTACTGGATTGAAATTATGGGTGCAGAAGATACCGCAAAGATAGCAAAAGAATTAGGTACCATTTAAGAACTGTTCTTAAGTTCTACTTACAAGAGAATCTAAAAGTCACTTTAACACAAAATTTTAACAATGCAGAATATGTACAAATTTTTTGTTTGTAAAAATTTCTTTTTGAAGTTAGATTTTTAATTGTAAATAACAAGGGGGAGAAAAATGAGAATCTTAGATAAAAAATCTATATCTAGACGTTCCTTTCTAAAAGGTGGAACAGCCACAGCTCTAGGGCTTATTATTGTCGGAAATGTAGTGTTAGGCAAAAGCTCTGCATGGGCCGCTTCGTTTAATAATATAGGAGGAGATAATGGAGCTACTCTTGTTCAAATGGCGAGAGATATTTTTCCTCATGACCATTTGGCAGATAAATATTATGCCAAAGTTATTGAAGGTTACAATGCTGCTGCAGCAAAAGATGCTGGATTAAAAAAAATGATTCAAACGGAACTAAAAAAGATCAATGCAGCTTCCAAGGCAAAATATGGAAGAGAATATAAAAATATTAACCGTGAACTAGAAAGAGTGAATATTTTAAAAGCAAATACTTCCTCTCCTCTATTTTCAAAATTACGAGGTGATCTAGTAACGGGTTTATATAACAATAAAGAAGTCTGGCCTAAGTTTGGTTACGAAGGAGCTTCTGCTGATAAGGGTGGTTACATCAACAGAGGGTTCGACGATATCAACTGGTTAGACAAGGTATAGGAGAAACATCATGGCTAAATTTAATAAAAATGACGACAGCTTAGTTGTAATCATTGGTTCAGGAGCTGGTGGTGGAACTCTTGGTTACGAGCTAGCAAAAAAAGGTGTTAAATCTGTAATCTTAGAGGCTGGTGGAAGACACGAGATCAAAGATTTTAGTAACGATGAGTGGGGAATGTTTGGTCAAATTTCTTGGCTAGATAAACGAACTACTTCTGGTGACTGGAGAGTAGCAAAAGACTTTGGTGGTCTTCCAGCATGGATTGTAAAAGCTGTAGGTGGATCAACTGTTCACTGGGCTGGAGCATCATTGCGTTTCCAAGATCATGAGTGGAAAGCAAAATCCAATTATGGAAATGTCAAAGGCGCATCCTTATTGGACTGGCCAATTGACGGAAAAGAAATGGCTCCTTACTATGCAAAAGCAGAAAATGAGATGGGAACCACGGGTACCAACGGTATTGAAAGATTACCTGGTAACAACAACTATAAAGTGTTCGAAGCAGGAGCTAAAAAAGTTGGATACAAGCGTGTGCATACTGGGAATATGTCCATTAACTCCAAACCAAGAGATGGAAGAATGGGTTGCCAACAAATTGGATTCTGTTTCCAAGGATGTAAATCTGGAGCGAAATGGTCCACTCTTTATTCAGCAATTCCAAAAGGAGAAAAGACTGGTAACTTAGAAGTAAGACCAAATAGTCATGTGCTACGAATTGAACATGACAAATCGGGTAAAGTTACTGGGGTTGTGTACAAAGATAAAGATGGAAATACCCAAGTGCAAAAAGCAAGAATTGTTGCAGTTGCGGGTAACTCCATTGAGTCTCCTAGGATTCTTTTAAACTCTGAATCAAGTATGTTTAAAAACGGTCTAGGAAACTCTTCTGGTGAGGTGGGAAAAAACTATATGCGTCACATGACGGGTAGTGTTTATTCTATCTTTGAAAAACCAGTCTACATGTATCGTGGAACTACTATGGCAGGAATTATTCAAGATGAATCTGTTCATAACCCTAAACGAGGTTTCGTAGGTGGGTATGAATTAGAAACATTATCTCTTGGACTTCCGTTTATGGCAGCGTTCTTGGATCCAGGACAATGGGGAAGAGAATTTGCAGGTGCGATGGAAAAATATGATCACATGGCAGGATTGTGGATTGTAGGAGAAGACATGCCTCAATCTTCAAATCGCGTTACCCTATCAGATCAAAAAGATCAGTATGGAATGCGAGCTCCGAATGTTCATTACAGTGATCATCCAAATGACGTTGCAATGAGAAACCATGCATTCAAACAATCAAGAAAAATATACAATGCTGTTGGTGCAACGAGAATTATCGAAACACCTCCATATCCGTCTACGCACAATTTAGGTACGAACCGAATGAGCGCTAAAGCAAAAGATGGTGTGGTAAACAAACACGGACAATCATGGGATATTAAAAATTTATTTGTATCTGATGGAAGTCAATTCACAACCGGAGCATCAGAAAACCCTACGTTGACCATTGTAGCATTAGCAATTCGACAAGCGGATTACATTGCCAAGCAAATGTCATCAAAAAATATTTAGTTTATTAGTTTTACTAACCAGGCCCACTTTTTTTAAAAGAGGGCCTGGTCTAAATTTATTTATATAAAACACCCTAGAAGCAGCAATATTTAAAAATTATTGCATTCATTTTAGATCTTGATAATTAATAAAATGAATTGTCTAAACTATCTTTTATAAATTGCTTAGATGCAGTTACCATTTTAAAAAATAAAAAAACTAACGTTGCTTTTGTTGATCTGCGCAAACGCAAAGAGTATGTGCAGCAATTTGCATTTGGAGCTATTAATTGCTCTATGGATCGATTTATTTTCACGATTCAGGATTTGGTACCAGATCCATCGACTTATCTTATTATTATTGGGGCGACCAAAAACGAACTATCTAAAACTAATTCTATTTTAAAAAGGAAAAGGTTTACCAACTATCACTACATTGAAAATAACTACCAAGCATGGTCGAAGGCTAAATTACCCATGTGGGCTGGTGAATTTACTTTATCTAAAGCTTTTGGTGAATGGATTGAAAAAACTGGAAGTATTCGCAATATCTACCCCAAAGAATTGCATCGACTTCATCAAAAAAAACCAAACACTTTTCTCCAGATTGATGCCAGACCCAAACAGGAGTATGAAAAATTTACCCTACCTTTCTCAAAGCAATGTTCTGGTGGAGAGTTGCCTGCCTATTTGGAGAGCAACCATACCAATAAAGACCTTATTGTTCATTGCGCTGGCAGAACTCGAAGCATCGTTGCTTACCAGACCTTGTTAGACTTTAATATTAAAAATAAAAAATTTGTATTAAATGGTGGAACCCAAAATTGGGTCTTGCATGGACTGGATCGTGCTTATCAATGCAAGTCAGATCTTAGACAACATAAGATTAATTTTATCCAAGATATGAAATTAGCAAAAAAAATAATAACCAAATTCAAACTGCCTTACATCAAACAACTGTCTAGTGTGGTTGGCGTTCATGCTTTTTCTATAAAATCAGAAATAATACAAAACAAGCCAATGAAACTTTGGAAAAACGTTAATGCTACTACGTTAATACAAAATACAGACAAGTTCATCGCCTCAACATCTACTAAAATTTATATTTATTCAGAAATCCCTACCTCTGCTGTGTTTGCTGTCCTTTGGCTTAGGAGAATGGGCTATCAAGCGGTTTGGCATATCGATCGACCTCATCTAAAATTAAAAAAATCATTTTGCAGAAAAGAATTTATTGATCAAACTTATTTTTTTCCTAAACGGCATTTGGGAAAAAAGTCAGATGCGAAGGGATATTTAAACTGGGAGCATGGCTTAATACCAACTTTACAAAAATGGGGTTGTCGCAGTCCTTGGATATCTATGAAAAGCACAAATACACAGGGAATTACACATCCGGTTCATAAACTGTACCAGTCTATTAAATTATAGCTGTGCTTTTTTAGATAAGTATTAATTAATCTTATTAGAATTTAACCAAAAGCCTTGTAAGTCTATGAGGAAGTTTTTAGCCCCGCTTTTGCTCATCACTTTATTTTTAAGGGTATAAAATTTCTTGGTGCCAAGCTTTTCCAATTTTAGAGTAACATAATCTTTGGTGCAGGCGGTTTTTCACATCCATCCAGAATTCTATTTTGTAAGGATTAAGCAACCAGCCAGACCAGTACGATGGTCTCGGTACACTATTTGAATCTGGATATTTTTTCTTAAATTCTTCCACTTTGTTTTCAAACTCATCTCTGGTTTGCATCACTTCTGACTGAGAAGACGCCCATGCTCCTATTCTGCTTTCATATGCTCTAGAAGCGTAATATTCATCTGCTGTTTTATTATCCACTAAAGTAACCGAACCTTGAATTCTCACTTGTCTTTGAAGCGATTTCCAATGAAAACACATGGAAGCTTTAGGATTTGCTTTTAAATCCTTACCTTTTTTGCTCTCTAAGTTAGTGTAAAAAATAAAACCTTCTTCGGTTAATCCTTTGAGTAAAACCATTCTATTGTCTGGCTGACCAACACTGTCAACCGTTGCAACAGACAATGCGTTGGGGTCATTAATTTCAGACTTTTCTGCGTCTTTCATCCAAACCTTGAAGAGATTGTATGGATTCTCTTCATTTAAAAAAGCTGGGTCTAATCCTAATTTTTCGTTCATAATTCAGTCAAATTAACTTATATAATACCTATATGTCATTTAATACATTTGGAAAAGTTTTTAGATTTACTACTTGGGGTGAATCCCATGGTCCTGCTATCGGTTGTGTTGTAGATGGCTGTCCTCCTAACATTGCTCTGTCTGAAAAAGATATTCAAGGAGACTTAAATTTAAGAAAGCCAGGCCAATCGAAATTTACCACTCAAAGAAAAGAGCGAGATTTAGTTCAAATCTTATCGGGTGTGTTTGAAGGCAAAACTACCGGAACTCCTATTTCTCTTATGATTTACAATGAAGACATGAAGTCGAAAGACTACGGAAATATTAAAAATAAATTTCGTCCAGGACATGCAGACTACACATACTTTAAAAAATACGGCATTCGTGACTACCGAGGTGGTGGCAGATCCTCTGCTAGAGAAACTGCTTCGCGTGTTGCAGCTGGTGCTATTGCTAAAAAAGTATTAAGCCAAGTATTGGGCAAAAAATTTGCTATCGTTGGAGCGGTTACCCAAATTGGTCCGATTATGAGCGATCCAAAAAATTGGGATGAGAAACAAATTAGAAAAAATCCATTCTTTTCAGCGGATAAAGATATTGTCGAAGTCTATGAGGATTATTTATTAAGCATTAGAAAACAAGGAAGCTCTTGTGGTGCATTAATTGAACTTCGTGCACGAGGAATTCCTGTTGGTTTAGGCGCTCCTATTTATTCCAAGCTAGATGCGGATATCGCTTCTGCTCTGATGAGTATCAATGCAGTGAAAGCTGTAAACATTGGTGCGGGCATGGATGCCGCAAGTTTAACTGGAGAAACTAATTCTGATGAAATTAGAAGTAAGAATGGAAAAGTAAATTTCAAAACCAATAATGCTGGGGGAATTCTAGGTGGAATTTCTTCTGGACAAGATATCGTTTGTTCCTTTGCGGTAAAACCAACTTCTTCTATTTTGAATTCTAGAGAAACTATTGATAAGTCCGGCAAGAACACAAATATTTCTGTTCATGGAAGACATGATCCCTGTGTAGGAATTCGTGCAGTTCCTATTGGCGAAGCTATGCTTGCGTGTGTGTTGCTGGACCATTACTTGCTCAACCGCGCTCAATGTGGCTAGGCCTTGATACCTTTAAAAGACGATAATCCAACTACTAGAACACCATTTGTTACTTATGCGATTATTGCAGTTTGTGTTTTTGTCTTTATTTTAGAAATAGGATCCAATTCTTACAATAGCGGTAAACTTTTTTATTCTTACGGTCTGGTTCCTGCGGTATTAACTGGCAAAGCAGAATTGCCCTCTCATCTTGCGGCGCTTCCCGCAGAATTAACTCTTCTCACTTCTATGTTTATGCACGGTGGATTTATGCATCTAATTGGTAATATGCTGTATATGTGGATTTTTGCAGATAATATTGAAGACGAAATAGGACCTGTTAAGTTTTTTATTTTTTATATCTTAGCTGGAATTGCTGCGGCACTAACTCAAGTATTTATGAATACCAGCTCAACTATTCCCATGATTGGCGCAAGCGGTGCTATTGGTGGTGTACTCGGCGCTTACATTGTTAATCATCCCAAAGCTAAAGTGCTTGTATTAATTCCTCTTGGTTTTTTCTCACAAATCATAAGAGTACCGGCATTGTTTGTGTTGGGATTTTGGTTTGTGTTACAATTTATTAGCTCCTCCCTTTCTTCTTCTACGGGTGGCGGTGTTGCTTACGGAGCCCATATTGGTGGATTTGTTTTTGGAGTAGTGGCTATTTTGTTTTTTAATAAGTTCTCACTAAAAACCAAACCAAAACAAACCAATATTAGAAACCCTTGGGATTCGTAATGGATTTATTTTATCTTCCAGCAGAAATTAGCAACCTAACTGCCATCTTAATGATTGCTGTTAGTTTGTTATGCTCTTTTATTTCTGCAGCGGCTGGAATTGGTGGTGGCTTAATGATGCTTGCTTTTTTATCAGCCTTACTTCCTCCTATGTATTTAATTCCTATTCATGGAATTATTCAATTTGGATCAAATTTTTTTAGGGCGACTCTTTCTTTTAAACAAATTAGCAAACAAGCCGTCATTCCTTTTGCGTTGGGCTGCTTAATTGGATCCACCACAGGAGGATTTATATTTACCAATCTTCCTACCAATTATTTAAAATTTGGAATTGCTTTTTTTATTTTGTGGTCTGTGTTTGGAACGGTACCAGCTATTAAAAGTAAATTATTATTTCCCATTGGTTTTTTAGTTTCGTTAATATCCATGTTGTTTGGTGCCTCAGGTTTTATTATGGTCGCGGTAGTTAAAAGCATGAAACTACCTCCGGTTAATCATGTGGCCACTCATGGTGCGATGATGACCTTTCAGCATTTAATCAAGAGTATTGTTTTTGGAATTTTTGGATTTTCTTTTGCATCGTATGCCCCCTTAGTGTTGGCAATGATTATTAGTGGATTTTTCGGAACCCTTATTGGTAAAAAATTTCTAATTAGCAAAGGTCAGTATTATTTTAAAACAGTTCTTAATCTGTTTTTGATTTTTGCGGCGATCCGACTGGTCGTGAGCGCTATTCAATCTATGTAGAACATTTATCCACATTATTTAAGGATAAATTTCCCGATGTTCTTGCTTTGATTCCCTTTTGATTCTGTTTTGAATCAAAAATACAACCTATTAGAGCATGTGTGGACAGTTTGATTTTGGAAATATCTTATTTATAGAAGTATTTTACCCACATTATTCTAATATACATTAAGCGGTGTTCACCTTTTGATTCCGTTTTGATTCTATTTTGAATCAAAAATACAACCTGGGGGAGTGCATGTGGATAGATTAGATGCACTAATAGCGATGATTGCTATAGTAGTGACGAATGTACGAAGTATTTTTTAACTCTTTTGCGGTTTTGTTTGTGGCCATCGATGCTATTGGCGTTGGTCCTTTATATTTAATTCTAACCGATGGAGCTTCGAGAAAGCAAAGATTTAGAATTGCAGCTAAATCTTCCTTAACAGCTTTTGTTATTTTATCTATTTTTGCCTACGGAGGACAATTCTTCTTTAATTGGATTGGTGTGTCTTTGAATTCTTTAAAAATTGCTGGTGGAATTATTTTATTCATTATTGCTATAGAAATGTTGCTAGATAAACGAAGGATGCGAAAAGAAGAAAGTGCTAATCTGGCGGTGAACGATAAGAACTTAGATGATATTGTTGTATTTCCACTTTCCATTCCTCTAATCGCAGGACCTGCCGCATTAACTTCGGTGGTTCTTTTGGTAAATGCAAATTCCAGTTCAGCTGAAAATTTAGTCATGGTCTACGCTGCATTAGCAGCTGCCATGCTAGTTACTTTTTTGCATATGCTGTTCTCAGCGGTAGTTGCAAATTATACAAGTAAAAATTTACTTAATGTGTTTTCTAGAGTAATGGCTCTTGTGTTAGCTTCCTTAGCTATACAATTTATTATCAACGGAATAAAATCTACTTTTGGAATTTAATTAGATCTTAGTATTTTTCTTGCGATCGTTTCTGCAATTAACATTACTGGTGCATTGGTATTTCCTGAGGTAACTTTTGGCATGGCAGAGGCATCAATCACTCGTAACTTAGAAATACCTCTTAGCCTACATTCAGAATCTAAAACAGTCATGGGGTTTTCTGCATTACCATTATTATCTACTTTTCCCATAGAACAAGTTCCTACCGGATGAAAAATAGTAGTTCCTAAATCTTTAGCAGCATGTTGCAACTCTTGATCGGTTTGCACATTTTCTCCTGGAAACATTTCTTCTGGAGAATATTCAGATAACGCTTCGCTCTTCATAATCTCACGAGTTTTTTTAAGTCCTGCTACTGCAATATCCAAATCTTCTTTAGTGGATAAATAGTTACATAAAATTTTTGGATACTCTAAAGGGTTGGAGCTTACGGCTCTGATCCAACCTCGAGAAGTTGGTCTAATATTGGTAACACTGGGAGTGATAGCGTTAAATGGATCTAAAGGATCGCCAAATTTTGGCAGCGACAGCGGTTGAACGTGCCATTCTAAATTGGCGCTAATTTGATTGGGATCGCTTTTAGCAAATGCACCTAAGGTCGAAGGCGGCATCGTCATGGGCCCTTTTCTAAAAAAAATGTATTGCAGCACCATCATCATTCTTGAGAATATATTTTTATATAAAGTGTTGACTGTTTTGCAGTTTGAAACTTTATAAACTGTTCTAATTTGCAAATGATCTTGCAAATTTTCTCCAACTCCAGGAAGATCATGCACCACCTTAACTCCAATATTGTTTAGCAAAGAAGCAGGGCCTATTCCTGATACTTGAAGCAAATGAGGCGTACTAACTGCTCCTGCCGATAAGATAACCTGATCATTCGCAGTAACGATTTGCTTTTCTCCCTTATGTAAAATTTCAAGTCCATAGGTTTCTAATTTAGAATTAGCCCAAGCTCGTTCTGTGTTTTGGGATTGATTGCGTGTCTCGCTAGTAATATCCTTGGTTAATACCTTTAATACTTGCGTATGAGTCATGATCGTCAAATTACTTCTCTGCTTAATTGGTTTTAAAAAAGCATCTGACATCGACCAACGAATTCCTTTTTTTTGGTTCATATGAAAATAAGCACAACCATCATTGTCACCCCGATTAAACTCTTCAATACTAGGAATGCCTTGTTGACTAGCAGCTTTTCTCCAAGAATCTAAAATAGGCCACTGTACTCTTGGCTCTTCTACACGCATCTCCCCTTTACTACCGTGCCATTCATTATCTCCTGCAAAGTAATTCTCGATGGATTTATAAGTTGCTAAAGAATTATTCCAATTCCAAATGCTATCACCAGTAATATCACTCCATTGTTTGTAGTCACTTTCCTGACCACGCATATAAATCATGGCGTTGATGGATGAGGATCCTCCTAAGACCTTACCTCGTGCATAGTGAATAGATCTTCCATTCAATCCTGGATCGGGCTCGGTCTTAAAACACCAATCGGTTCTAGGATTATTAATAGTAAATAAGTATCCCACAGGAATTTTAATCCAAATCCAGTCATCTTGACCTCCCGCTTCTATTAAAAGAACTTTATGATTGGGATCTGCTGACAATCTATTAGCAAGCAAACAACCAGCGCTTCCCGCTCCCACGATGATGGTATCGAAATGAGACTTGTCAGTAATAGTCATGGTTTAATGGTTACTTAATAATTTTGATTCCTTCTTTACTAAAGAAGACATCGAGGATCTTTTCTGTAATTTGCTTAGCATTTAAGCCTGCCACATCGTACATTTTTTCAGGGGTGTCTTGATCGATAAAGATATCTGGTAACATCAACGACCTAAACTTTAATCCTTTATCAAAAATTCCTTTTTCGGCTAATAAATGTGCCACATGCGATCCAAATCCACCAATCGATCCTTCTTCAATGGTAATCATCATTTGATGCTGTCTAGCACAACGAAGAATTAGTTCCTCATCCAGTGGTTTTGCAAATCTAGCGTCGACTATGGTTGTGGTAATTCCTTTGCTTTCTAAGTTGTTGGCTGCAATTTTGCATTCTTCTAATCTTGTTCCTAAACTAACGATACAAACTTGTTTTCCTTCTCTGACCACTCTACCTTTTCCAATTTCTAATTTTTCATCTATGGAGGGAAGCTCTACTCCGGTTCCGTTTCCTCTTGGATATCTAAAAGCACAAGGTCGGTCGTTAATATCTACAGACGTGTTAATCATTCGGACCAATTCTGCCTCATCACTTGCTGCCATCACTACAAAATTGGGAAGGGTGGCAAGATAAGTAATATCAAAAGAACCAGCATGGGTAGGACCATCGGCTCCTACTAGACCTGCTCTATCAATGGCAAATCGAACTGGTAATTTTTGAATGGCCACATCGTGAACTACTTGATCATAAGCACGTTGTAAAAAAGTAGAATAAATTGCGGCATAAGGCTTATACCCTTCGGTTGCTAGTCCTGCAGCAAAAGTTACCGCATGTTGCTCTGCAATTCCCACATCAAACGTTCTTTTAGGAAATTGTTTTTGAAAAATATTAATACCGGTTCCTGATGGCATCGCTCCGGTGATGGCAACAATTTTGCTATCACGCTGTGCATGTGCAGTTAAGGTATCACCAAAGACATTGGTGTAAGATGGTTTGTTGGATGTGCTTTTAGATTGCTCTCCTGTTGCCACATTAAATTTAGTGACACCGTGATATTTGTCTTTCGATTCTTCTGCGGGTTGATAGCCTTTTCCTTTTTGGGTAATGGCATGAATTAAAAAAGGACCATTGTGCTTTGATTCTTTTACGTTTTTTAATACTGGCAATAGTTGTTTAAAATTATGTCCATCTACCGATCCTACGTAAAAGAAACCCATTTCTTCAAATAAAGTTCCTCCTACTGCAATTCCTTTTAAGTATTCTTCCGTCTGACTCATTTTATCTTTAAATTTTTTAGGAAATTTCATAATTAATTTTTTAAGCAAATTCCTAAGTCCAATATATTTTTTTCCCGATAATAGTGTTGCAAGATAAGAGCTCATAGCTCCGACCGGAGGTGCAATCGACATTTCATTATCATTTAGAATAACAATTAATCTTGAATCCATAGCTCCAGCGTTATTCATAGCTTCATAAGCCATACCAGCACTCATGGCGCCGTCACCTATTACGCTGATAATACTATTATTTTTTCCTTCTAAATCTCTAGCAACTGCCATTCCTAATCCTGCAGAAATTGAGGTTGAGCTATGTGCTGCACCAAAAGGATCGTACTGACTCTCCGCTCTCTTAGTAAATCCTGATAAACCACCGCCTTGTCTTAAAGTTTTGATTTTGTTTCGTCTTCCCGTTAAAATTTTATGTGGGTATGCTTGATGTCCAACATCCCAAATTAGTCTGTCGTTAGGTGTGTCGAATAAATAGTGAATAGCAATAGTAAGCTCTACCACTCCAAGTCCAGCTCCCAGATGACCTCCCGTTACCGATACTGCATCGACCAACTCTTCCCTAAGCTCTTTTGCAAGCTGAGGTAATTGCTCTGGTGTTAATTTCTTTAGATCAGATGGATAATTAATCTGATCTAATAAAGGCGTATTCGACATTAATGGTCCCTTTTTAATATAAACTCAGCAGACGATATCAGCCTATCTGCTTTCGATCCATATTTTTTTAAAGAATTTTTTATTTTGTTGAGCAAGTCGCTAGTTAAAGCATTGGTTTTTTCCAATCCTAAAGCAGATAATAAAGTTGCTTTACCTTTCTTGCTATCTTGTTGTGAGGGTTTTCCTAATTTGTCTTGGTCACCGTATGCATCCAATAAATCATCGGCAATTTGAAATAATAATCCAATATTTAATCCGGTCTCTTTTAGCTCAGCTCGTGCATCATTTTTTTTTGCAACAATCGCAGCAGCTTCAATGCACAATCCCATAAGCTCACCTGTTTTTTTATTTTGCATGTCGATAATTGTTTTTTGATCTTGAGCTTTTCCTTCAAAAGATAAATCCAAAAATTGACCACCTGCTATTCCAAGATGACCCGAACAAGATGCAAGCGCAAATACCAAGTCACTTTTAATAGTTTTGTCCAAATCAAGTTCATCACTAGTTAATATTTCAAATGCAATAGTAAGAAGAGAGTTTCCAGCAAGGATAGCTGTAGACTCGCCAAATTTTTTATGAGTGCTTTCTTTGCCTCTTCTAAAATCATCGTTATCCATAGAAGGAAGATCGTCATGAATTAAAGAATAACTATGAACGCATTCAATTGCCGATGCGACCGCAATAGCTGTTTCTTCTTTTAAATCAAATAGATCAAATGCAGCAACCGTTACATAAGATCTTATTTTTTTTCCTCCTGAAAATAATCCGTAAGCCATTGCTTCATACAATTGGTTATTTTGCTTTTGTCGGGAAAAATATTTTTGAAGATATTGGTCGGTTTTATCAGCAATAGATTTGAGATCAGTGGCAAAGGTAGACACGGTTACTACTCCCTAACGAAATCTTTTTTACTAATAGTTCCGTCTTTATCGATAGAAATCTGCTCCACTTTCATGGTGGCTTCTTTTAATTTAGCCTCGCAGTGTTTTTTCAATTGTATGCCCTTGGTATACTCATCAATAGATTCTTCTAATTGGGCACTACCATCTTCTAATTTAGATACAATTTGCTCTAATTGCTCTAATGCTTGCTCAAAAGATAGCTTTTCTATATCAGCTGGAATATTGTTTTTTTTCATCAAAAGCATAATAAATATTTAACAATGAAATTCTATTCAAATATTTGCAAACCGAATAAAAAAAATTTGGCAAAAGCCTCTAGGCTTATAAAATTGGGCAAAGTTATAGCGATACCCACAGAAACTGTTTATGGACTTGCTGGAAATGCTTACCGAAATGATGCCATTAAAAAAATATATTCATTAAAAAAAAGACCTAAAAACAATCCTCTGATCGTCCACTTTTCTAGCTTAATTGCCATGGAGAAAGATGTGGAAATCAATGATCGGTTAATCCGATTGGCTAAACAATTCTCTCCTGGTCCCTTAACTTATATACTTTCCTTAAAACCAGGATCAAAGATTTCCAAATTAGTATTAAATAAAAACAATGAAATTGCCTGTAGAATTCCTAATAACAAAACATTTTTAGCAGTATTAAAACAATCGGGCGTTCCTATAGCTGCACCCAGTGCAAATCTTAGTAATTTAGTCAGCACGACTACAGCCATCGATGTTCAAAAAGAATTTGGCGATAAGCTACCTTGCATATTAGATTCGAACAAGATCACTATAGGTCTTGAATCAACGGTGGTATCTTTGGGATCTCCAATTACGATATTGCGACCAGGCGCTATTACCAAAGAGATGATAGCTAAAGTTTTAAAAAAGAAAGTGTTAGAAGCAAGACACAAGGGAGATGTGATTGCCCCAGGTCAATTTAAAAAACATTACTCTCCAGGAATTCCTGTGTATCTAAATCAAACTAAAGCAAAAACACATGGTGCACTACTGGTGTTGGGAAAACACAAAATAGCTGATAATATTTTTTTTCTCAGCAAGCGTTCCTCCCTGCAAGAAGCGGCGCGAAATCTTTATATTCTTCTCCGCAAAGCAAAAGAACTAGGGTATAGAAGCGTGTCTATTACTACTATTCCCAATATAGGTATTGGCAAAGCAATCAATGACAGGTTACGTCGAGCGTCTACATGAAGCAATTAGAGATCAACAATTTACAAAAAAAATTTTACGATTTTGAAGCGGTAAAGAAAATTACTTTTTCTATAGCTGCCAATCAAACCGTTGCCTTACTAGGTCCTAATGGATGCGGTAAGACAACTACCATTGCCATGATTCTTGGATTAATTACTCCAACTTCAGGATCTATCACTATTAACCATCAGCTATTAACTAAAGATCATCATTATCTGTCTAAAATGAATTTTGCATCTCCGTATGTGGAGTTGCCAAAAAAATTAAAAGTAATCGAGAACTTAAAAGTCTATGCCATGATGTACGAGGTGGCTAATGCCAAAGCTAAAATAGAACAGTTGGTGGAAGAATTAAATCTTGCACCTATTTTATATAAAAAAACAGGTGAACTGTCCTCAGGTCAAAGAAATAGAGTGTCTCTTGCAAAAGCTCTTATTAACGATCCTGAAATACTTCTTCTCGATGAGCCTACTGCTAGTTTAGACCCTGATACCGGTGATTTTATAAGAACTTTTTTAGAAACATATAAAAAGAAAAACTCTATGGCTATTTTACTTGCCTCTCACAATATGGATGAAGTTACGAGATTAAGTGATTACGTCTTAATGATGAAAGAAGGCTCTATTATTGACGAAGGAACTGCGACAGATTTAATTAAAAAACACGGAAGACAAGATTTGGAAGAAGTGTTCCTAAAACTAGCGAGACAACATGAGAATTAAAAGAATTTTATCCTTAATGCTAAGGCATCTTTATTTGATCAAAGCTTCTGTCCCAAGAATAATTGATTTAATTTATTGGCCAACGGTTCAAATTATTTTATGGGGATTTATTTCTAAGTTTTTTACTATGCACAGCACCTATTTTAATAATACTGCTGGAATTATTCTAAGTGCTGCAATTCTCTATGACTTTTTATTCAGGTCTAGCATTAGTTATAACATGTTATTTTTAGAAGAAATTTGGAGCAGAAATTTAATTAATTTGTTTGTTTCTCCTTTAAAGGTTGGCGAGATTGTCATTGCCCTAACCTGCACTGCACTACTGCGAACACTAATAGGATTGGTACCTGCAGTATTGATTGCTATTCCTTTATTTGGGATCTCACTACTTGAGCTTGGTTACCCTCTTATTTTACTGCTTCTTAGCCTTTATATTTTTGGAATTACTTTGGGCTTACTAGTCACCTCTGGTCTAGTAAGATTTGGCCCCTCTTTTGAAAACATTGCCTGGGCCAGTTTATTCTTTATCGCTCCTATTGGCTGCATTTATTATCCTGTTGAAATTTTACCCACTTGGTTACAACCCATTGCTTTGGCGCTGCCGCTTGCACATATTTTTGAAGAAACAAGATCAATATTAATTAATCACACCATCAACTATTCTAATATTTATTATGCGCTTATGCTGAATGTGGTTTACCTTGGTGTGGCTCTTCTTACTTTTTACCAATCTTTTAAAAGCGCTAAGGTGAAGGGTAGTTTAATTAATGTGGGTGAATAACTTTGGTGGTCTTGTTAGGATTCGAACCTAAAACGCTTGTTTCGAAGACAAGAATGATATCCATTTCACTACAAGACCATAAAGGTAGTATAACAAGATAATGCCAAATAAAAAATACAACTTTACAGTTTCTGAAGAACAAAATGCCAAACGCGTGGACCATTTTATTGTGAAAGAGCTACCCTCTTTTAGCAGAACTAAAATTAACAAACTAATTAAAGAAGGGGCTCTGCTGGTAAATGGAAATCCTATTGACGAAAGTTCAAAAAAAGTAAATTTTGGTGATGAGATTGAGCTTTCTGTACCTGAAGCTGTTGCCACAGATATCAAGCCTCAGAACATTCCATTGGAAATTGTTTATGAAGATGATGATTTATTAGTAATCAACAAGCCCATCGGCATGGTGGTTCATCCAGGAGCTGGTAACCCTGATGGTACTTTAGTCAATGCACTCTTGCATCACTGCAAAGGAAACTTATCTGGAATTAATGGAGAGCTAAGACCTGGAATTGTTCACAGAATTGATAAAGACACCTCTGGTTTATTAGTGGTTGCAAAAAATGATATTGCTCACAATGAACTTGCGAAACAATTTGAAGAACACACAACTCAACGTACCTATCTGGCTTTTGTTTGGGGAATGATGAAACCTATCCATGGAAGAATTGAAACTCTCATAGGGCGGAGTAGATACAATAGGCAAAAAATGAGTGCTGATGTGGGAGCTGGTAAAGTTGCGATCACCAATTATACCACCTTAGAAATTTATAAAGGAACGCATCTTCCTGATATTAGTTTGGTAGAATGCAAATTAGAAACAGGACGAACCCATCAAATTCGAGTTCACTTAGCTCACAAAAAAAATCCTATTTTGGGAGATCAGATGTATGGAAGCAAAATGAGAAAGATCCGAGATATTGATCCAGAATTACAAAAAATAATTGAAGGAATAAATTTTCAAGCCCTTCATGCCCAATCCTTAGGCTTTATTCATCCGAAAACAGAGGAAGAATTGTTTTTCACCACAAAATTGCCTAAAGATTTGTTAAACTTACAGAAAATGTTAAAAAAACTTGGAAACCAACCCCTTGATTTTTAAGTTTTAAAAATTACATAATAATAAGGATATGAGCAAAGACTTGAGCAAAGCTAATCTACCCGTACTTACCCCTGAGGGAAGTTTTGCTTCCTATTTGGCTAAGATTAGAAAATTTCCTATGCTCGATGCTGCAGAAGAATATGTACTTGCAAAAAATTGGCGTGAAAAAGGAGACAAGGAAGCAGCTCACAAATTAGTAACTAGCCATTTACGTTTGGTTGCAAAAATTGCTATGGGTTATCGTGGTTATGGTCTTCCGGTAAGTGAATTAGTTTCCGAAGGAAACATTGGACTGATGCAAGCAGTTAAAAAATTTGATCCAGAAAAAGGATTTAGACTTACCACTTATGCCATGTGGTGGATTAAAGCTTCTATTCAAGAATATGTATTGCGTTCTTGGAGTTTGGTTAAAATTGGAACTACATCAGCGCAAAAGAAATTATTTTTTAATTTAAGAAAAATCAAAAACCAAATCTTTGCTGCAGAGCAAGGAGATATGTTACCTGAGCATGTAACTCAAATTGCTACTCAATTAGATGTTAGAGAAGATGAGGTGGTTTCCATGAACCAGCGACTAGCAGGTCATGAATATTCTTTAAATGCTCCTGTGGGCAATGAAGAAGGTGATGCGGAATGGCAGGACTGGGTAGTAGATGAAGATGCAGACCAGGAATTGCAAATCTCACAAAAACAAGAAATTGATCAAAGAAAAGAGTTATTAAAAAATGCGCTACATGTATTAGATGAAAGAGAAAAAGATATTCTATACGACCGAAGGCTCATTGATGAACCTAAGACTTTGGAAGAATTGAGTCAAAAATACAAAGTCAGTAGAGAACGAATTCGTCAAATTGAGAACCGGGCTTTTGACAAAGTTCAAAAAGCTATGCTTGAAAACATCAAGCAGCCAAAACAGCTATCTATCAATTAAAGATTATAAGGATTTTCGACTAGAATTGTGTCTTCTCGCTCAGGGCTTGTGGATATGCTTGAAATTTTAGTTCCAATAAAGTCTTCCAGTTCACATAAGTACACTTTTGCTTCTTGGGGTAGCTCTTCATAGTTTCTAACTCCCATAGTGCTCTTCATCCAACCTTTAAATGTTTTGTAAATTGGTTTTACTCTTGCCTGATCTTCTGCAGCAGCTGGCAAGTAATCTAGTTTTTCTCCATCTAGATCATACTCGACGCACATTTTAATTTCATCGCAAGCATCCAAAACATCTAACTTAGTTAATGCAATACCGTTGATTCCAGAAATTTTAACTGTTTGTCTTACTAGAACTGCATCAAACCAACCGCAACGTCTTTTTCTTCCCGTTACCGTTCCAAATTCATTTCCACGTTTTCCTAACAATTCTCCTGTTTCATCTTTTAATTCGGTTGGAAAAGGACCTTCTCCCACTCTAGTAGTGTAGGCCTTGGTAATTCCAAGCACATAATCAATTACATTGGGACCACATCCTGTGCCAATGGCAGCAGCACCCGCTACCGTATTCGATGAAGTTACATAAGGATAAGTTCCATGATCGACATCAAGTAAAATTCCTTGCGCGCCTTCAAATAATATTTTTTTACCTTCACTTCTAAATTGATCCATCTTTCTCCATACCGGTTGAGAAAATCTTAACACTTCAGGAGCAATCTTGAGAAGATCTTTCATTAATTCTTCTTTTTTAAATTCTTTTTTCTTCAATCCTTTTCTGATCGCATTGTGGTGAGCAAGGACTACCTCTAAACGATTAGATAAATTGGTTTCTGATTTTAAATCCATCACACGGATCGAACGTCGTCCTACCTTGTCTTCATAAGCGGGTCCAATTCCTCTTCGCGTGGTTCCAATTTTTGCTTTACCTGCCAAGTCTTCTCTAATCTCGTCCATCTCTCTATGAAATGGCATAATCAAATTAGCAGTTTCAGCTAAAATAAGATTACTCTCATCTACTCGTACTCCTTGCTTTTGAATTTGTTTAATTTCTTCTAGGAACGCCCACGGATCCACGACTACTCCATTTCCAATAATAGATATTTTGTTTTGTCTAACAATTCCTGATGGTAATAATTTTAATTTATATACTTTGCCGTCGATGACTAGAGTGTGTCCCGCATTATGTCCGCCTTGGAATCTAACCACGACATCTGCTTGCTCAGATAACCAGTCGACGATTTTTCCTTTACCCTCGTCTCCCCACTGAGAACCTACTACAACAATATTTTTCATCTATTTAAATTTCTTGCTTAATTCTATGGAAGTTAAGTGATTAACTGGTCCATGACCTTTTCCATAATTGAGATTAGATCTGATGGAGTCATTAACATAATCAATTCCAAGTTCACACGCTTTATATAAAGGTTTTCCACAGCCTAAAAAGGTCGCTACAGCTGAGGATAATGTGCATCCGGTGCCGTGTGTATTCTTGGTAATGATTTTTTTATTTTTAAATATGTGCAATTCTTTTTGATTCACTAAAATATCTTGAACCAAGGATCCTTGGAGATGACCGCCTTTTAATAAAACGTTATTAGCTCCTAAATGAATAAGGGTATACGCGGCAAGAATCATTTCATCCAAGTTTCTTATTTTTTTTCCTATCAACACTTCGGCTTCTGGAATGTTAGGAGTAATTAGAAAAACTTCCTTAATTAATTTATCTCGTAAAGCATACGCTGCCTGCTCATTGATCAATTTGGCCCCGCCTTTGGCAATCATAACCGGATCAAGCACTACTCTGTTATTTTTTATTTTTTTTAAAGAACTTAAAACTTCTTTAATAACTTCCTTAGAATGAAGCATGCCTATTTTGATCGCATCGGGCTTAATGTCTTTTGCGGTAAATAGTATTTGTTTTGCAATTTCTTTAGGTGGAATAGCTACAATAGATGCTACCCCCGTTGTGTTCTGAGCAGTAATAGCTGTAACCGCGGTCATAGCATAACCACCTAGTGCAGTTACTGTTTTGATATCTGCTTGAATGCCAGCTCCACCAGACGAGTCTGATCCTGCAATAATTAAAATTTTAGTTCTTGGTTTCACTAAATGGATTTGGATACGATGCTAATAGCTTTAGCTAATAATTTTTTATCATGGCATTCACCCATAATTCTTATTTTAGGTTCTGTTCCAGATTTTCTTACCAATAGTCTTCCCTTATCTCCTAATAATTTTTCTGCTTTTTTAATAGCTGCAAGGCAAGATTTGCTATTAATAATATTTTTATTGTTAACAATTTTATTTTCTAAAATTTGCGGAACTGGTTTAAACACTCTTAATAATTTACTAGCTTTAGTTCCTTTTCTCATAGAAAATAAAATTTCTAAAGCAACTAGCAAGCCGTCTCCTGTAGTTGTGAAGTCTCCCAAAATAACATGTCCCGATTGTTCACCACCTAAATTATAGTTCATTTTTTGCATTGTTTCTTTGACATAACGGTCGCCCACATCAGCTCTTACAAATTTAATATTGTGTTTTTTAAAATGCTGTTCTAATCCAAGATTGCTCATTAACGTTCCAACCACTCCACCTTTGAGTATTTTTTTGTTATGCCATCTGGTTGCGATCATTCCGATGATCTGATCTCCATCCACAATGGTTCCCTGCTCATCGCATAAAATTAATCTATCTGCGTCTCCGTCCAGTGCTATTCCCAGATCCGCTTTGTGTTTTTTTACAGCTTGGCGCATGGATTCTGGATGAGTAGATCCACATTGTTTATTAATATTTAATCCATCAGGATCAATACCGATGGGGTAAACGGTTGCTCCTAGTTCTTGTAATATTTGTGGGGCAGCTTTGTAACCAGCACCATTGGCGCAATCAATAACTACTTTCATTCCATTTAAAGTAAAGCTTGCAGGAAAATTGCTTTTTAAAATTTCAATATATCTTGCATTTCCGTCCTCCAATCTTTTTACTCTTCCCAATTCTTCCACCGGAACTAATAATTTTGATTGTTTCTCATCAATTAGTTTCTCAATTTTTTTTTCTACTTTGTCTGATAATTTTAAACCATCAGGTCCAAAAAGTTTTAGCCCGTTATCTGTGTGAGGATTGTGAGATGCGGTAATCATAATTCCCATATCTGCTTTCATGGATCTGGTTAACATTGCCAGTGCATTAGTAGGTATGGGACCAAAAGTAATTACGTGCATACCAGCAGAGGTTAGTCCTGAGACTAAAGCTGGTTCCAGCATGTATCCAGATATTCTTGTGTCTTTTGCAATAATTGCTAAATGTTTTTTTTTATCTTTAATTTTAAAAAAACATCCCGCAGCTAAACCAAATTTATAAAAGTTTTCACCGGTTATACTACCCTGGTTGACCACTCCTCTAATTCCGTCTGTGCCGAAATATTTTTTCATTAGATACTGTATAGTGCTGAATTGATTGATAACGCTTCATTAATTTCTTTTATATCATGCACCCTAAAAAATTGAACTCCTTGGTTCGCACCAATTATTACCGATGATATCGTGCCACCAAGTCTTGATATGCTGTCTTTTTTTCTCATGATTTTGCCGATAAAACTTTTCCTAGATGGCCCAAGCATCAGCGGGCAGCCTAAAGAATGAAAAAAAGAAATCTTGTTCATTAAAGTTAGGTTGTGCTGAACATTTTTTCCAAATCCAATACCCGGATCTAGAATGATATGTTTTCTTCTCAATCCTTTTTGTTCTAATTGTTTAATTTTTTCTTCAAAGTAATCGTAAATTTCTATTAAAATATTTTTGTAGTTAGGATTCTTTTGCATGGTTTCCGGTGTGCCTTGAGAATGATTTAAAATAATTGGTTTTTTTAATTTAGCGACAACCTCTTTTGCATTGGGGTCAAAGTCTAATGCGGATACATCATTAATAATCTTGGCTCCTGCTATAACTGCCGCTTTCATGACCAGTGATTTTCTTGTGTCTATGGAAACTATATTGTTTCTAATTTTTTTTATTTTTTTAATTACTTGAATGACTCTTCTGCATTCTTCTTCTTCTGAAATTAGTTTTGCACCTGGTCTAGTAGATTCTCCACCGACATCAATAATATGGGCTCCCTGGTGAAGCATGGTTTTTGCATGTTGTACTGCTTGTTTTGCTTTGTAAAATTTCCCTCCATCGGAAAAACTATCCGGAGTCACATTCAGCACTCCCATGAGAACGGATTTAGAAAGATTTAAATTTAAAATAGAATCTCTTCTTTTTGTAATCTGAGCTAAATCGTTAATAATTTGCTTTTTGTCTTTTCCTTTTATTTTTGAAATTTGAGAAATAGTTAAAGTTTGTTTTGTATTGGTTTTTTTATTAAAAATTTCAATTGCTGCAAAGGCGATAGAGGTATTGCCACATATAGGCAAAGCTATCTTTTTTTTAAGCTGATCTTTAGCATCACTTCCATAAACGAAGTGGAGTGGCCTAATATAAACAGACCGCATAGAAGGAGTTTAGCTTTGTAATTTTGGTTTCAAACCAATAGAGCCAAGAGCACTATCAGGAGAAGATGAGCTTTCGTCATCTTTTCCAAGTCCTCGATTAGGATAAATATTTTTGAAAATTAAGTTCCTAATTTCATCTCCATTCATAGTTTCATATTCTAATAAAGCTTTTGAAATTTTATGAAGATCGTCTAATTTTTCCGTAAGAATTTTTCTTGCTCGGTTATAACCGCTATCTACAATTTTTCTTACCTCTGCATCGATTTTTTTAGCAGTTTCTTCTGAAACATTTTGCGTTCTTGCAACCGAACGTCCTAAAAATACTTCTTCTTCATTTTCCTGATAAGAAATAGGTCCCATAACTTCACTCATACCCCATTTCGTAACCATATTTTTTGCCATTTTAGTTACCATTTCAATATCAGAAGATGCGCCTGAAGTTACTTGGTCATGTCCAAAAATAAGTTCTTCTGCAATTCTTCCACCCATAGCAACAGAAATGTCTGCGTACATTTTTTCTCTAGTCATAGAAAGCTGATCTCTTTCAGGCAATCTCATCACCATTCCCAATGCTCTGCCTCTTGGAATGATCGTTGCTTTGTGAATAGGGTCTGATGCTTTTTCATATAAGGCAACAATTGCGTGTCCACCTTCATGATAAGCTGTTAATTTTTTCTCGTCTTCTGACATCACCATAGATCTTCGTTCCGCACCCATCATTACTTTGTCTTTGGCTTCTTCTAGGTCCGACATGGTTACAATTCTTTTATTTTTTCTAGCAGCTAACAATGCAGCTTCATTGCAAATATTTGCTAGGTCCGCTCCAGAAAATCCAGGAGTTCCTCGTGCAATAGTTCTAGGCACTACATCAGGCCCCGTAGTAATCTTTTTTAAGTGAACTTTTAAAATAGCTTCTCTTCCAACAATGTCCGGATTAGGCACCACTACTCGTCTATCGAATCTACCTGGTCTCAATAATGCAGGATCTAATACATCTGGTCTGTTAGTAGCAGCGATCAAAATAACACCTTCATTAGTTTCAAAGCCGTCCATCTCCACTAGCAACTGGTTTAATGTTTGTTCTCGCTCATCATTACCACCACCTAAACCTGCTCCTCTACTTCTTCCCACAGCATCAATCTCGTCAATAAAAATAATGCAAGGTGCGTTCTTCTTTCCTTGTTCAAACATGTCTCTGACGCGTGAAGCACCAACACCAACAAACATCTCAACAAAATCTGATCCTGAAATAGTAAAGAATGGAACATTTGCTTCACCAGCAACTGCTCTAGCGATTAATGTTTTTCCTGTTCCTGGAGGTCCGATCAACAAAGCTCCTTTAGGAATCTTTCCACCAAGTTTTTGGAATTTTCTTGGGTCTCTTAAAAATTCTACAATCTCTTCTAGCTCTTCTTTGGCCTCATCCACACCGGCAACATCTTTAAAAGTAACTCGACCGTGAGCTTCGGTTAATAGTTTTGCTTTAGATTTTCCAAATCCCATGGCTCCGCCTTTGCCACCTTGCATCTGGCGCATAAAAAATATCCAAACAGCAATTAACAGCAACATAGGGAACCAAGAAAGAAGTACACCAAAAAATGATGGCATTTTATCTTCGATAGGTCCCGCTGAAAAAGAAACTCCCTTAGAAGAAAGTTTTTCAACTAAGTTAGGGTAATTGGGTGAGTAGGTTCTGAATTTTGTACCATTGGCAAATTTTCCTTCCAGGCTACTTCCTTTGATATCAACGGAGACAACATTTCCTTTGTCGACCTCACTGATAAAAGTTGAGAATGGCAAATCTTTTGAAGCAGAAATTGTTGCTGGATTTTGGAATAAATTAAACAGCCCTAAGACTAAAAGAGCTATAATTCCCCACATGCTTAAATTCTTTAAATTCATACAGTATAAAATAGGTATTTAAATTAATCTTACAAGGAGCAAAATGTCAGCAAAAGTAAATAAATTGTTCAGATTCTTATGCATTTCTGTTTTCTTTGCTCATAATAATTTTATTTTTCTCTAAACTAAAGACAAAACCTCCTAAAGTAACTTTTGTAAAATTCTTTTTTTGAATGGAGGCAATTAAATGCTCTAAGCCTTTTGCTCTAGGTGGATAATCTTTTTTTGATTTTTTCCGAATAAGCTCTGCCATAACTCGGTATGTAATTTCCATAGGTTGGCTCATAAATAATTTTCTATCAATGATCACTTTATTGTTATTTACAAGATGAATGTGTTTTTTTTGAGATTGCTTTACATAAAAATCAATTGCATCTTTTGCTGTATTTAAATTGCTAATAGTCTTTAAGATTCTAGACTGATCCAAGCCTTCTTTGGCTAAGCTAGATTTTAACTTTCTAATTCTAGATCGTAAAAACTTGTCATTGACATTGGATGGGTCTTTAACAAAAGTCTTGAACACTTTTTTTGCTACATGAACTAACTTTTCTTTGGGTAGGTTCAAAAATGGTCTTAGCACATTAATATTATCTTTGTTTTTCTCATTCACCGTCATAGAAGAAAGGCCATATAGACCACTTCCTCTACTTAGCCTGATATAAAAATTTTCAATCTGATCATCCAAATGATGTGCAGTTAACATATGTGTCACTTTATTTTTTTTACAAAAATTACCTAATAGCTTGTATCTGTGATCTCTTGCATTTTTCTGAATGCTTTTTGAAATAGTATTCTTGATAGTTAAAATATTTAACTTTGCAGAAATTTTTAACAAGTTCTTCTTTACTGATTGTGCTTCCTTAGCACTATTTTTTCTAATGTTATGATCTACTATTAAATAAAATACTTTATTCTTGTAAGCTTCTGAATATGTTTTCGAGCAATAAGCCAGCGCAAGACTGTCGGCTCCTCCAGAAATGCATGCCACAAATTTCTTTGTGCCAATATTTTTTTTTACTATTTGCTCAAAGGGAAGATATGTTTCGGAAATTATTTTGTCTTGTAAGAAGCTACTAGGTTTTGCATTTAAACTTTTTAGTTTCATATTTAGCTTTCTGAATAATAGACTTGTCGGCTTTAGGATATTGTTTTTGCACACCAACTAACATTAAACATCCCTGATCTTTTTCACCAAGCTCGGCAAGTGTAATTCCAAGCTTAAGAAGGTTTTGTGGAGCTTTATCACTTTTTGGAAATTTTTGATATCCGTCCAAATAAGCTGCTGCTGCATCATGATACAATTGTCTGATGTAATAAGTTTCGGCATACCAATATTGCGCACTTCCAGCAAGTTGGTTGCTAGGATGAGTATTAACAAATTCTTTTAAAGCTGTTTCTGCTTTTTCATAATCTCCTACTTTGATTAGGTCGGTAGCAAATTTATATTGCTCATTAGGACTTCCTTTGGGCAATACTTTCTCTTTAGCAACTGAAGTTGTTTTTACTACTGGTGCTGGGCTAACCGATCTAATTTCCTGCTTCTCTCTACTTGGTGATTTGGTTGCTTCTGTTTTCTCCAACACTTTTCCAAAGTCCTGCATTTTTCCAGTTCCTGGAAATTGTTTTGGTGGATTGGAATTATTTGTCTGTTGTGTGCTTGAAGGTTTTGCTTGTTGCGTCCCTGAAGTTTTGGATGATTGTGTATTTGAACTTCCAAGTTCGCTAAATCTTAATTCAGTATCTCTTTGTATTTTTTCAACTCGTTCAGATATTTTTTGCAAACTAAATAATGTTTCTTCATTGCTTGCGGTAATTTTTTGAATTTGTTCTTCTAATTCAGAAAGCTTTACTAGCTGTCTAGTCAATGCTCCCTCTAAAGCGGCTGGAACACCTTCGGAAGATCCTGAGGATTGAGTAGAAAAACTTTTGCTGTACACAGCTTTTTCTAAAGTTTTTAAATCTTTACTTAATGACTGAAGTTCCAGAAGAACCTTATCTAATTGCTCATCAGCACAAACACCAAAAGAAAAAGTGCTTAAAAATAGAAATACAAATATTTTTTTCATGTCGTTAATACATTACTACAATAAATTCAGGCAAAAAAAAGACCCTGAAGATTAATATCATTCAGGGCCTTTAAATTTGTAAAAATTAATTATTTGCTTTTAACAGTAACTGATCTTCTGTTTTGAGACCAAGCTAGTGCAGAAGACTCTTTGCTTGCAGGTCTTTCTTTACCATAGCTAATTACTTTAATGCTAGATTTTGCAATCCCTTTAGACATTAAATAATCTCTAACTGTATTTGCACGTCTTTCACCAAGAGCTAAGTTGTATTCTCTAGTTCCTCGTTCGTCGGCATGACCTTCGATCACTACAGAGATTTTGCTGCTTTTAATGTAAGCTGCTTGCTTATCTAAAGTTGCTTTTGCAGCAGAAGTTAAATTTTTGCTGTTTGTTCCGAAGAACACTCTATCTGCAACACCTGTTGCTAAATATTTTACTGTATCCGTTCCAGTATAGACATCGCCTGCTGATGTTGACTTGGTAGTTTTAGTTGCAGTTGTTGAACACGCTGAAATTAAAATTCCTAGAGCAATTACTAAAAAAGTATTTTTTAAACTTTTTGTTAACATTATTTACCTCTCATAATATGATTAAACTTATATTGTATTTTTATATAATTAAGATTTTATTAGCAACTACAAAAATACTTAATTATCCACTAAATTAGGTTATTTTGATAATAAGCCAGACCAGGCAGGATCTGATGCATCCGTTAAAGTTTTGATTTTTCGCTCATTGTATCCGGTCAAATCTATGGACCATAATGAAGAACTGCCACCAATTCCTGATTTTCCAGGTTTGGTCTCTCTATAAAAAATAAGCACTCTTCCATTAGGTGACCAGGAAGGAGCTTCTTGATAATAATTCTGTGTTAGCAGTCTTTCTCCTGAACCATCGCTTCTCATTACTCCAATATAAAAACTTCCTTTATAAATTTTAGTAAAAGCAATCAAGTCTCCTCTGGGAGACCAGACGGGCGTTCCGTACAAGCCTTCCCCAAATGATATTCGTTTAGCATTGGAGCCATCGCTTCTCATTACATAGATTTGTTGAGCACCGCTTCGGTCCGAATTAAAAGTAATATATTTTCCATCAGAAGAGTAAGATGGAGATGTGTCAATAGATGGATGTGAAGTTAACTGCTCTACTACTCTCGTGGCTATATCCATAGAATAAATGTCAGAGTTTCCATCTTTTGCAAAACTCATGATGATCTTTTTTCCATCAGGAGAAAATCTAGGAGCAAAGGTCATGCCAGGAAAGTCTCCCACCACTTCTTGCATACCCGTTTCTATATTAAGCAAATATACTCTTGGTAAATTCTTAAAATAAGACATGTAAGTAATCATTTGAGCGGTTGGATTAAACCTTGGTGTTAACACCAGCTCATTACCTAAAGTTAAGTACTTATTGTTAGCGCCATCCTGATCCATGATGGCCAGTCTTTTAACTCTTTGGGTTTTTGATCCTGTTTCGGCAACATAAATAATTCTCGTATCAAAATAACCAAGCTCACCAGTCATTCGTTCATAAATTTTATCTGTGATAATATGAGAAATTCTTCTCCAGCTGCTGGGAGTTGCGAATAATGCCAAGCCTTCGATTTCTTTTCCGGCAATAACATCCCAAAGTCTAAATTCTACTCGTAATCTTTTTTTACTATCAATAACCAATTTTCCCGAAACCATAATCTGCGCTTTGATTAAAGCCCAATCTTGAAAAGTTGGCTTAACATGAGCAATATTAGGTGACTGGATGTAAGACTTTGGATCAATAATGTGAAAAAGACCCGATCTCTTTAGATTGTTAGAAATTAATTCTGGTATTTTTTCTTCTAGTTTTAATGCTTTGAGTTCAGCTGAAAATTTAGAAGGGTCTTCCATGTAAAATTTAGATATAGCCGCCGGTAAGGGCTCGAGATTACCTCTGGTAATATCAATTTTTACTAGGGCAAAACTCGCTTGTGTAAAAAAGAGAATTGAAAAAAAAGTTAAATAAAATTTTTTCATGTTTTTATGTTTATCCTTTTAACATTTCCTTTGCATCAAAATTAAGTTGGAGATCTTTCCATTTTTCATATCCTGTGGTTGGCATCTTTAAAGGATCGCACAACTTCACTGCTCGCAAAGCACTTTCCGCTAACACTTTGTAAAATCCTTGGCCTGGCTGATTCATTCTTGCATGATCTAATATTTCTGAAGATGTGATGGAGCCATTGGGTCTTAATGTTAATCTAATTCTTACAAGTAAATTTTGATCAAAAGGAAGTCCTAAAGGAATATTCCAACATTTATAAATTTGTGCTTTGATAGCGTCTTCCTGACTCAAGGAAATTCCTTTATTGAGATCAACGGAGCTGTCTTGATTTTGGGTTAATTCTAGACTTTGTTTTTTTTGAATTTCTGCGGTTTCTTCCTTAGATTTGTCGATAAGAGCCGATATTTTGTTAGGATCAAACAACTCTTTCTTTTCAAATTCAGAAGACTGCCTATTAAGCTCTTTTATCTCTTCTGGGTTTTGCTTTTTCTTTTCCTCTTCGCTTTTGATCTTTAGCTTATCTGGAAGTGGAATGGCTTTGGGTTTTTCTTTCGGAGTTATTTTGGGTGGCGCTTGTTTAGTAACTACACGTTTTTCTTTTTCTTTTTTTATTTTTTCAATAATTTCTCTTGCCTTGGGAGCAAATGGAAGTTGAGTTTTTTCAGAAATTTGAATGATATCAATGGCAATTAACTGCTGAGCGGTAATGGGTTCTTTTTTTACAAAAGGCAAAGAAACAATCGTTGCAATAACAAAGACTACGTGGAAAAGGACGGACAGCGAAACACTTTTATACATTGGCTACCTTCTTGTTTCGGAAATAAGAGCTACTTTAGAAAATCCAGATCCTGACAGTTTGCCCATGATCTCCATGACTCTTCCGTAGTTAATATTTTTATCTCCTCGCACATAAATTCTTGTGTCGGTTCTATTTTTAGAAATTGCTAATAATTTCGGAACTAATTCGCTAAATCCAATTTTAGCATCTTGAATAAAAATTTCTCCTTTGGAATTAATCGACAAAGTTAATGGCTCTTTATCATCTGGCAAAGAATCTGCATCACTGTTTGGTAGGTTAACCGGAACTCCTACTGTTAACATCGGAGCTGTCACCATAAATACAATTAACAGCACTAACATTACATCAACAAATGGCGTTACGTTAATATCGCTTATCAAAGATCTCGAGCGAGAGTTAGATTTTGAAAAACGAAATGCCATTTAAATGATTGTTAAAAAGCTCTGTGTAAAATTTTCTAATTTTTGGGTATATTTTCTAGAATCGCTTGAAAACTTATTGTAAGCAACAACTGCAGGGATCGCTGCAAGTAGACCAAGCGCTGTAGCAAATAAAGCCTCAGCAATTCCAGGCGCCACAATTGCCAAGCTAGTGTTTCTTGAAATGGCGATAGATTGGAAAGAATTCATAATTCCCCATACCGTTCCAAACAAACCTATAAACGGAGCCACCGAACCTACTGTTGCAAGAAAAGTTAAATTCTTTTCATATTTTTCTACTTCTTTATCAATGGCAACATCCATTACTCTTTTAGTTCTTTCAATTAACTGTCCTTTACTCTTGGCATCTTGAGCGCATTCCATTCCGGCTCTAAAAACTACGATTAAAGGATTTTCAGAGTCGCCTTCTGTTTTTTTATAAAATTCACTGGCTGATCTGGAAGACCAGAACTGATCCTCTATTAATTCTGTTTCTTTAAATAATTTTTTGAAAATTTTAAATTTATCAATAATGAGCGCCCAAGAAAAAATAGAGGCTGCTATTAAAGAAAGTATTACAAACTTCACTACCAAATCTGCACGCATAAAAAGTGTGAAGATTGAAAAATCAGTAGTACCCAAACTTGATGCTGCTGTTGCTGTGACTGGATCCATAATTATTTAGTAACTTTGAATGTTGTCATTAATTTGTTCTTTTTAGAACTATATAGGTTCGTTATTAAAGGCAACTTTTGAACAACTCCATAGCTTCTGGGTGCATTTTTTCAGGCCTACCTAACTTATTCACACATGCCAAGGTAATGGTTGCCTCGACCAAAAGCTCCTCATCTTTCTTAACTGTCCAACAATCTACTTTATATACTTTTTGATTCATCACTAGTTTCACGGGTGATAAGCTTTTTAGCTCTGTGACAACAGTTAAATGATCCTCAAAATGGGCTGATTTTTTAAAAGCAATATCGCAGTGGGATACCACTATTTGAAATCCATACTTTTCATCTAACATTTTGTGCTTCAAGCCAAGATTATAAATCATTTCTGTTCTTGCTCGCTCTAAATGCTTTAAGTAGTTAGCGTAATAGACAATACCGCCTGCATCTGTGTCTTCGTAATAAACTCTTATGTTTAGCTCAAATTGTTTAGCCATGAAAACTCTCGTTAGAATAGTGATCGACAAAATATTTGCCGATTAAAATAGCGTCTGATTTGTTAGAATCCTTTTTTTTAGTTAACTGCGGAGATAAGTCAGGAAACATTTCTATCACCTTAGTTCTGCTAGCATCTTTTTCAGATCCTATTAAATTAAAATGCTTTTTCCATTTTACTGGTCGAATAAAATAAATAGCAATTCCCAGTGCAGAACATATTCCCTTAATAACTCCAAAAGACTGTCCAAAGTTAAACATACTCGTCACCCCTTGACCAGGCATGGCACTTACCTGCTCGATAATGACAGAGGTTTGTTCCCTGTTTAGCATTCGAGATTTTATTTCATGAGCTAATTGCGCCGCATTCACCTGTCTCTTGTTTTTTTTACCCTCAATCATAGTCGGCATGTCAAAAAAGCTAACAATTTTTTTATCTTCAAACACACTGATTGCCCCACTGACACCGGGATCTATTCCAAATACGATCAACCTTGCATCTCCTTTAGGATTTTTTCATCTACATCAAAATTGGCGTAAACATTCTGAACATCCTCATCATCTTCCAGCAAATCAATGAAATCAATAATTTTTTCGAATGTTTCTTTGTTGATAGCAACAGTATTTTTAGGTTTCCAAATAATTCCCGCAAAACTTAAATCTTTTATTTTTTTTTCTATAGAAGTTCTCACTTCATTAAAATTTTCTTTTTTACAAAAAATTTCATGGTACTCCTCGCCGCTAACGCAATCTTCCGCTCCTGCCTCTAAAGCTTGTGCAAATATTTCTTCTTCTGAGATTAGTTCTTTTTTTATTTTAATTTGCCCTACTTCTTCAAATTGATAAGATACTGATCCTTCCACTCCTAAAGAAGAATCGCTTTTTTCAAACAAGATACGTAAATTAGTAACTGTTCTATTTTTGTTGTCTGTTAGCGCTTCTATAATGAATGCTACGCCCCCAGGACCAAAGCCTTCATACTGGCTTTTCTCATAATTAGAATCTTCGTTAGGACCTTGCGATTTTTTAATGGCTCTTAAAATATTGTCCTTTGGCATATTAGCTTCTCGCGCTGCCAGAACTGCTGATCTCAGTCTTGGATTGAAATCGGCATCTGGTAATCCTAGTTTTGCTGAAACGGTGATCTCTCTACTTAATTTAGAAAATAGTTTAGAGCGCTGCTTGTCTGCTTTTCCTTTTTTGTGCTTAATGCCCGCCCAATGCGAATGACCTGCCATATTATTTAAATTTTTTTGTTAAACGTCCACCAATAATAATAGGTTCTATTTCTTTAGCCAGTCCCGTATTAACATCTCCCACCACGCGTACTCCTGTGATTGTACCCTCACCATTTGCTGGGGTGAGTCTTTCTGTTCTTTCTTCGGTAAAAAAACGCTTTAATGCTTTGTCGCTATCCATTCCTATAATGGAGTTATAATCACCGCACATTCCAGCGTCTGTTTGATAGGCCGTGCCGTGTTCTAATATTCTAAAATCTAATGTTGGTGTGTGCGTATGAGTTCCAACTACTAAGGTCGCCTTACCATCTAAAAAATAGCCCATAGCTTGTTTTTCACTGGTGATTTCGGCGTGAATATCTACAAATAAAAAATCGAGATCTTTCTTTAGTTTGATATTTTTTATTTTTTCTTCGATAAAAGGAAAGACCGGATCTGTTTTTTTCATATACACATTTCCCATTAGATTCATCACTCCAATTTTAAAATTATTTTTTTCATAAATTTCAAAACCACTTCCTGGAGTTCCTTCTCCAAAGTTCCACGGTCTCAATAATCTTTTTTCTTTTCGGATAAAATCCATAGTTTCTTTTTGGTCCCAAATGTGATTTCCAGAAGTAATCACATCCACACCAACTGCAAAAAGCTCTTCGCAAATAGCTTGAGTAATTCCGTAGCCGCCAGCAGAATTTTCTCCATTGGCGATAACAAAATCTATTTTATGAGACTTGATAATGTCTGGCAGTTTTTGAATAACCACATTTCTTCCGGCTCTGCCCATGATGTCGCCTAAAAACAAAAAATTCATTTTTTTAAAATACTACCCTCTTCTGTGATAATGCCTTTTAAAGCAACATCATCTTTATTAATAGGGATTGCTTTTGTTTGTTGAAAAGAAAAAGCTACCCCATAAGTTAAAAAATTTTTATTTTTAGAAAGATATCTATCGTAATAACCTCTGCCATAACCCAAGCGGTTAAACTTCAAATCGTATGCGAGCAGTGGTGTCAAAAATAATTGCGGTACAATTTTTTTATTTTTTAATGATGGTTCTAATATTCCAAACTTATTTACATAGAGAGGCTCGTGTTCATTCCAAGTTCTGAATTCCATTTTGTTATTTTTTAAAACTACGGGCAAAGCAATGATGTATTTCTTTTTTAAAATTTGTAATACCGGATTGATATTCAGCTCGTGGTTAATGGGCTGATAAGCTCCTATGGTTTTTATTTTGTGACTCTTAATAACTGAGGATAGAAAAGAAACAACAATACTTACTTGAGATTCCGTAAGTTCAAAATATTTTTTACTACGTAATTTAATAAATTTTTTTCGTAGCTCCTGCTTCATTAAGGCTAATTAGCTTTGGATAAAAAATTGTTAATTGAATCGTTAACCTTAGTTAATACCTCAGAATAACTATTTTCATTTTGTGAAATCATTGCTTTAAGATTGGCCAACTCTTCATTTAAATTTCTCACTTCCCTGTCTCGATCGTCTTTATATTGTATGGATAAATCTTTAATTTCTTTAAATTTTACTTCCAGTTCTTTATTGTGGTTTTTAAATTTTTCCAAAGATGCCTTTAAGGTATAGACCTCATCCACTATTTGAATTGCTGTAATTAATAACAATTTCCCCTCACCAAGATTACCAAGGTCTGATTTTAATTGTTCGTATTTTTTATTTAATTCATTGGTAAGTTTTTCCAACTCTTGTTCTTGGCCGTCTTCGCAAGCCAATAGGTAATCCCTGCTATTAAATCGTACGTTTACATTTACCATTTTTGACCATCCAACATTTCATCCGTTTCTTGACTAAGCTCATCAATTTTTTTCACAACCGCTTCTTTTTTCTCTTCCGCTTCCGCCAGTTGGTACTTGGACACTTCTAGTTCACGCTCCATATCAGATATTTCATTTTTTAATTTTGTATTGTTGCTTTCAATTTCCTCAATTCTGCTTTTTAAATTGGCAGAGGATTGGTCTTCTAGGTTAATTCTTTCATGAAGGGTCCGTAAATTTTCTTTTAAGGAGATATTTTCATTTTCTAGTGTGGATAACTTTTGTCGAAGACTTGTTTTTTCCTGCTCCAGGTATTCTTTTAATTGCTCAAGATCTATAATCTTTTTTTTAGAATTTTGAACTAAATCAGTAATTGAATCTAATCTGGATAATGAACTAAATAAGTGTTCTTCTTTGTCTTTTAGTTTATTCATCAGTTTTAATATCTGTTTATTTATCTTTTTATTTATACAACAAAGTATTATTAATTTCGACAACCAAAGTCTGAAGAGTTTTAATGAAAAAAGTTACACACTCCGATCTAGCAAATGCAATCCGTTTTTTATCAATAGATGCGGTGCAAAAAGCAAATTCAGGACATCCGGGAATGCCCATGGGAATGGCCGATGTATGTGCGGTTCTTTTTAAAAACTTTTTAAAATTCGATCCTAGCAATCCAGAGTGGATTAATCGAGATCGATTCGTTTTGTCAGCGGGACATGGGTCTATGCTTCTATACTCACTTTTATATTTAACTGGATATAAAAGTATCTCATTAGAAGACATTAAGAAATTTAGACAACTAGATTCTATTTGTGCAGGACATCCTGAGTATGAAAAAGGAACTGGAATTGAAACAACTACAGGACCCTTGGGTCAAGGTGTTGCCAATGCGGTTGGTTTTGCTATTTCAGAAGAAATTTTAAAATCAAAAAAAGGAAAAGATGTGTACGATCACAAAACATATGTGATTGCAGGAGATGGTTGTCTCATGGAAGGAATAAGTCATGAAGCTTTAAGCTTGGCTGGTCATTTAAAGCTTAAAAATTTAATAATGTTTTTTGATAACAATTCCATATCTATCGATGGACCGACAAGTCTTGCCGTTTCTGATAACTATAAAAAAAGATTTGAGGCTTATGGGTGGGATTATATTGACATTAATGGTCACAATGAAAAGCAAATATTTAAAGCTATAAAAAAATGTCAAAATGCAAAAAAACCAACGGTCATATCTTGTAAAACTGTAATTGGATTTGGCTCTCCCAATAAATCAGGAAAATCTTCTGCTCACGGCAGTCCTCTTGGAGATGAGGAGATAAATTTAGTAAGAAAAAAATTAAAATGGAAGTATGGGCCATTTGAGATACCACAAGAAATATTAAATGAATGGACAGCCATTGGCGCAAAAGGTGCTAAGGAAAGAAAGCGTTGGCAACAAAAGGCAAATAACAAAATAAACAAACTGTCCAATAGTGATTCAAAATTATTTGATAAAATTTTTTCTACTGCAAAAGCAGCTGCTATCAAAGATGCAAAACCAACCGCTACGAGAAAATCTTCTGAAGATATTTTAACTTTATTAACTGCGGAAATACCGGAGCTTATAGGTGGATCTGCAGATCTAGCTGGGTCCAATAACACTAAAACCAAAAGTCAAAAAATTATTAAACCCGGTGATTTTTCAGGAAGCTATATTCATTATGGTGTAAGAGAGCACGCAATGTGCGCGATCATGAACGGTATTGCTTTGCACGATAATCTAATTCCGTACGGCGGTACTTTTTTAATTTTCAGCGATTATTGCAAACCATCCATTAGATTGTCTGCCTTAATGAAGCAAAGAGTGGTCTATGTTATGACCCACGATTCTATTGGTCTTGGAGAAGATGGACCGACCCATCAGCCCATTGAGCAGCTTGCTGGCTTAAGAGCTATACCCAATCTAAATGTGTTTAGACCAGCTGATACCACAGAAACTATTGAATGTTGGGAGCTTGCCCTTCAACAAAAAAAAACTCCGAGCATTCTATCCCTTACTAGACAAAATTTAATTCCGGCAAGAAAAGAATTTAGCAAACAGAATAAATGCGCATACGGTGCTTACGAAATTCTTCGAACTAATTCCAAAATAGATTTAACTATTATCGCTACAGGTTCAGAAGTGGAATTGGCAGTAGAAGCAAGTCAAGGATTAGCAAAAGAGAATATTCACTGCAAAGTGATATCTATGCCTTGCCAAGAATTATTTGATGGCCAAAGTGATTCTTATAAAAACAGTATTCTTCATGAGACAGTTGCTAAAATTTCTATTGAAGCGGCATCGACAATGGGATGGAAAAAATACACCGGAAATCAAGGAAGAGAGCTAGGTATTGATACTTTTGGAAAAAGCGCTCCCTACAAAAAAATATATGAACATTTTAAATTAACTAGTAATAATATAATTAAACAAACAAAAGAAATTTTAAAGAAATAATGATTAAAGTAGCAATTAATGGTTTTGGAAGAATTGGAAGAATGGTTCTCCGGTCTATCATTGAAAATAAAATAAAATCTATCAAAGTTGTAGCCATCAACAATAGGGCTGATACTGGCACTAGTGCTTTCTTGTTAGAAAAAGACACCATTCATGGAAATTTAAACATGTCTGTACAATTTGATAAAAAAAGCATCAAGGTAGCTGGTCAAAATATTTTATGTTTTCACGAAAGCGATCCAGAAAACTTACCTTGGAAAAAACTGGGTGTTGATATTGTTTTTGAGTGTACTGGTAAATTTAATTCTAAAGAACAATCTAGCAAACATTTATTAGCTGGAGCAAAAAGAGTATTAGTTTCTGCTCCTTGTAAAAATGCAGACCAAACCATTGTTTATGGGGTGAATGAGAAAAAAATATCCTCTAAAGATAAAATTATCTCCGTTGCTTCCTGTACAACGAATTGTTTAGCGCCACTAGCATATGTCATGGACAAACACTTTTCTATAGAGAGAGGTTACATGACTACAATTCACTCTTACACTAGCGATCAAAGATTACTGGACAACTCTCACAAAGATTTACGTAGAGCCCGAAGTGCTCCTAACTCTATGGTGCCGACAAGCACGGGTGCCGCAACTTCTTTGGGCTTGATTTTACCAAATCTCAAAAATAAGATAGATGGAATATCTATCAGAGTACCCACACCTAATGTTTCTTTAGTTCAGCTTTCGTTTACTGCTAAAAAGAAAATGGATGAAAGATTAATCAATTCAGCCTTAGAAAAAGCCAGCAAAACTTACTTAAAAAATGTACTGGGAATTAGCGACCAGCCTCTGGTTTCTTCCGATTTTAACCACGATCCAAGATCATCTATAGTGGATACTTTGTTAACTAAAGTTGTAGACGGAAAAATTGCAACGGTATTTGCCTGGTACGATAATGAATGGGGTTTTTCTAATCGAATGGTTGATCTTGCCTTGTTTTTAAAGAAATAATTAAAGAGTAATGCAGCAGCTAAGACTTCTAGATAAAAATAAAGACATTAAAAATCTAAAAATATTACTAAGGGTAGACTTTAATGTTCCCCTTCAAAACCAGGTGGTCTCAGATTCTACCAAAATCACAAAAGTCAAACATATCATAACAAATCTACTGCATAGAGAAGCTATTGTGGTGCTATGCTCACACTTGGGAAGACCCCAAGTAAAGGGCAAAGATGGTTTTTCTCTAGCCCCCATTAAAATTGCTGCTGAAAAAATTATAGGACAGGACATTTCTTTTATCAAAGAAGATTTTAAAAGAAATATCACTGAAGAAATAAGCAAAAATAAAAAACTATTTTTATTAGAAAATTTACGCTTTGATCCTGGAGAAGAAAAGGATAGCGAGCACTTTTCAAAAACTCTGGCCGATCTTTGCGACATATATATTAATGAGGCATTTTCCTGCTCTCATAGACAGCACGCTTCTATTCATGGTATTACAAAATACGCAGATTCCTATGCTGGTGAAACCATTCAGGAAGAGCTCATTGCATTAAATTCTATTATTTCCGATACGCAAAAGCCTGTTGCTTGCTTAATAGGAGGATCTAAAATTTCTACCAAAATAGATTTGATTACCAATCTTCTACCAAAAGTAGACTTTATGGTTATTGGTGGAGCGATGGCCAACAATTTTCTTCAATACAAAAAATACAAAGTGGGAAAATCTAAAATAGAAGACCATATAGATACCACCGTAGAAAACATAATAAACGAAGCAATTAAAAACAAATGTGAATTAATTTTGCCCACAGACGTGGTTACTGCAAAAACTTTTGGAGATAAGGGAGAGAACAAGTCCTTAGATCAAATTGAAGATGACGATATGATTCTGGATATCGGAAAAGAAACAACCAGCAATATTCTGAATATATTAAAGAAGTCTAAAACTGTTTTTTGGAATGGCCCATTTGGCTTTTTTGAAAAAGATAACTTTGCAAACGGCACAAACGAAATATCAATCGCCATTTCTGAATTAACTCTGCAGGGAAAATTAATTTCTATTGCCGGTGGTGGCGATACTTTTGCTGCTATTAAAAAATCTAAAAAAGAAAATGACTTCACTTACATATCCACAGCTGGTGGGGCGTTTCTAGAGTGGTTAGAGGGAAAAACGCTTCCCGGACTAAAAGTTCTTGAAATTAAAAATTAAATTAATATAGCTTAGTTCCATGAGTATTGAAAAAATCGCCCTACAAATGCTTAGCAATGGAAAAGGCATTCTCGCTGCAGATGAGAGCACAGGAACTATGACTAAAAGACTAGATGCTGTAAAAGTGCCATCTACTCAAGAAAATAGATTAAATTTCAGAGAAACGCTTTTCTCTTCAAAAAAAGTTAGCTCTTATATTAGTGGGGTAATTTTGTATGACGAAACTCTTAGACAGATGTCTAGCAATGGAACTTCTGTTGTCGAACTTTTAAATAAACAAAACATATTACCAGGAATTAAAGTAGATGCCGGAACCAAACCGTTGGCAGGATCTCCTGACGAGCTGATGACGGAAGGATTAAATGGACTAAAAGAACGACTAAAAGAATACTACGACTTAGGTGCACGATTTACAAAATGGAGGGGAGTTTACAAAGTATCAAAAAAATTTCCTAGCAAAGCTGCCATACTAGAAAATGCTCGTTCGTTGGCTGCATATGCTGCACTTGTTCAAGAAGCAAACATGGTTCCCATTGTTGAGCCAGAAGTTTTGATGGATGGAAGTCATGATATAAATAGATGTTACGATGCTACTTCTGAGGTTTTGCAAGAATGCTTTGTTCAGTTAAAAAATGCAAAAGTGAATCTTAGAGGAATTGTTTTAAAACCAAATATGATTTTAAATGGATCGGAATCTGGGGCTGCAAACGAAACAGCGTTAGTTGCTGCAAAAACTTTAGAGTGTTTAAAAAACAATGTTCCAGAAGAAGTTCCTGGAATTGCTTTTCTTTCTGGTGGTCAAAGTGAAATAGAGGCTACCAAAAATTTAAACGAAATTAACAAAATTAATACTACTAAATTTATATTTACTTTTTCCTATGGAAGAGCTTTGCAACAAAGTGCGCTAAAACAATGGGCACAAAATATTCAGGATAAGGCAGCTACTCAATCTGTATTTGATCAAAGAGCGCTGATGAATAGTCTTGCAGCCACAGGCAAATGGAGTAGCGATAAAGAAGTAGCAGCTTAGTTTGGCTAAGAAAAATATTTACCTCATTACTCCCAATACATTAGATAAATCATTTTATTATTTTCTCCCAAAATTACTAAAATTAAACCGGATTGCTTTTTTGCAAATACGTTTAAAAAAAATATCTAGAACAAAACTTATTGAAGAAGTAAAAAAAATAAAAAAAATTGTTGGAAAAAAAACAAAAATTATTATTAATGATTTTCCAGATATTGCAGTATTATTACAGTGTGATGGTTGTCACCTTGGACAGCATGATCCTCAATTACAACTTGTAAAAACAAAATTTAAACAACTAAAGACTGTTGGTGCCACATGCCATAACTCTAAAAGGCTTGCCTTGCAGGCTGTTAAGAATGGAGCATCTTATATTGCCTTTGGATCATTTTTTAAAACCACCACTAAAAAAACCAAGTTTAGAGCAACCCCCTCTCTATTAAGATGGGCGCACAATAAAATTAAAAAACCAGTAGTTGCCATAGGGGGGATTAATGAAAAAAACTACAAAACCTTACTGGATAATGGGGCTAACTACATAGCCTGCTCCGGATTTGTATGGAAAAATAAGCAATGCAACCCGATACAAGCCTTGCAAAAATTAAAGTAATTTATTTCAAATCAAAAAGGGTGTATTACCCAGCGATATGAAAATTACAGCAATCGAAATCAAGCCAGGTACCATCATAGAGCACGAGAAAGATTTGTGGCTTTGTCTTAAAGCACAACATGTGAAACCTGGAAAAGGTGGGGCATTTAATCAGGTAGAATTAAAAAGCATTACCAAAGGCACAAAGTTAAATGAACGATTTAGATCTGACGAAACTGTAGAAAAAGCATCTCTTGATGAGCGTAACTATCAATTTCTTTATAGTGATGAGCAAAATTTATTTTTTATGGACACGAAAGACTACGAGCAAATTACTATCTCTAAAGACTTGGTTGGAGATGATGAGTACTTAATGACAGAAAATTTAGATGTGGTTATAGAATTTTATGATGAGAAGCCTTTAAAGGTTACCTTGCCTAAAAATCTAGAGTTTGAAGTTGTAGAAACAGATGCGGTAGTAAAGGGCCAAACAGCTTCTAGCTCTTATAAGCCAGCAGTAGTTAAAAATAATATTAAAATTCTAGTTCCTCCATTTATCAATCAGGGCGATATGATTGTTATCGATTCTGAGACTCGCGAATATGTGAAGAAGGTAAATTAAATGCCTTTACTATCCTCTGAGATAAATATTTTAGAAAAAGTATGTAGCAAGGCTTCCAAAGTTATTATTCGTGATTTTGGAGAAATTGAAAAACTTCAAGTATCCAAAAAAGGTCCTGGTGATTTTGTTACCAAGACAGATCAGAAAGTTGAAGAAATTATTATCGAAGAATTAGAAAGAGCAAGACCAGGCTATAATTTTTTAGCTGAAGAAGGCGGAACTACAAAAGAAAAGAAAAGTGAATTTACCTGGATCATTGATCCTATTGATGGAACAGCTAATTTTATGCATGGAATTCCTCACTTTGCTATTTCGATCGGTTTAGAAAAAAGCGGAGAAATGATAGCAGGAATTATTTTTGATCCAATTAAAAATGAAATGTTCTATGCTGAAAAAGGAAGAGGTGCTTATTTAAACAATAGCAGAATCCGAGTTTCTTCTAGAAATATTATTACCGACTCTATTGCCTTAACGGGTGGCCCTGCCTTTGCAGAAGAAAATAAGCAAAGTTTTCATGATGAATATATGGCGATGTGCAGTCATTTTCACCAAGTAAGAAAGTTGGGAAGTGCGGCTTTGGATTTGGCATATGTAGCCGCTGGAAGAGCTGAGATGTTTTGGCATAAAAATTTAAAATACTGGGATATTGCTGCGGGAATTATTATTGTCAAAGAGGCGGGGGGAACTATCACTGATTTTAAAGGAAAAACATTTGATCTAAAGAATAAAGAGATACTAGCGACAAACTCAAGACTTGATTCGGAGACGGTAAAAATTTTATCCTCTGTTAAATGATAAAGTTTGTTTTTTTTCTATTCCTAGATGTGGTTGCATTTAGTGGAATACTAATTTCCACCCTTCCTTTTTTAATTCATAATTATGGGGGGGATATATTTATTATCACTTTAGCTTTTGGTTCCTTTTCTTTCTTTCAATTTTTTGTATCTCCATTCTGGGGTGGTCTTTCTGATAAGTTAGGAAGAAAACCTCTTTTGATAATGAACTGCGTTGCAGAATTAATTGCTAATACAATTCTGGCATTGAGCGGGTCTTTATTGGTTATTTTTATATCAAGAGTTATAGCTGGACTATTTAAAACCAATGTGTCTGTGGGAACTGCTTATATAGCCGATATCACCGATGAAAAAAGTAGAGCTAAGGGCATGGGTATGTTTGGTGTTGCTTTTGGTTTGGGCTTTACTGTGGGGCCATTAATTGGGGGATTAATTGCTGGATCTGATTTTACATTCGATTCTTTGAGTAATGTTGCTTGGTTTGCTTGCGCTATTAATTTAATCAATCTTCTTTATGTTTTCTTTTTTTTGGATGAGAGCTTAAAAGAAAAGAAAGACTACAAAGTCAAATATTCCGTAGAACGATTTAAGTCACAATTAAAAATTGTTGCCAACAAAAGTCTTTTTTCTTTTTTTATACTTATATTTTGCATTCATTTAACTTTTTCTGGAATGGAAGGAACCATTGCAATCTGGGGGAAGGAAACATTTGTCTGGGGGCCAAGAGAAATTGGCTTTGTGATGTTACTTGCTGGTTTAACCCAAATTCTAGTTCAGGGTGGTTTGTTAAGAATATTGCTAAAATATTACAATGAAAAACAGCTTATCAGAAGTGGTTACGCATCTTTAATACTAGGATTTTTTATCATTCCTTTTTCAAGTATGTATCTTATGCCTATAGCTATAATATTTTTATGTTACGGAATTGGCGTTACCAACCCATGCTTGAATAGCCTAATATCTAAAAATTCCCCCCCTAAACTTAAAGGACTCTCTTTGGGTACAGCCTACTCTTCTCAGGCAGCCGCAAGATTTCTTGGTCAACCTTTGGCTGGACTGATGTTTTTGCACCTGGGAAAGAATTATCACTTTTATTTTGATGTTGTTTTCTTGTTAATTTTGGCCTCTTTTTATTTTTTTATGAACGGCAAACAGCAGAAAACCCTATAATAAAGAATTGTTATAGTTTCTTGTTTATTTTCGCTTATTTGCTATAAAAGCCATCTTATTATGAAAAAAAGCGTTCACCCAAACTCACACAAAATTACAGTGCAAATGACTGATGGTACTGAATTCGAAACTATGTCAACATGGGGCAAAGAAGGTGACGTGATGAAACTAGATATCGATCCAAAATCACATCCTGCTTGGACAGGTGTTACTCAAAAACTTCAGGACAAAGGAAGAGTGAGTAAATTTAATAAGCGATTTGCAAATTTACAAAAGGCATAATTTTTTATGAATCAACCATTAATGCCAAAAGCGACAGCTGTTTGGTTAATTGACAATACTACCTTAACATTCAAACAAATTGCAGATTTCTGCGGTTTGCACGAACTTGAGGTTAAAGGAATAGCGGACGGAGATGTTGCTGTAGGAATTAAAGCATACAATCCAATTCTATCAAACCAGCTCACAAGAGAAGAAATTCAATTATCTTCGGAAGATCCATCTAGACTTTTACAGATGAATAAAAAAAATACGGAGATTGAAGTTAAAAAAATGGTGGGAACAAAATACACTCCTATTTCTAAAAGAGAAGATCGTCCTAATGCTATTGCATGGTTAACTAAAAATTATCCTCAATTAGCAGATAGCCAAATTTGCAAATTAGTTGGTACTACTAAAAATACTGTTGTTGGTATACGAACTAGAAAACATTGGAACATGTCTAACATTTCTCCTAAAGATCCTGTTGCAGCTAACTTATGTACTCAAACTGATCTTATAAAGGCTATTGAAAGAGCAAAGAAGAAGCAAGAACGACTTGAAAAAGAAAAGAAAAAAGAAAAAGCAAAACAAGCAAATCCTGCTGAATAAGAAATTTTTCTAGTGAAAAAAAAAACAAATAATAAGATTCAAAAAGTAGCTATTGTTATGGGTAGCAAATCTGATTGGCCAACTATGAAGTGGTGCGCCGATACTCTGAAAAAACTCCAAGTTAAATTTGACGCTAAAATTATCTCTGCTCACAGAACTCCTGATCGCATGTATAATTTTGCAAAAACTGCTGAGACAGAAAATTATTCAGTTATTATAGCGGGCGCAGGTGGCTCCGCTCATTTACCGGGCATGATAGCGTCCATGAGCACTCTTCCAGTAATAGGTGTTCCCATCGAAAGTAAAAAATTAAAAGGCCTAGATAGTTTATTGTCTATTGTGCAAATGCCAAAAGGAATTCCTGTTGGCACTGTTGCCATAGGAAAAGATGGAGCTATTAATGCTGGAATTATGGCTGCATCAATTATTGCACTTAGTAATGCAAAAATTAAAACAAATTTGACTCGCTGGAGAAGTAAGCAAACTAATTCTGTTAAAAAAAAACCTAATTAATCAATGAGTAGCACAAAGCCAATATTGGGAATTATTGGTGGTGGCCAATTAGGTAGCATGCTTTGCCAGGCAGCCAAAAATCTAGATATAAAAACTACAATACTTACCGACGATAAGCAGGCCCCAGCTCAAAATTTTTGTGATGAATTTATATATTCAGAGTATAGCAATACAGAAAATATAGAAAAATTTGCTCATTCCTGTGATTTTATTACCTTCGAATTTGAAAATATACCTTTTGAAATACTAGAAAAAATATCAAGCATTCAACAAGTGCGTCCCGATCCTAGAATAAACAAAGTGGTACAAAATAGATTTGCTGAGAAAAATTTTCTTAAAACACTGGATATTGCCACCACATCCTATGCTTTTATAAAATCAAAAAATGATGTGGAAAAAAATAAAGACTTACTTCCGGGAATTTTAAAAACATGCACGCTTGGATATGATGGCAAAGGACAATTTGTCATTCAAACCATGCAGGATGTTAAGGAGGACTGGTGTTTTGCTGCAGATTATATACTGGAAAAATTTATCAATCTTAAACAAGAAATCTCTATTGTAATTACCAGATATCAAAATGGAGATTTGTCAATTTTTGAACCAATAGAAAATGTTCACAAAGAACAAATATTAAACACATCGACTATACCAGCAAATATTTCAGAGGAGTTATTTAACAAGGCTCAGAATATTGCAAAAACCATTGCTGAAAAACTAAAATACGTTGGAACGATGTGTGTAGAATTTTTTATAGATAAAGATAATAATTTATATGTTAATGAAATTGCACCAAGAGTTCACAACTCTGGACATTTAACCATTAATGCTTTTAACGTTAGTCAATTTGAAAATCATATTAGAGCCGTTTGCAACTTAGAGAAAATAGAGCTTAAAAAAAAATCAAATGCACAAATGATGAATATTATAGGTGATGAAATTAATGACTATCGCGGCAAGAGCTTTAACCCTAATGAATATTTCTTCGATTATCTTAAAAAGGAAGTTAAAGATAAAAGAAAAATGGGCCACATAACAATACTAAAATAAGTTATCTACATAACCCACCAGTAACCAATGTACAAAAGTAATAACCTTGTTAAGCTTGTGCATGTCTCGATTCTTTTTAATGTTTTTATTAAGCATCTTACTTAGCTCAATTAATTCCAACATAGTATTTGCAGATTATAATCTCAAATGCTCTTCAACAAATTTTAATCGTGACAACAATACGATAAGTCACAATAATATTTATGCAGATATTACGGAAGCAAAAGACAAGGTTAATTTTAATGGAAAGATTTTTTTAACCAGTCTGGATGAAACTTTTACTTTGATAGCGAACCATTCTAATAAAAGAATTGTTCTGGATAAATTAGAAGGTGTTATTTTTCTTGAAGAAATAATTAATGGAGAGTTTAAAACAGTTCAGATATTTTATTGCCAAGGACTAGTTCAGGAAAAAATTTAAATTTTCTAAAAACCCCTGCCTGCAGATTCTGAGCTGGATTGAAATTTTTTAAATACAGAAAGAATATCAGCTGAGCAAATTTTAGACTTAATGTCATTAAATTTCCTTACATTGCTCAAAGAAGCGTCGACATCCTTTTCAATCATTATCTTTTGGTAGTTGGGAAAACTCATTAATTTTATAAAGACCTTGGAATAAACAGAAGAGAGGATAAGTCTTTTGGAATAATAATTAATATCAGTAGCAGTATCACCGGCCAAGACCCACATTTGACTACTAGTTCTAAAAAAATAATCAACTATTTGAGGAAATTTTTTTTCTGAAGACAAAAATAAGAATACTTTTTTTAGAAAATCCTTTTTTTCAAAATCTAGTTCCAATTGATATTGCAATAAATGCTTTATTTTTGCAGCGGTGCTTTTAATTTTCTTTATTTTTAACTTTTGAGATTCCAAGCTAGAGATATTTTCTTCAAAATAAAAATCTATAATTGCGTGTGCTATCTCTTTATCTTCCATGTAGCGAAGTGCTTTTATTTTTTTTAAGATGTCTATTTGCTTAATTCTTGCAAAAGAAAATTCTTCTGGGTTCTTTGCTAAAAAATTGAGTATTTTTTTTTTCTCAAGCTTATTCATTGCCAGCCCTTTCTAGTTTTAAGAAGAAAGATTTTAAGATCATCCAAGCAATGGGGTAGATAAAGAAAGAACCTAAGAAATTAAAGATAATCAATTTATAATCAAAGCCTCTTCCTATTAAATAAAAAGCAATAAGAATAAAAAGGTAAGTAATAAAAATAGAAATGCCAAACGCTATCCACTCTGCTATAAAAATAGTTCTTAACTTAATTGTCTCCTGATAAACTGCGATTTTGTATATTAGCATATAAGCGGCGGAAGAGATTCCAAATGGTGCACCTACAATACTATCGTTAACTAACCCAAGGATAAATAGTGTGCTAATTGAAAAATACTTAAAACGATTAAATGAAAAAAAATATACTAATAAATATTGTAAATTAAAATACTCACTCATATGTAGCTCTGCTGAAAACTCACCAACAACAGAAGGAAGAACAATAGAGAAAAAAAATAATCCTACAGCAATTATGTTGTTATAATTTTTTTTATTTTTTGCCATGGCTAATTAATTAAAATAGAAACGTAGTCTATTTGTTTTTCTCCGTAATTTAATTCTATGCTGTAGTTGTCTTGCCCCTTCTTATCTTCCTGACTGTCTATAAGCAGGCTTCCTATAACAATCCCTCTTTTCAAAATTCCATCAATTTCTGACGTGTAGATCATATCTCCATTTTGAAATTGGTAATTTTTTGGCAAAAACTCTAACTTAAGTTGATTTTTTTTTGTTGGGTTTCCAACCAATATGGCCTGGTACATTTGTTCACCAATCACTACTGGAACTCTACTATTGATATCCGTTAAAAATATAGCTCTGGATGAGCTATGATTAACCTCAGATACTTGTCCAATTAAATTATTGTTTTTAACAATGGGACTTCCTTCTTTTACACCGTCTACCGAACCTTTATTGACAATGAAAGAGTTGGCAAAAATATTACTGATGCTAGATATGACTTTTGCTTGAATAGCCTCAAATTCAAATGGCTTTTCTTCCTTCAAAAAGTTTTCAAATTTCTTGAAATCTTTTTTTAAAAATTCATTTTGCAATGACAATTCCTGTATTTTATTTTCCAAAATAGCTATTTTTTCATGCTCATCCTTAAGCTTGGATATTGTTTTGACTGCCGCTGGTGTTTCTATGATTTTCTTGATTGGAAATGTTATCGCATAACTTGTGTAAGCTACTGCGTCATTGATGAATGATTTTGTTTTGCTAAATAATCTTTGATTAGAGCTATCTAGGTAAATAAAAGAAAAAGAAATGAGAAAAATAGTTACAGTTCTTAGAATACTTTTATCAAACCAGCTATTATCTGAATGCATTTAACCTTTTAGTATTCAGTTAACATGGCAGAGAATATTCCCTCTTGCTCTAAAGCCTTTCCAGTTCCAAGTGCAACACAACATAAAGGGTCTTCTGCTATTGATACTGGCAATCCAGTTTCTTTGGCAATTAATTTGTCTATATTTTTCAAATAAGCTCCACCACCTGCAAGAACCATTCCCATATCTACTAAATCAGCAGCTAATTCTGGCGGTGTATTTTCTAATGCTTCTCTTATTGCGCCAATGATTTGACTAACCACAGGAGCTAATGCTTCTGCCGTATCTTTTTCTGTCAATTTTACTTCCTTAGGAACACCAGTTCTCACATCTCTTCCCTTCATGATATAAGTATTTTCCGTATTAGAAGGGATCGCTGATCCTATTTCTTTTTTAATTTTTTCTGCTGTAGATTCTCCAATTAATAAATTAAATCTTTTTCTCATAAAAGCTATGATCGCTTGATCCATGGCATCTCCAGCTAAACGTAAAGATTTTGAATAAACAATTCCTCCAAGAGATAAAACTGCAATTTCAGTAGTTCCTCCTCCAATATCAACAATCATGGATCCGGTTGGTTCTGAAATAGGCAAGCCTGCTCCTATGGCTGCTGCAACTGGCTCTTCAATTAATTGAACTTTTCTAGCCCCTGCTGCATGTGCCGCTTCTTGAATCGCTCTTCTTTCCACGGGCGTTGATCCTGTTGGTACGCAAATAATAATTCTTGGATTAGCAAAAGCTGATCTCTTGTGAACTTTTTTAATAAAATGTTTGATCATTTCTTCTGTCACTACGAAATCTGCAATTACACCGTCTCTTAGTGGACGAATAGCTTGAATACTTCCTGGAGTTCTACCTAACATTTGCTTTGCATCTTCGCCAACTGCCAATACTGTATTTTTTCCCTTATCATTGATAATAGCAACCACTGACGGTTCGTTTAGAACAATTCCTTTTCCTTTTACATAAACCAATGTGTTGGCCGTACCTAAGTCGATAGCCATATCTGTTGACCACCATGACATTATTTTTTGAAACATTTTTATCCTCTCTATTTAAATGGCTGCAGAAAACTCATCGTTTGGTGCGGTGCGCTTTCTTTTGATTATCAGTTTATTAAGTGCATTTATATAAGCTTTTGCAGATGCTACTAAGGTATCTGTGTCTGCTGCCTGGCCTACAGAAATCTTACCTTTTTCTTCAATTCTCACACTGACTGTAGCTTGTGCATCAGTTCCTTCGGTTACTGCATGAACTTGGTACAATTGCAAATTTGCTTCGTGTGGGAATAGTTCTTTAATGCTCTTAAATATAGAGTCTACAGGACCATCGCCTGACTGCTCTGTTTTCAATATTTTTCCGTAAACGTCCAATTCCAATACTGCCTTTTGCCCCTTGGTTCCTGCAAATACCTCTAAAGAAATTAGTTTGATAACATTATTATCGTTCATTAACTCGTCATCAACAAGAGCGGCAATATCTTCATCGAACACATGTTTTTTTTTATCAGCAAGGTCTTTGAATTTTTTAAATGATTCATCAATTTTAGTTTCATTAAAATTTAAATATCCTAAGGTGACCAATTTTTCTTTGAACGCATGTCGACCAGAATGTTTTCCCATGACAAGTGAAGATTTGCTTACACCCACACTTTCTGGGGTCATGATTTCGTAAGTATTTTTGTTTTTTAACATTCCATCTTGGTGAATTCCGGATTCGTGTGCAAAAGCATTTTTTCCCACTATTGCCTTGTTGTATTGAACGGGAAATCCTATGGTGCTTGATAATAATTTAGAGCAAGAACTAATTTTGGTTGTGTCGATACTTGTTTGATATGGCAATAAGTCATTTCTTGTTTTGATCGCCATGACTACTTCTTCTAAGGCAGCATTTCCGGCTCTCTCACCAATTCCATTAATTGTACATTCCACTTGTCTTGCTCCAGCAGAAACTCCTGCCAATGCATTTGCAACCGCTAAACCCAAATCATTATGAGTATGAGTAGAGACAACTGCTTTATGTATATTCGGAACCCGATTAAACAAATCTTTGATAATTCTTTCATAATCTGAAGGAGTTGCGTATCCAACTGTATCTGGAATATTAATTGTGGTAGCTCCGCAGTTAATGGCAAGCTCTACTGTTTTGCATAAAAAATCAGAATCAGTTCTGGTCGCGTCTTCAGGTGACCACTCCACATCTTGCGTGAATTTTTTTGCATACTCAACGCTAAATTTAATTAATTCTAAAACTTCTTCACGTGTTTTTTGTAGCTTATGCTTCATGTGAAGATCGCTAGTTGAAATAAATGTATGAATTCTAAAATTCTTAGAATGCTTCAATGATTCATAACACTTGTCTAAGTCGTTCTTTAAAGCTCGAGCCAAGCCGCAGGGAATAGTTTTGGTTAATATTTTACTAACTGCTGTTACTGCCTCAAAATCACCTTGAGATGCAGCGGGAAAACCGGCCTCCATTACATCAACTCCTAAGTCCTGAAATGCTTTAGCGATCTGAACTTTTTCTTCTAAACTCATAGAGGCCCCTGGTGATTGCTCACCGTCTCTAAGCGTTGTGTCGAATATAATAATCTGGTTTTTATCCATACCTTTAATTTAGTAAAGCTTTGCGCAAAAATCTACTTTTAACGCATAAATTGTATTGTGCTTTTATAGCTTTGGTAAAAAAAAGAAAGAAAAATGCTATTTTCTCTTAGTTTTTGTCCTTATCGATAATTTTATTCTTAGCGATCCATGGCATCAAAGATCTTAATTCTTCACCCACTTTTTCAATTGGATGATTAGCAAGATCTTTTCGCATCTGAAGAAAATTCTTTTGTCCATTTTCATTTTCCTTCATCCAGTCTTTAGTGAATTTACCAGACTGAATATCTGCAAGAACTTCTTTCATTCTTTCTTTAGTTTTATCATCGATGATTTTTTTACCAGAAACGTATTCTCCGTATTCTGCTGTATTGGAAATAGAATAGTTCATATTTGCAATTCCACCTTCGTAAATTAAATCCACGATAAGTTTTACTTCATGCAAGCATTCAAAGTATGCCATTTCAGCTGGGTAACCAGCTTCTGTAAGAGTTTCAAAACCTTTCTTGATAAGCTCTACTACACCACCGCACAAAACAGCTTGTTCACCAAACAAATCTGTTTCACACTCATCTTTAAATGTAGTTTCGATAATTCCTGACTTGCCACCACCAATTGCCGATGCATAGGACAATGCTAAATCTCTTGCTTTTCCAGAACTGTCTTTGTGAACTGCCATCAAGCAAGGAACTCCTCCACCTTTTTGAAATTCTGTTCTCACTAAGTGACCCGGTCCTTTGGGTGCTACCATGAACACATCCAGGTCATCTCTTGATTTGATTAGATCGTAATGAATATTTAAACCATGAGCAAAAGCTAAACTAGATCCTTGCTTCATTCTTTGCTCAATATGATTTTTGTAAATACCTGATTGTAATTCATCTGGAGCTAAGATCATAACTACATCCGCCCATTCAGCAGCATCCGAAATATTCATCACTTTCAAACCAGATTGTTCTGCTTTTTTTATACTAGGAGACCCCTCTCTTAAAGCCACTACTATTTCTTTTACTCCGCTGTCTTTTAAATTAAGAGCATGGGCATGACCCTGGCTTCCAAAACCAATGATAGCTACTTTTTTTGATTTAATTAAATTTACATCCGCATCTTTTTCGTAAAACATTTTCATAAAACTTTTCCTTTGTTATCTTTTATAGTTTCCGAACCCTTCGTCATAGCTAAAGGACCCGTTCTAGTAATACTAGCTAAACCAAATGGTTTTGCCTTCTTAATAAAATCATCAATCTCTCTTCTGCTGCTTACAATTTGAGCAACAAATGACAGTGGGGTTTTATCTAAAAACTCCACTTTAAAGTCAACACAAATTTTTTCTGCCTTTTGTAGTAGATCGGCACCTCCCACAAATTTAATCAGAGCCAATTCTTTAAAAATAGAATTATCATCGATTTTAAACTCTGCCACCTTGTGAACAGGTACTAATTTTAACAATTGTGCTTTGATTTGCTCAATAACAGACTTTGTTCCATTAGTTGAAATGGTAATACGAGAAATATTTCTTTCCTCATCTATTTTCGCCACCGCAAGAGATTCAATGTTATAACCTCTTCCTGAGAACAGACCTGAAACTCTAGCTAACACTCCAGCTTCATTATCTACCCAAGCAACTATAATAACTCGGTCAAGTTTTTCTTCTCCCGAATCTATGCTGTAAGCTGATTTTGACATTAAACTAAAACTTTTCCTTCCTCAGAAATAGAATCTTCATCTTCTGGACCCAAAATCATTTCATTGTGTGCTTTTCCAGAAGGGATCATTGGGTAACAATTTTCTTCTTTTTCAACAACACAATCAAAAATAACCGGTCTATCTACACTGATCATTTCTTTAATTTTTTCATCTAATTCTTCTGGTTTGCTGGCTCTAATTCCTACTGCTCCATAAGCTTCTGCAAGCTTAACAAAGTCAGGTAATGCTTCTGAATAACTTTCTGAATAATTTTTATCATGCAACAATTCCTGCCACTGTCTAACCATACCCATATATTCATTGTTTAAGATAAATATTTTTATTGGAAGGCGGTACTGCACAGCCGTTGAAAGCTCCTGCATATTCATTAAAATCGATGCTTCTCCTGCAATATCAATAACTAATTTTTTTGGGTGGGCGATCTGAATACCTATTGCTGCCGGCAAACCATAGCCCATGGTACCAAGTCCTCCTGATGTCATCCATCTATTGGGTTTGCTAAATTTATAATGCTGCGCTGCCCACATTTGGTGCTGCCCCACTTCTGTGCTGATAAAAGTATCTTGATCTTTGGTTAATTCATACAACCTATGAACTGCATGTTGTGGAAGAATTATATTTTTACCCTGCTTAAACGAAAGAGATTTTTTTTCTCTCCATACACCAATCTGTTTCCACCAATCGCTAATTTTTTCTTTATTTGAGTTTTTAAATCCTGGGTATTTTTTCTTTATTATCTCAATCATTGAGCTCATAACACTTTGGGCATCACCAACAACTGCCACATCTACCTTTACAACTTTGTTGATAGAGGATGGGTCTATATCAATATGAATTTTTTTAGACCCTGGAGAAAACTTGCTTACCATTCCAGTAATTCGGTCATCAAATCTTGCGCCTATATTGATCATTAAGTCACAGTCATGCATTGCATGATTAGCTTCGTAGGTTCCGTGCATTCCTAGCATTCCTAAAAACTGGGGATCTTCTCCTGGATAACATCCAAGTCCTTGAAGTGTAGAAGTAATGGGAAAACCCGTTAAAGCAACTAACTCTCTAAGAGACTGTGAGGCTTTTTCTCCTGCATTGATTACTCCTCCGCCTGTATAAAAAATTGGTTTTTTTGCATTGGCAATAAGCTCCACTGCTTTTTCAATTTGATTTGGATCTCCTTTGAAATTTGGCTGGTAACTATCGATCTGAATGGTTTCGTGTGATTTATAAATTCCTTTTTTAAACTGAATATCTTTTGGAATATCAATTAACACCGGTCCTGGTCTGCCGGTAGTAGCTATACGGAATGCTTTGTGAATTGTTTCGGCAAGTTGATTAACATCTTTCACCAGCCAGTTATGTTTTGTGCAAGGCCTAGTAATTCCTGTGGTGTCACATTCTTGAAATGCGTCTGTACCAATTAAGTGAGTAGGAACTTGTCCTGTAATACAAACTAAAGGAATAGAATCCATGTAAGCATCTGTTAAGGCGGTAACCATGTTAGTGGCACCTGGTCCTGATGTTACCAAAACAACCCCTGGTTTTCCTGAAGATCTTGCGTAACCTTCCGCAGCATGTCCGGCACCTTGTTCGTGTCTAACCAAAATATGCTTTATTTCTTTTTGTTTAAATAATTGATCGTATAGAGGAAGCACAGCCCCTCCTGGATAACCAAAAATATATTCAACCTTATGATCGGACAGAGCTTTGAAAACTATCTCTGCACCGGTCAATTCCGTGCTCATAAAAATCTCCTGGAAATTGAATTTATCTAACTAAAATTACTGGTCAAGTTTTAGATATGAATATTGAAACTTTTTTTAATAATTTTGAATAATTTTGTTCTTCAAATGCAGTCCAATCCTGCATTTGTCCCTTTTGCCAAGTAAATTGCCTCTTTGCATACTGCCTGGTGCGAATAATAACTCTATCCATTAACTGTTCTTTGGAAATTTTTTTGTCTAAGTGCTCAGCTATTTCTTTAATTCCAATGATAAAATTAGAAGAGAGTTTCTTGTTAACTTTAAGTTTAAGAAATTTTTTAACTTCCATAGCAGATTTTTCACTAATTAAATTTTTTGATCGTTTGATAATTTGATTATGCAGATATGAACGTTCTGGGTTTAATACAATTTTTATAAAATCTGAATTGTCCAATATTGGCTTTGTTTCTTCCTGCCAAGCACAAATAGATTTTTTAGTTTTATAAAAAACTTCATAAGCCCTAATCATTCTTTGTGGATCAGTTGGTTTAATCTGAAGTTTGCTTTTTGGATCTAAAGAAATTAACTTTTTATAAAAAAGTTCATTTCCCAACTTGACATGTAAATTAATTATTTTTTTTCTAATACTTTTGGAAATTTTTGGTATCTTAATCATTCCATGAACCAGTGATTTAAAATAAAGACCTGTGCCTCCCACAATAATGGGAATTTTTTTTCTTTTCTGGATTTCTTTAATTTTTTTCTCTACTAGCTTTAACCAATGCCCTGTAGAAAAAGATTTTTTAACACTCACGAATCCGTAGAGATGATGTTTAATTTTTTTTGTATCTGATGGTCTTGTAGATAGAATTTTTATTTCTTTATATACCTGCATGCTATCGGCATTGACAATCTCTCCTTTGAATTTTTTTGCTATATCTATGGCTAATCTAGATTTGCCTGATGCCGTAGGTCCGGATATTAAAATTATTTTTGATTGCATATGATGTGAATTACTTAATTTTCACACCAACATATCTACTTCTATTTTGAGAATCTATAACTGTTAATAGTAAAGATTTATTTCCAGAGCCAATTAGTTTTTTTAATTTATTGGAAAAATCAGATGCATTAACAATTTTGCTATTTTGCAAGGCAACAATTATGTCCCCAACCTGAATTGTAGAATCTGCTAAAGATCCATCCTCTTCTACTTCTTGAACAATAACGCCATTTTTTCCAGTTACTAATTTACGAGCAGCAACATCCTGATCGTTTATATTTCTAACCTTAATTCCTAAACTTTTTAATAAAACATCATCATTTTTTTCTACTTTTTTCGGTACGGCTTTTTCCTTAAATTCAGCTGAATCTTCTAATCTTCCAAGTATAATAGTTTTTTCTAAAATTTTATTATCTCTCCAAATTTTAAGTGTGGCTTGTTTTCCCACGGGGGCTTCGGCTACTACTTTAGGAAGTTTTCTCATGGAATCTATTTTGATTCCGTTAAACTCAACAATAACATCTCCTTCTTTTAAGCCTGCTTTTTTAGCTGGGCTTTTTTCATTAATGTCAGCTACTAGCGCACCTATTGCTTCTTTCATTCCTAAGCTATCGGCTATTTCTTTGGTAACTTCTTGAATTCTAACACCCAACCATCCTCTTCTAGTCTCTCCGTATTTTCTTAATTGCTCAATAACATTTTTTGCAAAACTAGACGGAATGGCAAATCCAATTCCAACCGATCCACCTGATTGAGAAAAAATTGCAGTATTAATACCAACCACTTCTCCGCTCATATTAAATAATGGCCCTCCTGAATTTCCCATATTAATAGAGGCGTCTGTTTGAATAAAATTATCGTATCGTCCCATATGAATATCTCTATTAATTGCAGAGATGATTCCTGTGGTCACAGTACCGCCAAGACCAAAAGGATTTCCTATTGCAAGAACCCAATCTCCTACTCTAGATTTGCTAGAGTCAGCAAGCACTACGGGCTTAAATTTGTTTTTTGATTTAATTTGCAAAACTGCAATATCGCTTACGGGGTCTGTTCCTATTAATTTTGCCTCATACTCTTTACCATCTGTAAATTTTACAAAAATTCCTTCCGAACCTTGAATTACATGATTGTTAGTAATAACAATTCCATCGGCACTAATAACAAAACCGGACCCTAAAGCAGTTGATTTTCTTTTTTGTGGAGTTTGTTGCTGCTGATTATATTCTTTAAAAAAATCTTCAAATGGAGATCCTGGGGGAAACTGAAATGGAAAAGGTGATTGCCCTTTAGTCTCTACAACTTTTGTTGCTGAAATATTTACAACAGATGGCATTAACTTTTCTGCCAAGTCTGCAAAGCTTGCAGGGGCCTCTTTTGCAAAAATATTAGATGGCAATACTAATAGTATTGAGAAGAAAGCTGCCAGAAGAATTCTTTTTTTATTTAAAAATAATTTCATTAAAATTTTATCTTTTTATATACCAGACTATAATAAAACCTAATAAGGCAAAAATAAGCCCACCGGATCTGAGTTTTTGTGCTGGCATATCCTTCATAATGTTCAGCATGTTTTTCATAGCGACGGGGAATATTGCGTATAGCAAACCTTCTATCACTAAAAGAAGGCCTATGGCTATGCCCAGTTCCTTCATGAGTTGGTTTTATTTGTTAATTAAACTTAAGCCTGATTTTCCGAAAAATCTAAAGAACTCGCTATCAGGAGATAAAATTAAAGATGTCTGTCCACCTATAAGTGATTTTTCGTAGGATTGCATCGCACGGTAAAAACTGAAAAAATTAGGATCTCTTCCAAAAGCATCTGCAAAAATTTTATTTCTTCTTGCGTCACCTTCTCCTTTTAAAATTTCTGATTTTTTATTAGCTTCCGCTAAAATAATGGTTACTTCCTTGTCTGCTGTTGATCTAATAGTCTGGGCTATTTCAGCTCCTTCAGCTCTAAATTCTTTTGCCTCTCTTAAACGCTCTGTTTGCATTCTTCTATAAATTGCCTCACTGTTTGCAGCTGGTAAATCTGCTCTTTTAATCCTAACGTCAATAATTTCGATTCCAAGTTTTTCAGCTTCACCGTTCACATCTTTGGTAATTTTGTCCATTAATCTAGATCTGTCTTTAGACACTAAAGCGGCAAGCTCTTCTTTACCAAGCACACCTCGAATTCTTGCATTAATAATTGTCGATAGTCTTGATCTTGCAACTCTTTCGTTTCCAACTGAAATATAAAATTTAAGAGGATCTTTAATCTTAAATCTTGCAAAAGCATCAACGATTAGTCTTTTTTGATCTGATGCAATCATCTCTTCTGAGGGAGCATCTAAATTTAGAATTCTTTTATCTAGCAATACTACGTTCTGAACAAATGGAATTTTGTAATTCAATCCAGCTTTGAGAATAACTCTTTTTGGATCTCCAAATTGCAAAATAATAGCTTGCTGAATTTCATTAACAGTAAATAAAGTTGAGTATAGCAGAAAACCTAACACCAAAACAACAGGAGCTAAAATTTTTATGATTCTTTCGTTCATTTATTTTTTCTCTTTCGTGTCTTTATTTTTTCCAAGTTCTGGTAGTGGTAAATAAGGAACTACTCCGGAGCCTGATTTTTTATCAATAATAATTTTGTCAATTCCTGCCAAGACTTTTTCCATAGTCTCTAAGTACATTCTTTCTTGGGTAACTTTTTTGGCATTCTTGTACTCATTGTAAATTGCTATGAATCTGCTTGCTTCACCTTCCGCAGAAGCAACTACTTGCTTTTTATAACCTTCGGCTTTTTGAAGAATTTGTGCTGCCTCTCCTCGTGCTCTTGGAGTGACATCATTTGCATAAGCGCTAGCTTCATTTTGTTGCCTTTCTTTATCCGCTTTTGCTGCCTGCACATCTCTAAATGAATCAATAACTTCTTTAGGAGGATCTGCTTTTTGTGTTTGAACTTGAGTAACTTGAATTCCAGACTGATAATTGTCTAAAATTTCCTGCATAATTTTTTGAGTGTCGATCTCTATTTGGGCTCTTCCTTGTGTAAGAATTCCTTGAATTTCGCTTCGCGCAATAACTTCTCTCATTGCAGTTTCGGCAACACTTTTTACAGTTTCTTCTGGATCTTGAATATTAAATAAGAACTTGCCACCATCTTTAATCATCCAAAAAACAGAATAATCAATATCAACTATGTTTTCATCACCTGTTAACATCAAGCTTTCTTCTGGAACATCGCTAACACTATTTTGTCTACCCGTGTCTCCTGAAGTTCGGTATCCAACATCAGTTCTATTTACCCTGCTAACCTTTGGAGTTAGGGCTGTTTCAATCGGAAAAGGTAAGTGATAATTCAATCCTGGCTGAGTCATATTGGTATATTTTCCAAATCTTAAAACTACACCCTGCTCATCTGGAAGCACTCTGTAAAATCCACTGCTAATCCATAAGGCTATTGCAATAATAATGAATAAAAAAATTGGTTTCTTTCCGCCTGGAACGTTTGTTCCTCCTGAAAACATTTTTTTTAAAGAATCTTGAAACTGTGCTGCTAAATCGTCAATATTACGAGGTCTTCTTTCGCCACCAGAACCTTGGTTTGGACCATCACTATTTCCGCCATTTCCCCAAGGTGATTGCGCCATATTTAATATATTTTTTAACATTGATAATTTTAAAATTTATTGATGTAACTAATATATATAAAGATAAGCACTTAAAAGAAAAAAAAGAGAGCAAATGGACGCAAAAACAGTAAATTTGAGCAAAGAATATATAGACAAGATTTCTCCTGGCTCAAAAAAATTAAAACTACCTATTAGTGGCGTAAAAAAAATTATTGCTGTCTCTAGCGCCAAAGGTGGAGTGGGGAAATCCACTATTGCTGTCAATCTTGCTATTGCTTTAAAAAAACTAAATTACACCGTTGGAATATTGGATGCTGATATTTATGGACCATCTATTCCTCTAATGCTCGGAATATCTGAAAAACCAAAAAGTGAGGATGGAAAAAATTTAATTCCCATTTCAAAATATGGACTTCAGTGTATGTCCATTGGTTTTTTGGTAGACCAAGATACTGCCATGATTTGGAGGGGGCCAATGGTAGCTAGTGCGATTAAAACGTTTACTGGCAATGTTTTATGGAAAGACGTTGACTATCTAATTGTGGATTTGCCACCAGGAACTGGCGATGCCCTAATGACCTTCTCACAAGAAATTCAAATTGATGGTGTGGTTATCATTTCTACTCCACAAGAAATTGCCTTAGTAGATGCAAACCGAGGAATCAAGATGTTTCAAAAACTGGGAGTGAATATAGTTGGCATGATTGAAAATATGAGCAGCTTTACATCAGAAGATGGCAAAGAACACTTTATTTTTGGAAAAGATGGTGCAAAAAATATGTCTAAAAATTTAAATATCGATCTACTTGGGGCAATTCCTATTGAAATTGGATTGCGAGAAGGTGCGGACCATGGAGATCCGTTTACTGAATTTTTTGAAGATAGCGATACGGCAAAAAAAATTATTACTATTGCTAAAAAAATATCAGAAAAAATTAAATAAGCTCGTCTTTCAGTTCTAAAGTTTCCATTAATTCATTCCATTCTCTTTTACCAAGACCAGAATCTTCATAAGAAACTTTTTTTCCACTAATCATAGATTTTACAATTTTTAATCCTTTGGAAGAAACATGTGCAGCTCCCACTCTGTAATCTAAAAATGCAGCATGGGTAATAGGAACCCATTTTTTAACTGTGTCCAACATTGCTTCTGCATAAACTCTGATCTCGTATTGAGCATGACTGTCAGCTCTTAAAAATAAAAAATTCATCAAGTTCAATAAGTCAGTTTTCCAATACCACTGAGTATAAGAGTTTAGGGTTAAATTCATTCTCGCAAGTTCTCTTGCTAAGCCAGACTTATTTTCATCTATAACCGTTCCATCAAATCTCTCGTTGAGCATTTTCTCATAATTGTCATAAGTTCTGATAGAATCGTCTTTTAAGATTTTAAGAACTTCTTCAGCTTGATCTCCGGTAATTAGATCGCCTCTTCCTTGCCTATTGTTAGTGGCTTGTGCCGATAACTGTTCTTTTGCTGGAATGTAAAACTCTTTATCTAATATGGAATATCTTGCTGAATACTCATTTACGTTTGCAGTTCTATGCCTAATCCACTGTCTTGCTATAAAAATAGGCAGCTTAACATGGTATTTGATTTCGCACATTTCAAATGGCGTACTATGCCAATGTCTCATTAAATATCTAATCAACCCCTCATCTGTTGAAACTTTTTTAGTTCCTTTACCGTAAGAAACTCGAGCTGATTGAACAATAGAACTGTCGTCTCCCATATAATCAACAACCCTTACGAATCCATGGTCTAAAACAGGAATTGCATCATAAAGAATTTTCTCTAGCTCTGGGGAGGTAACTCTTTTTGTTTCAAATTTTTGAGATTTTTGCTCTGCTATTTCTTGGTTTTGTTGCTCTGTAAGTTTCATTTAAGATTTGTCTTTGAATCAGTTTCAGAAAGTTTTATATTATTGATGTTGGTTTTCCAACTATAACGATAAACGAAATTCGTAATAAACATTTTGGACCAGGGGGCGGTACCCTGCACCTCCACCACTTTACAACTCATGGGGGTGAAATAGGCTCGACAGATGTCTAAAAGCTTTTCTTTCGTTCAGTATTGTTCCGCTGTGACGGGCTACATTTTAAATGCTAACGAAAGTTACGCTATTGCTGCTTAATTAACTTCGGTTAATTAAATAGCAGGGGTCCGGGGCACCTTGCAACAGAACGCCCCACTAACAATTTATAAATTTGCTAAAACTGAGTCAGCACACTGTACCGTGTTACTGTTTCCTTTGAGATCTTTGGTTCGAGATTCTTCGTTAGATAAAGTTTTTTCAATTGCTTTAACAATGCTATCTGCCGCTTCTTTTTCTCCCAAATAATCTAGCATCATTGCACCAGACCAAATTTGTCCAATTGGGTTTGCGATTCCTTTTCCCGCAATATCGGGGGCAGAACCATGAACTGGTTCAAACAAAGATGGAAATTTTTTCTCTGGATTAATGTTTGCAGATGCTGCAATTCCTATAGTTCCTGTGCAAGCTGGACCAAGATCAGAAAGAATGTCCCCAAACAAATTGGAGGCAACTACAACATCAAACCATTCAGGTGTTAATACAAATCTAGCAGCTAAAATATCAATGTGAAATTCATCTGTCGTTATTTCAGGATATTTTTTTTTCATTTCTTTAAATCTTTCATCCCAAAAAGGCATGGTAATGGAAATACCGTTTGATTTAGTTGCGCTTGTAAGTTTTTTTCTCTTAGTAGTTTTCGCAAGCTCAAATGCATATTTCATAACTCTGTCTACACCTTGTGCTGACATAATGGTTTCTTGAATTGCAATTTCTCTATCGGTTCCTTTGTACATTCGGCCTCCAACAGAAGAATACTCCCCTTCTGTATTTTCTCGAACAATTAGCATGTCGATGTCGCCTGGTTTTTTATTAGCTAAAGGACAAGGAACTCCTGGCATTAACTTTACAGGTCTTAAATTGATATACTGATCAAATTCTCTTCTAAACTGCAGCAAAGATCCCCACAAAGAAATGTGATCTGGTAACTGATCTGGCATCCCAACAGCGCCAAAAAATATAGCATCGTGTTTGCCGATCTGATCTTTCCAATTATCTGGAAGCATTTTTCCATGTTTCGCGTGATAATCGCAAGAAGCAAAATCAAATTCATCAAAATGAATTTTGAATTGGTGCTGCTCAGCAACTTTTTTTAAAATTTTTATTCCCTCAGGAGTTACTTCTTTTCCTATACCGTCTCCAGCAATTGATGCGATTTTATATTCTTTCATAAGAGTGTGTTTTTAGTTGTTATGGTTAATTATTCAATAAATTTTTGAAGGTTAGGCTTAAAATAATTAGGTCCTTTCATTACTTTTCCTCCCTTATTGTAAATAGGCTTTCCATCCTGTCCTAATTTGCTCATATTTGACTCTTGAACCTCATTAAAACATTTGTCTAAATCAACTCCAAATGCATGACCTGCACCATAAGTAACATACAGAATGTCTGTCAATGCATCTGCAACTTCCTTTAAATTTTTTTCATCTAAAGCAACCTTTAGCTCTTCCAGCTCTTCTCTTATAAGCTCATATCTCAAGTCTTGTATTTTTTTATCCGGGAAGGAAGCTTTGGATTTTACTTCTTGACCAAACTTTTCCATGAATATTTTGACTTTATTAAAATTGCTCATATATTTATTCTATATGAAAAATTTTTTTAGTTTTTTATTTATTATTTTTTTATCCACAGGTGCGTGCTCTTTTGAAAACTCAAGGATAAAAATTGGTAATTTTTTTATTCATAAATACGAAGTTACCATCCAAGAATTTCAGAACTATGCTGACAAAGGTAGCTACAAAACTTTAGCGGAAACAAATGGTGGTGGCTACGAATGGGGTGCTGGGTGGGAAAAAAGAAATGGGTGGAATTACAAAACGCCTTATGGCTCAAAACCACAAAGTCTTCTAGAGCCCGCTGTTCATATTAATAGATTTGAAGCGGAAAATTATTGCAAATCAATTAATGGTAGACTTCCTAGCTTTAGTGAATGGAAAATAGCTGCATACAAACAGTCATTACCTTCCGCAAAATTTACAATAAATAAAACTTATCGCTACCCTAGTGGTGACAAAGCAGAAAATATGAATTCTCAAGATCCGTTAGCTTACAATAGACATGTGGATGTAACTAAACTTCCCGAGGGAATTAATGGCCTAGTTGGCATGGGTGGAAATGTTTGGGAATGGATCTCAGATAATAGAGGTGGAGATTCTTTAACTGCTGGAGCATCGTGGTGGTACGATTCTGGGAAAACAAAAGAATCCGGGGCCCAATACAAGCCTTCTAATTTTTATGCAATTTATGTTGGCTTTAGATGTGCTTTTGATAAATAAAAGATTATGAGTAATATTACTATTTACACAAAAGACTACTGCCCTTTTTGCATCAAAGCCAAGTCTTTATTAACAATGAAACAAATTAAGTTTACTGAGATCAATTTAAATGAAAATCCAGATCAATTTGATAAAATGTTAAAAAAATCAAATGGGGCCAGAACTGTTCCTCAAATTTTTAACGACAACAATTACATTGGAGACTGTGATAAAATTTATGAGTTAAATTCTGAAGGAACCCTAGATAAGTTGCTTGGAATCTAATCAATGTCTCTTTTTTTTTTAAGTTTTTTTGCAGGAATTATTAGCTTTTTATCACCCTGCGTTCTTCCACTAATTCCTGGCTACCTTTCCTTTATTTGCGGAACGGATTTGGAAAATTTACAAAAAAAATCTAGATACTTTATATTGCAAAGATCTGTCCTTTTTGTTCTTGGTTTTTCATTTGTTTTTATTCTTCTGGGAGCCTCTTCCACTTTATTTGGCTCTTTTCTTTTAAGTAAATCGCAAATATTCTCCAATATTATTGCGATTATCATTATACTTTTTGGCCTGTATCTAACCGGTATTGTTAATTTTAATTTTTTAAACAATGAATTCAAATTCTATATCTCCAAGTACTCAAATAATTTTTATTTTCCCTTTATTGTCGGGATGGGATTTGCCTTTGGCTGGACACCTTGTATCGGACCAATTCTTGGATCAATTTTGGCATTGGCATCTTTAGAAACTACTCTTGCGCAAGGAATTTTTCTTTTAATTACTTACTCGCTTGGACTTGGCATTCCTTTTGTTCTTTCAGGTTACTATATGGGAAGTTTTTTAATTTTCTCTAAAAAAGCAAAAAAATCTATTTCTATAATTCAAAAATCGTCTGGTGTAATTTTGGTATTAACCGGTGTTTTAATTTTAACTTCTAAATTGCAAACTTTGGGATTTTACCTTTTGAGCCTATTTCCATTTCTAGCCAAACTGGGTTAGTTAAAAAAAATAAGAAAAAATCCAAAAACTAATTAAGCCTGTGGCAATGGTCAAAATAATATTTTTAAAATAATAGCCAACAACTACTGCAATAACAAAAGCCCAAATTTGTGGATTTTCAATGGAGACAAAAAATCCCTTCTTATCTAAAAAAACTGCTGGAAAAATAATGGCAGGAAATACTGCTGAGGGAACGTAAGTTAATATTTTTCTTGTTGTTTTGCTCAATGATTTTGGATTGACAAAAGCTACCATGGAATATCTTGTAAAAAAAGTAACCAAACCTGCAATTGAAATCCAAAGCCAGATCATTGTGACACCTTCTTAAATTTTGTAATTAAAATATATGCAACACAAAGTGCTATGAGCGCTGATATTATAATATAAATCTTAAAAGGAAAATTGTAGGCAACAAGCGAGGCCATGCCAGAGGTCATAATAACAATTAAATGATCTAATTTTTTTAATTCAGAAATAATTAAAGATAAAAAAGTAAGGGGTATTGCAAATGTCAAACCGAGCTCTTCTGGAACCACATTACCTAAAATAATTCCTACTAAAGTTGATAGTTGCCACAAAAACCAAAGTGTAAATCCAGAACCCAACATATGAAAATGAGGATGTGTATTTTTTTTATTTTTTTTAAAATATGATAACGACACACTAAAAGCCTGATCCGTCATCAAATAACTAAGGATAACTCTCCAATACAAATTTAGTTTATTTAAATATGGAGCAAGAACTGCGCTATATAAAAAATGTCTTGAATTAATTGCTGCAACTGAACCAATCATAACCAAGGGAGATGCTCCTGCAGTATATAATTGTGCAAACGCTATTTGTGATGATCCAGCGAATATAATAAATGACATCGCAAAAGTTACCAATGGACTTAAACCAATCTCAACACCAATGACTCCGTAAATAACACCAAAAGGGATGACGGGTATTGTTAGAGGGATCACATCCAAGAAACCTCTTTTGAATACTTCTAATTTTTTCACTAAATTAAATTATACTGATACTCTCTAGCTTTTAAGACTTCTTCTGGAAGATTAAGTTCAACATCGTTTAAAGAAATTACCTCGTCTTTTTTAAGATCTTTTTTCATTATAGCCCCATCGGAAAGGCCCAGAGGTAATATTTTTTGCTCTTTAGATTTTTTTGAAGTCACTAGTCTGCCTCTTGCACAAAATCCTCCCTCCCCATCCAAAACCTCTCCTACTTTTAAATCTTTTTTGGCATAAGAGGCGACATCAGCATTGTAATATTTTGTATATCCTGTTGCTTTACCGTCTAAAGCAATGGAGTACATGGACTGAGCAAGCTCTAAACCAATATAATGATAAGGTCTCCAGATTGCTGAATACGTTCCCGAGCTATCTGTAACCATTCCATAATCGCTAAAACAATTCTTTACATATTGATTTTGGGCTTTGATAACAACGTAAACTCCCCAACGTAAATCATTTGGAATATCTTTTTTATCTCTATCGATGCTAGATATAACTTCTACCTGACCTTCATAATCAATAAGTCCTCCTTCAGACTTTGGTATGAGTTTTTTTGCAATATCATAAACTCCCACTGGCGGAAATGTTAATCCATGATCTGGGCATTTTAAGTTGGTTGCATTGCTAACAGAGGCCATTTCAATTGCGCTCTTGTCACCGCAGGTAAACGAATTAAACATTTTAGGATTCATCCCAGATTCCACTTCTGCTTTTTCTTTTGTTAAACCATAGTGATCCCAAACCGTGTCTGGTGTTGAATACTCAAATGTTGGATGATATTTTGTTCCTTTTCCAGCGCAGGTTACATAAAAACCATTTAACCTTGCCCATTCTACCTGCTCAACAATAAGAGATGGTTGATCTCCATACGCCATAGAACAAATTACATTATTTTCTTTTGCCAAATCGGCCAAATACTTTCCGCAAGTTACATCAGCTTCTACATTCACGAGAATAATGTGTCTTTTTTTTCTTATAATTTTAGCAGCATGAATGGTTCCAACAACAGGATTGCCAGTTGCCTCTATGAATATTTCAATATCTCTATCAATAGCCTCATCTAAAGAGGTGACAAAATTAATTTTATCAACTGTTTCTTTTGTCAACCCGCTCTTCAAGCAGTTGTTCTTTGCCTGATCAATTTTTAAATCGACAATAGTGTCAATTTCAATTTTTTGTAATTGATTGTATTGAGATAAAAACATGGAAATAAATTTTCCACATCCAATAAAAGCAATTTTTATATTTTTAGGATGGTCCTCTAGCTTGGAATGTAGATACATAAAAAATTAACTAGTTGAATTATTTTTTTTAACCTGCCAATTTATCTTCTGAGGTTTCAAAAGCAGTGGCTGGCAAACCATTTTTCCAAGGAAGGTCTACTTGATAATCTTTAACCAGGCAATCATCTGGCAAACAATCAATTGGAGCAAAATCTCTATGCGCTATATATTCTTTTCTTTTAAATCTGCGTATGTGATTACTAACGGCGCAAAGACTGAGATAAACACTAACTCTATTAAAAGGCGACAGGTTGCTACCAGAAGCATGAACTAAACAGCTATGAAACAAAATCATAGAACCTGCTGGTCCTCGAGGACTTACCATTCCCCCGCTGGTCCCGCCCGCTCTATTTACCAGATCGGAAACTAGCTGATTATCTAAAGTCCAAAGTGGGTAGCTAGTTGTGCTTGTGTCGTGCTTTGCATCGATCACACCTTTTTTATGAGAACCCGGAATAAACATTAAAGGTCCATTAAACTCATTTACATCATCAAGAAAGATAGCAATATTCATTGCTCTTTCAGTTGGCATTAGATCGTCATTTTTCCAAGTTCCGTAATCTTGATGCCATTGCCAAACATCTCCATCAAAAGCCATTTTTCCATTAATCTTAAATTGGTGCATATAAAGTTTTTCACCTAGCAAATCCTCTACCGGCTTAATCATCCTTGGATGTCTAGCTAACTTTGCGAATGGCTCGCTATACATATGTGCTGCGAAATTCGTTCTTACAGCATCGGATCCTTTTTCTCGAATATTGTATTCTTCTTTTCTTTGGTACAGCTCAGGAACAGCACTTACCAAGCATTCTGTTTCTTTTTCAGAAAAAAGTTTTGGAAAAAAAAGATAACCTTCTTTGTCGAAGTGGTCTAATTGTTGTTTTGTTAAATTCATAAACTCCTCTTTATAAAATTCATTAAATATAAAATTTATTATAGCACTTTTTTAGAAGATAAAAAGATAACAAAAACAAGAAATACTCCCAAACAAATGAAATTTCCAACAGCAAATATTAGATTAGTTTTTCCAAATCTTATTAAGAGTCTCTGTTCTTTGGCATCCATTTTTGTAAGCTAGATAGCTTAAGAAATTTTTTTGATAATAGTCCTGATGATAATCTTCTGCTTTATAAAATTTTTGAAACTCTTTTATTAAAACAAAAGTTTTTTTATCAAATTTTTTTTCAATCTCTGTTATTTTTTTTTCTATTATTTTTTTTTGCTCTTTGTTTTCATAGAATATTGCAGGCCTATAACTTTCTCCTTTGTCGCAAAACTGTCCTTCAAAATCAAAAGGGTCTATATTTTTAAAATAAGCATTTAAGATGTCTTCATACTTAATAATTGTATTATCAAATATAACCTCAACGGTTTCTAAATGTCCTGTCTCCTCATAAACTACTTGTTTATAAGATGGATTTTCAACATGCCCTCCTGAATAACCTGATGTTGTCTTTGTAACTCCATTAACTTTATCAAAAGATTCTTCCATGCACCAAAAACAGCCTCCGGCAAAATATACTTTTTGCAATTCTTCGGAAAAAGATGCTCTAGAAAATAAAATAAAAAAAACAATAGTTATAAATATTTTCATTGGTATTTTTTTTTAGAAGATAAAAATATTCCCGACACAATAAATAGAGCCCCAATTAAATGGAATTTGGCAAAAGATTCTCCCAATATAGTAATTGCCATTATTGAACTAAACACGGGCATTAAGTGCAAAAAAGTGCCAGCTCTATTAGCGCCAATAATCATAACTGCTTTGTTCCAAAGTATGTACGCTCCTATGCCAGCAAATAAAACAACGTAAGTTAGAGTCAGCGCAACGGGAAGATTGATTGGTAAATATTTTCCCGAAGCAACTTCAAGTAAATAAATAGGCAATAGAAAAATAACACCCAGTGTTATGAGAGTTTGCAGCAAAATAAATGGTTTAAGATTAATTTTTTTTTCTTTTATTAGGATTGAATAAATAGCCCAAGACAGCATAGCAACCAACATCCACAGATCCCCTTTGTTTAACTGTAAATGAATTAATCTTTGGATATCCATTTTTGTAATAATAATAACAACTCCAGAAAGAGAAATGATCACTCCTATAATTTGGTTTATGTTTGCTTTTTCTGTTTTGAATACTGACGTGATCAAGATGATTAGTATGGGTATGGTCGAAATCATCAATACACCATTCAAAGCCTGGGTATAATTAAGCGCGTAATAAACGACTGAATTAAAAGCGGATATGCTGGTGATTGCCATAACTACAATGGGAAGAATATTTTTTTTAATAACTGAAATATTATTTATTAGTTCTTTTAAGGTAAAGGGAGCTAATAAAATCCAAGCAAAAACCCACCTATAGAAATTAAGAGTGATTGGTGGAATTTCAAATAATGTAGCTACTTTTCCTACAATAAAGTTTCCAGACCAAAAAGCAGTACAAAGTATAAGCATAACATACGCTTTGATTTCAATTTTGTTATTCATAAATCTAAAGATTGTGATCTTTGTGTATTTTTGCACTCATAACAATACCTAATGCAAACATGGTGGTTAGCATTGCAGTTCCTCCATAAGAAATGATCGGCAAGGGAACTCCCACTACTGGGATTAAACCAGTCACCATTCCCAGATTCACAGCTAAATAAACGAAGAAATTAAATCCTATTCCAAAACAAACTAGTCTTGAAAAGTTACTCTGAGATTTTAATGAAATATTCAGAATTGTTAATATGATTGCAAAAAAAAGAAGGATTAACATCAGTGATCCAAAAAAACCAAATTGCTCGGCAAAAACAGTAAATATAAAATCCGTATGTTTTTCAGGTAGAAATTCTAGATTGCTTTGTGTCCCTTGTTTAAAACCTTTTCCAAAAAATCCTCCGGAGCCAATTGCAATTTTTGATTGGATGATATGATATCCGGAACCAAGCGGATCATTTTCTGGATTTAAAAAAGTTAAAATTCTTTGTTTTTGATAAGGCTTCATAAAAGAAATGGCGAAAGGCGCTAAAACTAATAATGAAAAAAAACCAGTAACAAAAATTTTCAAATTTAAACCAGCTAACCAAAGCATTCCTATGCTAACCATTAAAATAAATATCCCCGTTCCTAAATCCGGCTGTTTTGCTACTAAAAAAAATGGAATTAAAATAATAAAAAGAGGAATAATTAATTTAGAAACATGATCTATTTCTTCTATTTTTATATACTGATAATATCTAGCAAGAGCCAAAATAACACCCACTTTCATTAATTCAGATGGCTGAATATTAAAAAAATAAAAGTTAATCCATCTTTTTGCTCCTAATGCTGATAAGCCAAAAAAATCAACGTAGATAAGAAGTGCTATAATAATTAAATAAAATACATAAGAAAAACGATACCAAAATTTAATATTGACTAGAGCAACAAGAAAAAATAACCCGAGAGAAAAACAAATCCTCAAAAAATGCTTGAATAAATAATTGGTGCTTGAGCTATCCACCGTATGAATTGTAAGCAGTCCAACGCAAATAAGAAGAAGAATCAATGAGAAAAAAATCCAATCAAAATGAATAAGCTTATCTTTTGCTTCCTGAAAAATTGATTTCTTGATTGTTCTATACATTATTTTCTTTCAAATCTTTTTCAAAAATTTTTTTCATAACATCTCGCGCGATAGGAGCTGCGACCGCAGAGCCGGATCCACCGTGATCAATGATTACAGTAATTGCATACTTTGGCTTATTTGTTGGGCCAAATCCAACAAACAAAGAATGGTCTCTATATTTCCAAGGTAGATCTTTGTTTTTTACATCCTGATCTCTTTCTGATTGAGATATTCTTCTAACTTGCGCAGTTCCTGTTTTGCCTGCAAATTTCATATTACCGTTAATTCTTGAGCCATAAGAGGTTCCTCCTGGCTCATTGGTGGCTTGGTATAATGTTTGTAATAAAAATTCTGCATGTTCCTCGTTACTAATAATTTTTTCATTCAGCTCTTTTTTTTCACTTTGAACAAATGATGGTGTTATTTTATAACCGCCATTTGCAAACTGAGCCATCATTTTACAAAGCTGCACATTGGTAAATTTCATGTAGCCCTGACCAATTCCTGCTATCATGGTTTCACCCAAGAACCACGGCTTTCCCAAAACTGTTTTTTTCCACAAAGTGGATGGCATCAATCCTTCTTTTTCTTCAATAAAATTTTCAAATACTTTTTCCCCCAAGCCAAAGCTGTTTGCCGTTTCTTGCAAACGATCTATTCCTAACAAGCGTGCAACTTCGTAAAAATAAATATCGCAAGATTGCTTTATTGCACCGCCCAAATCAACTCGGCCATGACCTTTGTCTTTCCAGCAATGATACATTTGTCCGTACAGCTCCACTTTCCCTTTGCAAGTATGGCGAAAATTTTTTGTAATAATTTTATTTTCTAAAGCTGAAAGTGCTACCAACATTTTAATTGTTGAAGCTGGTGGATAAACGGTGGTTAACGCTTTGTTAACAAGTGGTTTTTTTTCATCCTGCAATAAAGCTTTATATTCGTCATTGTCCATTCCATAAGTAAACTTATTTGAATCAAATGAAGGACTGGATGCACAGCACAGAACATCACCTATCATATCCATGACTACCACAGATCCTGGATTGTTCTTTAATCGTTCATAAGCATATTTTTGAATATCTTTATCTAAAGTAGTTTTGATAGAACTTCCATTTTTTCCATCTTCTTGGACAACTTGTTTAATTCTTTTTCCAAAAACATTTACTTCATACGTTGCTGATCCTGGGCTTCCCTGCAAATCTTCATTAAGTTTTTTTTCTAAGCCAATTTTTCCAATTTTTAAATTAGGAACATTTTGCAAATTAGAATCCATTGTATTTAGTTCTTGCTTATTAGGGGCACTTACATATCCGAGTATATGTGAAAACTCGTATGGAAATACGTATGCTCTTTCGTAAGAGATGAAAGGTTGAGCTCCCTCAATTTTTTGAATATTATAATTTAATTTAGAAAATTCTTTCCAATTTAAATTTCTGCTTAAAACAAATGGTTGATATTTGTTATTTTTTGATAACTGTTTTTTATAAAAATTAATCTCCTCCTGCTTAAGTTCAATTATTTGAGAAAGAGATAGAAAAAATTTATTTACTGACTTAACTTCTTTTGGAATGATTGCAATTTTAAAAACTTGAAAATTATCTGCAATAATATTGTCATTTTTATCTAAAATAACCCCTCGCGACGGTGCTAGCTTCCAATTTCTAAACCTGTTCTTATCAGCTCTAATCATGTAATCGTCTCGCTTTACAACCTGGAGGTAAAACAGTCTTGAAACAATAGTTGCGAAAAAAGCAAACTTAAACGCGGTTAAGACAAAGGCTCTTCTAGAAATAATCTTACCCTTGCTTTCTGATCCTTTTTTGGGCGATGGTGTGAAATATTCCATAAAAATAACAATATAACTGTGGACTTTTTTTTTGCAAAATGTTAATTCAGCCGCTTATTTGGAGGTAGGTTATTAAAATAGAAGTTAAAAATGACAATCTGGAACAAGCATTAAGAGTGCTTAAAAAGAAGCTTCAGCGTGAAGGTACGTTCCGTCTGTTAAAAATCAGAAGCACCTACGAAAAACCCTCTGAAAGAAAAAAAAGAGAATTAGAAGACAATATGGCCAGGGTTAAGAAGCTTAGAAAACTTAAGGCTAGATTTTAATTTTTTTTACTATTAAATACAATTTTACCTATATATCGCGGGGTGGAGCAGTCTGGTAGCTCGTCAGGCTCATAACCTGAAGGTCCTTGGTTCAAATCCAAGCCCCGCAACCAAAAAATATTTTATTTAACTTTTGAATTTGGTGGGACTGGTTGGTTACGCTCCAACTACCCCTGCAATGTCAACATAGGGCTAGACGAATATTCTACCCTTTAGTTAAAGATTATAAGACTTATTTCCCGATAACACTAGAAAGTTAATGGTGAACATAAGCAGGGTATTGAGGATTCTCGGTAAACCACAGTTGAACTGCTTAAAGAGTATTACATTTGTTCTTTGTCATAATGCGTAGCTCCATTTTCTATTCTAAACAAGAAGACATAATTAATAGCTCGTGCTGTAGCACTCGCTCTAACAGAAGGAACGGAAATGACAGAAGTAAAAAAGAAGAAATTAGCAGACAGAAGAACTTTACTATCAAATAGATTAATTGAATCTTTGAAGCCAAAGAATGTTCGGTATTCAATCGGAGATTCAGAAGTTATTGGTTTAAGAATATTTGTATTTGAAGGTGGACAGAAGACTTTCTATTATTCTTACACAACAAAAGATAAAAAAAAGGGCCTTGAAAAGTTAGGCTTATTTGGATCAGTTAATGTTAAAGAGGCAAGAAATACAGCCAAGAAAATAGCTACTGAAGTTATGAATGGTCGCTCTCCGATTGAAATAAAGATTTCAAAATCAGGTGAACTAACTGTTGCTGAGCTTGTTAAAGCTTTCCTAGATAGAGCATTAAAAGCGCCTAGATATAAACCAAGTACACAAAAGAAGTGGCGAACTAATGTTGCGTCTTGGATATATCAAGAGTCTAATGATCCTATCCTTAGAGCCATGTATGCAAAAACTAAACTTAAAATAGCTAATAAAAAATTATCTGAATGTACTAAAGATTTTATGAAAGAATGGCACGCTTGGATTGGAACTAAGACAGAATCTCAGGCCAATGCATTAGTTGAAATGTTATCTGTAGCTTATATGCTACCACCAATGTATGACGCAGAAGCTGCTGATCCTGAAAGTGCAAAAAATTATTGGATCAACAACCTTAGGGAAAAAACAGATACTGAGCTTGGTGTTATCTATAATTCTAAAGGAACTATTAAACCATTTTTTTAATGCAGAAAAAAAACTTAAAAAAACTGCTGCTGAAATTGGTCGAATATCTGATTGATGAGAATTGTAGAATGCGAAATACCATTGATCTATTGAGAAACAGAGAAGGTTTGGAGTTTGGGCCTTCTCAGTACTCAACAAAAAATAGGAAAAAGAAACTGTAATAGCAGCGACCTATAAAATAGTTTGTGGGTGGATCCCCCTATTCTTTTTCTTTTCATCTGAGTTGCTGAGTAAAGTGAGAAACGATAGGAATTACTATTCTTTTTTTTCCTCATGTAACTCAACACAATGAAGCTAACTAATTACTATGAAAATTGCTGTAGCAGCTTGTCGTAACTTGTATTCACTTAACAATTTCTAAATAACTGTCTGATCAAGAGGCGTGATAACTAGGATCAGTTGGGGGTGCTTACTCACTATGCTCAATCGCAGGTCTAGCAAAAAATAAAAAAAAAATTTACTTTTTGTGTTATACTTAAAATGAATTTATAAATTTCTTGAGTAGTCTGAGTCGTTACTTTCCGTTCCTGCTGAGGCTACTCTTAAATTCTCGTTTTAAGTCTATATTTTAATAATAATTTATCAATAATGAGCTTGATACTAACTTGCTACTATTTGAAACTCATTAAAACTAGCTTAATTAAACAACAAGACCTTTTAAAACTAAAACTTATACCCAAATTCAGCTACAAGATAATTTCTATTTTGTGCCACATTGTTTTTAAAAAAACTCTTACCGCTATTATCAACATATTTGATAGCAAGATCTATTTTTTTATTTATATCTAAAGTTGTCTTTATAACACGACTGCGTCTAAAATTACTTACATCAGTCTGAGCAATTTTAAGATGAACAGGAAAAACATCTAAGAAAAAAATATTTTTTTTTGTAAGTTTAACATCTGTTACCTTATCGCCATATACGTACCCAGTTTGACTAATTTTTGCACCATTGCTAGTTTCTTCCCTATAATCATAGTCAAAAAATAAATCTTTATGTAATTTGGCCTGGAACACGAATCCTAAATGAGAATTGTCATTTTGTGTAGACACATTTTTGTCGTGGTGAGTAATTTTTGCATAAGGCATTAGTACAAGATTTTTTTTTTTAATTATCAAACCTAGTCTTTGATCAAATTCAAAATTCTGCTCTGTTCCATCGTTAACTGTATCGTCATAATTAATAATGTGATTAACACTGCGAATAGCAAAATTTTTATTAAGCAAATACGTAAAATGCGAATCAATTACCAAACCTGGCCTAGTATTGTTATAATTGGTTCCTCCATCACTGATCAATGTTGTAAAATATCTAATTTTACCTTCAGGATAAAATTTTTTAGTTTCCGCATGCAGTGTTGAAGAAGAAAAAAAGATTATAAGGAAAATGAAAATTTTTTTACAAGAATGCATTGCAAGAAGTGTAAATGTTATTTGTTACCAAATATATAATTATTATATAAAATTGATTGCAGATTTCTTAATTCTTTTAGTTTTGAAATAAATTTTTTGATGTAGTAATAAAGTATAGCAATCGCACAATAAACTAAGAATAATAGCATTACTATTCCAACTCCTCCTATTATGTATACCATAATCCAAGACTAACAAATCCCAAATCAGGTATATTAGGATGGGTTTTATGGGTCAATTATCTTTAATTCCAGTTCCCTGTTGTGAGTGGCTAGTGGTGCCCATATCAGGTTTGAATTAGAATGGTTTACCTGCTTTAATTGTAAATTCATTTTCGAAGTCTTTATTATTTTTAATTAATCGTCTTATTGAAGTAGAAAGATACCAACTATCAATTAGATTTAAATCGAAACCAAGCTCCAATTTTATAGAATTAGAATAGTCCTCTTTTACAGTATAACTATATTCAGTGTTAGGATCAGATATATAAGATGCTTTAACCTTTGAATTAGGAGTTAAATTTTCAAAAAATTCAATTCTTCCGTATGGTAAAAAATAACCTTTCTTAATTTTTTTTTTATATTTGGTTAAAGCACCAATTGAAATAGATTTATTTTTTAAATTTTGTTCTTCAAATTTTAATGCTTGAATATTACCTATCTCTGAAAAGCTTTCTAATTTGGATAAACCGTAATCAAATCTTCCAAATAATAATGATGTAAGGTTATCTTTATCTCTTATTTTATTAAATTTAATTGAAGTAAAATATTGCTTAACACCTCTATTTCCAGTTAAAGTATTAGAAGTGTTGGCTTGCTGAATTCTTGTAAGATCATTATCAATATATCCATAGCCAATTAAACCATCAATAAAAGTTGAACTATTCTTATGCCAGCTTGAATATATTGTTGCACTTTTTGCATCAGATTTAATTTTAGTACCCAATTGCCCTACATCCGTATCCTGATCTTCTAGTCTAATGGCTATACCAAAAAGAGTATTTTTCTCTATTATTTTATCTATTCCAATTGTTAAGGCATCTGAATCAAATTCTTGATTTACCTTACCTGATTTAACTTTCACTTTACCCTTTTTAAAATACCCTGAACTCCAAATTTTCCATTTTCGAGGCACCATTCCAAATTCATTTTTTAAATATTGTGAAAGAGGTAACTCACTTATAAATTTTTCAATATTTTTATTTGATAGTTTATGCTCTTTGTTGACATCGCCTTTTAAAAGATAAACGTCTAATAATTTACCTTTTAAAAGATAAGCGTCTAATAATTTTGCATAAGGATAGGTATCTTTGTTTGTTGTATCAATATCTATACCTAGATCTTGAAATTTAATATTGTCATTTTTTTTGGTGGTTCGATACCACTCCATTCTTTCTAAAACAGGATAAGTTGATCCATAAATAAATCTTTTTGCACTTTCTGATTGTCCTTCAACTATCCCAACCAATTCTTTATCATCAAAAACATTAAATGGGTTATCCGTAGCTTCAGTTGATGTTATGGATATTGATGCTGCTCCAAAAGCTGTGGCTGTACCTCCCTGACCGCCGTACTCAATAATATAGGCATCAACTGCATCGTTATCAATTACAAAATCATTCCACTTTCCTCTCCTATCGTCATCTAACGCTCCATAAACGTGCATATAATCTTCATTTTGTCTGTTGTAGTCATTTGGTTCACGGTCACCACCCGCGGCTACAAGCCAATTTAAATAACTTTGTTCTGAACATCCGCTGATTGTGGCTCCTGGTCCACCAGAATTTAAAAGAGGTTGGATTGCGCAAGTATAACTTTGGCCAGCTTCAGGTCCATCCATCCACTTCCATATTCTTTCAGTTCCACTATCAGATCCTCCAGTCCATGCATTTGTTGAAATTTTATCTTTTATCCATGCGTTTTCTTGTGCAGATGTAATGTTTACTAAATAACCCCTAAGCCCATTAAATTTTTGTGCATCACTTTTAGCAACTGCTCTTGCATCATCCCATTCTATATCTGTAGCTGCAATAGCTCTATAATAATGACCATTAACAGGATTGTAAGAGGCGCCTGTTGGTGTTGCAGAAACCGAAATAGTTGCACTAGAGGTGCTTCCATCACCTTTAAAAGAAAGTGTAGCTAATGCATTATTAACTTCTGCTTGAGTTCCCTCAAAACCAATCTCTGTTCTATTATCATTTGAACAATTAGCAGGTTCAGAACTAGAATTATCAGCCGTATAACCACAAAATCCATTAATTTGTTCAAGACCCGTAACCGTTGTTATTTTTACAAAACCAGCTGTTGCAGTAATTGTTATAAGTACATCTGTAGAAAAACCACTTACAGAAGGAGTAGTGCCAGTTTCAGAAAGCAATACAAAATCTGAAGTATTGGTTGTTAGAGTTGAAGGAAAAGTGAAACTTGCAGAGTAAACTACTTTAGTACTAAAAAAAATTATCAAAAAAAAGGTAGTAAAAATAAATTTCATAAATTTTTTAAATCAGCTAAAATTTATTTGAAACTTCTATATTTGCACCATAGTCAGGAGTTTGACTCATCAAAGTGTAATTAGACCCAACAGTAATATCAAAGCCATTTACATTGTTGGTGAATGATAAACTAGTATTGTTAAAATTATTAACATCAAAGACAAATTTCATTTCATCAATTGGAACATAGCCTACAGATAAATAAATTTCATTACTGTGGCTTTTGGCAGATTGAAATCTTTCAAAATTTCCAACTAATGACCAACCTGATATGGAAGTGACATCAAAACCGTAACCAATTCTTAAATTATGTTTGGACTTATTATCTACTTTGTAATTATAAACTGTACTTTGATTATTTAGGTAATAGAATTCTGCATCTGATGATGGGCTTAGATCGGCAACATACTCTAGTCGCCCATGGTGATTTATAATTTCATCTTCTTGCCTATCAGTATCCGTTTTATCCAGAAGGATACCAAGGGTTGCTAATGCAGATTTAATATTTTGATCCTTGTAAAGTAATACATCTGTCAAACTATTTGCTATATTAGATCGTTCACTAAAAGCTTTTAGTTTGGTGTACCCTAAATCTAATTTAATACCTGGATTAAGATTTATATCTTCATCAACTATTCTTTTTCCAAAATTAAATGATCCAAAGATCTGCTGCCCTTCTCGATTACCCTTTAAAGTGTTACCAAAAGTAACTCTTTTTTGGTCTATATCTAGTAAACTAACTCCAATTAATGCATCCGTAAAAACGTCATTATCTCTTAGTTTAGTGCCGTATAGAGCCAAACTATAAGCATCTGTCTCTAATTTGCTTCCTTTATATCCAATATCAACATTATCGTTTCCATATTGAAAAACGTACCCATACATAGCGTCTCTATCATCTTCTTTAATTCTATCCGCACCAATTGAGATACCATAACTATGAAAATCTCTTGATGATGAGTTTGAGGATTTATTTTTACCTAAACTAACTCTACCCTCGCTCCACTGAAACCAATCGTCACTATCATAACTTCTATCAACTTCTTTTTTAGAGCTTTTAAGAGCACTAACTAATTTTGATATTTTTTCATTTGTAAAATCAATTTCTGCATTAAGATTTGATAAATTGTCTTTATTTTTATGTCTTCTTAACCACTCTGTTCGGTGAAAGATTGGAAGAGTGTTGTTTTTAATTATACGTTTTGACAATTCAACATTAGCTTCAATGATTGCTTTAACATCACTATTATTTGAAGGATCGCTACATGTAATTGTGACAGCACAAGCTGGACTATATTCAAAAATTATATTTGTTGAGCTATTATCATCTGTAACAAATAATTTTGTAAAGTTTGCAGCAAATATAAAACCTCTCATGTTTGAAAATCTACTGCCTAAATCGTAAGAAGTAGGAGTAGAAGAAATAGTTGTGATATCCCAAGGTGTGCTTAGAGTATATTTGTTCATATTATTTTTTTGACTACCGGCAATATACAAAATGGTTCCATCTGAATTAAATTGAATATTTCTCATGTCGCTATCAGCACTTGTTAGTGCAGCCGATATAGAACCTAATGACACTCCAGATGTAAGATCAAAAGGAATTGTTAGTATATATTCTCTTATTTGATCATTATTTTTTTCACCAATAAACATTCGTGTTCCATCAGGTTTAAATGCTAAAGCTCTTACTTGTTGCGTATAATCTGTGCCTCCAGCTATATCTACTCGATATCTTGTTTCATGCTCTAATGTAGAGGTATCCCAAGGAGTGGTTAGCTTGTATTGGTAGACAGAAGTTGGATTTTTGTTAGTTGTTACAAAAATTTTTGTTCCATCAGGTTTAAATTCAATTGCATGTGGTAATTTCATTTGTGGAACAGAACCTCCATCACCTACTAATTGAGTTGTGAAAGATTTTGTTGCTGTGCTAACATCAAACGGTACACTGAGAGAGTATTGGGCTACTTCTCCTAATTCACCATTACCATCACCATCAGTTTTGCGGTTAGTTATATACATTATGGTTCCGTCTGGATTAAAGTTTATTCCCCTAACAGCTACAGTGTCTGATGAAATATCTTTTGATTGTTTAAATTCTATAAAAGCAAATGAGTTGGAACAGAAAAAAAAAATATAAAATATTGAAATAAGAAATATTTTTTTCATTTTGATAGTGAATAACTTGGGATTAATTTCTCAAATTATATATTACTATTCAATGAATTCAGGAATAACCCACCTATTTTGGGTCTAATAATTTTTTTTACTTGCTCTAAAGATTGAGGATTATTGAGAGGTTGAATGTTAAGGATTTAGACTTTGATAAAACTAGATATCTAGTATTTATTTAAGCTTACTAAATGAGTCTTGAAAACAGTCAATCTCATCTAAAGTTTCAAAAAAAATTTGATTTAAAGATGAAGAGTGAATTATTTGACACTTTTTTTGTTTTTCGCCGTCCATTAATGTCGAATTATTTTTAACTAGAGTAGTTATGTGTTCAGCGGGAGTAGAACCTGTTGTTTTTTTAATTCCATAAGATGTGGCTGCAGATACACCTGCAAGTATAGGATTACCTGTTTTCGCCAGAGTATATATTGGGCCCACAGCTGAGCTATATTGAGTACAACCACTTAAAACTATAAAAACAATAATATAAAAAATATTTTTCTTCATACGCTCAATCATCCTAACATATTCTCTTTGTATTTGTCTTATTATTCATTTTTGTTTTGCAAGCTCTGTATTTCTAATATTTAAAGCCAAGCAAGTAATATCATCTCTTAATTTTTCTGCTCCCCAATTAAGTTCTGTTGTAATGGAATTTATTATATTTTGCGGAGTAACATTTTCTATTTTTTTTATTATTCTTTCAACGCCCTCTACTCCTAGTTCTTGACCATTGCTTAAATAACCTTCTGTTACGCCATCGGTATAAATTAAAAATGTTTTTTCTTTCAAATTGGTAGCTATTGATTTTACCATAGACTCTGTAGAATATTTTAAAATTCCTATTGGTGGTATTTGGGATTTCATAAACTCAAAATTTTTTTCTTTATCAAAAACCATAATACTTTCATGACCTGCGTTTACAAAGATCGCCTCTCCAGTTTCTGTATTAAATTTTCCAAATACAGCTGTCATAAACATTCCTTTAAACTTTGCTTCAACTAGTTCATTATTTACTGTGAATACAACTTTTTCTAATGGATAGGACAAATTAGAAATTGTTCTAAATATTGAGGCTGCTTTAGCCATGTACATACCAGCTGTAATACCTTTTCCTGATACATCTGCTAATATGAAAAAATATTCATTTTTACCTACATTGACTACATCAAAAAAATCTCCAGAAACATCTCTGGCTGGAATATTTTTCGCATAAAGAAAATTTTTAAACTTTGATATGTCTGGAAATAAGCTTTTCTGTACATCTCCTGCGAGCTCCCTTTCTCTTAATAACTTTGCCTCTTTTTGCAAATTTGCGAGTGCAATTCGATTTTCTTCTATAAACCTTAAATAAAGTCCAGTTAAGAAAATAATTGTAAGCATGAATATAGGATAGCTAATATCTACAAGTTGGGACTTAAATAAAAAAGCGCTAAAGCCAATTATAATTACTATGATTAAGCTTCCAAAGAATATTAATAAACTATATTTGGGTTTGGTATGTTGGGAGAGAAAAAAAACAACACCAGCGACTATAATTGAAAATAGTAATTCAAATAAATAAGTGTTTGGATTTCGAATAAGATAGGATTGATCTAAAATATTTTCAATTATGTTTCCATGCACTTCGACTCCTGGAATTGTATTTCCTAAAGGAGTTTTTACTAAATCAAACAAACCCTGTGCTGATGCACCAATCAAAACATACTTATCTTTAAATATTGATGGATTAAATTTACCCTCAAAAACAGAGCTTGCGGAAATATACTGGTTTTTTAATGATTCTTTATATCTAATCCAAATAATTCCATTCGGATCTGAGTAAATTTTATGAGGTCTTGAACTTATTCTGTTAATGCCCGCCTCATTCATCTCTACATATAAATTCTTTTGATTGGACCCTACGCGGATCATTTCTAGTGCCATGGTTGGATATAGCTGATTTTTCAAACGAACAATCAATGGAAGGGATCTGATAATACCATCAGTTTGATCTAAAAAAGAAATAGAGCCCAATCCTTTTGCACTATTTTCTAATTTTTCAAGTGATCCTATGGAGTGAGGAAAAGAATATGTAAATTTTTTAGGATCTCCTCCTTTTACAAGAAATTTTGCTTTTGGTGATCTATCATAAGTTCCATGAGAGGGAACATTGCTACCGAGCACTGCTGTAACTGATTTTGATTTTTTTAACTGCTCTCTAAATATTTCATCAGGTCCTTTAATATTTTGCAAACCAGCGACATCGGCTGGTATTAAATTATAAGCTCTAATTATTTCTTCGGGAGATTGTTTATCCTTCTCTGCAAAGAAGATATCAAGGCCTATGGCTTTTGGATTAGAGGCATTAACATTTTCCACAATTTTTGCAAAAATAGATCTATTCCATGGAAATTGACCAAAATCACCTAAACTTTTTTCATCTATATCTATTATAATAACTTCAGAAGTTTGCTTGTTTAATGGAAAAATTTTTTGATAAACATCAAAACTTAAATAAGAAATTGATTGTATAAAACTAGGATTAATTGTTTTTAAAAAAACTAAAAAAAATAATAAAATTAAAAAAATTGTATAGTTCTTATATTTAGCAAATAAAATGCTCATGTTTTTTTTATAATTAAAAAATTTGTCTTAAGCTAAGCATTGCTTCTTCAATGGTATTTGGCCTCAATGCATCTTGATTATTTAATGTAAAATCAATTTCAAAATCATTAATTTTTTTACTTATCTTAAATTCAGATCCTAAATGTTCTGAGCCTGCTAATTTGTAAGCATAATTAGTTTTTTTATTGGGCAAGAATCCTATCGCTAAATGTATTTTATCAGTATGTCCTACTTCCAAAGCTTGATTTCTTTCATAAATTAAAAAGATACTAAAGCTATCTGGTAAAATTATATCTATACCCAATTCACCATTTAAATTGTGTAAAGCGCCTGAGTGTAATTTGGTATCAAATTCACCACTTGTTGCATCAGAGACATAGGAATACTTAATGTTAGAAGAACGATGTAAGTTTGCTTTGTATTCTAATTTTCCATGCTTTCTAATTTTGTATTTTTCATTTTCTAATTCTTCAGCTGCAGCAATTGAAAGTCTTGCATTTCTTGATTGAACGCCTTGCTTTTTAAATTTCATGGCAGCGTTACCACTTTCTTGATAATCATTTAACAAAGTGTAACCAAGATCAATTTGTCCAGAAGGAATTAATATTAAATTATTTTTTTTAATCTCATCTTTTAATTTAATTGTTCCATATATTTGTTTACCGTCTCTTTTGGCGGTTACACGTTGCCCATCGAGCACTGATAAAATATCAAAATTGAGAGCCCCCACTCCAATAACCGTGTCTATAAATTTTGTATCATCTTTAATTGGCGATGAGGTATAATGGGTTAAATTATAAGTATCTGTATCTAAATTGCTTCCAGCTGAGCCAACCTCAACATCATCTTTACCAAACCTAAATGCAAGTCCAGTTATCCCATTATTTTTGGTAAATTTATCTGCTCCAACTGTGATTGCATCCGTTTTAAATTTTTTAAATGAGGAAACTTTTGTCTCTCCAACTCTGCCAATAGCAATACTTCCTTCGCTCCAAAAAAATATATCTTGTTCTTGTTCTTGTTCTTGATTTTGATCTTTAGTTTTTTTTCTAGTAGCTGAATTTTTTACGACTTTAGCAAGAGAAGCCAGCATTGGATTAGTAAAATTAAGATCTAAATTAAGATTAGTTAAGTTTTGATTATCTTTGTTTCTTCTAATCCATTTTAGTCTATTTAAAGCAGTGTCCGTTGAGTGCTCAATGGTTCTTGTTGCCACTTCTATTTGTGCAATAGCTAATCCCGTTCTGACACTATTTTCTGTAACTGGAGGACATTTTCCTTCAATAATAGTAAAAGGACACACCAAATCATACTCCATTATATGATCGGCGCCGCCTTGATTAAAATCACTTCCTATATAAAGTTTTAAACCACTTGCACTAAATGCAACTCCCCGAGGCTCATTATTATTATTGGGACTTAGTCCCGAATTAATATTTAGTCTACCATCAAGGGTAAAAGATGATGTGTCATAAGCCTTACTAAGTGAAATTTGAGTTATACTTGCAGTCCCTTCAGAATGACTAATTATAAAAATTCTTTTTCCATTTGCACTAAATCTCATTCCATTTGGGTTTTCTACACCATTTAATGTTGACGTAGGTATTTCAATACCTGCAGTAGTTACTATTGATAATGTTGATACATCGTAAGGAGTTGAAAGGTTATATTCATACAATCTAGCACCTACATCAGCATTGTAATTTTCCATAAAAGTTAAAAATAATTTAGTACCATCATCATTAATTTCTAAAGCTTGAACTCTATGTAAGTCATTATGTGTGGTGTGATCAAAATCTCCAGCATTACTTCCAGTCGTCAAAGCAGTAGTATCTAGAGCTTCTTGTTTTGTAGCTAATGCACAAGTTGAAACATCATAAGGTGAGGTTAAATCAAATCCATAAACCCTGTCCCCTAAAGGAAGTCTTCCAGGTCCACCTGAATGTCTTGATACTATGAAAAACTTCATTCCATCACTACTGAAATCTAAGTCATAAATTTGATAACCTTTACCTGTCTCAGTGCCAGTTAATTCACATCGTTCACCATCTCCTGCATAAACTCTTGTGGAAATATCATAAGGTGTAGATAAATTATATTCTTGTATATAAAATTCTGATCCATTCACTTGAGCATAAGATGTAAACATTTTAGTTCCATCATTGTTAAACTCGATACCAGCTACTATACCACCACTTGACTGATTAACAGTTTCTGTTTGATTGTGAGTAACCATAGCTCCAAAGGAATTAGAGATGGGAATTAAGAGAAAAAAAATGATTATAAATTTTTTTATTGAAAACATATAGCTTGTGTCTGGTCCAAAAATTATTTCTTACGTTTTCTTTTGTTTCTGGATGTTGTCTTTTTCTTAGCTATTTTTTTCTTTGTTATTTTTTTTTCTTTTTTCTTTATAACTTTTTTCTTTACTTGTTTTTTATTTTTCTTTTTATCTTTTTTCTTTACTTCTTTTGTATTTTTCTTTTTATCTTTTTTCTTTACTTCTTTTGTATTTTTCTTTTCATCTTTTTTCTTTACTTCTTTTGTATTTTTCTTTTCATCTTTTTTCGCAACCACTATTTTTTCTTCTGTTTCAATAACTTTTTCTTCAACAATGTTTTCAGGTTGTGCTATGTCTGACACCTCTTCTTCATTTGTTTTTAGTAAAACAATTCTCTTTTCTTCATCTTTTTTAATATTTTCTTTAATTAATATTTTTATCTCTTCTTTATCAAAACCCTGGGCTTTAAGTTCTTGTCTAATTTTTTTTCTAGTAGCTTTTCTTTCTTCTTTTGTAGTTCCATCAAGCTTTGCCACTCTAGCTACTTTCATTCTTTTTTTAAATTTTTTTAGTTGGTTTTTAGTTATTTGTTTTGCTTTTCCTGGTGCACTACCTTGAACCATACTTGCTACACTGTAAGGATTACTCAATAGTGTTTGACCCAAATTATTTCCAACCAGAACTGCCCCGGGCCTTAAACCCAATGTATTATTTTTTCCTGGTCCTATTAATAAAGTATCTGTTTTTTGATTTGATACTATGGTTTGAAACTCTGTTCCTCTTGAACCTAAAGTTCCTTCAGGAACGTTAACGGTTAGGCTGTCTGGATTCTTTTTACTTATTAAACCTGAAATTATTTTTAAACTTCCTTTTTTAACATTCGCTACAATTTTTCCATCATTCGTTGCTGGATCGTATATAAAGGTATCCATAACTACTTCTGAATCTGATCCAATGGTAAATGTTGATTGATCTAGTAGTAATATTTGTGTGCCCGAATCTATTCCTGCATAAATCGTTTCGTTTAAATAAACTTTATCGCCAGCTTTAAGTTCTCTTGTGCCAGCTTTAGCTGTTCCAGATACTGCACCTACAATTCCGACTAATTGCTTACTAATATCAATTTTTGCATCCGCCTGGCTGATATTGAATACAAAAAATAATAGTATGATTGGTGATAAAATCTTCTTCATTTGGCAGAAGATAGCCTTTTTTTACATTTATATAAGGTTGCCTTGACCCATATTAGGTGCAATTTCTGTGCATTTTATCCAAAATATAGCTGTGTATTTAATTTATAAAAATAGGTTTTGTTTTGATTACTTATTCAAGTGAAATGACTTCGATAAACTGACTGCAAACGAGTCTGAAATATAATCATAATTAATTATATTAGCTTCAGAGAAAATTTTTTCGTATGAAAAGCTGATAAATAAACTTTTATCTGGATCGATGGTAGGGAAAAAATCTCCAATAGCTTTAGTGAACATCAAGTCAAAAGTGTTTGTTACATCTGATCTTATTCTGTTTGAATTTATGCTTGTATCTACATTTTTATAATCATTAAAACTCAACCCATTGCCTACCGAAATATAAGCCCAAGGAAAAGCAAAATTTAATCTAAAATTCAAATCATAAGTTTCAAAGTCGTTTGTTCCCACTTTTGCTTCTGAAGTGCTGTACCCCAAACCTGTTGAGGATGAAATGATTTCGTTAAATACATAATCGTGTCCCAGTGAAAGACCATGCCCTTTAGCATTCGTTTCATTTGCAGTTGTATCAGTGCTATTTTTATTATTTTTAGAATCTGAAAAAGAATAACCATAGCTAAATGAATTTTGATCTCCTACAGAAAAAGATCCTCTTATTCCTTGCATTAAAGAAAAGCTATCTGCATCATCTTGGTAATCCGTTTTGCTTATCATTATATAGGGGCTTAAACTTTGGTTGCCTAAGTATGTATCCAAAGCAATAGTTAAACCGTAACTTTCAAAATCATCTGCTGTTTCCTCTCTTTGCTCTGAGTCTGTGAAACTCGCATTTATCATTAATGATGAATTTTCTCCTAAAGATCGAGTTGCTGTTAATCCTAAGCCCTCACTATACGTTTTGTCATACTTCGCACTATTAAACCCAATGACTTCATCAGCACTACTTTTTAATCTTGTTTTTGAAACACTATTAACATTTTGATTAGAAACACCACCAAGAGATATATCTGCATAAAAATTCCATAGCTTGGGAGCTCCCCTTTCTTTAAGTGTAGTTTCAATTTGATTTATTGTTTCTACATCTTCAGGTGTTAAGTCTTCACTAGTTTTGATATCTTCAATTATAGTCAAAGCTTTATTGGGCGAGTCTGCTTGGACTAAAACGGAAAGTAAATATAGTTTTATCTCAACATTATCTGGATAAATCATATTTAATCTTTCCAGAGTTGCGATGGTTTGTTTGTAATTTCCAATTTTTCCTTGTTGTTGTGCATATTTTAAATTTAAATCTAAATCATTTGGCTTTTGTAAAATTTGCAAATAAGTAATGTTTTTTTCTGAAGAACCTGGAATTAGAATTTCTTCTCCGTTAACTATAATTTTAGAGCCACTAGTATCTGCAGCCATTATTGCGCTCGTTGTTTCTAAAAAAAAGCTAACTAAAAAAAAAGAGAATAAGACTAATGAAATAGCACCTGTTGTTGGTTTTTTTTTAATCATTTTTAGTCCAAATAAAATAAAAGAAATATGGAATAGTTGCAGGAACTATGCCAAACCAAAACCATTCATCCCATCTAAAACTCTTATCTAATCCTAAGTTGCTAAGTCCATTCCACCATGTCAGGTAACCAATTCCTATTATCCAAACTAAGCTAATAGTTACTGATATCTTTTCTTTTTTAGAAAGATTGAAGGGAAATAATTTTTTAGTAGGTTCGTCCATTGTTATGAAAGCATTTGATCAATTTAGACTACTTACCTGTCCAAGTTCCGTTAGCAGTCATTGTTAACGTTTTGTCGCCATAGGTTGCTGTCACAATGTAGCTCGTCCCAACTTTAGCTATACACATGTCATAACCAGCTTCTTTTGTAATTACATCTCCCCCACCAAACAGTGCGTCTTCAATATCATTTGAAGTTTGATCATCTGGTGTACAGCTTCCAGTTTCAGTTCCAGTATAATATTCACTGTTATCTGAGTAATACTCTATTTGTGCTAAAGATATTTGCTGCATAGCATTTTCTGCTGACTTTTGTTTTGTTCCTAAAATATAACCGTTGTAACTAACAATACCTATGGATGAAAGAATTCCTATGATTGCAACAACCACTAAAAGCTCAATTAAACTAAAACCTGAGCTTTTAGTGATCATAACTTTTAGATCTATATTTTATTCAGCAACTTCAACTGTGTTTACAACTGTTGGTTTTTGTACAACACCACCTTCAGTTACTTCTGCACAATCGTTTTGAAAACAAGTTGTAATTGTTAACACATTACCAGTAGCTACCATGTTAACAAAACCCATGTCCTCTTTTGCAGCATATGCGCTTGATGATCGTACTGCAGCACTATCTGGGTCATATGGATTTTTAAAATCTGCCAAAGCTAATGCAGCAGCAACAATCACATCTGCACCAGTTCGACCTGAACAATCAAGTTTAGTGCTCATTGCCTTCGTCTCACCAATATTACATTTTTGATCCTCTGCAGCTATGTATTTTACAACAGTAGCATGATTGGATTTAGCAGATGCTTTTTTTGCGCTCGCAGTATAACCATTATAAGCAACCGTACCAACTGCTGCTAAAATTCCTATAATTGCTACAACCACTAGCAATTCAATTAATGTAAAACCTTTATTATTTTTTTTCATATATAATTTCCTTTAGTTTATTACTTGTATTTTTTGATTCTCGTCAATAATACCGCTCCAATTCAAGAAAATATCTAGTCATGCACCCATAATGGGTTCATTTTCTTGATTTATGTGGTAAAAAATTGATGTTATCCCTTTTTAAAAATATGACTTATAAAACTAGCGAAAATGCCAACATCAGTACTGTTTTTCTAGACGGAGAAATAGACATGGATGTAACTGAGAAAGCCAAACAAATTATTCTTCCTTTAGTTGAAGCGGGCAAAGAAGTTCATATTAATTTAAAAGATGTTTCGTATATGGATTCATCAGGAATTTCTGTTCTTATTGAGAGCCATCAAAAAGCATTAGAAAAAGGTACGAAAGTAATTATAAAAGAAATTAGTAAATCTGTCTTAAAAGTTATCATGATGGCAAAGTTAGAACAGATATTAAATCTAGAGTAATGACACTATCAGAATCAAAAGACTTTGTCGTACATAGTTCCAATCTTAAAGAAGTCAGAATATTTTCAAGAAAAGTTTTTGAAAAAATAAATTTACCTCAAGAGCAAAAAGATGAATTAGTTTTAGCAATTGCAGAAGCTGCTCAAAATATAGTCAAGCACGCTTATAAAGATGTAGAAGAAACCAATGATAAAATGCAAATTAAAATTTCATTTAAAGATAATCAATTAGAAATAGGATTTTTTGATAAAGGAAAACCTGTCATACCTGAAAATATTCAGCACAGAAAATTAGATGATATTAAGCCAGGAGGGCTAGGTACTTTTTTTATTAAACAAATTATGGATGAGGCTGTTTTTAAAAAAGACCAAAAAGGTTGGGTTAACCATCTTGTTTTAACAAAAACAATCTAACCAATTAGTGCTCCCACATTAAATATTGGTGCATACATCGCAATCATTAATCCACCAATCATAATTCCCATAAAAACAATCATGATCGGTTCTATTAAAGTAGACATATTATCTACTGCTGTATCAAACTCTTCTTCATAATAATTTGCAACAGAAGTAAACATTTCATCTAAACTTCCTGTTTGCTCACCAACAGAAATAAGTTGACTAAACGTTGGTGGAAATAAAGGTTCTTTTAAAAAAAGTTTTGTAAGTGTATCTCCAGAGAAAACTCCTTTTTTAACATTCTCTAAAGCTAAAGTAACACAATCATTATTACTAACAGATTTAGCAATATCTATACTTTCTAATAAATTTACACCTGCAGCACTTAAATTACCCATGATCAATGAAATTCTTGCTAATAAAGATTTTTTAATCATGTCTCCAAAAATTGGTAATTTTAAAATTTTAGCATGCCATTTATATCGAAACGCTGCATTCTTAGATACGGTATACTTGAAGGCAATAATAGTTCCTGAGATAATAAGAAAAGTCATCAGTCCTCCTGTACCCCTCATAAAATCACTGGCAGACAAAATACTTGCTGTTGCTCCAGGTAATGCAATTCCCATTCCATCATACATTTTTGCAAAAACAGGAACGACCTTTATTAACATGAATACCATTACCGTAATTGCTACCGTAAACATCACCATCGGGTACATTAAAGCACCTTTAATTTTTTTCTTAATTCTTTCTTTTTTCTCCAATGACTCAACCAGTTTTAATAAAAACACATCTAATTTACCACTAGCCTCTCCAGCTTTAATTAAATTTACATAAATATTGTCAAAAATTTTTGGATAACTTTCAAAACATTTTGATAAAGTTGTTCCTCCTTCAAGCTTTTTTTTAATCTCTACAACAATCTCTTTAAGCGAAGGATTGTCAAGTTGGCTGCCTAACATATCCAGTACTTGAAGTATGGGTAAACCTGCCTTTACCATTGTTGCAAACTGTTTTGAAAAAATTACAATATCTTGAGGTTTAATTTTTTGCTTAAAAAAAGAGGATCCTTCACCTTTTTTCTTAGTTTTTTTATCTTTTTTTTTTTTAGATCTTACTAAATTGGTAATAATTAATTTTTGTTCTTTTAATTTGTGAGAGGCTTCATCTTGATTTAAGGCTTCTATTTCACCTTCTACATATTTACCTGCTGAAATACCCTTATATGTATAAAATTCCATTAATTATAATTATGAACTTGATAAAACACGTTCATATTCTCTGAAATTAAGATCTCCAGAAGCAATCATTCTTTTACCCATTTCTTGCATGGTTTGAAAACCTTCTTTAATAGCAATTGCTTTGAGTTCAGGTGTTGTTGCTTTTTTTAATATCGCTTCTTTAATGGGTTTGGTGACATTTAAAATTTCATAAATTCCCATTCTTCCTTTATAGCCAGAATCTTTACATTTTGGACAACCTTTGCCTTTAATAGCTTTAACTCTAGAGGCAAGTTCAGGAGTAAAACCAATATCGGTCAATACTTTTGGATTTACATCGTCGTCAGGCACTCTACAGTCAGTACAAGTTTTTCTTGCCAGTCTTTGAGCCAAAATAAGAGAACACGCAGCACTTATTAAATAATCTGGTGTGCCCATATTCTGTAATCTTGTAATTGTACTTGGGGCATCATTAGTGTGCAGGGTACTAAACACTAAGTGTCCTGTAAGAGCTGCCTTTAAACCTATATCAACGGTTTCCTTATCTCGCATCTCTCCAATTAAAATAATTTCTGGATCTTGACGTAAAAAAGATCTTAAAGCTGTAGAAAAACTATAACCAATATCATCTTTAATTTGAACTTGAGCCACTCCATCTAATTCATACTCAACTGGATCTTCAGCCGTTAAAATATTTAAATGAGGTTTGCTCACTTCTTTTAGAATACTATAAAGCGTAGTTGTTTTACCCGAGCCTGTTGGTCCGGTAACAAGTATTAGACCTTGTGTACTGTGAATATTTTTTCTTAAAATTTTTAAATCAGTTTCATCAAAATTTAATTGTTCAAGTGTAATATCTCCTGCATCTTTATTTAAAACACGCATTACAATTCTCTCGTTGTTTGCAGTTGGTAACATTGATAGACGTAAATCAACTACTTTTCCTTCTATCTTAAAATTAATTGCTCCATCTTGTGGTAGTCTTCTTTCAGCAATATCCAATTTACCCATTATTTTAAAACGAGTTACCACAGCACCATAATTGTCATGTAAGAATTTTGTATAATGATCTTGCACTGAAAGCATTCCATCTAATCTGTAACGAACTCTTGAATTAAATCGATAAGGTTCAATATGAATATCACTCACTCCTAATTTAATTGCTTCTGCTACAACTGCGGTACTGAATTTTATAACTTCAGACTCATTTTCTAATGCTTCAATATCTTCTTCTGGAGCTTTCTCGAGAACTTCTCCAACATCGCTTAATTCAGAATCAAATGTTTTTGTTTTTTCTCTATTATCTTTATTTTCTTTCCTAATTGTTGCTGTAGTTACATCCCCACTTTCACTAAGAAGTTTTTCTATAAATTCAGAAATTTGAGATACTTTAGCTGCATGTAATTCTATATTTTTTTTTGTTATAGCTTTTAAATTTCTCATTAAACCAAGTTTAGAACTATCTGGTATTGCAATATGAAGTGTTTTGCCGTCGACTTTAAATGGAGCAACAAAATTCATATTTATATAATTAGAAGGAAGTACAGTTTTGATATCTTCAGTAATATTAACTTTTGATAAGTCTACTACTTCAAGATTTTGTTCTTTAACGAGTACATCTAAAATCTTATCTTCATCTGTAAGTTTAAGTTCAAAGACAGCATCAATTTGAGATTTGTTGCCCTCGCTACTTACCTTTTTAATATTTGGTAAATCTTTACCCGATATAATGTCATGATCGATTAAAACATTAATGAGATTAATTTCACTTTCTCTGCTGATTTTTAGCATTTTATAATATCCTTGGTGCTATAAATATTAATAATTCATCCAGTTTGTCTGATTTACTTTTACCTTTGAATAGATTTCCTAGAACTGGTAAATTTCCAACACCCGGTGTCTGTGATTTGCTACTAAATACTTTATTTTTCTTAATTCCACCAATAACAACAATATCTCCATCTGCCACTAAAAGCTTTGTTGAAATTTCCATTTTATTTATTGATGGTTCACCAGCATTTGCTCTATTTACAGTGTTATTGTTGACCATAATTTCTAATAGCACGTTACCATCTCCAATAATGCTTGGTGTAACTGTTAGTTTTAATGCCGCTTCTTTAAATGAAGTGTCTGCTCCTTCAGATCCGGTGGCTTGATAAGATATTTCTTCTCCTTGTGTGATTGTTGCAATTTGATTGTCTAAAGTAAAAACTTTTGGATTAGATATGGTCTTACCCTTACCTAGTACTTCTAAGGCTGTAATTTCCGCTTTTAATACGGCTGATCCAGTTTGTCTTAAAATACCTATTCCACTTGTTGCACCAACTGCAGCAAAATCGGTTAAGGCATCTGTTACACCTCCTATAGCTGCAGCTGAAGGGCCGGGTCCTGCTGGAGGTGTAACAGAAGCCATACTGCTTGCGCCTATGCCACCTATTTTATAATCTTTTTTTGCAGAATATGCTCCACCTAACCTAGTTCCCAATGCTTGTTCAAAAGTTGAGTCAGCCTCTACGATAAACGCTTCAATTAAAACTTGTTTAGTTCTGACATCAATTTCTTTAATAACTTTATCAACTACATCTAAATCTTTTTCTTTTCCTCTTACGATTATAGATCTTGTAGTTGTTTCTTCTGTTATTTGAATTGGAGAGTAAGAAGAGTCTCCCACTGAAGTAAATAGTTCGGTTATGGTTTTTTTAGCTTGTGCAGGACTGATGTAATAAAGTCTAAAAATTTCTGAGAGAATTGGCTCAACTGAATCCTCAAGTTCCACTTTTTTCTTAACGGCCGCAGCTCTTGTTGATTTGTAAGTTTCTTGTCCAGTTAAGGTCGATGGAGTATGTACTCTTATCAGGTTACTTGATACATCAATATCAGCTGCAAAATTCTTCATGTCTAACAAAGCGTTGAATGCCTTGTCCCATGGAACATCCACTAATTCTGCTGAAATAGCTCCTGCAACTTCATCACCTACCAATATATTAATTTCTCCAATTTTACCCATTAAACTCATGGCTTCTTTGTAATCTAAGTTTTGAAAATTAAGAGTTACCGTTTGTTTTAAAAGTTTAAAATCATCAGGTATAAGCAAATAGTTTCTTGTTTTCTGGGACGATATTTTTTTTCTTTTTTGTAATAAATTTGTATCCTCAATTCTAGGTTTTGGTCCCATTCTAACTGTTTTATCAACTTCAATTGTTCCAGACTTTTTAATATCCTCTTTGATTAAAGGAGTATTGTGGTCAAATGGCTTTGATTCATTACCGCGCTGGCTAGATGCACAACCAGCTAAGCTGAGTGCTAAAAAAGAAAATAAAACAAATATTTTTATTAATCTAAAATACATCAGTTTCCTTTATGTTGTTTTTAAAATTAATTGTTATGTAAGTGTCATCCGCTTTTTGAAATACTGCTTCGTTAAGTGTCATATCAACTAACTTTACTCCGTCACTTAATTCATCTTGTAATTTCAGAGTTATAATTTCACCTGAAGCATTAACTAAAGACACATAACTTTCTTCAGAGCCTGAAATAATTCCCACAAGTTTAAAATTATATAGACTCATTTTTTTACGTTCCCCTGCTTGACCTGATGAAAGGATACTTCCTCCACTTCCTAAAGAAGAGTTTCCAGCAAAAGGGTCATTTAAAGGTAATGGTTCCTCAGTATTTATATCCACATCGTGACTATCGGCTATTACATTGTTTGGAATAATGCTCATAAAGAGCAACAGCAGAAATAAGGCTATAGTTTTAAAAAAAATCATTTGCTAATCCTACAATAGTTAAAGTTCCATCAACTTTTATCGTGCCAGCTGAAGTTCCTTGGACAACTTTTATTGATTCTTTGTCAAAATTGAGCATTTTGTTTGACAGAGATATTTGTCTTTTAAATTTAATATAGCCTAAAAAATTACCTGTAATTTCAAAGTCTACAGGAATTTTATAATAAGCTATATTTTTTACACTTTTCTTTTTGGTCGTCTTTTTCTTTTTCTTTTTCTTTTTATCTAAAATATCTGATCTACTAATTGCTTCTGGTTTTTTCTTTTCTATTTTTGAAATAACCAAACCATTTTGTCCTGCAAATTTACTTAGGGTTTGATAAAGTCCTTCAACTTCTGCTCTGGAATGAAATAATGTAGAATATTTTTCATAATCAGGTTCTAGTTTTTTTATCTTACTTTTGTTTGCTTTTATTTTTTTGGTGAATTCAATTATTTCATTTTGTTTAACAATCATATCATCTAGTTTAATTTTTTTTGAATTTACAATTGGATTTAAAATAGAATAGTAAATAATTAGAAAAAAAACAATTGCCCCGAAAGCAATTCCACTTTTTATCAGAGTCTTTTTGTCAGTAAAAGTTAAAACTTTTGCTTTTAAATCCTCTATATTTAAATTATTTAAGTCCATCTTTTTTATCCTTTTTTAATTTTAACAAAAATTTTAAAACCTTTGCTAGGTTGTCCTGTTTTGTTGGAACTATTAGGTAATTGCATTGAAGTTAACGATGCTTGTTGAATTAAATTTTTACTACTTAAATTACCAATTAACCTTAAAATATCTTGATCACTAGCAGCAACACCTTGAATTATAACTTGGCTTTTTCCGTTGTAGTCTACAGACTCAAATTTTACTCTATTAGGAACACTCGATGCTATTTGCGCTAAAACTCTATAACTCATTTCTTTATTTGATTTTAAACTTTTACTTAATTTTAAAGTCTTTACGATTAAGCCCAGTTCTTTAGTGCTTTTTGTTTTTTCTTTTGTTTTAACAGCGTGCGTTGAAAGAACATTTTCATAATTATTTAATTTTTTGTTATAGGAGTGAATATTCCAAAAAGATAATGTGAAAAGTATTGCATAAATCCCTATTACTCCTCCTACTACCCCTTTAAATGCAAAATTTGAAAGAGCTTTTATTTTCTTTTCTTTAATTACACTTTTTCTATTTGGCAATAAATTGATGTTTTTGACTGCAGTTACAAATTTGTAATACCCAAAGACATCTAATTTTCTAAAAGCTAGTCCAATGACTGTTGATAAATAAGATCGATTTTTTAAAGAAATAGCTTGGTGTAATTGTTGTGGAACTTTCAACCCTTCTAGTGGATCAAATAACTTAAACCCTACGTTAATTAAATCTTTTCTAAAAATTCCTAAAAACAAATCTACATTTGGTAGGTCTGAAACTACTTTTATATTTCTAATTCTTTTTTCATATTTTGTTTCAAAGTCTTGTATCGCTTGCTTAACTTGTGCAATAAACCTTCTACTTAAAGCTTCTCTTTCTTCATGATTGCCTGACTCTAGTAAAATTTTTCTATCCTGACCTCTTAAAAAAATATCAGTTATAATTGGATTATTATTATATAAAATCATTAAATAATTTTCATCTAAACCAAATTCTAATACTGCTGTTAAATTATTATCTTCTGCACTTTTAGAAATTTGATTAATTTGATCTACAGCTGATTTTAATGCAAAACATTTAACATCAATAATTACTGGATTAAGACCACTATTTTTAATAATGGAGGTATAATTGTTTATGTCAGACAATTTTGATGCAACAAATAAAATATCCATCGTATTTTCTTTTTGATTTCTATTTATTACTTGATGAAAAATAGAATAATCATCTAGGTTGTCAGTTAGTTGAACCAAGTTTTCCCAAAGTGAATTAGTATCAATTGCTTTTGCTAATTCTTCTTCAGTCATTAACGGAGCTGTTACTACACGGATTATCGCACTCGTTACTGGAATTGCAATCGCAGCATTTGTTGTTACAATTTTTGCTTTTTGTAAAGCAATCGTTAATTCATTACTTACATGATCAGCATTTTCTAAAACTGAAGCTTCATCTGGTAAATCAATAGGATGTATAAAAAATTTATCAAGAACCCACTGATTTTCTTTATTGGTTGAAATTTGAGCTAATCTAATTTCTGTATTATTAAGTTCTATGCCTAAAATTTCTTCACCTTGAGCAGATTTTTTTCCAAGTCGTGCTTTAAAAAAACTCTCAACCTTCCCTACAAAATTATTTTTTCCTAGTGCAGAAATTTTTTTTGTTAAATCTTTTTTATCAAAACTTATTTTTTTTAATTTAATACTTTTAAATTTTTCAAAAACACTTAAATTTATTTTTGACTCTGAAACTTCTTTATTCTCAACTGAAGCAGCAACATTTTGTGAAGCAGTTACAGGTTCTGTTTGTTCTGGTAGTACAGATGGTTCTTCATTTATTTCTTCTATTGTTTCTTGGTGAACCTGTTCTTCTTTTTTGTTTTCTGCATGAATGTCATCAAACCATTTTTCCAATATTGGTATAGCCTCTTCAAGATTGGGAGTTCCTGATGAAGAAATTTTTTGTTTTCCATCAATATAAATTCTGCCAACAAAGTTTTTTGATTTTAGTTCACCTTTATCTTTATCTTGTCTAACATATATGTGTAACCTGCCATCTTTTTTGTGAATTAACTCGCGATCGTTATTTTCTTCAATTTTGGGTTGTGTTTCTTCTTGGTTTTCACTTGATGTCACAGAAGGTTTATTTTCAGCAGAACCAGATTCACGCTGTGATTGATTCTCATCAACCTTGAGATTTTCATTAGCCTCTTCGTTATTATTAATATTGTCTTTATTATCTTCGTTCATAATTATTATAATAAAATTTTTTCTCTAACACCAAACTTACGAATCTCTAACACAAAATAATAATGTAATCATAAGTTGTTGACCTAAAATGGGTGACACATCAAAAATTCAAAAAAATTATAACAATTAATCTTTTAAAATTTTAAGAATTAAATTGAATCATGGCTAATGAAAATAAAATGCTTAATTTATTGAAATTGAAAATTGTGAAATTACCGATTTAAAATAGAAAGTATAAAAAATAAGAAGAAATATTTAATTTTATTATAAATTTTGAGATTTTTCGTTAAACAAACAAATTTGTTTGTGTTAGAGTAATTTTAACATTGTGTTAGAGTATTTTGATATTGTGTTAGAGCAATTTATCAAAATAAAAATTTTTTTTCACTCAAAAAATCAATAAATATGATTTTTTTCATTTTTATCTAGAATTACAACTTTTGTGTTAGAGATCTTAGATTTGTGTTAGAGATATTAGATTTGTGTTAGATAATAATTTTTAATTGTTAAATATCTACAATTTTAGAAATTTATATTTATAAAAAAAGAGATCCCCATTTGCTCTAAATATGATCTATTCATATTTTAAAAAAATCTTCTTTTTAAGGGATTTTTTTGTTTTTTTGATCCTTATCGACAAAAAGCATCAAAATAAAGCCTAAAATAAAGAAAATACTGATAGATAAGAGCCCTATTCTTTGAGAATAGAAGAAAGTCATGGTTCCAACCAATAAAGGCCCAGCAAATGCTGTAATTCGGCCTGAAAAGCTAAATAATCCAAAGCCACTTCCCTGATCGTCATCTTTTAATAATCCTGTCATCATAACACGACTTGCGCTTTGAATTGATCCTATAAAAAAAGATATAACCATTACATTGATAAAGAATTGTGCTTTAGTTTGCGCAATAATTGAAGAATAAAAAACACATAACGTTAATACGGCAATACAAGTTAAAATAATAATTTTTGATGAAATTTTATCATTTAAATACCCACCTAACAAAACTCCTACGAATGCAACTAAGTTTGCAAAAATAGCTAATTTTAATAACTCTCCTGGAGTAAAACCAAAAACACCAGAGGCATACACACCTCCTCCTGCAATTAAAACGATCAAAGCATCTGAATAAATCATTCTAGCTAAAAGAAACTTTCCAGTACTTGTAAATTTATTTTTCCATATTAATGCAATAAGTTTTTTAAAAACGGGAGTTGGATCGCTATTTTCTTTATATTCAATATGATTTTTAAAATAATTTATCATGGGATAAGAAAAAATTAAGAACCAAATCGCAGCAATAACAGGAATAAATCTTATATTTTCAAATTCACTTTTATCTAAACCAAAAGGAGCAGTGTCAGGTAACACAAAAACATATAATGAAAATAATAATATTGGAACACATCCAATATATCCTAAAGCAAATGCAAAGCCTGATGTTTTTCCAATATTGTTTTCATTTGAACAGCTTTTTAATAGTGAATTATAAAAAATCACAGCAGCTTCATAGAAATAATTTGATAGTAAAAAAATAATTAATGCATACCATATATAATCTACTGATGGTTTAGCAAACCAAAACAGACTAGTGAATAAAATACAAAAGATAGTAAAGGTGTGTAATAAATTAATTTTACCTTTAGGTTCTTTGTCAGCTAAGCTCCCAAGTAAAGGACCCGTTACAGCAACTAGTATTCCACAAAGCCCAGCTGTCCACTGCCAGTACGCTGCCCCAAGTTGTGGATTGCCTACAATTTGATTTGCAAAGTATGCTGATGTGATAAATGTTACAACTATAATAGTATAAGCTGAATTAGCTAGGTCATACAGTGCATAAAACAATTTACTCACTATTTTTTGTCCATTTGCAATAATCTCTCGAGTGTCCCATTGGTCTTCCATCTTTTAACTAAGGTACTCGTATCTAATGTGGTTTTTGAAACAAATTCTTTATAAATTGTTTTATAAGCAGGCCCAAGTATAATTCCACTGACATCATCAATTTTTACTATTTCTTTTTGCTCAAGCTGTAATACTTTTCTACGAACAGTTTCTCTTGGTAAATGTAGTACTTCTGCAATACTAGCAAATGCCAATTTATTAATTTTGCTCAAATTAGACATAGACATTAAATCAAAATTTTTTTGAATTTCAGTAAATTTTTTAACTCCATCTTTGTTCAGGTGGTAAAGTGAATGACTAACAACAACTTGAAGAATAATAAAAGTTTCAAAATCAATTTTTAAATTTTCTCTTATTCTTGAATAGTAGGCTAATAAAAACATTAGCCAGTCATATAATCCTTTTGAAAAAGCTGGTGCATTAACTCCTTTAATACTTTTTTTTTCCTCTGAAGAAATAGTCTTAATATTTTCGTTTGTTTCTTTATCTGTTGTCATAGAAATGCACCCATAATGGGTTACATATCGCCTAAATTGGGTTTGTGTCAACGTATACTTTTATCTTGTAAGTTTTATCAAGAAAAAATTACTATTAAGGACCTTTTATCTTTTTAATGCATCAGATCTGTTCAAAAAATTGAACGGATGCTTATGTAGTCAATTATGTTTTAAAATTTAGACAAAGAAATTGTAATTTGCATTTTAGTTTGCTTCTGATATTTTTTATACAGCTATGGAAATTATTATTAACTCACCAAACTTTTATTTGCATCTTCAAGACATGGCATTATTCATACAATACTCTATAGATGGCTTGTTGCATTTTGCTTCACAAATAAAAATTTAATTTGTGCATTATTTAGCTTTATTTTTTTTTGGTATTATCTGTGGAAGTTTTGCCAATGTTTGTATTCATCGTTTGCCCGAAAATAAAAGTATAGTTACAGGGCGATCCTCTTGTCCTAACTGTAAAAAGAAAATTATTTGGTATGACAATATTCCTTTACTATCTTTTATATTGTTAAAGAGTAAATGTAGTTTTTGTAAAAAACTAATTAATTTACAATATTTTATAGTTGAATTAATCACCGCCATTAGCTTTGTATTAATCTATTATTTTTTTGGATTAACCCTTGCTTCTTTATTGTTATCTATATTAAGTTTTTTTTTTATTATTATTTTTTTTATAGATTTAAAACATTTTATAATTCCAAATGAATTAACTTTTCCTTTAATGGTTATAGGATTTTTTAAATCTTTTGATCCAAATTTAAATCAAACAATTTTTCCTAATTATATCAACTCTTTAATTGGGGGAGTCTTCGGTTATTTAATAATTTGGTTGATCATTTTTTTTTATAAAAAAGTTAGAAAAAAAGAAGGTATGGGTCTTGGGGATGCTAAATTATTAGCAGTGGTGGGTTTTTGGTTTGGCTGGTTTAGTATTCCTTTTACAATTTTTATGTCTTCTGTCGTTGCTCTAATATTTGTTATTCCATCACTAATCAACAAATCAAGAAAGATGTCGTCTCAAATTCCTTTTGGTCCTTATATTATTATTGCAGTTATTTTTTATGTATTTTTTTCCAACCAAATTAAAACTTTTTTATTATAAAAAAATTTTATTAGTAATTTTCTCTCCAAGATCTTCTGTAAGTAGTGACTTCTCCTGCATTGGTAGAGAGGATGAATAATGTATCTTCTTGTTCAGCAGGTCCTGCTACGTTACCATAAAGTGTGTCTGCAAATATTGTTAATTCAGACAATATTCCTCTTCTAACAAATAAACAATCTTCACCTGCTATTACTGCGCCTAGTTCAGATGAATTATTAGTTCCGCATTCATCATCGGCTGAACAAATAAACGCTTTACCTATATTAAATTTATTTCCTACAGGAGGTTCGTAAATTGGATAGAATACATTCCCTTTATAAACCGTAGGCGGTGCTGACACTTTTCTAAATCTTTTTGGCTGATTTTTTGGATCTAATTTAATAACCCATGCTTGTTCATTAGGACCAGGACAAAGCTCTCCAGTGGCATCAATAGTGGTATCCGCACAAACCGTTGCATCATCAATATGATTAGCCGCATCTGCACCTTTCTTAGCCTCTTCCTCAAAGTTACCTTCCGATTGTTTAGGAACATTAACTTCATTTAAGTGCTTAAAGTATGGAAATTCCTCATCTTTTATCCCATATAAGATATTGTCCATCTTATTACTTCTGTCACCAATTCTTTGGAAGTCACCAGTTCCACCAAAGAGCCAAAAATTATTTGTATCTTTTCCTATTGTGGCATCCATGGATTTATAACTATATCGTCCATTTTCAACTGTTGCATTTAATTTGAATAATGTTGTTTGATCATAAAGTTTAGCATTATTAATTGTTTGGTTGGTTAAGTTAATTTTTGTAATTTTTCCTTCAAGGTCATTAAAATAAACCATGGCTTCTCTCCAAGGAACACCTCGTGTTAAATCTGGTGTAATAACAACAGGCGTTGTTGGAAGTGCATTTGCTATATCACTAGTATCAGTGTCAACGATACTAATAGCTCCTTGATTAACCACAGCACCAAAAATGCTACCTGGATTTTCAAGATCTTCTAGATTAACAAGGAATACATTTGATCCTGAGCATACAAAAGTATTTCCCATGCCCCCTCCCATTACTGCCACATATTTATCATCATTAATATTTGCATCACCTTCTATTGCAGGAATTCTAAATATTCTTGGTGTTGACCAGGTTTCTCCTAGTTGGCTATAATCATATCCAACTGGGTCTGTGCCAGTGGACGAGCATGAAGTTTGCAAAACAATTTGATTACTTGATGTATCGCCTATACCTACGTTGAAAGTTTTTTCAGCTCCAAAATCAACTTTCAGAAAACCATCAACCATTCTAGCACTTGCAAAATTTATTTTAACTTTATCTCCATTTATTATTTCAGTAACTACAAGATCATCTTGACTAACATTACCAGCACCATCTGAGGGAACCTCTATATCAAATACGAATGTTGAGCCTGTAAAACAAGCTGCTGTTCCGTTAGCTCTAAATGAACCGGAAGCTAGAGCATTTGTTTGACAAGTAGCGATGGCATCTTGTTGAGTACAGCTATTATCAGCTTCACAAGTGTCTGAGTCAGCAGCATCTGCTGTATTTTGGTTTTCAGATGCTATTTTAGCTTCTTCTGAGTTACTTATATTTATAGTTGCCTGAGTGTATTGATATTCTGCAATCTGACCTGTGTTATCAGCTACTAAAACTTTACTATTTACATGATCATTAAAAACTGAATACATATGCAGAGGTCCTTGACCACCATTGATAATGGGATTAGTAACATCTAATACAGAAAAACCAGCTCCTCCTCTGCCATAGGGAATCATCAATATAGTGCGCCAGCTTTTACCTTGCTCATAAGCTCCATCTGCATTTAGTCCTTGTATATACATGTCATGAACAACTGGTGAACCATCGACACCAAAAATCGGATTAGTTCCACCTGGATCTCCTGCAAATTTTCCATCATAAGCTTTGTTTATTATCGTTGGTAGTTTTGATGCAATGAAAGGAGGTATAAAAGCCCACTCCTCTTCTCCTGTAGTTGAATTAAATGCATGTAGCATTCCATCATTTGCTCCCGCATAAATAACATGTTGTCTAGATTGATTTGCACTAACAAAAGACTGGTAATTGTTTTTAGCTCTCCAATATGCCTCTTGATTGACATCTGTAAAATTTGAATTTGCATCTGGAGGTCCAACTTCTAATAGTTGTGAATTGTAAACATCGCCCAATAAGTGGGCTCTTTTTTCAATTATATTGCAGTCTCCATCATAATCAAAATAATCTATACCTCGAACAAAGTTAATTAATCCCTTAACATCATCATTTACTCCATCTTCTACACCATCAGCACTTGAACAATTAGATGTGGTATTATGATAATCTAAAATTGAATTTCCAGTTAAGTCAAAAAGACTTTCTATATCTGATATATTTTGGTCATCTGTTGTCCAATTATTCCAATTTCCTATATATGAATTATCTGACAGAGTAGTCCAAATGTTTCTCTCGTTACTTCTATTTTTTAATTTTTCTGCTGCATTCCAATTTTCTTCACTTGATTCTGTATTAAGAGATCCATCAGCTTTAACACTTTGTCTACTGATGGTTCCTCGCCATTCTCCATACTGGATATATTCAAACTGTGCTTGGTATAAAGAACCCCCTTCTTGAATGGTTGCGGTAATTGATGGAGCAGTGAAAGATAATTTTTCAGCTATAATTTGTTGTATTTTACTTGCTAACTCTGTCTTTAACATTTGAGCGTTATCTGCATCTATTCTTGCTTGACAATCTGGTGAGCCTGCAGTGTCACATGAACCAGCAAGTGCCATTGCATCAAATTTGCTCAGTCCTGAAGCATTAATTCCGCCACCATAAGCAACGACTAAAGTTTTTACACCCAAATTTTGTCTCAATAATCGAATTTTTTCTGCTGCTTGTTCACCATGTGTCCATTCACCATCACCAATAACTATTACATAACTTATTTGGCAGTCAGCTTCGTCGGCTTCCGTACCTTTTAAGTTTAATGCATCTTGGTGTTGCCTAAAATATTCATCAGCCAGTTGTGCAAAAGCATTGGCATCTGTTCCCCATTCTAAAGATGTAACATCAAGTGCCCCCGGTATTTGTGCAGCACCCTCTTTGCTAATTCCTACGGATATACCTGAGTCACTGTTAAAAAGTTGAGATCTTCCTTCTGGATGCACTCCATTCCAGCCTCTATAATAATCACAACCATCAACGACATGGCAGTAATATCCTTTACCTACTGTATTTATATTACCTTTTCCCTCACCTAATACCCCGGCATTCCAAAACCCATAGCCAAAATTAGCTCCTGCTGTTAACGAAGAGTCGGATACAACTGCTTTGATAGCTTCCTTAGCTCCTTCAAATCTAGTCTCTTTTTTTCCACCGTATTCAGCCTGCCATGAAGTATCAATATTGGCTACTGTAAATTTGTTTTCATCAAATTCTTGTATCGTTGCTTTATTATCTGACACCCACACTTTTGTAGAAGTAACAAACAAAGCTTGTGGACCCCATAAATTAACGTCCGCTGCACTAAGTGCACCCGCACTGGCTGTATTCTCGGCATCTCTTTTTCTTCCAGCAAGTATGACTGAGGTTAATGTATTATCTCCTGTAAGACTTACTTTTTGAACTACACCATGATCAAAACTTGTAACATATATTGTAGAATCGCTATCTGGAGAAACCTGAATTGCAGTAGCTTTTCGATGAGAAGTATTTGAGTTGCCTTGAGCATAATATTTGTCTCGGCCTGTATCACTAGGACAATAATTGTTTCCAGTTTTAGTTAATGCATATCCATGGATGTGTCCCTGGTAGTTATAATATACAAATCCTCCACTATTATCGACTGTAAGGCGAATGCCGGATTGAATAACAGTACCCAAACTTCCACCATAATTACTTCCACAAGTTAAAGAGTCACCTGTCGTTAAATTTTTAGTATAAAAATATTTTCGCCAGTCATTACCTCCCCACCATCTTCCCGATGCGAATAAATGATCGTTATCATTAATAGTTCTTACTTCCATTGCCATAGGTCTAAAACCACCAAGCTCAGCATAAGTAATAACTTCAATACATTTTCCAGATGTATTAATTCCTACAATTTTTCCATTATTTGAGTCAAGATCAGCACCATAAATCACATCCCCCGATACACCCTTAACATTAGTTGCAAGACCCAAGTTATTTATAGTTTCAACTGTAGAATTATTAGTTCCATCTAAAGTACATGTGTCTGTTGCAGAACCTCTAAAATTTCTATTACCTGCTGCAAAAGTTCGATCAACAGTATTGTCAGCTGTTAGAATTTTTACAAAGCCTAAATTTCCTTCACCTACAATTAGGTTACCAGCTGAATCTTCTACAATATCATTTGGATTATCAATTCCACTACCCGAACTAAGTTTTCTATTCATGCTAGCAGAGCTATCTAAAAGTATTAATATGTTAGCTGGAACATCTCCTGGACCCGAGCCTGGAGGTAAAGGTTTAGAGATAGCATTTTGATTTAATACAACAAGTACAATAAACAGATTGCTAATTATAATTTTTAAAAACTTATACATTTTTTTATGATTCCTTTTATTCAATAATTAAATAATCTTTATATTCTGCATTTGATATTTGTAATTCTTCAATTAGAAATTTTTTTCTGTGGTACCACTTACCGTATATAATTTCTTTGCCACCAATTTTCCAAGCTTTATAACCTGTCCAGTCTGGTCTACTACTATTTTCAATTTTACCATAATTGCTGATTACATAATTATAAAGTAACTGTTTTTTACTTTCCTCATTATCCGTTCCATTTAATACTCCAACTATAATTCCAGCAATTTTATCATTGACAATAAACGCTTGAATAAAAGAATTACCTAAATTTGAATTGGGACAAAAACGATCAATCCCTGTTGAAACAGTTGTGACATCATTTGGTTCCTCTGCATTTTCTTTATCTGTCTCGATAGGTCCAAAATACTTTTCAATTTGAGATTTGTTGCCACCAATGTTAATAGAAAGGAAATCGCATGCAAAACTAGCTTTGTTTACAACTAAAAGAAATACCAAGGAAATGGATGTTACCTTTAATATCTGCATAATTTTTTTTAAAATTTTATTCATATTTTAATTTGGCATAACCATCACTGTTTCTAACGGAATAATTATTTCTTCCTCACCGTCATAATCATCAAGTTCCGTACCTTGGGCAACCATGATTCCGCAGGCATATATCTTATAAGCTGTTCCTAATGATTGAGAATTATTAGATGTTTTTTTAATACTTGAACCAGTTCCAAGATAAGGCGCACTTCCAATATTAACTGAAAAAAATTCATACCTAAATCTTTTTAAATATTCTTTTTCTTTTGTAAGCTTTTCCATGACTTTGGTATCACCCGAGGTAAGGGGATCTACATCACTCGGAGTTCCAAAAATAGGCTCAATCAGCTTTCCAAAATTTTGATTGACAATATGATGGGTTACGGTTACTTGAAAAACTACTTCAACTTCATCTATAAGTTCTTTTCTTTTAATATTTCTAAAGCTTTTAAAGCAATTTGTGTCTATGGCATTTATTTGATTTCTTGGTAAAGATCTGCCTGTTATATCTCTAACACCAGTCGAACCCCATGGTCCCAAAAATTGATTAATTATTTTTTTTTCTCCCTCTAAAAGGCCCGTTTCTGCTACATAAAATGCCTGTTGGTATTGATCACTAGTATTGTTGCTTTGATGATCTCCTGAAGAAATAACTATTAAAGCTCCACCCATAAGTGACATCACAAGCAAAAGTATCAGCGATAGAACTAGAGCAAATCCTTTTTCATTTTTATTCATCATTTTTATCCTTAACTACCAATATTTCTAGTATTCACAGTGACGACAACTGAGTCTCTTAAATACTTATCTAAAAATTTACGGGTTCTCTCCCCAAGTCCTTTTACAAATCTTGGATTGTCATCTTTTGCATCAAATCTATAAAACTCATTTTTTGATCTAAAAGTTAATCTTATGTCTACGGCTTTAATATTATAAAGATCCACTCTACTACTAGTGTCTGGTCTTGGAGGAGGATCGATGATTCTTCCTTGCTGATCAAAAACTATAAACTCCATATCCACGAGGTGATCTCTAATTAATTCACCGGAGAAACATTCTGCACAACTACTGGACCAGTTACCGGTTACACTTTCACTAGACTGTATCCAACTTTGTTTTGATTTATAAACAGCATAATATTCATTATCCCCACTTGGTTTAGCGTAGTAAGTAACTCTATACCGCTTGTAAGGTTGTGCATCATTTTGATTGAAGTCCCCGTAAACTATATGAATTTTATCACAACATAAATCTGCGTCATCGTTTTTAGAGGTGGCTATATCTGACTCTGCTGCATCTCCTAATGTATCTTTGATTACTATAATTGGATCATGGCTTATTTTTATACCGCTACTACCAGAAATGTATTCAAGATTATCTTGTTTTGATATGTCATCAGTATTTACACCATAGTGATATTTAAAGCCTGCCAACCTAATATCTCTAATCAACATTGCAACAATATCTCTTCCAGAACTACTTATTTTTGCACGGTCTGTGACTTGAGTATAACTACTATTTACAATGCTGTAAGTTGTATACATCGCTCCCATCATAATAGCTGAGATAACCACTCCAATCATAATTTCTATTAGAGTTATTCCAGCAATATCTTTTAATTTATTTTTTTTCATCCTTATTTAAGTGTGTAATCAGCAGTGAAATATAAAAATCTTCTTTTCTTTCCATCGTTCATATTAACTTGCACTCTTCCTATAAACATCTCATCATAAACTTCAGCATGAATATCTGACTCGTCCTCTTTATATAATGAAGTATAGTCACAGCCCGTTTTACATATTTGAAATATTTTTACATCTTTAATATCTTTTTCACTTCTACATTTAAGGTATCTGTCAGTTTTAAAAATTTTGTCCCATTTATTTTTTTTATTTTCTTCAGCATCTTCTACTCCTGTCTCATAAATTGGTTTAATATCATCAAGTTTATTTTTTTTTTCACCACATGCTTCGATCCGTTTAAAACTAGTATCTGTTATTTTGTGAGCTATAATATCTTCTGCTATCATGCTTACTAAATAGTTTGCCTTGGTTCTTTCGCTAGAGCTATCAATAGATTGAACCGAAAAGTTCACCATTTGAAAAATAGCAACAAATCCTATTCCTATAATTGCGGTGGAGATTAAAGACTCTAAAATAGTGATTCCTGATTGTCTTTTTCTTTTATTTGAAAATTTAATCATTTTATTTATTGTAAAATCCATTCTGATTTAGATTTGCTCCATTTTTCTAGAGTAATATTGCCAAATCTGGACCAATTTAGTGCAAATAAATTATCTTGATTTACATCGTTTGGATCTCCATCTGCTTTAACATCACATTTTATTTCTTTAACTTCACAAATATAAAACGCTCCTGATGATTCAAATTCTTTAGCAGTGCTATACCAAGACCCATCTTTAGAAAAACAAACGGTTCCTGATTTGTCTTCAAAATTTACTGCTATGTCGTCAAATTGTAAGGAGCTAACTTCTAATTTATTAGATTTAATTCCTTCCGACATTCCTTTATCATCCCAATCCTGAACAAGAGCACATCTTGAAGTTTGGTCAACATTCCAAGCATCCTTACTGTAATTAATTTTTTGTGCAAGGTTACTCAGTTTCATACCCTTCGAGATAACCACTACCTCGCCGTCTTCTGTTGCTGTTACTTCTACTTGGACAAATCCATACAATCCTCTTTGAACTTGAGAATTAATATTTGTGAATAAACTTTTTATTTTTACGGCGGCTCCCCTTACTTCTCTTGCTTTTTTCCAAGACGAAAAATTTGGGTAAGCTGCTGCTGATATTACGGATATAATTGCAATCACAACCAAAAGCTCTATGAGATTAAAACCTTTAATGTTCTTTTCCTGCACTTGCATCAATTTTCCCATTATTAACAAGTTCATCTAATGATTTTTGCATTGTAATCATACCATCACGAACTGACGTTTGCATGATACTTGGGATTTGGTGAATTTTAGCTTCACGTATTAAGTTTTGTATTGGAGCTGTACATTTCATAACTTCAAAAGCAGCCACTCGGCCTTGACCATCTTTTGTTTTTATTAATCTTTGAGTTACTACCATTTTTAATGAAGTGGAAATTTGCGCACGAATTTGTGCTTGTTGTTCTGGAGGAAATACATCAATAATTCTATTAATAGTATTGGGCGCTCCGCTAGTATGCAATGTTCCAAAAACTAAATGACCTGTTTCTGCAGCAGTTAAGGCTAGACCAACTGTTTCAAGATCTCGCATCTCACCAACTAAAATAACATCTGGATCTTCACGCAAAGCTGCTTTTAAAGCACTTGCAAATGATTGCGTTTGTTTTCCAACTTCACGCTGTGAAACAATACTTTTTGCATCTTTGTGCACAAACTCTACTGGGTCTTCTACTGTAATAATATGTGACGCTCTTGTTTTATTAATTTCATTAATAATTGCTGCAAGAGTAGTTGATTTTCCAGACCCTGTTGGTCCGGTGACTAGTACTAATCCTTTATGCATATCAATAATATCATAAAGAACATCTGGTAAATCAAATTGTGACATTTCAGGAATGACACTTTCCACTCTTCTAAGAACTGCAGCAGGCCCTCTAATTGTTTTATAAAAGTTAGCTCTAAATCTTAATCCACTTAAGATTACAGCAGAATCTAATTCATGGGTTTCTTGGAATTTTTTTGTTTCTGTTTCATTACAATTTGTCGACATAAGATCTTGAAGATCTTGTGCTTTTACAACAATATCTTTAACCGTAACTACTTCACCTGTTTGTCTGTAAGCTAACGGTGAGCCACTTCGAATATGAAAATCTGAGATTTTTTTATTATTTTTTGCTAATTCTTCTAATTTTTCAAACATCTATATTTTTTACACAATAAACACCTGCATTACCATTAGAGGTCACCCAATTTGGGCTTGCTAACAGTCACAAAAAAAATCTCCAATGTATTAATAGATTTTAATGAGTAAAATAAAAATAATTTTCTATTTAGTGTTAGCTTTTATTTTTTATAAAGGATTTGTTGCATTTCAAAATTTTGAAATTGGTGTTGACGACAGAATAGCAGATATAGAAGAAAAAGCAGATTTTGAAAAGGAAGGTGAAGTAATTGGTCTCATGATGTATTTGGGTAGACCACTAAAATTAACAGAGCATTTATTAACTAAGAACAAATCTAGATGTTTGGAAATGAAACAAATGGCTGAAGAGAGCTCATCTGCTTACTATGAATGTGCAAGAGTGAATGCCGTCCTTAAGGGTAGAAAAATTGTAAGCATCATTAATGAAATTGAAGTTATAGAATAACTATTAAATTAAAATTTACTTTTAAAAGAGATATTTGCACCAAGACTTTTGGTATATCGATTGGTATTTTTAGCATCTAACGAAAATAAAATTTTACTTTTATCAGAAAACTTTTTTTCATATCCCATATTAGCTATTAGAGATATTTCATTAGTTAAATCATTATGTTGTTTGTATGTAGCACTTGTTCCATTTATTGAATAAACCTGTTTTTTATCACCCATCATTTTTCTAATATCTAATGTCCAACCTAAAAATAGTTTACTGTCTTTGTTATTAATCAAATTATAATCATCTTCAAAAAAAACTGAAAGATTTCCAATATGTCTATCTGTCCAGGAAAAATATTTACTTTCATCATAACTAGGGGTCATTGAATAGCTGGCCGCAAATCCAAAATCAGGTATTGACGATGAATTATTCTTCTTTATTCCTGTATGAATTTCATAAGTTTCATAATCACTATCTATTGTTAATTTACCAGAGGTTGTTGTGTTTGTTAAAATGGTTCTTTCTCCATCTTTCAAGGTAATACCTCCTATAATAAATAAATCTAAATTAAGATAAGGATTATCTTTTTGTGGCAGATAAACCCCTGCACTAATATTTTGGTAATCTATTTTGTGATCTTTAACAAAATCTTGCCTTCCTCCTTCAAATGCAATTACAAAGTTAGCGTTATCAATTTTATTTATTAAATTTACACCAAAATTTGTTAAGTCATATTCAAGAGCCAAATTGCTTGTATGAGCGTCTCTTTTTAAGTTAGATACATATGTTTCACCCCATGCATCTTGATTATCTAATTTGTTATATTCGTTAAAAAAATTTCTTAAATTTATAGATTTATAACTTAACAACTCATCTAAAGTTTCACTTGCCCCTTGACCTACCGATCCTGCTGATCCTTTTACTACTTGGTTTCCATCAAGATCTTGTAAGGTAAAATCACCAGAAGTTTTGTAGTAGTAACCTTGACCCATTCCATGTTGAAATTTTAGAGTGTTTCCTGTTGTGGATCCAGCATCAATAGTTCCAACCAAAATACCCTTATCTTTAAGAATAATTGTATTATCATTTCCTACTAAACGAATTGAGTTATTGCTTGCACTATTTTTATTTTCAATTTTTCCACTGTTTGTCAGTGTAGAGCTACCATCTAATTTAATAGCTTCGTTGGTATTAGAGTTATAAATGTGACCTGAAGAATTATTAGTAACTGTTGCAGTGGAAGTAGAAAAAAAATTCAATGCTCTTTCGCTATCACTGTAAATAGTTCCATTGTTTTCAATGTTAACCCCTGTAGCTGCTTCTCCAGAAATTGAGTCTCCTGCTCCAGATCTTATAATTCCACCCAAATTGTTTGTAATTGTCGAACCCGCAGTATCTTTTAAATTTATTGCCTTCGAACCGGCAGCCCTAATTGTCCCTGTGTTAGTAACAGTTAAGTCATCAGAATCATATCCTTGAACAGCATTATGTAAGCTTAAAATTGATCCTCCAGAATTTACAGTTACAGAAACGTCATCTTTTTCATTTATGTAAGCCCTTTGTTGAGTACTTAGATTACCTAAAGTAATTCCAGAATTGATTGTAAGTGTATCGGATTTATTTCCTATTGTAATTTGGGCTGTTTGAGATGAACTTGGAACATTATCTACAGCAAAAGTTTTATTAATATTTGAAAAAATTAATAGGATAAAAACGAAACATATCTTTCTCATTTTTACTTATCAAAATTTATTTGAAATTTCTATATTTGCACCATAGTCAGGTACATCACTTAAAAAATTATAATTAGAACTCATTTTTAAATCAAATCCATTTACATTATTGGTTAATGATAAATTAGTATTCTCAAAATTATTCACATCAAATACAAATTTCATTTCATCAATAGGAACATACCCTACAGATAGATAAATGTCATTACTATAACCTTTGCCAAAAGATTCAAATCTCTCAAAATTTCCAACTAATGACCAACCTGTTATTGAAGTGACATCAAAACCGTAACCAATTCTAAGATTATGTTTGGATTTATTGTCTACTTTATAATTGTAAACAGTACTTTGACTATTTAGATAATAAAATTCTGCATCTGATGATGGGCTTAGATCAGCAATATATTCTAATCGTCCATGGTGATTAATAATTTCATCTTCTTCCTTATCTGTATCTGTTTTATCTAAAAGGACACCAAGTGTTATTAATGCTTCATATGCCCAAAACGAGCATTTAAATCAGGTGTCTAGGTGATGGAATGAACGTTGATTTTCTTTAAATTAACCACTGCTCGTGATGGTGGGAACTGATGGTTACGCTCCATCTACCCCTCGAATGTCAATCGAGTACTCTACTATTGAGCTAAGCTCCCCTGATCCATGATCCTAGAATATCCCATAGTGATACAAATTTCAAAATTATAATTTTTTTGGCCTTAGGTACTTAAACCTTCATTTAAAAAAAATTGTCCTTGGCTCTATGGAACAGACATACATAGTAAACTATTAGGAGTCCCATTTGAGATAAGGGTTGTACCCCCTTTTTTAAAAGTTGGAAATTCCACTTTTTTTATAGTGCCCTATTTTTATCTGTCTTGCAGATCGAGCGAAGCTGCTACAGCAGCTGAGCTCATAATGACTCGTAACAGTTGTAATTGGACTCTAAAACTACAAAAACCATGACTCAAAAACACTACTAAAGACTCATGTTTTCACTTTGTTTAATCTATTTTAATAAGGCCGAAAATTTAAGGCAACTACTGCTGAATAGAGTCTGAGTTGGGTCAACTATTATACATTTGTTGAACTTAATCTATTGTTGTGCTATAATGATTGTTGTTAAAGGTTAATTAGTTGTGACTTCTTTAATGTCAATGCAGTACTCTACTATTGAGCTACAGTCCCAGAATTAATCTAACGCTTTAGAGATTTCCTCAACCATTTTTTTGGCGTCGGCAAACAACATGAGAGTATTGTCTTTGTAAAACAGCTCATTGTCAACTCCTGCATATCCAGAGGATAAACTTCTTTTTACAAATAAAACGGACTTGGATTTTTCCACATCAAGAATTGGCATTCCATAAATTGGACTTGTTTTGTCAGTTTTTGCAGCAGGGTTAGTTACGTCATTTGCACCAATTACAAAACTTACATCCGTATTGGAAAAATCATTGTTTATATTTTCTAATTCAAAAACCTCATCATAAGGAACATTGGCTTCTGCCAATAGCACATTCATATGGCCTGGCATTCTTCCTGCAACGGGATGAATTGCGTACGAAACTTTAACTCCATGTGCTTTTAATTTATTCGCCATCTCTCTTAGAGCATGCTGTGCTTGAGCTACGGCCATTCCATAACCAGGAACAATAATAACTGATGATGCGTTCTTCATTAAAAAAGCTGCATCCTCTGCTCCAGCTTGTTTGACTGGTTTTTTTGGTTTGTTATCCGAAGTTGCTGCATTTGCATCTCCACCAAAACCTCCAAGAATTACATTGAATAAAGATCTGTTCATACCCTTGCACATTATGTAGGAGAGAATTGCTCCAGATGAACCTACTAAGGCCCCTGTGATAATAAGAGCCGTATTTTCTAAAGTAAAACCAATTCCAGCAGCAGCCCATCCAGAATAAGAATTCAACATAGAAACAACTACTGGCATATCTGCTCCGCCAATAGGAATAATTACTAAAAATCCTACTAAAATTGAAAGGGCTGTGATGGTCCAAAATAATTGTTCTGACTGATCAAAACATAAGTAAATTATTAAAAAAACAATGCTAAGACCTATAAGTAAATTAAGAATGTGCTGCCCTTTAAAAGTTATGGGAGACCCAGACATAAGGCCTTGCAATTTCAAAAATGCAATACAAGATCCTGAAAAAGTAATTGCACCAATAGAAACACCTATAGACATTTCAATTAGTGACGCTAATTTAATACTTCCGACATCGCCTATTCCAAAAGAGGAAGGATTGTAAAAAGCAGCAATCGCTATCAAAACCGCACTAAGTCCAACCAAGCTATGAAATCCAGCAACAAGTTGTGGCATAGCTGTCATTGCAATTCTTGCAGCGATAAATGCCCCTACTAAACCACCCAATGCAATTGGCCCTAAAATAAATAATGAATTATTTACCAAAATACTCATATCTTTAAGAGATAAAAGAGTAACAACTATAGCAATTGCCATGCCGGCAATTGCAAAAAAATTTCCTTTTCTTGACGTCTCAGGAGAACTTAATCCTCTAAGTGCAAGGATAAAAAAAATTCCAGATACTAAATATAAAAAAGCGGTAAGATTAGCTGAAATCATGACTATTTTTTCTTACCTTTCTTGTACATTTTCAACATTCGAGCTGTTACTAAAAAACCACCAAAAATATTTATGGCTGCAAGAAAAATTCCAACCACCCCAAACCATAAGGATATGGAGGAGCTTTCAGAATTCGATACTGCAACTGCGATTAAAGACCCAACTATAATCACTGATGAAATGGCATTGGTCACAGACATTAGAGGAGTGTGCAATGCAGGTGTTACACTCCAAACAACATAGTAACCTACAAATATAGATAAAATAAAAATAGCGAATCTAAATACAAAAGGATCAATTTCCATTAGATGCTCCCCCCAAATATACAGCCTTGACTATCTCATCTTGCATATCAATTTTAACATTTTGACTTTCCTTGTCATAAATCAATTGTATAAAATTGTAATAATTTTTCGCCAATAAATTGGAAGCGGTTTCTGAAATTCTCGATGCAAAATTCGTATACCCAATAATTTTAATTCCATTTTTTTCTACTATTTTGTCTGGTTCTGAAAAAGCAGAATTTCCACCCTGGGCTGCTGCCAAGTCGCAAATAATTGATCCTGGTTTCATAGACAAAACCATTTCTTCATTAATAATTCTTGGGGCCTTCTTGCCTGGAATTAGAGCTGTGCAGATAATAATATCCTGACTTTTTACTGTTTGCTTTAATAGCTCTTCTTGTTTTTTTTTAAATTCGTCGCTTGCCTCTTTTGCATAGCCCCCGGCTGTTTCTAAATTTTCATTACTTTCAACAAACACAAATCTTCCACCTAAGCTTTCCACCTGTTCTTTGGATGCGGCCCTAACATCTGTTGCAGAAACTACACCGCCCAATCTTTTTGCCGTTGCTATAGCTTGTAACCCTGCGACACCAGCTCCTATGATAAAAAATTTTGCAGGAGTAACCGTTCCAGCTGCAGTCATCATCATGGGTACTGCCCGATTAAATTCGTATACCGAATCTATTACCGCTCTATAACCAGCCAGATTTGCTTGTGAAGACAGAATATCCATTGATTGTGCTCTTGTAATTCTCGGTAATGAATCTAGTGAAAATATATTGATATTTTTTTTTAAAAGAGAATTGAAAATTTCTTTGTTGTTTTTGTCAAAATAATTGAGAATTAAAATAGATCCTGTTTTTATAAGATCAATTTTTTCACTTTCTTCCAAATTAATTTTAGCAAGAATATCACTCACTTGATAAACTTTTTCTTCTTCTGCAATTTCAGCTCCCAAAGATACTAATTCGTTATCGCTAATATTGGACTGTGAGCCATAACCTTTGTTAATTAATATTTTAATATTTTGAGCGGCTAACTTCTTTATTGTCTCTGGAGATAAAACAGTTCTTTTTTCGGTGCTAGCGCTTTTTATGGAAATACTACCTAAAATCATTATTTCTTATTTATATATATGGATTTAAACTTTACAAAAAAAAAATTTCTTTGTTTAGTAATGAAAAACTAATCTATGAAACTCTGCAGTTGTTTATGTATCGTGAATAGAATCAAAATATTACAGAAGAAACATTGCCATTAAAACTAGTATGGCAATAACTCCCAAGGATCCATAAAGAGCTAATTTTGTAAAATTAATCCAAGTTTTTTTTTGTTCTTGAATATCCATGGAAGCTATTAACCTTGTCTAGCTTTCATTCGAGGATTTTTTTTATTAATTACGTAAATTTTTCCTCTACGCTTGACCACTTTATTATTAATATCTCTTTTTTTTAAAGACTTTAAGGAGCTAACTACTTTCATAAAATTTTCTTTTTTTTTAAGCCTGGCAACGACCTACTCTCCCATACCTTAAGGCAAAGTACCATCGGCGCTGAAGAGCTTGACTTCCGAGTTCGGAATGGGATCGGGTATGACCTCTTCGCAATAATCACCAGGCAGACGTTTTATATATTTAAAAAATAAAATTTCAATAGAAATAATAAAAAATTTAGTATCTCCTGCTAAATTTGCTCGTATTTGATCCAGAAGTCATTTCTTTAAAAATCCAATCATATGTAATCTTGAGGCCCTCTTTCAAGGAAACGGCTGTATCCCAACCTATTTTTTCTCTTACAAAATCATTATTACTACATCTACCCCTGACTCCCTTTGGTTTATCCAGTTGATATTTTTTTTCTATCGGGTAATCAGCTATTTGCTCAATGATACTTATCATTTGATTAATTGAAACCTGCTCTTCACTTCCAATGTTAAAAACATCGCTATAATTACTGTCAAATAATTGCTTTGTTCCCTTTAAGCAGTCGTCTATAAACATAAAACTCCTAGTTTGCTCTCCATCTCCCCAAACTTCAATAAAATTTCTTTTTTTTAACTTGGCTTCAATAACTTTTCTACATAGTGCCGCCGGGGCCTTTTCTCTTCCACCGTCAAACGTTCCCAGGGGACCATAAACATTATGATACCTGGCAACTCGAGTTTCTATATTGAAATCTTCGGTAAAGTGTCTGCACATTCTTTCACTAAATAATTTTTCCCATCCATAACCATCTTCTGGTTCTGCTGGATAAGCATCGCTTTCCTTTAGACCTTCAATAAAAACTTTTTCTTGCTTTGATGCATTGTAAACGCAGGCACTAGATGAAAAAAAATATTTTTTTACCCTGTTTATTCTGGAGGCCCTAAGTAAATTTGTATTAATCAAAACAGACAGCATACATTCTGCTTTGTTGTTTTCTATAAAACCCATACCGCCCATATTACACGCCATGTTATAAATATAATCTACACCGTCTGAGACCTCGAGGCAGTTTTCGTATTCATTTAAATCTAGTGAAAAGTTTTTACAATTATCAAATTTTTGAAACCAAAATTCTAATGGTTTAATGTCTGCGCATACCACTTTGTGACCGTCTGCTATCAAACTAGATACCAAATGACCACCTATAAATCCACCAGCACCACAGACTAAAAAAAATTTTTGCTTACTCATAATATGGCTTGTTAATTAGTAGTTTTAATTACTACAAAAACTTATCTTAAGCACTACTTTTTTTACTAAATTCATAGATGAAAAACCCAACAGGAAAATATATAAGTATCGCATACCAGTTATTAAAAAAGTTTCCAGATGGCAGAAGGGGGAAAAAGCTAGATAGCAAAGAAATGAGCAATAACGCTTGGTTAGTACTTAAGATTTTTTCTAATTTCCTTTTATAAAAGAAAGATTTGAGCAAAAAATACAATCCATAAAAAAATAAAGAAAAAATAAATAAAAAACCAAAAATACCTGTTTCTGCCAATAACTGAATATAAATATTATGCGGATGCGTATTACAACCATTTTTGTATTCAGGAATAGTGGTCATGATGGTATCGCCTTTTTTAAAAATAAATGAACTATTTTTAAAAACAAATCCTTTAAAGTTTACTGAAATATTTTGGAAATTCTCAATACCTTTATCTTTATAATCAAAAAAAATACGAAAATCTTTGACCTCTGAAAGGCCAAGCATATTCGCAAGACTAATAGCGTTAACGGTTGTAGACTTGGCCAATTGCAGATTTTTTGTAATTACATTTTTAATCTCCGAATCTTTTATTAAAGTTGATACAAAGCTTCTATCAAGTTTATAAATTCTTCCAGTGCCTTCGAATTTTATCTCTCCATCTTTCTTTGCTACGATCTTGCTAATATTATCAATATAATTTTGGGGTATATATTTTTTATCATCACAAACATATCTGAAATAATTAGGACCAACTCCAAAAATATAATTCTCTTTAAAAATATTTAAAGCAGTTAGGAAATGCAACTGGTGTCTAAAGCTAAAAACTGTAGAGGTATTAGATTCACTCGATATTTGTCTAATGGTATGATTGACCAGCCTATCAAAATTTACATTTTTATTTTTATAACCAATGAAAAAAATAACTAAAATAAATAAAAAAATATAGATTATTTTTTTTCTAAGCGATTCTACAAAGAGTGTAATAAAAAATAGAGAGATAAGAAAAATAGCCATAGAAGTTCTGGATGATGCTAGAAAAATACAAATAAAAAACAGAAGTGAACTGGCAATATATTTTGTAGTTATATAAGAGGTTTGGGTTTTGGAAATTAAATATAAATATAAAGGAAAAAGGTGAGCTAAAAAACTTCCCATAACTAACTCATCTCCAAAAAAACTACTAACTCTTCCAGACCCATGGAGCGGATATCCAAATAAATTTATGCTAAATATTTTTTGCCATATCGCATCCACACAAAGACAAAAAAGCGTTAGTGTTATCGATAAAAAAAAATATTTTAAAAAATTTTTACAGTGATTAAGGAGGTACCAAATTGTTAATGAAAATAACCAGAATCTAATATAAAAAAAAGAATGCTTAATAGAAACTGAGTTAAAATTAACGAGAGCAGAAACAAGCAAAACTAATAAAAAAAAATAAAAAAATTTGTTAAACCTATTGCTAATGTATAAAAAATTTTTTTCTACAGCCACTAAGTATAAAAATATAATTGAAGTAACAAAAATAATTATCTCAGGAATTAGCGGTCCGGAAATAAGAGCGCCGGGCATTAAGCAAATCCAGAATGATACAAGGCTTACTAAATAATTTTTATAGCTAGTTTTCACGAAAGTCATAAAATTTAAATAGAAAAAGTTATTAATCTTGGCTAATAAAGGTATATAAAATAATGAAAATTATTCAATCAATATCAAAAAAAAAAATTCTATTGATCTTAATGTGGATTGGAGTTTTTGGCTCGATCAATACAAATGTTCTTCATGTTAGCGTTCTATTGGATAATAAAATCAATTTTACAAATATTATAAATTTTACAAGATCGATTTATCCGTTGATGTTGATATTGGTGTTTATTTTTTTTGCATTAGCAAAATATAAAAAAATAAAAATCCTGAAGAGGACAAATATTGTCCTGTTATTCTATTTATTTTTTTTGCTATTTCAATTGGTAGGTTTTTTGAACATTTCAAATACAGAACAAAACATAGAAAACCTATACTTTCACATGTCTGCGTTTAGTGTTTTGCTTTTTCTGATGATTGTCAATTTTTATAACAATGAGATTAAAATTTATTATCTTTTTTTGTCTTTATTGTTATTTTTTGTCAGCCTTATTTTAATCTTCATGGTCATAAAACTTGCGCCTGAGTATTGGGAAAATTTGCAAGCATCAAATTTTTATAAATTATTTTCAGTGTCTTTTTACAGTAATTTTTTTGGGACGCCCGCGCCTAGAATCACAGGATTGTCGAGAATTGCGATTTTATTAATGATTATTTTCTTAGTGCAGTCATTATACTCGAATAAAAATAGGTTTTATTTTTTTGGGATTGCAATCTTAGGTAGCTTCATTTGGCTAGCCCAATCCAGAGGAGCATACTATAGTTTATTAATAGTTATAACTTCATTGTTGTTTCTTGCAAAAAAGATAAGTTTATCGAGAAAACTTCAAGTGCTTGCTTTGGCGGTTGTAGTCCCTCTTATTTTTTCACAGTCTTTGTTTTTGCTAAAAAACTATTCTAACAATCATGATGCCATCTTTACCGGTATGTCAGATAGTCAACTCAAAAAGGAATTTGAAAGATGCCAAAAAAAAGATTGCGATGCAATACATTTAAAAAAATTATTTGATTGGACTGTAAAAAATAATGATCAAAAAAATATAGCAAATGAACAATACAGAATTGTAGTAAATATGTCGGGTTCTGGAAGATTTAATGACTGGAAAAAAATAGGTAGTGTCATAAAAACAAGGCTACCAGAGTCCCTACTTGGCTTTGGTCCTCAGGCTGATAGAATGCTAATCAAAGAGACGGCTTCAAATAGCTATCTTTCTGCATTGTTAACAGGGGGAGTCTTGGGACTCATATCGCTCATGTGTCTTGTTTTTCTCAATCTATACAACTCTTTTTATTTAATTTTCAAATCTAAAATATTTTGCGACGAAAACTGCAACTATTTAAAAATAACAATAATAATAAATTTATTTTTCATATTAAGGGGGGTCTATGAATCTAGTTTCTCCGTGTATGGGCTGGATTTTTTATTTTTTATAATATCTTCGACTATAATTAACCACGAGAAAGAAAAAATTTCAAAAAAGGCGTATCAATAGTTGCATATGCTGCTTTAATTCTGTTATTTTTCTTAAAATTAGTTTGTCGCTACTTTTCAAAATTATTTTTTTTGGCACTTTTGTTGACGGTATAATTTTTTTTAGAGAATCTTGAAAATTATTAAAATTCAAACCAACTAACAGAGAATTGTCAAAATAGATTTTTGATGGTCTGATATTTTTATTGTAAAAAACTTTAACGTCAGATGCAATGCAGTCAATAGCAAATAAAGTGTAAAAATTTTCTCCACTATTAATCGAATATTTTGCTCTATCCAAATAGCTCATTAATAGATCTTTTTTTATATTTCCTAGGTTTTTTATATTATCAAAATCTATATTGTCGCCAACAACAAATATTTTAAATTTGTCTTTTAGATTTAAAATAATCTTTTTTAAAAAAACATTAGATTTGTTAGAATGATTTCTGTAATAAAATAAAAAATCAATGTCTTTTTTTTTATAAATTTTTCTTTTATTATATGTAATAAAGCAAGTGTTAAAAAAACACCTCTCTAAAAAAGAATTTTTAATAAATTTTCTTAACATGCCTGTCGAAAAAAAAACTTTTAAATTCTTCTCAAAAACAAATTTCAAGCTAATTTGGTAAAATAATGGGAAGAGATATTTTCTAATTATAATCCCGAATAGATTCTGACTATTGTAATATACTCCGCCAGTAACAGGTCCTAAAATAGTTTTTTTCGGGAGAATAAAAAAAATTAAAAAATTCCATAATGGCAAGTAATTTAAATAAAAAGTTTTTTTGCCGGAAAGATGATTGTGCCAGATCAAGCCCAATCCATAAAAAAGCAGTATATATTTTGACCAGAAATTATTATTGTATTTTTTGTATCGTATTACTTTGAATAATTTTTTTTTTACTCTCGTGATACTGTTATTGGAAACAACTTTAAATATATAATTGCTATTTACTGAAATTTCTTTCAGAAAACTTCTTGCAAGAAGTCCCTCACCTGTGTGACTCTCAAAATCAGAAGACCAAACAAAAATATCAAATTTCTTCATCTATATAAATAATATCCACTTTATTAAAAAATCCCTCATATCTTCCTATAAAATAACTTAAAAAAGTTAAGATCAGTCTTTTAATTCTTCTCCAAGAGTCGTATTGCAAACGCCACAAGGTCTCTGCGAACATGTATTTGTCAAATCTGAGTGGTAGTGGCTTTTCCTGGCCACATGCCATTGATACGGCTCCACCAAAACAAAATATTTTAAAGTGCTTATTTTTTGTTGCAATATAGGAGGCTAGTATTTCTTGCTTTGGCGTTGGTAAAGTTAAAAAACAAACATCCTCTTTGTCAAAAGTTGGCAAATAGTTCTTAAAATTAATTAGATCTCCAAACGGCAAAACAACGTGAATGATCTCTTTTTCAAATTTTTTTTCTAAAAAAAATTTTGCTTTTTCAGAAAGATTTCCGAGAACATAAATTCTTTTTATATCTTTGCTTAATTTTAAACTTACTAGAAGAGTTCTTCCTGGTATTTTTTCAACAGATCCTCGTTTTACTATTTTCGTGAAGTAATGTCCATCTGGCCAAAGGTAGAAATCGTCGCTTGGTTTTATTTGTTTATTCGCTAAAGACCCCAAGAAAGCTAGATTTATCGCTGACAAAATAAAGTTTTTTTTGTACGATATATTGTTAGGTTTTGTTAACAACTTAAGCGTAATGATTTTTTTCCAAGCTATAAGATTTTTGAATAAATAGATTAGCTTTAAAATATTTCTTTTTTTGTCAAAAATTTTATTTAAAATAGCAAAAGACTTACTTTCTGTAATTAACGAATCTTTTTTAAAAACAAATTCATTTATTAAATTTGCTAAATATTCTGGATTTTGAGAATTGGATGTCATTCCAATTTTGTACTTATCAATCATCAGATTCACCTCTCCGCCGATAAGGCCGATTATTGGCTTTCTATAATTGACATAAGTTTGAAATTTTCCAGGAATTGTCGAATCAAAAGATTCCCCCGATTTTAAACTAATTAACAGATAGTCTGATTTGTTAATATATTTTTGAATATTCTCAAATTTTAAAGATCCCAGTAAAATTAATTTTTTAAGCGATTCTGGATTTTTTCTTTTCTCCTCTGATAGCCAATGAAATTTTCTACCTTCTCCTATCACAGTCCAGGTTATATTTTGATTTGTTAACAGCTTTATAACTTTCAATACTAACTCAAAATTTTGAGCCTCCCCAATATTTCCTGTAAAAATTATATTTTTATTTTGTTTATCTGCAATTTTGTTAATTGCTATAAAATTGTTATTAATTTCTGGCCACGATGGAAAATACTGAATTTTTTCAATAAATTTTTTATCAATTGCTAACATTGCTTTTTTGTATGAAATCGATTGGCACAAAATCAAATCACTACAGGCGTAAATAAACTTAACCACTTTTGTAAAAATTTTATAAATTAAAGTACGTTTGGAAAAAACATTCAAATCATTTAGAACATTTGGCCACAAATCCAATATCCACAGAACATGTTTTGCTTTCTTTATTTTTGAAAAAAAAATACTAACTAATGCTACAATAATTGGTGATGTTGCAAATGTAAAAACTACATCATACTTTTTTTTTCTTAACTTGAAAAATCCAAAAAATATTCCGCTAAATAAAAAAGATAAATAATTAATCGTTAAATGAAAATGATTGGCATTTTTCCTGCTGTATTGAGGAACTCTATAGACTTTTGATTTCTTAAAATATTTGTATTTTTTTTGGTTTTGAGCAAAATCTAAAAATATTTTTCCACTTGGATAATTTGGATAGGAAGTTAATATGTCGACCTCAATGTTTTTTTCTTGCAGCGCTTCTACTAAATCATTAATTCTAAAATATTCTGGCCAAAAATATTGCGATACTACTAAAACTCTCATTAAATAAGTTTTTGCTTAATGCCCTTTATCCAAGTTTTGGAATTGATATAATCTATATAGCTTTGTAATATAGTAATTACTTTTTCAGAAACATTTGCATCGTTATAATCTGGATGGATGCTTGCCTTAAAGCTATTATCCCTCGATAAGGCCAGCTCAACCGACTGTATAATTGATTTTATATTCAAACTAGACATGATTACAGATCCACACTCCATTCCCTCTTGTCTTTCCGTTGTGTTTCTCAAATTTATTGCTGGGAAATTAAGAATATTGGACTCCTCAGTAATACTGCCACTATCTGATAATGTGAGCTTTGCGTGAGTTTGCAATTTCAAATATTCAAAAAACTTAAATGGCTTTGAAAAAATAATATTTTTATGCATTTTTATTTTAAATTTTTTTAAATTAAATTTAGTTCTAGGATGGGTGCTAAAGATTACTTTGGCTTTATGCTTTTTCGAAATTGAATTTAAACACATAATAATGTTTTTTAAATTGACCTTATCATCAACATTTTCTTCTCTATGACAACTTGCTAAAAAATACTTTTTCTTTTCAATGTT